>Ga0315280_10005302_pt1 | contig 18474 bp, 12 predicted proteins | sample YL17G06_40_MG_FD_203697 | JGI IMG/M metagenome (GOLD analysis project Ga0315280, IMG submission 203697) | Sediment microbial communities from Yellowstone Lake, YNP, Wyoming, USA - YL17G06_40 | ecosystem: Environmental > Aquatic > Freshwater > Lake > Sediment | place: USA: Wyoming | collected... | reverse complement strand
GCAGGCCTCGCGGTGGCCCACTACGGATCCACCAGCATGATCGCGTTGCGCTACAAGCTGAAGACCGTGCCGATGAAGATTGCGGAGAAGGGCTTCACCGCAGAGGGCGTCGAGTTCCCGGCGGGGTCGCTGATCATCTCGCCACCGATTGCCGCCGACGTGCGCGCGGCGGTCGAGGGCCTCGGGCTGACGGCCGCGGCACTCCCGGCCCTGCCGACCGTGCCGATGCACGATGCCGGCGCGCCGCGCATCGCCATCTACTCGCAGTGGACGAGCACGCAGGACCTCGGGTGGTACCGCCTCACCTTCGACAACTTCGGCATCCCCTACGACTTGATCTACAAGGAGCAGGTAAAGAAGGGCGACCTGCGCAGCAGGTACGACGTGATCATCATGGCCGCGCAGAACATCAACCGCCAGACGGTGCTGCAGGCGCCGGCCGCGCGCCCGCAGCCGTACCAGAGGAGCGAGAAGTACAGGTTCCTGGGGATGTACGGCGAGACGCCGGACATGTCGGGCGGGTTCGGGCAGGAAGGCGTCGACGCGTTCGCGAGGTTCCTGGAATCGGGCGGCACGCTGATCGCGGCGGGGCCCGCCGTGCGGTTCCCGATCGAATTCGGCTGGGCGCACACCGTGGACGCCGAGCAAATCACCGGCGTCACCGCGCAGCGACCCATCGTCCAGGCGGAGCTCGTGCGGCCCGAACATCCGATTTTCTACGGCTATACGGACAAGAACCTGCCGATCAAATACGTCGGCGGATACACGCTGCGCGTGGGCGTCGCTGATCAGCCCAACATTCTCGGCCGCTATGTCGGTGGTGACGCGTCGGTGCTGAGCGGCGCGATGGTGGGCGCCGACGTGCTGCGCCAGCGCGTGTTCGCCGTCGACGTGCCGAACGCGTGCAACGGCAAGGGCCGCGTGATTCTGTTCGCGAACAACCCGATCTACCGCTGGCAGAACCACGGCGAGTTCAACATGATCTTCAACTCGCTGCTGAACTGGAAGTACGTGCCGACGCTGGTCCCTGGTTCTTAGTCCTTGGTCCTTGGTGCGCACCAGGGACCAGGACCGGCGACCGCACCAGGAACCAAGGACCAGGGACCAGGAACTAGGTTGTCGGCTTCTCCCCGATCGGCGACAGCCCCAACCGCTTCGCTTCCACGTTGAAGGCCGGCAGGTCGCGCAGCAGCACCTGCTGCAACCTGTCGGTCTGCACTTTCAACTCCGCCGTCAGATCATTGAAGACCGGCAAGGCGTTTCCGATCGGCTTGCCGTCACCGTGGTTCACCATCGACAGCAGCGACGCCAGCCGGTTGTTCAGCTTGATCGGAAAATTGAGCGGATCCTGGCCGCTCTGGTTGCGCACCTGGTAGATCTCTTCCTCCACCGCGCTGAGATTCCTCGTCAGCGTATCGCCTGTCGACTTCAGCTTCGCGTCGGAGGCCGCCTTGGACAGCCGGTCGGCCACCTGGCTCTTGATGTCGCGGATTCGGATCACCGCGTTGTTCGCCTCGCTCACCTTGTCGCGAATCCGAATCGCCAGGTCGAATTGCTCCTTCAGATCGAGGTCGGTCACGTCTGTGAACAACGGGTGCTTCCGCACAACGAGCGGTTGGGTGAAGGTGGTGCCATCGACTGTCATACGGACCTGGTACGTACCGGGAAGCGCCGCGGGGCCGGTCACGTTGCCGCCCCACAGGATCATGCCCGGGAACGACGTGGCGCTCGGATAGCGCAGATCCCACGTGACGTTGTTCAGGCCACCCGTCATCGGCGCGCCGACGGGCCCGCCACGGCCGCGGCCCCCGCCGCCACCTTGCGCTACCGCAGCAGCGGCCCCTGCTGCCGGTTCAGCCGGAGTTCCCGCGCGGCCGCCCCCGGCGGCTCCCCGTCCCTGCGCCGGCGCACCAGGGCCCGTCCCCGGGCTCCCGGCCGTCGCGCCGGCGAAGGACCGAACCACCTGTCCCTTTGTGTCGAGCAGGTCAATCGTGAGGCTCTTCGCCGGCTGGCGCAGCAGGTACGTGATCGTTGCGCCGCCAGCCGATCGGATGGCTGCCTCGGGCTTGAACAGGTACGCACCGGCCGACGCGACGGCCGGTGTGTACTGCCGCAGCGGTTCGACGTGATCGAGGATGTAGAAGCCGCGGCCGTGCGTCGAGATGGCGATGTCGTTGGCCTCGACCGCGATGTCCGAAATCTGCGTGTCTGGCAGGTTCAGCGACAACGACAGCCACGTGTCGCCATCGTCGTACGAAACGTAGAAACCGTCCTGCGTGCCCGCATAGAGGAGGCCTTTGCGCGTCGGATCTTCGCGGACCGCGTGCACGTATTCGAGGGGCCCGATGCCCCTCACGATCTTCGTCCAGGTGCGGCCGAAGTCGTGCGTGCGGAAGATGTAGGGCGCGAGATCGCCGAGCAGCGGACGCTTGACGGCAACATACGCGGCGCCCGCGTCGAACGCCGACGCGTCGATGATGCTGACGCGGCCGAACTCGGGCATTTCCTTCGGCGTCACGTTGGTCCACGTCTTCCCGCCGTCGCGCGTCACGTTCACGAGGCCGTCGTCCGAACCCGCCCAGATGAGGTTGACGTCCGTCTTGCCCGGCCCGATCGCGAAGACGGTTCCGTACACCTCGGGGCTGTTCATGTCGTGCGTGATCGGGCCGCCCGATTCGCCCATCGTCTTCGGATCGTGGCGCGTCAGGTCGCCGCTGATCTTGGTCCACGTCTGCCCGCCGTTGACGGTCTTCCAGACATGCTGCGTCGCCGTGAAGAGCACGTTCGGGTTGACTGGCGAGAAGACGATCGGGTAGGTCCACTGGACGCGCTCGACCAGCGCGCTCGACGGCTCGCCCGAGAACATGCGCGGATACACGCCCACCTCGCGGTTCTCGCCCGTCCTGCGATTGATCCGCGTCATGAACGAGCCGTTGTTGCCGCCCGCGAAGAAGACGTCCGGGTCCTTCGGATCGGGCGCGATGTACCCCGGCTCGGCGCCGCCGGCGCCGTAGGTCGCGGGAACCGCGCCACGTCCCCCGCCGCCGGCGAAGCCGCCACCACGTCCGCCCCTGCCGCCAAGCCCCGTGTCGCTCGGCACGCAGATCGTGCTGCTGTCCTGCTGCGCGCCGCACACGTGGTACGGCACATGTTTGGTCGTCGCCACGTGGTAGAACTGTCCCGTCGGATACGTGCGCGCGCTCCATTGACGGCCGCCGTTATAGGTGATGGCGCCGCCGCTGTCGCTGGCGTGCATGATGTGGCTGGTGTCGTCGGGATCGATCCACAGATCGTGGGAATCGCCTCCCGCGAAGCTGGTCAACGTCTTGCCGCCGTCGGTCGACTTGAACGTGCCGACGTTCTGGACGTAGACGGTGTCGCGGTCCTTCGGGTCGGCGGTGACATGCGTGTAGTAGAAGGCGCGCTGTCGGATGTTGCGCGCCCCGTTCGTCAGTTTCCACGTCGCACCCGCATCGTCGGACGCGAACAGCCCGCCGTTTTCGTTCTCGATGATCGCGTACACGCGATTGGAGTCGGCGCCCGAAATCGAGACGCCAATCTTGCCGTCGACGCCCTGCGGCAATCCCGCGTTGCGGGTGATCTCCTTCCAGCTCTCGCCGCCGTCAGTCGACTTGTACAGCCCGCTGCCCGGCCCGCCGCTCGACATCGTGTACTCCTTGCGGTAGGCCTCCCACAGCGCGGCGAACATCACGTTCGGGTTGTGCCGATCGATGGCGATGTCCACCGCGCCGGTCTTGTCGTCCTTGAACAACGTCCGGCGCCACGTCTTGCCGCCATCGACGCTCTTGTAAACGCCTCGCTCTTCGCTCGGGATGCTGAGGCGGCCGAACGCGGCCACGAACACCACGTCAGGATTGAACGGATGGATGCGGATCTTCGAGATGACGCGTGCGTCGGGAAACGGAAGGTGCGTCCAGGTCTTGCCCGCGTCGATTGACTTGTACACGCCGTCGCCTTCCATGACGTCGCCGCGTATGCAGGATTCGCCCATGCCGATGAACACGATGTCGGGAACCGTCTCGGAGACGGCGACGGCGCCGACCGACGAGCTGTGGATCTGGCCGTCGGTGACCGGAGTCCAGCTCTCGCCGCCGTCAGTCGTTTTCCACAGGCCGCCGCCCGTTGCGCCCAAGTAGCCCTCCTTCGGTCGGCCGCGCACGCCCGAGATGGCGATGGATCGTCCGCCGCGCCGCGGGCCGATGCTGCGCCAGCGGAATGAGCTGAGAATCGTGGCATCGATGCTCGTTGCCGGTTGCAGTTGCGCGCCGGCTGGCTGGCGAGTGGCCTGCGCATGCAGGCTCCAGGCGCCGGCGACAACGAGCACGAAGACGGTGACGAGGCTGACAAGGCCGTGCCGCGAGACCATTGGGATCCTCCTGACGAGGCGGGAAACGACTCAAGCTGCGCTATCGAGAAGAAGAGGCAGGTCGGTGTGATGAATTGGGCGGATGATAACAAGCGTCATGGGAGGGGTCAAACGGGCGGAGGTCGATAGTCAATAGCGGTCCCCGCGCGGTGGCCGGCGCGAGACGACAGAGCAGAAACAGGCCACAATCGGCGCGTGTCCGATGAACAGCCGGTCGTGCAGCTCCGACGCGCCGCCGCCGATCTCGGTCGCGACGTCTGGTCGCGAGGCACCGACTTGCAACACCTCCGCCGCCGGCGTGTCACCCGCGCACGGTCATCGGCCGGGTATGAACAGATGGATCGATTTCGTCTCGTTCTCTGCCACCGTGACGACAGTCGCCGCTTCCCGCAGTCTTTCCAGCACGTCCGGATTGGTCCATTGAAGCGGGTCGAGGTGCGCGACCGCCTGCACGTAGTAGCGCCCCGGAGCCAGCGGGTGGATGTCGAAATGGCCGTCCGCATCGGTTCGCGCCATGCGGAGATATCGCGATTGCGGCAGACGCCACAGCGCCGGGTCGGAAGAGAACACAACCACGGCGCATGCCACGACCGGTTTGGAGCCCTCACGAACCGCGCCAGTCAGGCCGCTGACGCTGTCGCTGAACACCACAACCACCCCGGAGAGCGGTTGTTCCGCAGGCACCTCGACTGGAGTGTCGCTAATCTCGCGGCCATTGAGATAGATGCCTTTCAACTGCCAGGGAGATCGCCCGTTGGCGTCAGGGGCGCGAGCGGGGACCGCAGCGTCGAGCAGCACCAGCAGCGGTGGAACGCTGGTGATGGCGAACGTGCCGTCAGGGCGTACCTGTGATACCGACGCAGGAACGCCGATCGCCGATCGCGCACCCGTCGCCATCACACGAAACCCACTAAGATCCCGGGGCGGCTGCGTCTTCGTGCCTTCGAACGACACGGTCCCCGCTACCGTGCCGCCCGTGCTCAGCGTCATGGCCAGTCCCGCGATGTCCTGGCCGGCAACAACCAGGGGCTGAACCGCGAACCGCAGTCTCGCAGCGTTTCCGCCCGCGCCTCGCCCCGCACCGCTCATTTCCTGGGCGAACGCCAGGTACCGCCCGGGTGGGACGTAGCCCCGCCGCCGCTCTGCGCTGGCGCTGCCGAGGTCTCGCGCGCCACCCGACGTACCGGCTGCTGCGGCGCGCCTTGCGCCTGGAGAGTACCCGCCCACGTCAGCACACAGATCAAAACAGGCCCGATTGGGGTCCGAGAAGGCAGCATGGGCCCCTCCTCTTGCCGGGCGCATTAGCCCACGTGAAGCGCCAGGACCATGCCCGGAGATCGTTCGCGCTCCTGAAACCGGAAGATCGCCCCGATGCCGCTTCTCGGACCTACGGTGGTGGCGGTCGACTCGATCGTCGTGATCGTGCCAAGCAGGGAGGACTTGTTCGACCCCCGCTGCCGGTCGTATCCGACGCCGAGCTCAGCAAACAGGCCGAACCTGCGCCCAAGCGCGTGTTCGAAACCAAACGAACCCGCGACGAGGTACCCGGAGGTGACGTTGTCCGCCGTGTCCCTCGTGGTGGTGGACCGTGTGTATGCGAAACGACGTGTGAGGTAAGCACGCAGCGCGTCCCACTGGCGGACGTAGAACAGGGCGCTGACTCCGGCCCCCAGTGATCGGCTGTCGCTCGATCCGCTCGGCGACGTTTCACTCGTGCCGGAGGTGATCGTCGCTTCGCCCGACCGGACCGCCCCGGCAAGCTCGGGGCGAAGCGCACATGTCTTCGAATTAGGCCAGAGGAGCCCGACCGACGTCGGGTAGGCGAACGTCAGCCGGACTCCGCCGTTCTCCTGCGCGTTGGTCGGGCTGCAATGAAGGAACACGGCCAAGCCGAAGGTGATCGCCGAGTACATGCGCATCGAGAACCTGTCAAGCAACGGGCGGTCTCGTGGCTCCGCACTCTCGCGCGCAAGCGATTCGACGTCGACTCCGTCCTGCTAACGAACGACCCACGTGCCGTCCGGCTCGACGTGCGCGCCGAGCGGCAACTTGTAGAGCTCCACCAACATGCGAACCTCGCGTTCGCTCGGACGCCTCAATCCTGACCACTTGCCGTATCCCAGATACGCCATGACCCCGCCCCAGTCTGGATGGCCCATGATGCCGAGGGCATGGCCGAATTCATGGGTGACGCTGTCCTCGTACCTGTCCGGGCAGCCGTACCCCCAGGACGTCGGCATGATCAAGCTGACGCCCCGCAAGCTGTTGTCGAGGTTCACGGAGTCCGTCAGCGTGCGCGCGCGGTTGTCGTCTGTCGGGATGACGATAATCTGAATCCGCGGTTCAATGTTCGCGGCGATGAGGACAATCGGCAGGCCGGTCGGAGCCTGCCAGGCCTTGACCGCACGCTGGGCACAATCCCCAAATGCTCTCGTGAATCCCGGGTCGACGTAGACACGGATCGGCAGATCGAAACGGGTGACGGTTCCCGGGTGCGGGTTCGCCAGGTACCCGACTTCCTGGTTCTGCGCGATGATGTCTGCGGCGACGTCAGTATCGATGCGGCCCGTCAACTGGATGTGCGACGCCGTGACCCGGATTCCCATTGTCGCGGCCAGTCCATCCACAGTTGCGGACACGTCAGCGCTGCCGGCGGCAATCGCCACCACGAGCCCACTTGGCGAGACGGTGACGACCGAAGCGTCCGACGAAACCCAGCTCGCCGACGTCGTTCTGTCCGCTGACGTGCCATTGAAATACTTCATCGCCTGGAGCTGCGCCGATTCTCCGGGAACGAGAATGGCCTGGGGACCCAGAATTTCCAGTATGGGGGTGCTTTGCTTTGGTGCCGTCGGGGCGGTCGGAGAACGCGCGCAGCCCGCTGCGAGCGCGGCGGCAAGAAACACCGCAGCCAGACCTCGCAATTGAGCGCGTCTCACGCTCACCCTCGGACGACCGCACAAGCGGCGACCAACCCCTGGTGTGCTACCGGGGCCGTTCTCAGCACCCATAGACGTTGTTACAGCCGTAGATCGAGCCGTACGTCTCGCAGCACGTACCCGGTGGCTGGTCAGCGCCGACGAGCATCATCGAGCACCAGAGATCTTCGATTGGTCCCGACTGGCACGGGTCGTATTGGAAGTTGGCAATCCAGACGTAGCAGTCGGTAACCCATTCCTGTAGCTCGGGATCCCACCAGGGGTAGTACGGCTCGAAGACGCCGCTGTAGTCCGAGGCCGACTGGTAGCACGGCTCGTCACGGCGGTAGCCTCTCGCACCGCACGTGGTAGTCGAAGAGCCATCCCAGCACGCAGTACTGCAGTACACGCTCGGTTCGTGGCAGACGGAACTGCAGTTCTCTGGTGCCGATCCGCACCCGTACTGCGTTTCCCCACAAGTTCTGAGGCCTTGTTCCAGGCACTGGAGGTCACACGACCCATACGCGTTGCAGGCACTCCCGCAACTGACGCACGTCGCACCCTGGGCGTACTGGGCGTACTCGCCGCAGGTGATGTCAGTGCCGTACCGGCACGCATCCTCACAGGCCGTCTCCTCGGTGCAGAACTCGTCGCAGTTCGGCGGCGAGGTCGGCGACGCCGTCGCCAACGACGCCTCGTCGCCAGCGGCGCGCGGTTGCGGTGCGCCGGCGTTCGTGACGATGCTGGCGACGAAGACGACCACGACGGCACTCAGAACCGCGCCGAGCCATGATAATCGCTTGTGCATCGAACCACCTCCACTTTCTTTCACGTGAGGGTGCACCCGAAGCGATGGTTGCGCGTCATGGAAGCCGTTTGGCGCTAAGCGATTGCGCCCGTTCGAGTTCCTCGTCGATGACCGCGCCCAGATCCAGCATCGTCGCGGCACCAAAGACCGGCCGGCCGTTGACGAACAGGGCCGGCGTTCCCGTCACGCCGTACCGTTCGCCGTCGGCGCGGTCCTTTTGCCAGTCGGCGGCATGTTTGCCCGAATCCAGGCAGGCCGCGAACCTGGTTGCTTGCAGTCCGAGGTCTGCCGCATAGCGACCCAGGTCGCTCCTCGTGAGGTTCTTCTGTCCGGCGAAGAGCCGATCGTGCATCTCCCAGTACTTTCCCTGATCGCCCGCGCACGCCGCGGCTTCGGCCGCGGTTGCAGCGTCCTTGTGCATCGGCAGGGGGAAATGGCGGAACACCAGGCGGACCTTCCCTGGGTACTGGGCGTCGAGCTGATGGAGGATGCGCGCCATCTGCGCGCAGTAAGGACACTGAAAGTCGGAGAACTCGACGATCGTCACGAGCGCATCCGCCGGGCCGCGCGAGGGCCCGCCCGAGGAATCGATGTTGATTCTCGGCGGTTCGAGGAGAACTCGAACGCCTGCCGCGCGCTCGAGTTCCTTGGTGAACGCCTGCCGCCGCTGATTGACGCGCTGCCGGCGCATGCTCTCGGCGATTGAACGCATCGCATCGGCTTGTGCGACGCCACGGAACCGATCGGGCAACGCCTCGTACACCGCGCCGGCCTCCTCATCAGCAACCGGCCGGGCCTTCTTCTCGACCTCCTGTTGCAGTAGATCCCTGACCGTGGCATGGCGTCGCGCCGCCTCGTTCTCGAGCAACGCGGTGGCAATCATCTCCTGGAGTACCTGATGTCTCTGCGTGTATTCCTCCACGCGGAGCCGGAGCAGGCGGTTGCCGAGTCGGGTCTCGACCTCTCCTGCCGTAATCGGCTTGCCGGCGACGGTCGCGACTACCGCGTCAGGGCGGGCTGCCGCCGTCGTTGCGAGAGCCGCGGCCCCAGCCGGCTGACTACCCTGCGCCGACCGGTTGCACGCGATTCCGATCGCCAGACCCGCTCCGGCAGTCACGATCGCAACGATTGCTCTGAGCCCCGTGGTCATGTGGCCCCCCGCAATCCTTCCATCTGGACGAACCACCGCACCGTCGCCGCGTCATTCCGCGGTCTTGCCTGGACGACTGTCCGGTGCCGTTCGCGGTGAACCTGACGTTCTTGTGCAGCCCCGGCCGCACGCGAGAATCGGCGGCCTGAGGCGGGACGAACCAGTGCGATAGCGCACAGTGTGGACTCGCGAAGGCCGCGAACACAAGTCGGCCAATCAGCGTACGCTGAACAGAGTACGCTGAACCGATTACACCGTTCTTGAGGGTTCGGCGCACGCCCCGGGGTGCACACCTGGCAATCGGTGGTGCCGGCGGTGGCGTCGACGGTTAGCACGCCGCAGGACGTGCGGCCACCGATCGCATGGCGGCGAGAGCCGGAGGGCCCTATTTCACTGGGTACGCTCTGATGGAGCCGCCAATGCCACGAGGACCCGCGTGAGGAGTTGCGCCCGATTGTGCACTGCGAGGCGGAGGTGAATGCGCGTCATGTGCGCGTGCACTGTTCTCTCCGAGATCGAGAGACGATCGGCGATCTCCTTCTCGGCGTTCCCGTCGAACAGGAAGCGCAGGATCTCAGCTTGGCGCGCGGAGATCCCCAGCCGACGTCGGACCTGCAACCATGCCGAGTCGTCAATGAGGGATTCAATGAGGGGCTTGGCGGAACGAGAAGCGCCGGGGAAGTCCCCGCAATCAGCGGCGACCCGCCGCGAGCGGGTTCCTTTGACGGCGGATTCAGAAGGATGCCTCATTGCCTGGCTCCTCTTCCGCTGCGGGTACACGAGGATGCCGGCCGGCGCCTCCTGATCGCGCCAATCAAAGGTTAGCCCCCTTGGGGGGGGGCGTTGTCAAGCCGTGCGTGGGCGGTGCGTGCGTGGGCGGTGTGCGTGGGCGGTGGATGGTCAGTCGTCGATGGTCAATCGTTGACCGCGCTGAACGATCGACCATCGACCTCCCGGCCTGAGGGCCGGAACTTACCGGATGGTTGCGTCTTCCACGATCACCGCGTACTTGTAACCCGACCCGATGTCCTTGTTCACGGTCAGCCTGCCCGAAACGGTGATGATATCGCCGACCTTCGTTGCGCCCTGGCTGGTGATCGCCAGATCGTTGGTGCCGTCCTTCGGATCGCCCGTGCCGTCCTGGATGTGGATCCAGTTGCGATCGAGGATGCCGCCGTTGAACTTCACCACCTTGCCGCGCACGGTCACAATCTTGCCGGCCAGCGCCGCTCGCCGGGTCCATACGTCGGCTATGCTGATACCGCCGTCGGGCGGCGGAATCTTCGCCGTGAGCGGTTCAGTCGCCGGCGCGCCGGTCATCCCGTGGGCCGGCATCATCGGGGCCGGTGGAGGAGTCTGACCCCCTGCCGCCGCCGCGGGCGCCTCGCCCTCGCGATCGATGTGCGACGCGAAATAGAGCAACGGGAAATCGCGATTGAGCGACGGGCTGTGAAAGTCCTTTGCCGGCATCTCGAGCGGGACGACGACACGATCGCCAACGGCGACCTTGAACTGCCCGGTCGCCGCCCAGATCTCGCCCGTGGCCGTCTTGACGCGGACGTACGTGTAGCTGGCGGCATCCATCGTTTCGACAACCGTGCCGGTGGCCGTCTGGCCCGCCTGCGGCTGGGCAGACGTCCCACTTGCGTGCGACGGCACGCCGGCTTGCTGCGCGGAGGCGGCTCCCTCTTGACGGGAACAGCCGGCTGCCGCGAACAGGATGAGGGCCACATAGACGAATGATCTCAGGTGCATGGTTGTAACTGCTCTGCTGACGGTTGGAGAGGACCAGCCGCTAACGGTATCACAGGGCGCTGCTCGTCGACAGTTTACAGTCTCAGTCTACCGTTCAGAGGTTGCGCCGCGGCGACGGCCATCCGTCTCTCGACGGTTGACTGTCGACGGTTGGTCAACTGTTGACTGATCCAATGAAATCCTCTCCCGGATTGATGAACCGGTTCCGCTCGAAACGGTACTGCTTGTCGTACAGCTGGCGATAGCGGCCGCCGAGGACGAGCAATTCGGGGTGGGTACCGCGCTCGACCACCTCGCCGGCTTCGATCACCAGTATCTGGTCGGCCGCCAGGATGGTGGAGAGCCGGTGCGCGATGACGAACGTCGTGCGGCCGCTGCGCAGCGAGCGGAGGCCGTCCTGGATGAGCGCTTCGCTCTCGCTGTCGAGGCTGGAGGTCGCCTCGTCCAGCAGGAGAATGCGCGGATCCGCCAGGATCGCGCGCGCGATCGCCACCCGCTGGCGCTGGCCGCCCGACAGGCGCACGCCCCGCTCGCCCACCACCGTGTCGTACTTCTTTTCGAACCCCTCGATGAACTCGTCGGCGTGCGCGATCCGGCTCACCCGCTCGATGTCGGCGCGCGACGCGTGCGGCCGCCCGTAGGCGATGTTCTCCGCGATCGTTCCGTCGAACAGGAAGTTGTCCTGCAGGACGACGCCGAGGTGACGCCGGTAGTCGGCGAGCCGCAGCGTCGAGAGATCGACGCCGTCCATGCGGATGGTGCCGCTGGTCGGACGGTTGAACGCCATCACCAGGCTGATGAGCGTGCTCTTGCCCGATCCGGACGATCCGACGAGCGCCGTCGTGCCGCCCACCGCCGTTCGGAACGACACGCCCTTGAGCACCGGCACACCCGGGGTGTACTCGAACCAGACGTCCTCGAATTCGACATCGCCGCGCAGGTCCTCGGCCGGAACGCTGCGGCCGTCATCCGCGTCCTCGCGCGGCGTGTCGAGCAGTTCCCGAATGCGATCGAGGCCGGCGAACGCCTCGGTGATCTGCGTCCCAATCGACGCGATCTGGACGATCGGCATCGTCATCAGGCCGGTGAACGTGATGTATTGGAACAGATCGCCCACCGTCATGCGGCCGGCCATGATCGCGTGCCCGCCGATCAGGATCGTGATCACGCCGATCACGCCGATGATCACGTTGGAAAAGCCGGAAACCGCCGACACGCCGGTCATCGATTTCGCCACGTTCCTCAGGAGCCGGTGCGCGCCGCGGGCGAACACGAGGTCTTCGCGCTTCTCGGCGGTGTAGGTCTTCACGACGCGGACGCCGCCGAGCGCCTGGTTCAGGCGTCCGGTGATGTCGGCGGTGATCTTGCCGCGCTCGCGGAACAGCGGGCGCAGCGTCTTGAACGCGTAGCTCATCGCGCCGCCGAACGCCGCGAGGACGACGATCGTCAGCAGCGTCAGCCGCACGTTGATGTACAGGAGAAACCCGAGCGCGAACACGGCGGTCACCAGGCTGCCGGCCAGCTGCACCAGGCCGGTGCCGATCAGGTTCCGGATGCCCTCCGCGTCGGTCATGATGCGCGAGATCAGCACGCCGGTCTGCGTGGAATCGAAGTAGCGCACAGGCAGACGCAGCGCGTGTGCCTCGACCCGGCGGCGCATGTCGGTGATCGCGCGCTGGGCGGCGATGCCCAGGATCTGCGACAGCGCGAACGAAGTGACCGCCTGGACGACGGTCGCGGCGCCGACGGCCCACGCGAGCGTGCCGAGCATCTCGACGCGCCGCTGGGCGATGACGTTGTCGATGAGCGGCTTGGTCACCCACGGCAGCACCAGGCCGGCGAGGCGATTGACGAGCATCAACAGCAGGCCCAGCGCCAGGCGCCAGCGCCGCGCCCAGACCAGGGTGCGCGCTTCCGACCAGGCGGAGGACCAGCGGATCTTCTTCATGGGTTTGGTATCGTCCATGTTCACTCGCCACCCCGTGCTAGAATACCGCGCGTCCGATGGCCCACGCCTCCACCACCTGGTCCCTGCATCCGGCACAGATTGCACGAACAATCCGCCTGAAGGCGGATCCCACACACGCGATCGCCACCCCCGCCCGCGCCCGGCACTCCGGTTCGCGACGCGGCTATATCGACTGGCTCCGCGGCCTCGCGATCCTCATCATGATCGAGACGCACGTTCTCGACGCGTGGACGCGTCCGGCCGATCGCGGCAGCGTCCTGTTTGGATATGCAAAGGTTCTCGGCGGGTTCGCCGCGCCGTTGTTTCTCTTCCTGGCTGGCGTCGCCGTCGTCTTCGCGACACGCGCGCGCCTGAAGAAGACCGGCAGCCTCGCGCTCGCCGCGCGCAGCGTGCAGATCCGCGGCTGGCAGATCTTCGGACTGGCGCTCCTTTTCCGCTTCCAGGCATGGGTGCTGAACCCGGCGGCGTCGATCGTACAGCTGCTCAAGGTGGACATCCTCAACATCATGGGGCCGATGATCGCGTTCGCCGCCATCATGTGCGGCGCCGCGCGTGAACGCGGCTCGCGGCTCGTCACCTTCGGCCTTGCCACCGCGCTGACGGTGCTGGCGACGCCGCCGGTGCGCGCCACGGGCGTGCTCGCGTGGCTGCCGGATCCCGTTGAAGGCTACCTGCGACCGGCCGGGGCTTACCACGACTTCACGCTGTTCCCGTGGGCCGGTTTCGTCTTCGCCGGCGCCTTCGTGGGGACGCTGCTCGACCGGCCCCGCTCGCGGGCCGAAGATCTCGCCTTCCACGGCCGGCTCGCTGGTGCCGGCCTCGCGTTGGCCGTCGCGTCCGACTACGCGTGGTACCTGCCGTCGATATACGCACGCACCGAGTTCTGGACCACGTCACCGACGTTCTTTTTCATGCGAACCGGCATTCTCGTCGCCGCGGTCGGCATCGTGTTCTTGCAGCAATCCCTACCGCCGGTCTCGGCACTCGGCCGCCTCCGTGCGAGATCCGCGAGCGAGCGAGTGAAACGAGCGAGCCACGCGAGCGGAGCGGGGAGTGAGGGGCTCCGCGAGGGAGCGGCGTGGGGCGATGGGGGCCCCACAAGCGACCGAGCCTGGCGGGGTGCAGGGGTCCCCGCCATCCAAGAGAAGCGCGAGCGTGCAGGGGGGGCCGGCGGGGCGAAGCCCCCCGGATCGAACATGATGCAGCGCTTCGGGCGGTCCTCGCTGCTCGTCTATTGGGTCCACGTCGAGATCGCCTACGGCGTCCTCACGAAGCGTCTGTACCATCACCTGCCGCTCGAGCGGTCGATTTCGGGATTCGTGGCGTTGTCCCTGCTGATGTTCGCCATGGTCGTCGTGAAGGATTCGATCAAGGAGCGATGGAAGGGTCGCCGTCAGCGACAGCGGCAGCCAGCGGACATGGCGGTAGCGACATGAATAGCGCACGCACGCTCCTGCTCGTCGTTGGACTGGCGTTGCTGGTGGCCCTGGGATGGTGGTTCTTCCCCTCGAACGCGCGCCTGGTCCGCACGCGTTTTCAGACGCTCGCCACGCTGGTATCGGTTCCCGCCGGCGAGCAGGATCTCGCCCGCCTGGCCCGCGCCCGCAAGTTCGGGACGATGGTTACGAGCGACGTCGAGGTAACCTTCGACCTGCCCAGCCGAAGCCCGGCGCCAGGCGATCCGGCGAAGGCGGGCCAAGGAGCGGCGCCGCTCACCGGGAGGGACACGCTCGTGTTGCTCGTTGCCCGGCCTCCCGGCGTGCCGGGGGACATCAAGGCGGACCTGGCGGACGTCGCCGTGCAGGTGGCGTCGGGCGGTACGCAGGCGTCAAGCACCGCACGCGCGCGACTGACGCTTACCGACCCGCAGACGAACAAGCCTTCCGTCGAGGAGCACGACGTGAGCCTCGACTGGCGGAAGGTCGACGGCGAGTGGCTGGTGGCCATCGCGCGTGTCGGCGCCGCCCTCTCATCACCTGCGATCGAACACCGGTGAAGGGTTACAGAACTCAGTTCCCCGTCACTTCGGGTCCAGCTTCCTGCCGGCGTTCAGACTGTCGAAGCTCATGATCGTGTTGAACACCAGCGGGTAGCTGCCCAGCGTTTCGCCGCGGTAGATCGGGTTGTTCGCGAACAGCACGACGTGGCCTTTCCCCACCGGCACGTCGACGACGACCGGACGCTGCGCGATGTCGGCCCCGCCGTCGAGCAACCCCGACACGAGCAGCGTGTTCTGCGCGTCGAAACGCAGCGCGACGCGCGGCCGGAACTGCGGCGGAATCAGGTTGGCCGGGTTCCGCCTCAACTGCTCGTCGGTCGGCAGCGAGTACTGCCACGGCTGCGTCACCGGCGGCGGCGGCGCCGGCTTCAGGTTCGTCGCCTCGAGCGCCGGCCTCCCTTGCACGACGTCCGGATCGTCGGGCGTCCCGCGCCCGGTCGCCCGGCTGCCGCCCGGCCCGCCGCCGCGGCCCCCGCCAGGAGCCCCGCCCGGCGCTCCGCCACCGAAGCCCCGTCCGCCTCCGCCGACCGTGGCGCTCACGCTGAAGCAGCCGCCGTTGTTGCTGTACATCGCCAGGTTGTCCGGCATGCCGTAGACGATCGGGCTCGTCTCGTCCACGAGCTTCGTGCGCAGCAGCGAACCAACGACGCGCGTCGAGGTGCCGGGCCGAACCGTGCTGACACCGTAGGTGAAGTTGTTCGTGATCGCGAAATCCGCGCTGCTGTTCGACCCGATGAACACGCCGCCGTCGTTGATGAACTGCTGAAGGTGCATCAGGCCGTCGAGTCCCATGCCGATGCGCGTGTCGTCGGTCTGCGCCCAGGTGCCGACGTTCGGCGTCTCCGGCGAGTTCTTGTACGGGATAGGATTGCGCCACAGCGGCGTCCCCTCGACGGCACCCTGCCCACCACCCGGTCCGAAGACGATGACGTCGTACTTCTCGCGCAGGTTCGCGGTGTCCCGAATCGCCTTCGGATCGATGTAGTCGTACGGGATGCCGTAGAGATCGAACGCCTGGCGCCACCAGCCCTCGGTCTGCGTGCCGCTCCACTGGTGCAGCACGGCCACCCGCGCCGCCCGCGCCGGATGGCTCTTGACCGACGGGGCCGAGGACAGCGGGTATGCCCTCAGGCCAAGCGCGGTCGCCGCGGTGTCGAGATCCGTCCGCCCGACGCCCTGGACGATCAACGACCCGCGGTTGAACTTCGTGCCGTTCGATTCAAACGGCTCCTCGGCCAGCTGGATGTCGGCGTTGCGCAGCCGGTAGCGCAGCGTGATCAGCGTGTTGTCGGCATTCTGGTTGATGGCGAACACCGTCGCCTCCGCCCGGGCGCCCGGCGTGCCGTCTCCGGCGTGCACGTTCGTCGTCGTGGGCGTCGCGGTCACGACGCCGCTCGGCGCCTTCACGTCGCCCTTCACCATCTCCATGGCGACACTCAGCACCGATGCATCCGTGATGCGCACGGCCTGCACACCGAACCCTTCGGGGAACGTCCAGCCGGTATCGTCGTAGGGACGCGTCTGTGGATCGTTCGGCGCCCAATACTGATAATCGAGCAAGGCGTCGGCGATGCGCGAGTACGGCTGGTCCATGCGGACGATGTAGCTGCCGGCTGGAAACTCGCGTGTCTGCGGCTGTGCCTGGCCCGCCGTAGCCGGCGGTCCTGCCTGTCCAGCGGCTGCCGGCGAAGGCGGCGCGGCTGCGTCCTGACCTCCGGGGGCGCCCCCTCCGCCACCCCGTCCTCCGCGCCCGCGACCTGCCGGCGCCTGCCGGACAGGCACCTTCACCGTGAAGGCCGCGCTTGCCCGGTGGATCTCGACGTGCTGCTTCTGCAGCACCCGCAGCATCTCGGCCTGCGCGCCCAGGCGCGGATCGCTTGCCGGCAGCACGTAGGCGGCCGGCCCTTCGGTCTTCGCCTTGAGGATCGACCGCTTGCTCTTGTCGTAGAAGTTGCGCAGGAAGTACACGCGGTTGTTCGCAAAGTAGTTGAGCGAGACGATGATGCCGGTCTGCTCGTAGTTGTTGTTGTTGCGCAGCGACCAGCGCACCCGTCCGATCGGCGGGTTCTGCCGCCACCAGGTGCGTGCCGTCTCGTTGGCCGAGAGCGTCCGCTCCTCCGTGTCCGCGTTGCCGCCGTTGCCGAACGTCTCGTAGAGGCGGCTGATGCCGTTGTGCGTCGCGGCAATGAAGAACAGGTAGCCGGGCGACCAGGTGTCGAACGTGCCCCAGGCGAAGACGCCCGGCATCCCCATGCGGGTCATCTCGTTCACGTTGTTCCACCCGATCAGGTGCCACTCGTTGGTCAGGATCGGGTCCAGCCACGCATTGTAGGGGCCGTTGCCGACCGTGTTGTCGTAGAGAAACGAGCCCGATTCGTGCAGGTCGTGCAGCACCTGCGCCTTCCAGTCCACGAAGGTGTTCAGCACGTTCTCGGTCAGCTTCAGCGTCACGCCCATCGCGTCGCGGTTGTTGTCGTGCCCCACGTAATGGCCCGAGTACACCGCGCTCATCGGCGTGTCGTTCGGGTGCTTCTTGTTCCACTCGTAGACGTCAACCATGCGATCGCGGCCGTCCGGCTCGGTGACGGGCGTGATGAGCGTGATCACGTGCTCGCGGATGTTGCGGATGTAGGCGCCATCGTCGACGGCAAGGCGGTAGGCGAGCTCCATCAGCGCCGTCGGCGCGCCGGCCTCCGACGAGTGAATGGTGCCGGTGACGTAGTAGATCGGCGCGGCGCGCTTCGCGATCTGGTCCGCCACCGCATCGTCCATCTTGATGGTGCGCGGGTCGGCCAGCTTCGCGAGTTCCGCCTTGTTCTGATCGAGCTTCGCCATCAGCGGCTCGGAGGCGACCGCCACCGCGATCATCTCGCGGCCTTCCTCGGTGGTGCCGATCGAGTACACCTTCACCCGGGGCGTGGACTTCGCCAGCAGGCGCATGTAGTCGTACACCTCTTTGCTGCGCGGGAACTTGCCGGGTGCGCCTGCTATGTCGCCCAGGACGGCCTTCGGCGTCGGCACCGTCTTCGACGCCGGCATGTAATCGACGACCGGCGAGAGGAAGAAGGTCTCGGTCGTGTACTCCTTGATCTTCTTCGTGTACTCCTCGTCGATCGGCTGGTTCGGGTCGCGGCCCGGCCTGGCCGTCGCCAGATCGGTTTCGGTGAGCTTCGCGGTCCTGCCCGCAGCGGGCTTCGGCTGCTGCGCAGACAACAGCAGCGGCATCGCGGCGATCAACAACGCCACGATCAACCGCCGGTTCCGGGACGTGCACGCGTGATGGTTCATGGAAGACCTCATGGGCCCGGCATTGTAATCGAGGCGGCCGCCGGGGGCTACTTTTCGCTTCCAACACCGGTTCCGCGCGGCCGGCATGGAATCCCGACGTCAGGGAAATCACCTCCCTTTCCGCGCGCCAATTGCGGCCGATCACCTCATCAACGCCGGCTCATGAGTTTTCGTCTAATAAAAGGCGCCATTCCCGGCGA
>Ga0315280_10005301_pt1 | contig 18477 bp, 11 predicted proteins | sample YL17G06_40_MG_FD_203697 | JGI IMG/M metagenome (GOLD analysis project Ga0315280, IMG submission 203697) | Sediment microbial communities from Yellowstone Lake, YNP, Wyoming, USA - YL17G06_40 | ecosystem: Environmental > Aquatic > Freshwater > Lake > Sediment | place: USA: Wyoming | collected... | reverse complement strand
GGGTGAGGCCGAATCTCAGGAGCTGGGAACGCGCGCCGCCGGCCTCCAGCGCGAATGCGCGGCCGAGCGGGAGAGCCTGGAAGAGCTGGAGGGCCAGGCCGGTGCCATGGGCGCGCGTCTCGAAGCCAAGAACCGCCGCCGCGAGGAACTGCGGGGATCGCTGGAGGAGCGCGAGCGCGCCATGGAAGCCACGCGCCAGCTCGTGCTGCGCTTGCTGGGTGAGACCTCCGAGCTCACCAACCAGCTTGCCCAGATCGACGAATACCTGGCCGCGCTGGACCGCGACCTGGTCAAGGTGGAAAAGGAAGAGGAGACCGCGGCCGGGGACCTGGAGTGGCAGGGCGCCTCCAAACAGGAACTCTCTCAAAAGCTGGCGGCGCGGCAGCTCGAATTTGAATCCATTGCCGAGCAACGCCGCCGCATCGAAGAGGACTTGGCGCTGTGCAAGGCCGAGGCCGCCAGCGCCCGGCGCGAGCTGGAAACCGCCCGCGCGGAATTCTCCGAAATCAAAGCGCGCCGCGATTCGCTCGAGGAGATCCTCTCCCATCGGGCTTATGCCACCGAGCCGGTGAAGCGCTTCTTCACCGCGCTCGAGCGCGGGCAGGGGCAGGATCTGAAACCCGCGGGCGTGCTGGCCGATTTCGTGGAAGTCGAGCCCGCTTATGAGAAGGCCGTCGAGGAATTCCTGCACGACGAGCTGGATTACATCATCGTCCGAGACTGGGCGCAGGCCGAATCCGGCATCGACTTGATGCTTGCCGGCGTGGATGGACGCGCCACGTTCCTGGTGCATCCGGCGCCGAGTTCGGCCGCCCCGGAGCCGCAGTTCGCCGAACCGCATGTTAGTTCGGACTCCGGCGCCGTCGCTCGCCTGAGCGACGTGCTGCGGCTCACCAACGGGCTCTCGAATTCCGCGGTGGAGTGCCTGCCCCGCCTGGCGCGGTGTTTCGTTTCGGCGGACCGCGCGGCCGCGCAGCGCCTGGCGCTCCAGTATCCGCAGCTCTATTTTCTGCTCCGGGATGGCGTCTGCTACCACGGGCACACCCTCAGCGGAGGCAAGAAGACTTCCAGCGGGCCGCTGGCGCTGAAACGGGAACTGCGGGAAGCCAAGGCCCAGGTGCTGGCCCGCCAGAAGCAGCTCGATGAAACCGGCGCGCGCATCCACAGATTGGAGGCCCGGATTCAGGAGTTGGAGGCGGGCCTCGAGCGCCTGCGCAGTGAGCAGCAGAATCACGAGAAGGGAACCCTAACCCTGGACCACGAGATGCGCAAGCTGGCCGAGGACATCTCGCGGGCGGCGGCGCGCTTGTCGGTGGCCCGGCTGGAACGCGAGGGCCTGATGAGGGAAGAGGAACGCGCGCTGGCGCAGCGCGAGCACCACCAGCAGGCCGTCGAGGCGCGGGAACGGAAGCGTCTGGAACAGGAACAGGCGCTCGAGTCCGGGCACGCGCAACTGGAAACTCTCAAGCTGGAAGCCGCCCGCACGGGCGAGGAACATGCCACCTTGCGCGCCGAGCTAGCGGGCCTGGAAGAGCGCTGGCGCGCCGGGCAGACTGCTCTGGCCCGGCTGGAAGCCCAACTCGGGGAACTCACCGCGCGAGGCCTCGAGCTCACCGCCGAACTCGAGCGGCAGGGTCTCGCCAGGGCCCAGTTGCTGTCCGACAACCTGGCGCTCGACCAGCGCAGCGCAGCGCTCGCCGCTGAGATCTCGCAGACCCAAAACGAGGTCAGCCGCCTGGCGGGAGAGGAGGCGCAACTGCGTGCGGAACTCGCCGGTCTCGAGGAAACCCTCAAGCAGTTGCGCCTCGATCTGCAGGCCGCCCAGGAGCAGCGCGCTCAAATCGAAGTCGAGCTGGTGAAGCGCCAGGCCGAATTGCGGTTCCTGGAGGAGACCAGCCGCAAGGAACTCAACTGCACGGCCCAGGAGCTGGTGGCGAGCGCCGAGGAAATCGCGCTCGACGAGCAGGCGCTGGCGGACGCCGACCAGCGCTATCAGGAGATCCGCGCGCGCATCGAGGCGCTCGGCCCGGTGAATCCGCAGGCGCTCGAAGAGTACCGCGAAGCCCACCAGCGCTACGAGTTCCTCAACACCCAGCGCCAGGACCTGCTGGATTCCATCCGCGACACCGAGAAGGCCATCCACGAAATCGATATCGAGTCGCGCAGGCGCTTCACGGAAGCTTTCGCGGCCATCAACGCCAATTTCCGCGAACTCTTCGTGACCCTGTTCGGCGGCGGGACCGGCGAGATGCGCCTCACCGACGAAGAGAACGTGAACGAATCCGGCATCGACATCGTGGCCTCCCCGCCCGGCAAGCGGCTTCAGAACGTGCTGCTGCTCTCGGGCGGCGAGAAGGCCCTCACCGCCCTGGCCCTGCTGATGGGCATTTTCAAGTACCAGCCCAGCCCCTTCTGCGTGCTGGACGAGGTGGATGCGCCGCTGGACGACGCCAACATCCAGCGCTTCACGCACCTGCTCGAGCAGATGTCCCAGCAAACCCAGTTCATCATCATCACCCACGCCAAGCGCACCATGGAAGCCGCCCAGGTGCTTTACGGCGTCACCATGCAGGAACCCGGCGTCTCCAAGCTGGTCTCCGTGAAATTCCAGCCGCCCCCGGTGCCGGTGGTGGAAGCCCCGGTCGCGGAAGTTGTGCGGATGTGAGCCAGTCCGGGTTCACTCCAGCAGCGCTTCGGCTGCCGTCCAGGATCGGCCCTGCGAATCCGCCACGCCGGGGTGGGTCAGTTGGCCGCGGTAGGTGTTCAGGCCCTGGCGCAGGCCTGGGTTTTCGGCGCAGGCCTTCTCGAGGCCATGATTGGCCAGTTCGAGCAGGTAGGGGAACGTGGCGTTGGTCAAGGCGAAGGTTGAGGTGTGCGGCACCGCGGCCGGCATGTTCGAGACACAGTAGTGCAGCACCCCATCCACAAAGTAAACGGGGTCAGTGTGGGTGGTGGGACGTGAAGTCTCCAGGCATCCGCCCTGGTCGATCGCAACGTCCACCACCACGGCTCCGCGCTTCATCTGGGAGATCATGTCGCGGCGCACGATTCTGGGGGCCGAGGCGCCGGGAATGAGCACGCCTCCAATCACCAGGTCGGCGGTCTTCAAGGTCTCGCGCAGGGTCCACACGTTGGAAGCCAGGGTAACCACCTGGCCGTTGAAAATGTCGTCCAGTTCGCGCAGGCGGTTGAGGTTGAGGTCAATGATGGTGACGTGGGCGCCCATCCCAACGGCCACCTTGGCGGCATTGGTCCCCACCACCCCGCCGCCCAGAATCACCACATTGCCGGGGGCCACCCCCGGCACGCCGCTCAGCAGCACCCCGCGTCCGCCATTCGGCGCTTCCAGATAGACCGCGCCGATCTGGACGGCCAACCTGCCGGCCACCTCGCTCATGGGCGTCAGCAGGGGCAGCGATCCGTCTTTCTCGCGGATGGTTTCGTAGGCCACCGCGCTGACTCCGGACTCCAGCAGGCGGTCGGTCAGCTCGGGCAGGGGCGCCAGGTGCAGGTAAGTGAACAGAATCAGCCCGGGCCTGAGAAACCCGTACTCGGCGGGCTGGGGTTCCTTCACTTTGACCACCAGGCCGGCCCGGGCCCACATCTCGCGGGCCGAGGCAACCAACTGAGCGCCGGCTTCGAGGTACTCTTGATCGGGGATGGAACTGCCCTGCCCCGCGCCGGACTCGACGAGGACCTGGTGGCCGGCTTCACGCAATCCGATCACACCGCTGGGGACCAGCCCCACGCGGGTTTCGTGATCTTTGATTTCTTTCGGAACGCCGATGATCATGGACGGTTTGGATCGGTTTTCGCAGGAGCGGCCTGGTTTTGGGGGGCTTGAGCCCCGTCGCCTCCCGGAGCACTGCTGGGTTCGCGCCGGGGACCCAACCCCAGCGTGATCAGGGAGAGAGAATCCAGCATTCCACTGGGTTCCAGATTCTGGTCCGCCTGAAACTTCTTAAGCGCTTCGACGGATTCCGGTCCCCACACCCCGGTAGCGGGGCCCTGAAGATATCTCTTGTCCACCAGGGCCTGCTGGATTTCCTGGTAGCGCTCGCGGGTAGGCGTCTGCTGGCCCGTGCGCCAGCTCGGTGGGCGCTTCTTCGAGCGGCTCTTCTTGCTGGCCGCAGCGCCCTTCTTGGCCGGGGCAGACTTCTTCTTCGCGGAGGCGGGGGGCTTCTTGGCCGGGGCAGACTTCTTCTTCGCGGAGGCGGCGGGCTTCTTCGCCAGGCGAGACTTCTTCTTCGCGGGTGAGGACTTCTTTGGCGCCACCGTCCGCGTGGACTTCTTCTGTTCCTGCGGGAATCCCGGCCCGGCCAGGCACAGCACCAGAATGAGAACGCCGAGTTTCCGCAAGGCTGAACTCCTAAAGTCCCACTTCATTGCGCGCCGCGAAGATTCCGCGTGGTAGCCAGTTTCCGGCGCCGCTCAAGAATTGAGTCATTGACGATTGTTTTGATTGCGGCCAGCCCGCGAAGATTCCTCTCCAGTGCGGCCCACGGACCGGCGCAGATATTTTTGCCTTTTGATTTTCTTTCTTGCGGCTTGCCACGCTGTGCTACTGAGTCATGCTATCACGGATTGGCCGGCAGCGTGCCCGCCAGGAAAACCGTCTGCCAGTCCGCCCTGCCGGTCCGCGCGGGGACGCCCCGCATGATCCGGAGAGCCACCGGCTGACCCGGCCTGACCGTGGCCTGAATGCGCTGGACATCATCCACCGAATTGACCGGCTGGCGGTTGATGGCGATCAGGATATCCCGCGGCAGCACCCCGATGTCTTCGGCGAATGAACCAGGATCCACACGCGTGATCAGAACACCGCCCTTCTCATCGAAGCCCATCCGGTCCCGGTCGCCGGAGGTGAGGTTGCGATACCAGAAGCCGAACTTGGCCTCGGTGTTCTCAGTCCGGCTGGGTTCCTGCGGCACCCGGCGGCCCCCCACCGTGTCCGGGAACAGCGCGGCGCGCTCGGCAATGGTCAGCTTGTACTCCCTCTTCTTGCCGTCGCGGATCACCTCAACGGTGGCCTCCGAGCCGACCGGGGTGGCGGACACCCGGCTGACCAGGTCCTCGCCGTCTTTGATGGGCTTGCCGTTGAAAGAGATGATGATGTCTTCCGCCTTGATGCCGGCCTTGTCGGCGGGTCCGCCCGGGGTGACCGTGTCCACAAACACACCCTCGGACACGCCGTAGGCTTTCAGCAGTTCCGGCGGGCCGCCCTTCCGGAAATTAACCCCGATCCCTCCGCGTGACACCTTGCCGGTCTTGATGATCTGGTTGTAGGCCTGGGCCGCCATGTTGATCGGCAGGGCAAATCCGATGCCCTGATAGCCGCCGGTTGCGGTGGCGATGGCGGTGTTGACGCCGATCACCTCGCCCTTCAGGTCCAGCAGTGGGCCACCGCTGTTGCCGGGGTTAATGGCCGCGTCGGTTTGCAGAAATTTCTGGAGTTGATGTTCCGGGTCTGCGATGTCGCGGCCCTTGGCGCTGATGATACCGGCCGTGACGGTGGCCTCCAGCCCGAACGGCGAGCCGATGGCTACCGCCCAGTCACCGACCTGCACCCCGTCGGAATTGCCGATCTTGGCGACGGGCAGGGGCCTTCCAGCCTCGATCTTGATCACCGCGATGTCGAGCTCGAAATCCTGGCCGATCACCTTGGCATCGTACTCTTTGGGATCATCGTGGAGTTTTACCCGGATGCGGTCGGCGTCCTGCACCACGTGGTTATTGGTCAGGATGTAGCCGTTCTTGTCCACGATGAACCCCGAGCCAGTGCCTTGGCCCCGGAAGGGCAACTGCGGCATGTCGCCAAAGGGGCTTCCGAAGAAGCGCCGGAACAGGTCCAGCCCGCCCTGGTCTTCCTCTTCGTCGGGTGAGGGCGTGGGCTGGCGCCGGCGGGGAGTTTGCTGGAGCTGGCGGGCCTGTCTTGCTCCGTAGGTCGAGGTGACGTTCACCACCGAGGGCCCCAACTGCCTGGCAAGCTGGCCGAAAGCGGTCGAGAGCTGCGCGGGACTGGGAATGGTTAACGGGCTGGCGTCGCGCGCGGCGCTCTGGCCTTTTTCGGCCCGCACGGCCGTGTTCACCAAAGTGCCAATCAGGATCCCTATCGAGAGGGTGAACAGCAGAAGGCTGAGAGAAAGAAGCTTCTGCCTTCGCATGGCGTTCAGAATGTTCATGGGTCGTATCTCCGGGGGCGAGAGTCCCCTTCTCTCTATTCTAAACAGAAGGATGCCGCGCCCGCTGGACGGGTTTCAATTCTGCGCACAGGATTCCGCACAGAATCAGCAGGGCTCCCAGGGTAGCCCGCAGGGACAAGAGTTCTCCGGTCAGCAGGAACGAAGTGGCCCAGGCGAAAACGGGCTCCAGCGCAAACACCAGGGCGGTGCGTGTGGCGGTGGTATGCTGCTGCGCCCAAGCCTGGACCGAGAACGCCAGAGCGGTCGCCAGCAGCCCGGTCACCACCAGGGCGACGGCCACGCCGGGACGCCAGCGGATCACCATCGCCTCCGCCCACCAGAAGCTGCCCGAGGCGAGCACCGCGGCCGTCACGATCTGCACCAGGGTGAGGGCCGCGAAGCTGACCTGGGGGGCATAGTGCCCTACCACCACGATGTGCACCGCGAAGGAGAACGCGCAGGCCAGCGTCAGCAGATCTCCCCGCCCGATGGCGAGCGCTTCTCCCTCCAGGGTCATCAAGCCCATGCCCAGCGTGGCGGCCGCCACCCCGAGTCCTTCCGAAATCTGCGGCAGCTTTCTCCTCAGCAGGCCGCTGAGCAGTGGCACCATGACGATCGAAAGCCCGGTGATGAAGGCCGACTTCGAGGGCGTCGTGTACTTCAGGCCGAAAGTCTGGAACAGGTACCCGCTAAACAGGCACAGGCCGGCCAGGACCCCGCCTCGAAGCAGCGTTGCGGGGTTGGAGAACTTGCTGGACAGCGGGCGGAAAACCAGGCCCAAGGCCAGCGAGGCCAGGCTGAAGCGCAGCGCCAGGAACAGCAGAGCCGAGACGTCCTGGAGCGCCTGCTTGACCAGCACGAAGGTGGCCCCCCAGATCAGGGTGATGCCGGCCAGCGCCAAGTCAGCGCGCCAGGAGCGGGAAGACCCACTTGGGCGTGTAGAGGCCAACTGCGATTGTAGCTTGTAGCCTGTAGCTTGTAGCCTGTGGACAGAAGACTGCGCCGGCGGGAGCCGCACCCAACCTGCGCCCTACAAGCTACCAGCTACGAGCTACAAGCTCTTCCCGCAGCAGCAGCGCCAGCGTCAGCAGGATGCGTTTCAGACCCAGGTCGCGGCCTTCCGGGTGAAACCATTCCGCGGGTGTGTGCGCGCCGCCGCCCTGGCCGCCGGCCCCGATGGTCACCGCCTCGAGTCCCAGCGACAGCGGAATGTTGGCGTCAGTGGAGGCGGAGTCCGGATGCGGGCGGAGGCCCAGGTGCGCGTCCACGGCGCGGAGGAAAACCAGCAGCGGCGCGTTTTCGTCGAGCCGGCCGCCGGGGCGCGAACCGATTTCCCTGATTTTGGCCGCGAGCTTCCCTCCGGTGGCGCGCTGGTTCTCGATCTCGAGTGCCCGCTCGACGGAGGCCGTGAGCAGCTCGACCAGTTCCTCGATGCGGCGGTTGCTTTCCGAACGAACATCCACCTTCCCGCGAGCGATGGCCGGGATCGAGTTGATGCTCGCGCCGCCTTCGATGGTTCCGAAATTAAACGAGGAGCGCGCTCCGTTGCCGAAGCAGCACTTCTCGGAACACAGCGCGATGGTCTGCCCCAGAGCGTGGACCGGGTTGCCATTGCCGTAGTCCGTCCAACTGTGTCCTCCGGGGCCAGTGAAGGTCACTTCGAAACGCCGGCTGGCCAGCGCCTGGCAGGTGACGCGATCGGTGCCTGCGCCGTCCAGCACCAGGAAAGATCGTATCCGCGGGGCCAGCGCGGAGGCTCCGCACAGGTAGCGCATGCCGCTCAGGTTGCCCTCGCCCTCTTCGCCTACGCTGGCCACCAGCAGGAGCCGAGACCGGGCGTCCTCGATGGGCGGCGAGGATTTCATGGCCTTGGCGACGGCCAGCAGCGCCGCCAGCCCGGCGCCGTTGTCGGAGACGCCGGGCCCGCAAAGCCTCCCGTCCGGCTCGACGAGAATCTCGTCTTTGTTGCGCGGGACCAGGACCGTATCGAGATGGGCCGTCAGCGCCACCAGCGGGCTCCCCTGATCGGGCTCCAGACACGCCAGCACGTTGCCGGCGCGGTCGATCTCGACCTGGCAGCCCAGAGCCCGGAATTGCTCGGCCATCCACTCGGCGCGCTTCTGCTCCAAAAAGGTCGGCGCGGGAATGCGGCAAAGCTGGAGGTGCTGCTCGTTGATCCACTGCTTCTCGCGGGTGAACCACTGCAAGCACTCGCGCACGCCCCGGGCCTGCGCCAGTTGGCCGATAGATCCGAGTTCTGCCTGCTCCGCCCCAGAGGCCATTTGCTGACAGTGTAGCGTGCTTTACTTCGCCGCCACCACCAGCAGGTGCTGGCTGAGGCCCAGCAGGCACGGTTCGCGCTCGATCTTTCGGATGACCCCGAGCAGCCGCTGGCGACGCTCCGGATCCGCCCAGCGGCGCTCGAAGTCCGAGGCCAGCCGGCCGGGGCCTTCCACAGCGAGCAGCTCGACGACGGAGAAACCAGCCTGGGCGACCTCGGCGCACAGTTCATCGGGCAGGTGGAAGAACGCGTCCGTGAAGTAGTCCGGATTATCGGTGGGGTTGCGATGCCGGCCGTCTTCGAGGTCGCGTTCGAGGATGGGAAAGAACCTGGGATCGTCAATGAAGCCGCGGTCCAGGGAATCGAGCAGCGAGGCGAAGCGGCAGATCGCCGCGCCGAACAGCAGACCTCGCGGGCGGAGCACGCGGCGCGCCTCGAGCAGGGCCGTCATGCGGTCCTGCGGTTCGGTGAGATGATACAACGGCCCCATCAGCAGCACGGCGTCCGCGGAACTGTCCGCTTCCGAAAGGCTCCGCGCATCGCCCACCCGCAGACTGGCCACCGGATGCGCGCTCTGCCGCGCCGCGGCCTGGCGGGCTTGCTCGATGTGCTTCGGCGCCGGATCAATGAGATGCACTTCGTATCCCAGGGACGCCAGCCAGCAACTGTACACACCGGTGGCGCCGCCGACATCCAGGACCACCGCCGGCAGCGCGGGCAGGTAGCGGACGATCAGCTCCTGGGTGCGCGCCAGTTCCAGCGGGCCGTAGCCCGTGGACAACCGCCCCTCTTCCGAGACCTGTCCGTAGTAATCGGCGACATCGTTCATTGCAGCTCGGCAGCCGCCGACTCGATCAGCGCTGCCTCCTCGATCAGGATCTTGCCCACTCGGGCGATGTGCCCCTCGGCCTCCTGCCATCTCTTCTGCTCGAGGGCTTCGCGCACCGCGGGAATGGTTTTGACGCCGTAGCCCGTGTAGAGGCCCGGAGCGTAGATCTGGTGCTTGAACCAGGGCCGGCCCGGCAATCCGGCCGGGTCGATCAGACGCCGCTCGCTCTCGATCAGCTTCTTGTTGACCGCTTCGACCGAGCGCAGAGAAGCGCCGGCCAGCGCCTTCTCGTAGCGCTCGGCACTGCGTGCCAGGGCCTCGGCGGCGTTCTCGAGCGGCGCAAAACTCAGATACGGCGGGACCGGCTCGACAGAGGGTGGAACGAACTTCTGCTTCGGGTCCGCCGTGGCCGTAAAAACGCCCTCTTCGATCTGCCGGTTGCGTTCCTGGATTTGGGTCTGTTTGTCCTTGAGCAGCTTCTGGAGCTCGGCCACGTACCGGCGGACGGTGTCAGCGAAGGCGGTGAAGTCGAAGGGCAACAACTCAGCGCTGGCCAGGCGCATCACCGCGGTGCCGATGGTCTGAGCCAGCGCGCGCCCGTAGCGGAAATCGGCGTCGGAGAAATGCATGTACCAGTACAAGTCATCGTAGATGGAATGGTAAATGCCGCTGCCGTCCTCGCCGCCGTAACCCAGGTTCAGCGAGGCGATTCCCAGATGGTCTATGAACACCGAGTAGTCCGAGCCGCAGCCCAGCGCCCCGATGCGCAGGTCGGGCCGCTGGCGCACTTCCTGGCGGTCCTGCGGAGATCTTGCGATGCGCGCCAACTGGCTCCGCTTCCAGACCGTCAGCCCGGTCTCCGGGTCCGTGATGTCGCGCGCCACCCCATTGATGAACTTCTCCAGCGTGTGTGAGCCCTCCATGCCCAGGTAACCCCGGCTGTTCGAGTCGGTGTTGATGTAGGCCACGGCATGCTGTCGCAGTTCCTCGGCGTGCGCTTCGCCCCACTCGGTGGAACCCAGCAGCGCCTCTTCCTCGGCATCCCAGGCGCAGTAGACAATGGTGCGCTTGGGTTTCCAGCCCTGCTTGAGCAGCTCGCTGAAAGCGCGGGCTTCTTCCATCAAGGCGATGACGCCGGCCACCGGGTCATTTGCGCCGTTGACCCAGGCGTCGTGGTGATTGCCACGCAGGATCCACTCGTCCGGATAGCTGGAACCCGGAATCCTGGCGATGACGTCGTAGAGCCGTTTCAAGTCCCAGTTGGACTTTACTTTCAGATGGACCTTGGCGGGGCCCGGTCCCAGGTGGTAGGTGATGGGGAGGCTGCCACGCCAGTTGGCCGGAGCCACCGGGCCTTTCAGCGCCGCCAGCAACGGCTGGGCGTCGCCGTAGGAAATCGGCAGGACCGGAATCTTGGTGATGGTCTTGGCTTCCTGGAGCGGCAAGCGTTTAGCCTCAGGCGTAGCGCCCACGCCCGGAGTTAGCGGATCGCCAGGATAGAGCGGCATGTCCATGACGCTGCCGCGCTGCGCGCCATCGCGCGGGCGATAGGGTCCCAGCGGGAAGACGTCGCCCTGGAAATAACCGTCCTCGTGCGGGTCAGAGTAGATCAGGCAACCCACCGCGCCGTGTTCGGCCGCCACCTTGGGCTTGATGCCGCGCCAGGAATCGCCGTAGCGCGCGATGACCAGGGCCCCCTTGACGGAGATGCCCAGGCGCTCGAGCTGTTCGTAGTCCTCGGGGATGCCGTAGTTCACATAGACCAGCGGCGCGGTCACCTCCCCGTCGGCCGAATAGGCGTTGAAGGTGGGGAGCTGCTCGCTCTGCTGGTTCGAAGTCGGGTCCTCGGGCACCGCAGGCTCCTGGAGCTTGGCCACGAACCGCACCGGCTCGACCAGCTCGACGGCCCGCTCCTTGGGCGTGGGAAACAGGACGTCGAAGGTTTCGATGCGCGCCTCCAGGCCCCACTCCTTGAATTTCGACAGCATCCACTCGGCGTTCTCCCGGTCATACGCCGAGCCCAGATGGTGCGGGCGCGCCGCCAGCCTCTGCATGTAGGCGCGCAGGTTCTCCGGGCTGGGAAGGGCCCGGAACTTGGCTTCCCAAGCGCGCTGGACGCGCGTGGCCTCCGCCGAGTAGCCCCGCAGCGCCGGCTCCTCCGCCGGCAAAAGAAACGCCGTCAAACCAAGTAAAGCAACCTGCCCGAAACGCGCCATGAAGACCTCCAAAAATGGGGCACAGGCTACCTGTTCCCCTGCAATTCGGGGAACAGGTAGCCTGTCCCCGATTTTACCAGCCGCAGTATGATAGAGAACTCTGCCCCTACCCGAGAGGTGCTATGCGTTCGAAGCCATTTCCTGGCCCCAGGCCGCCGTGGTTAACTGCGGAGGGCTACCTCGACCCGACCAAGTTTCCCATCGAGCCGTGCCTTGTCCAGGCAACGTCGGACGACGAAGAGAAGTCGCGCAATGGAATCGGCATGTTGCGCACCATGCAGCAGCACGGCCGCGTGGATGCGGGCATTTTTCTTCTGGGGTTGTTCGTGAACGCTCCGGACGACTGGGGAAAGCGCATCCGGCTGGTCGAGGCTCTGAATGGGTTTCGCACGGAGGGCTGTGCGCGGGTCCTGTTCGGCGAGTTGAAGCGCGTCAAGAGTTCAAATACCACCCGCATATACTTGGGGGAAGTGATCAAGGCGCTATCCCGGTTCCCTCCTGAGTTCGTGCAGGTCGGGTTCGAAGAACTGGCAGATGACCAGAGCTTCTCTTATAGAATGCGCGACAAGTTCCGCATGGCCCTGGATCAAGCGCTCTATCGGGGCCGGGGCGAGTACTTCTAGTCCTTCTTGATCTCGACCTGGGCCGCACGCTCGGTGGCCGTGACGATGCCGGAGTGGTCCCAGTCGCCCTTGCCTTCGTTGATCAGCGCCAGCAAGGTCTGCTGCACCAGGCTGGTGTAGGGCAACGGCACCTTAAGAGCCTCGGCCGCCAGCAGCGCATTGCGCAGATCTTTCTGGTGCAGGCGGATGCGGAAGCCCGGCTTGAAGTTTCGGCTGATCACCATGGGGGCCTTGACGTTCAGCACGGTCGAGGCGGCCAGCCCGCCCTTCACAGCGTTGAACACCACTTCCGGATTGAGGCCGGCCTTGGTGGCCAGCGTCAGGGCCTCGCCCATGGCCGCGATGTTGCAGGCCACCATGATCTGATTGGCCAGCTTGGTGACGTTGCCCGCGCCCACCGGTCCGGTGAGCGTAACCGACGCGCCCATGGCCTTCAAAATGGGCAACACTTTCTCGAAGGTTTCCGCCTTGCCTCCCACCATGATGGCCAGCGTGGCGTCGATGGCTTTGGGCTCGCCGCCGGAGACCGGCGCGTCCAGGAACTCGACTCCCTTGGCGGCGCAGGCGGCGCCCACTTTCTGCGCCACCAGCGGGCTGATCGAGCTCATGTCCACCACGATGGCGCCGGCTCGGGCGCCCTCCAGCACACCGCCAGGACCCAGAACGGCTTTCTCGACATCCGGGCCATCGGGCAGCATGGTGATGATGATCTCTGAGCGCGCTGCGACGTCCCGCGCGGAAGCGCCGCGAGCTGCGCCGGCAGCCACCAGTTCCTCCACCGGCGCCGAAACGATGTCATAGACCACTAAGGCATGCCCCGCTTTGAGCAGATTCCTGGACATGGGCTTGCCCATGATGCCCAGTCCGACAAAACCAATTGTGCAAGACAAGGTCATTCTCCTTTCGAACAGCCTGTAGCTTGTAGCTGGAAGCCTGTAGGCAACTACAAGCTACAGGCTACAGGCTACAAGCTACAGGCTACAAGCTACAAGCTCACGAGCGCAGATACGCGTCGATCTCGCGGGCGGCGCGGGCCCCTTCGGCCACGGCCTGCACCACGGTGGTGCCGCCGTTGACGATGTCGCCGGCGGCGAACACGCCGGGACGCGAAGTCTCGAGTGTGCCCTCCTGTGTCCAGAGCAAACCGCGCACGGTGAAGCGCAGGCCGGTGAGCGCCTGCTTGAGCGTCTCATCCACCTGCTGGCCGATGGCCTCGATCACGAGGTCGGCCGGCAGCACATGCTCGGAGCCCGGGATGGGCTGCGGAGTGCGCCTGCCATCCGCGCCCGCCGGACCCAACCGGGTGCGAATCACTTTGAGCCCCGCCAGCCCGCCCTCCTCATTCAGAACGTATTCGACCGGTTGCGTCAGGATCAAGAAGTTGACGCCCGCCTGGATGGCCTGGTCGCGCTCCTGGGGCCAGGCGGGCATTTCGGTGAAGGAGCGGCGGTACACAATCGAGACGTCGGAGGCCCCGGCGCGTTTGGCCGAGAGCGCCGCGTCGACGGCCGTGTTGCCGCCGCCCAGCACCAGTACCAGGCCGGAAACCGCCACCCCGTCTTTCACCTGAGACAGGAATTCCAGCGCACCCACGATGCCCGAACCCGGCCGGGCAGAACCCGGCAGCGGGACCGAGTCGCTCAGCCCCAGGGCCACCAGCACGGCCTCGAAGCCTTCCTCGAGCACATGATCCAGGTTATAGCTGGCGTCCAGGCGCACAGACTGGCGATGAGAGACCACGCCGCTGGAGGCCAGCACGTCGCGAATCTCCCGGTGGATGACGAACTGCGGCAGGCGCTCGCCGGGAATGGTGTCGCGGGCCGTTCCGCCCAGCGCGGCGCCCCGGTCGATCAGGGTGACAGCGTGCCCGTAGGAGGCCAGAGTGGCGGCCGCGGAGATTCCCGCCGGCCCCGCGCCCAGCACCGCCACGCGCTTGCCGGTGCTGGCGGCCGCCGGGCGCTGCTCGGCCACCCATCCTTCCTCGACCGCTTTGCGGGCCACCCAGCGTTGCAGATGCCGGATGGGCACGCTGGAAGTGTAGTGCTGGTTGAGGCAGGCGGCTTCGCACTGCGTCTCGGCCGGGCAGACGTAGCCGCACACCGCGGCCAGCACGTTGGCCTCACGCAGCGTTTCGTAGGCCGCGCGGAAACGCCCGGCCGCAATGTGGCCCACGAACTTGGGAATGTTGACTCGCGCCGGGCAGCCGCCCACGCAGGTCGGATCGCTGCATTGCCGGCAGGTCTTGGCCATCTCCAGGATGGTGTCCAGGGCCTCGGCGCGCCCGGTCTTGTAAATGGGCTCGTAGATGCTGGGATCGCGCGGCACACAGCCGGTGCGCCCGCCATCTCGCATAATCTGGGTGCAGGCTGAACAGACCACGCACACGCGCAGCGGGTCGAGCCGGCCGCGCTCGGCCAGATCGCGCGCGAAATCCGGGTAAGCGAAAGCCATCCGGCCCAGACCCACCAGCGAGACCGAGCCGCGGCGCACCTGCGCGGCGGCCACATGAGGAAAAAACTGCCGCAGCCAGGTGTAGCCGCCACCCACTACTGCCAGGCCGGGAACCGCCGTCTGAATGTCCCGCACAATCGCTGAGAAGCGCGCCACGCCCTCCAGCGGCGACTCCGGCGGCACCGACCCGCCAGCCACCGGCAGGTCGAACGGGCGGTTCACGTGTGGGTTGAAGTACGGGTTGCCCACCGTGATGTTGACCAGCGGAGCGCCCTGCGACTCGAGGAACCGCACCAGCTCGATCGGTTCACTCAAATCCGGCCTGGTTTCATCCGAGGCGTCCACCCCGAAGCCATACGGATAGGCCATGGCGTCGTAGGCGTTCATGCGCGAGGTGACGATCAGTTTGGGGACTCTGTCGCGGACCTTGGCCACCACGTTGCGAAAGAAACGCGAGCGGTTTTCGAATGGCCCGCCGTAAAGGCTGTTCGCCCGGGTGTGGGAGGCGTGCAGCTCCGAGACCAGGTAGCGGTGACAGGCCTTGACGTCCACCCCGTCGAAACCGGCCCGGCGCGCGCATTGGGCGGCTTCCACGTAGCGGTCTTCGAGGCGCTCGAGCTCCTCGTCAGTAATCAGCGGGTAGTCGGCCGGCAGGTTCATGACCGGATCCAGATACAGCGAATGGTGCGCGATGATGGGCGCCGGGTTGCGCAGCGGCCGGCTGTAGCGGCCCGAATGAGTCAATTGAACGATCAGCAGCGGCCGGTGGCGTGGGCCGAAAGTCTGGAAGGCGGTCTTCAGCGTCTCCTCGGCCAGCGCGGCGAAGCCGGACACCGACCCTTCGTGAATCCAAAGCTGCCGGGGATTGGCGCGGGCTTCCTCGACCACCGCGGTGGCCTCCATCCAGATCAACCCTGCCCCGCCCGCTGCGAAACGACGGTACCTGCGAAAGGTGAGCTCATCCGGAGAGCCGTCCGCCTTGCCGTCACAGCCCTCCATCGGCTGGGCCACCAGCCGGTTGGGGAGCTGGAAGGCGCCCACCTTCACCGGCTCGAGCAAGGGCGTCACGTCGTCGCTCACCGGAAGATCCAAACCCAGTTCCTGGATCTCCTGACGAAGCTGGTCCAGGCTTTGATAGTGGAACGGTTCGTGCGGTTTCATGGGGCGCCGAATATGCGATTATAGTCCGAAAGGAACGCCAGGGACCGGACATACCCTGGCAGGGAAGGTGCTTTGTGACACATTCAACCCATCCGGTTCTCTTTTACAGCGCCCGCGTGTTGGCCGTTTCGTGGGCCCTTTTCTGGACCTGGTTCGGCTTCGGCTCCGGCATCGCCGAGGGGTTGACGCCGGGCGGCGTGGTGATACACACCGCCGTGCCGGGGCTGTTTTTCGCCTTGCTGGTTGTGGTGGCCTGGCGATGGAAGACGACGGGCGGCATCCTGCTGGTGCTGGCGGGCCTGTTCGTCTTCGTGGTCTATCCCATACTCTTCCACCGGCTGCCGTCCCTGACCATCTTCCTCACGCTTCTGACCATGGCTGTGCCCCCGCTCGTAGCGGGCATCCTGTTGCTGATGGATGGCCGGTCGAGCAAGCCCCGGCCGGCGTGACCAACGCGGCCGAATCGGAAGGTCGGCCTGGGGGCCGACCGCAGGCGTGGACGCCCGCCCCACGGTGTGCACCTCGGCATTTTCGTGGCCCAGGCGGATTGTTTCGTGACCGGTCCTTACTCGTGCCGCAGCGCCACGATGGGGTCCACTTTCATGGCGCGGCGCGCGGGGAGGTAGCTGGCCACAAGCGCCACAAGCGTCAGCAACAGGCTGACGCCCGCGAAAGTGACCGGGTTGGCGGGGCGCACTCCGAACAGCAGGCTGGCCATCAGGCGGGTGAGGCCGAAGGCCGCCGCCAGGCCGATCAACACGCCCGCCAGCGCCAGGACCATGCCTTGCCCGACCACCATCCGCGCCATCTGGCTGCGCACCGCTCCCAACGCCATGCGAATGCCGATCTCGTGCGTCCGCTGGCTGACCGAGTAGGCCATCACGCCGTAGATACCCACCGCCGCCAGCAGCAGCGCCAGCCCCGCAAACACGCCCAGCAGCAGCATGTTGAAGTTCTGCCGGGCGATGGAATCGGCAAAGACCTGCTCCATGGTTCGGATGTTGGCAACCGGCTGCTGGCGATCCACCGCCAGGATCTCGCGGCGTACCACCGGGGCCATGCTGAGAGGTTCGGTGGCCGTGCGCACCACCCAGGTGGTGGGAAGCAGGCGGTTGATGATCGCCGCGACCGCCGACACCACCTGGGCGCAGGGGAAGAACATGGTGGGGGGAGTCGGGCGGTCCAGGCCAACCTCCTTCACATCGCCCACTACCCCGATGATCTGGCGCGTGGCGTCGCGAAATTCCGGTCCCATGATCCGGCCCAGCGTCAGCCGCTCGCCGATCGGATCCTGCTTGGGGAAGTAGCGTTTCGCGAAGGCCTCGTTGACAATGACGACCGGAGCGGACTGCCCGGTTTCGCCTTCCGTGAAGGAGCGGCCGCGAAGCAGCGGGATTTTCATGACCCGGAAATAGTTGGGCGTGATGGCGCGCCACTGGGCGCCGCCGCCCTCTGCTTCGGGACGGCCTTCGATATCAAAGGGCAGGTCCGGCCCCTGCTCCAGCGGCAGATTGGTGACGGTGGCGGCGGCCACCACGCCAGGCAGGGTTTCGATACGCTGCAAGGCCTGGCGCATGAAGCTGTCCACCTGCGAGGTGGCGGCAAACCTGGGGCCGGCGAGCGACATCTGCATGGTCAAAACGTTGTGCGGATCGAAGCCCGGGGGCACATTGCGGAGGCGCACAAAACTCTCGATCATCAAAGCTGCGCCGATCACCAGCACCAGGGCCAGAGCCATCTCGCCGACCACCAGCAGACTGCGTAGCCGGGTGCGACGCGATCCGGAAGTGGCGCGCGTGGTCCCTTCCTTGAGCGTTTCGCTCAGGCGCGGACTGGAGGCATGCAAGGCCGGGACCAGGCCGAACATCAAGCCGGTGAGTAGCGAAAGTGCCAGGCTGAAACCGAGTGCTCGGGCGTCCATGCCGATTTCCACCAGCGGAATTCTGGCGGGGCTGAGGGCCAGCAGGACCTTGAGGCCCCAGAAGCCCAGCAGCACGCCGACCGCGCCGCCGGCCAGCGCCAGCAGGGCGCTCTCGGTGAGCAACTGCCGCAGCAGGCGCGCCCGCCCGGCGCCCAGCGCCATGCGGATGGCGATCTCCTTGTTGCGGGTTGCGGCCCGAGCCAGCAAGAGGTTGGCCACGTTGGCGCAGGCGATCAGCAGCACACAGCCCACGGCCCCTAACAGCACCAGAAGGGATGGGCGGACATCGCCGACCAGCATCTCGTGAAAGGAAGTGAGCCGGACGCCTTCGCCGTCAAACATCAAACGCGGGTTCTCCTGCCTGAGCTGGAGAGCCAGCCGGTCCATGTCCGACTGGGCCTGCTCCGGGCGAACGGCCGGCTTCAGGCGCGCCACGCAGAGCAGGTAGTTCGAGAGGTCCGTGCTCTTGACCACCGGGCGCAGCGGAGTCCACAGATCGGACTCGATAGGGAACTGGAACCGCGGCGGCATCACTCCCACCACCGTGTAGCTCTCGCCGCCCAGCGTGAGGGCTTTCCCGATCAGAGCGCGATCCCCGCCAAACCGGCGCTGCCACAGGCCGTGACTGATGACCACCACCCGCCCGCCCTCGGGCCGGTCTTCCTCCGGGAGAAAGCCCCGGCCCATTGCCGGGGAAACACCCAGCACCTGGAAAAACTCGGCGCTCACGCGAATGCCGCGCACGCGCTCGGGCTCACCCTCGCCGGTGAGACTGTAGCCGGCCCCCGCAATGTCGTTCACTGTGACCTTCTC
>Ga0315280_10005300_pt1 | contig 18478 bp, 19 predicted proteins | sample YL17G06_40_MG_FD_203697 | JGI IMG/M metagenome (GOLD analysis project Ga0315280, IMG submission 203697) | Sediment microbial communities from Yellowstone Lake, YNP, Wyoming, USA - YL17G06_40 | ecosystem: Environmental > Aquatic > Freshwater > Lake > Sediment | place: USA: Wyoming | collected... | reverse complement strand
CCCGCCGGGGCGGGATCGGGCCTCAGCCACGGCCGGCCTCCCCGGAACCCCTCACCTTCAACCCAAATAGTCTCTAACGCGGTGTCAAGATACAAGCCACGGCACCGCACCTGTGCCGTGGGTTTTTCTTTCAGTTCGGGCACCACGAGCCCACGGCACACCAACGGTGCCGTGGCGACCAGCTGTTGTCGAAAATTGCCCAGCCCCGAAGGGGCGGCCTAGCCCAGCCCAGGCCAACGGCCTGGGCTAACGGAGTGCTTCTGACCCTGAGCCCTGTAAGGGCGAAATACGAAGTGCGCGTTCAGTCGCAGACATAGCGCTCATCAATTTCAATCCCGTGGCTCTCCAATAACCGCCGGTACTCCTCCTGAAAGGTCACGGCCCGGTGGTGTGTTTCCTGCTGCGCGATGTACTCCGCCACCGCCTCCACATCCGCCGGGCTCACCGAGAAGCCTCCGTAACCGCTCTGCCACTGGAAATTCACGAAGGCGCTCCCTTGGGTCTTCGCCCACTTCGAGGAACTCGTCTTGATCTCCTCCACGATGGCCGCGAGCGTTCGGTTCTTCGAAAGACGAAAGAGAGCATGAACGTGGTCGCTCGTGCCTCCAACCTTGATGGCCGGCGAGTCCTGGTTCTTGAGGACAGTGGCCAAATAAGCGTGCATCTGCGCTCGCAGCGGCGCCGGAAGCAAGGGTTCGCGATGCTTCGTGCTGAACGCGAGATGAACATATAGTTTGGCGAGCGATTGCGGCATGCCGATTCACCTATCTCGCCCCTTCAGGGCTTGCGGTCTGGAATGGGTTTGGCCTCTTACCCCAGGCCGTTGGCCTGGGCTGGGATAGGTCGCCCCTTCGGGGCTCGAAAGCGCGTAGCGCGAACCTCGCTTCTCAGAGGTCTGCGATTCTTGTGCGTGCGGTCGTGAAAAGCCGCGGACCTTGGATAACAGGTCCGTCCTATCTTACTGCCTACTCATCCGCGACCTTGAGCCACCGTATCCCGTCCGGGGGCTTGTCGACCGCGTGTGAGTATAACCATTGGGCCTTGTAAACTTGGGATTTGGTCACGTCCTTCTTGTAATTTGCCATGTAACGAACACGCGCCCACATTCTGATATCCGGGTAATAAGTATTACCTGGGCCTTTCCATAAGCCGTGGACCAAGGCTTCCAAAGCCTTACTCAGATCGACCCTCAATTCTCCAAAGCCCGGAATAATGCCTGTACCTGGGATGAGGCAGTAATGGGACATTCGCCTCGCGTTTTCCTTCTCTTTGACAGTCCTTTCCATCACTAGCTCTAGCTCATACACCCGGCAACCGTTGGGAGTCGCATTTCCCACCGAGAGCACGGGCATACCTGACTCTTGGTCGGGAGGAAGATCGAGGACCGGTACCAGCTCGACTCTCGACCGTGTCCTGTCACGAAGGAACTCTGATAACTTAATCACAGCCAGGGCCGAACGGACAACGGCCCCCCAGATCGCCAGAATAGGGTTAAATGTTGGCCATATCATCTGATGCACTACCCCTTTTCAATAATATCTCGATCCTCTTGAGCGGGTAGGGCGAACCTGCGGTGGAGATCCGCGGCTTTTTCTTGATTCACCGTGGACAAGCCGCAGACCTACCGAACAGGTCTGATGCGCTACCTGGCTGCGCCAGCCTGCGTTGAGGGCGCTAAACGATTCGCCTCCACCGCTTGAATGCCTTTACGTCCTCTTGCGTTAAAACAAACCATTCACCTTCACCACGTTTGTCGGCGAAGCGTTTGTGCCAGTAGGACTCGACTCCGATTGGATCGTCAGTTTCGACGCTGTGAATAGTCCTCGGTGGAACTGGAATCTTGATGGCCAGCTCGCTGCCCCGACGACCGACAGAATTAGTGCGCCCGATTTTGTAGTGAGGACCGGATTTCATAAGGTAGACAAATTCGGTCACGATTTTCTTCTCAGGTTCCCGCTTTGCTGCTTTGGCGTGCGTAGATTTAGTGTCGCGTTCGGCACAGAGCGCCAGGATATCTTCAAATCCACTCGTTTTGCTAGAGTGCGCAGCGACGGCTTGGAGCGGCTTATCTTTTCCGCCGAACCGGCTAAATACTGAGTGGGATGGAAAAGACGCATCCTCTCTGGCCTTGCGCCGAATCTCGCCCTCAACCGGGAACCTTCCCAACTCCCTTGCGAACCCGATGTACTTTTCAATAAGAACTTCATCGCGCACTTTCGTTTGTAGCAGGTTCGGAGCGTACCCGGCCTCAGCCAAGGCATCACGCCAGCGCAGCCAAATGTGTGGGTACCTTTCGGACATCTTCACTCCGGTTGTGCGCTCGAAAGCTTGCCGTCCTGGGGCCTGGCCGCCATTGTCGAGCGCGATACGCTTTATCTCTGCCATAATCTGTTGCCTATTCATTCATACCCTCCGCTTGGTCAACCGGCAGGCCTTCGCGCGTGGCGCATGCATCGCGTTCTCGGCGATGTGTGCGGTTAATCAGCTTTCCTCAAAGTCTGCGTGGCGTGTGGGCGATAGGGGATCGCGTCACGTGGCATGATGACGACGCGTTAATCGTCGGTCACCTCGGGGGTGGTATACACCCTTCGCGGCGAAAAGACAAGAGCCGCGAATTATGAAGAAATTGAGTGATTGAGAGATTGGGTGATTGGGCGATTGAGGGATTGAGGGGGAATCGTGAATTGTGAATGATCGACGAGGAAATTCTGAATTATGAATGGGGGAAGCAGGTTTCGGGGGCCAGCGGCCGGGCGTAACCCCTCACCCAGTCCCGTGCGGCAGGACCAACCCTCCCTCGCCGCGGCGATCCGGTTTGGTGAAGCCGGCGGGGGGCACGCCAGAAGGGGCCTGGTTCGCGTGGCGCTGGGCCTCAGCCCGGCATGTGCCGCCCTGAAGGGCGGCGCGACGGTCGAAACAAGGACACAACCGGCTGCGCCTGCGTTGACTTCACGGGGGGGCGTATGTTATAGGTTCTGTACCAGCCTGTTTATGTATAGCGGCATTGGGGAGCCGGCGGATGGCATTTAACAAGGTCAAGGCTCTAGGGGAGGCGGAGAAACTTGTCGGCCAGGGGAAAATCTCCTCGGCGATCAAGCAATATCTGCATGTGATCGAAAAGGATCCTGCCGACTACAGCCTCCTCAACACTCTTGGTGACCTCTACATCCGCGACAAGAACATTCCCGAGGCCCTGAAGTGCTTTCGCGACCTGGCCGAGCAGTACGTGAAGGACGGGTTCACCGTTAAGGCGATTGCCATCCTCAAGAAGGTCACCAAGTCTGAACCCGACGCGCCCGATCCGGTGGCCAAACTGGCCGGACTTTACCAAGTGCAGGGGCTAAACCGCGAAGCCCGCGAGCAATACTTCCTCTTGGTAGACCTTTACAAGAAGAAGGGCCAGAACGACGCGGCCCTGAGCACGTTGCACACGATCGTCCAACTGGACCCGGAGAATACCACGGCCCGCGCCCGGGTGGCCATGTTCTGTGAGCAGGCTGGCCGCACCAAAGAAGCCGCCTTGGCCTACCGCGAGACGGCCGAAATCGCGCTGCGGCGGAATGATCTGGCCACGGTCGGCTCCGCGTTGAAGAAGGCCAAGGCGCTCGAGGGTGAGACCCCGCAACTGCGCCTGCTCGAGGCCCGGGTAGCCTTTGCCCAGCAGCAACTGGACCAGGTGGAGAGAATCCTAACGGCGGACCCGCCGCTGACGGACCACCCGGCCGGCCAGCAACTGTTGTTTGAGGCCTACCTGGGGAGCAGCAAACTGGAGGCGGCCGAGAAGCTGGCCGCCACGTTGTACCGCGCCAACCCTGCTGACTTCACCCCGGTTCGCATCTATGAGAATCGGTGCCTGGAAAAAGGCGAACCGGACGCGGGCCTGCGCCTCCTGGCAGAGATTGCCGAGCCCCTGAAAGAACAGAAGGACGCCGCGCCGGTGATGGACGCCCTGCGCCAAATTTGGACGAAATTCCCCCAGCATCTCCCCACCCTCGAGCTGATCTACCAGATCTGTGAACGGACGGCCGATGAATTCGCGTTGCCGGAGATTCTCGAGGCCTTGGCCCGGGCCTATGACGAGGCGGGCGAGCTGGAAAAGGCTGAGTCCGCCTACCGGGGACTTTTGCAACGCGAGCCGGAGAACCAGCATTACCAGGGGTTGCTGAATCAGGTGCAGAAGAAACAGGGCAAGGTGGTCGAGGCTCCCCTGCCTGCGGAAGCGGCCCCGTTCGAGGCTGCTCCCCCATCTGCTGAAGCCCCGCCGGCTGCGGGGCCAGCCGCCGTTCCTGCTCCCCAAGCTCCGGCCGACGCTGCGGCGCGCTTGGCGATGATCAAGGAGGCTCTCGAAAACAGCGACCTCTTCGCCCGCTACGGTTTGGTGGAAAAGGCCGTGGCCGAACTCGAGAAGGTACTGGAAGTTTATCCGGATGCCGTCGAGATTCATCAGCGCATCATGGAGATCTGCCACCGGGCTAAGCCGGAGCGCGCGGCGCAGGCGAGCGAGGCGCTAGCGTGCCTCGCCGCGGAAAAAGTCCAGCCCGAGAGCGTGGCGGCAGCCGAGCAGCCTCCCGCCCTTGAGATCAAGGTCGAGGAGCCCCAGGCGGCGGTGGAAGCCCCGGTGCCTAGCGAGCTGGCGCTCGGGGGCCCGGAACCCGCGGCACCGGAAGCTCCCGCGGCATTTGAGTTTCCTCCTACGCCGCCCCCCGAAGCGCCGCCTGCCGAGGCGCACGAGGAGGCGGCCGCGCCGGCAGCCGAGATACCGCTCGAACTGGAACCGGTGGGTGGCGTTGCGGAACAGGCGGCGGTACCGCCGCCTCCGGGGCCGGAGCTTGCAGAATTTGACCTCTCCGGTGATCTAGAAGCGTTTGCGGCACCGCCCGCCCCAACTCCAGCCCCATCGCCGCCGCCCGCACCGCCCACTGCCAAGCTTGAAGAAACTCTGCAAGAGATCGAGTTTTATCTCGCCAATGGCTTCGAAGATGAGGCGCAGCGACTCCTGGCGGAAGCAGAAAATGCGTTTGCCGGAGACCCGCGCCTCACGGAACTACGCCGGCGGGTCGAGGAGGCCTTGAAGCCCCCGGTCGTGGAGGCGCCCCAGCCCGCGGCCGCTTTCGAGATACCGGAGAGCCTGCCCGCGCCATCCGAAGTGTCTGCGGAGGTTGCTGGATTCACGCCGACCGAGCCCTTGGAGCAGGTTCCCGAAGCCCCTCCGCCACCTCCTCCGGTTGCCGAAGAATGGGAGTTGCCCAGTTCTTTTGCGGGGACGCGGCCACCGGCACCGCCCGTGGCACCGCCGGCCTCCCCTCCCGGCCCGGTGGCGGCCGGACCACCTGCTCCGGCAATGCCGATGGCGGGCGGAGAGGACTTGCTGGGAAGCCTCGCCAGCGACCTTGCCGGTTCTCTCGAAGGTTTTGGAGAAGCGCCCGCCGCCCCCGTCCCCGAAGCACCCCCGGCGCCCGCCGCGGGGGAAGCCGATTCGGCTACGCTCCTCAGCGGGTTGCTCGAGGAAATGGCAGAGCCGGGCGCGGCGGCGCGGGACGATCCCGAAACCCACTATAACCTGGGCGTAGCCTTCCGCGAAATGGGCCTCCTGGACGAGGCTATCGGGGAATTCCAGAAAGTAGTCCGGCACGCCCAGAAGGGTCAAGTCCCAGCTAATTTCCTGCAATCGTGCAGCCTGCTCGCCGCCTGCTTCCTCGAGAAGAAAATGCCAACGATTGCCGCCAAGTGGTATGTGCGGGCGCTGCAAACACCCGGCCTGGACGAAGAGACCACCATGGCGCTCTACTATGAACTGGGGCTGGCCTACGAAGAGGCGGGGGACTTCCGCCACGCGCTCGAGAATTTCACCGAAGTCTATAGCCAGAATATTGACTACCGGGACGTCGCGGAAAAAATCCGGCTGCTTCAGCGCAAGATCTCCTAAGCACTTTCCGGCGGGCGGCCGAGGGCCATTGAGCCTGGTTCCCGGTACCCCACGCGCACCATGAACCGAGGTTTGGCCATCCTCTATGTTGTGTTCTGTTTCGAGATGGGGGTGTTGCTGCTGGTCTTGCCCTGGCACTCGGTCTGGCACAAGAACTTCTTCGTCGCGCATTACCCCTGGGTCTCGGCCTTGGCGGAGGACTATTTTGTGCGCGGCGCCGTCTCCGGCATCGGGCTGGCGGATATTTGGCTGGCGGGTTTTGAACTCTGGCGGCTGCGCCGCGACCTAGGTCTGGTGAGCACGCCCCGCAAGCCCTAAAATCGTACCCGGCGACTGGGGGCTGTGGCGACGATCCGTGCTCGCCGTCTTCGTTCTGGTAGGGGAGCGCTCCGCACTCCCATCAATAATGAACCTCAAACTGTGTTACATCACGGACCGTCGTGGGCTCGAGCCCCGGCCGCTTCTTCCCCGCATCCTCGCCGCCATCGAAGCAGGGGTCGATTTGGTGCAGATCCGCGAACAAGACCTCCCCACGCGGGAACTGGCTGAGCTGGTCGCCGCCGCCGTAGCTGCCGCCGCAGGAACCAGCGCGAAAGTGCTGGTGAACGACCGGTTGGATATCGCCCTGGCGGAGGGGGCGCAGGGCGTCCATTTGGGCGGCAAGTCCATTCCCCCGGAGGCCGTGCGCGCCGCCGTGGACAAGCTCGCGCTGCCCGGCACCTTTATCGTCGGCGCCTCTTGCCACTCGCTCGAACAGGCGCTGGCCGCGGAAGCTGCCGGGGCCGACTACCTGCTCCTCGCTCCGATCTTCCCCACGCCCTCAAAGCTCGCCTTCGGGCCGCCGCTGGGACTTGAAAGACTCCGCGAGGTCACGGCCCGCGTGAAGACGCCCGTGTTCGCCCTGGGCGGGATCGGCGTGGCGCAGGTGCGCGCGTGCCTCGCCGCCGGCGCGGCGGGCATCGCCGGCATCCGCATCTTCCAGGAACCCAACGCCCTGGTTGCGCGGGTCCGCGAACTGCGCGCGCAGGAGAATTCCTCAGACTGCCAGCCGGGTCGTTAGGCTCTTTACGGGTGGAAGGATCTTCAGCGATTCAGCGGGATTCTTGCCGGTGGGGGCACGCGCAGCCCTCAGCTCTCGCCCATCCACACGCCGTAGGGTTTGAGCTTCTCGACGTTATCGCAGACTGCCTTGATCGCCGCCGTAATGGGGATCGCCAGGACCAGACCAATGGCGCCCCAGAGCCAGCCCCAGAACATCATGCTGATGGTTACCGTGAGCGCGTTCAGCTTCACCCGGTGGCCGACCAGCGGCGGTGTCAACACGTTGACCGCGAGGAAATGCACAAAGACCACCGTGAGCGCAATGCTGATGAAGGGTCCGAAGGTGTCAAACTGCACCAGCGCGATCAGCAGGGGCGGCAGCAGCCCCAGCGCCACGCCCACGTAAGGGATCAGGCTCAGGAAGGCGGCGGCCGGCCCCACCAGCAGCGCGTACCGCAGACCGATCACGGCGAAAACCGGCGTGATCAGACAGGCCGCAATTACCGCCACCAGGAAGTTCCCCACCATGAATTCCCGCACCATCTTGCTGATGCCGCGCACCACGTCTTCCGCCTGTTGCCGGCGCTCCACCGGAAACAGATTCAGCGTGGCCATCCAGATGTGGTTGCGGCCAGTCAGCATGAAAAAGACCAGAAAAGGAATGAACATCACCGTGACCGCAAAAGCATAAACGGAGCCGATGCCGCGCAACAGGAACTGGCCCCAGGGCGATTCCTGCTGCACGCGGACGGCGGGCAGGCTGGCTTCGGGCGCGCTGGGGATGATCGTGGTCGTGCCCTGCTGGATGTTGCGGGTGGTGAGCTGGATGTGGGCGACGATCTGCTTGATGCGGGCGGTGAGCTTGGGGAGGTCCTGCATGAACGTGGCGGCCCGGTCGTAGATCAGGTAGGCGACGACGTAGGCGACCGCCAGCGCCAGCAGCACCACGAGCATCGAGCCGAGCCAGCGCGGCACCCGCGCCCGCTCCAGCAGCGTCACCGCGGGCTCCAGGGTGAAGGCGATGAGGATGGAGCAAATCAGCGTGATGACAATCGAGCTGGCGAAATAGACCGAGGCGAACACAATCGCCAGGGCGATGATGCGCAAGCTGAGCGTGGCCACGGTCTGGGCGGGCTTTGCTTCCTGCATGGTGCCGACCCCCGTGCACGATTCTAGCCTGCCCGCCGGGGAAATTCCAGCGGGAACCGCACGCGCCCGACAGAGACCGGCCGGTGCTTCCTGACTTTTTTCTTGACAGTTTGGGCCCGGCACCGGTATAAAGAGTATATTTATGCCGCCGATGTATAATTATTCGCGTGGCGGATGGAGCGAGGGTGAACGGAACGGGCGCACATTCTTCACAACACCTTTCCCGGAACTGGCGGGCGGACGCCGCTCTCCCCGTGGCGGTGGTCGGCGCCACCGGCTACGCCGGGGGTGAACTGATCCAGATTCTGGCGCGTCATCCGGGCGTGCGGATCACCCGTCTGATGGCCGATATCAAGCAACCCATGCCCGCCGAAAGTGTCCACCCGGTGCTGCGCGGCCACGACCTGCCCGTCTGCGAGCCGCCCTGTCCCGAGGCGCTGACGTCTCCGGAGGTGGAACTGGTTTTCCTCGCCACGCCGCACGAGGCTGCGCACGACTTGGCTCCGGCGCTGCTCGCGCGCGGCCTGCGGGTGATCGACCTGAGCGCCGCCTTCCGCCTGAAGGACGCCGCCGCCTACCCGCGCTGGTACGGCTTCGAGCATCGTGCTCCCGGCCCGCTGGCGGAGGCCGTGTTCGGCGCGCCGGAACTGTTCAAAGAGGATATCCGTCGGGCGCGGCTGCTGGCCAATCCCGGCTGCTATGCCACCTCCGTCATCCTGGCGCTTGCGCCCATCCTGCGCGCGCGCTGGGTGGAGGTCGAGCGCGGCATCATTTGTGATTCGAAATCGGGCGCGACCGGGGCCGGCCGCACGCCGAGTGACAAGCTCCATTTCCCCGAAGTGAACGAGAGCCTGCGGGCCTATGGATTGTTCAACCACCGCCACGTCCCGGAAATGCTGCAGGTGTTGGGGCTCGAGCAGAAACATTTCCTTTTTACGCCCCACCTGCTGCCCATCAATCGCGGCATCCTCAGCACCATCTACGTGCGCCTGGCGGAGCCGCGGACGCTCGAACAGATCGTCGCGCTCTACCGCGACTTTTATGCGGGCGCGCCCCTCGTGCGCGTTTACAGTGACGGAACCTTACCCGAGATTCAGGCCGTGACGCACACCAACTATTTCGATGTGGGCTTTGCCCTCGAGGCGGCCTCCGACCGGCTGATTATCGTTTCCGCCCTGGACAATCTGGGCAAGGGCGCCGCGGGACAAGCGGTGCAAAACATGAACTTGATGTACGGCTTTGACGAGGTGACGGCGCTGGTATGAAGCTGGTGATCAAAATCGGCGGCCAGGCCCAGGAGGACCCCGCCGTCCGCCGCGCGCTGGCGCGGCAGATTGCGCAGCTGCGCCGCGCGGGACACCATGTGGTGGTTGTCCACGGCGGCGGCAAGCAGCTCACCCAGACGCTGGCCCGGCTCGGCATTCCTGCGGAGTTCCATAACGGTCTGCGCGTCACCGACGCAGCCACGCGGGATGTCGCCCTCATGGTTTTGGCGGGCCTCGTCAACAAGCAATGGGTGGCGGAACTCGAAGCTTGCGGCCAGCGCGCCTTGGGAATTTGCGGCGGCGATGGGAGTCTGATTGAAGCGCGTAAATTGACGGTGCGCTCGGAGGGCCAGCGGAAAGACCTCGGCTTTGTGGGCCGGCCGGTGAAAGTCAATCCGGCAGTTCTGCAAATGGCGTTTGGCAGCGGCGTGGTGCCCGTGGTCGCCAGCCTCGGGCTGGGGGCGCGGGGTGAGTACCTGAACATCAATGCCGATGACCTCGCCGCCGCCCTGGCCGCCGCCCTGCATGCCGACCGCCTGCTTTACCTGACCGAATCCGGCGGTGTCTGGGATGCGGAGAAGCAGTTGCTCGCCAAAGTCGCCCTCCGCGACATTCCCCGCCTGATCCGGCAGGGCATTGTCCGTGACGGCATGATTCCGAAACTCCAATCGTGTGCCCGCACGCTGCGTCAGCACGTGCGCGAGATTGACATCCTTTCCCCGGCCGTCCCGCGCGCCTTGCTGCGGATGCTCGGAGAAGGTGAACGGGTGGGCACCAGAATTGTGAAAGACGCATGAACCTCGAAGAGATTGCGGAACTCGAAAAGCGCGTCCTGATCCCGACTTACGACCGCCTGCCGATCCTGGCGGTCGGCGGCGAGGGCTGTTATGTCCGTGATGATCGCGGCCGGGAATATTTGGACTTCCTGGGCGGCATTGCCGTGAACGCGCTGGGTTATGCCCACCCGGAGATTATGGCGGTGTTGCGCGACGAGGCGGAGACCCTGCTGCACGTCTCGAATCTGCTCTACCACCGCTATCAGGGCCCCCTGGCCGAAAAACTGGCCCGCCTGGCGGGACTCGACCGCGCCTTTTTCGGCAACACCGGGACGGAAGTCACCGAAGGCGCCCTCAAGCTGGCGCGCGCCTATGCTCGTCAGCACCATCCCGCCGAGCCGTTCGAGCGCTTTGAAATCCTGGCCCTCGAGAACTCGTTCCATGGGCGCACGCTCGGCGCGCTCTCGGCGACGTGGCCCGAGAAATACCGGCAGCCGTTCGAGCCTTTGCTGCCCGGCGTGCGCTTTGTGCGCCTCCATGACGTCGAGCACTTGCGATCCTGCTTCACGCCGCGGGTGGCCGCGCTGCTGGTCGAGACAATCCAGGGCGAAGGCGGCGTGGTCGAGATTCATGAAGAGTTCCTGAAAGAGGCGGAAGCGCTGTGTCGCGCGCACGACGCGCTGTTCATCATCGACGAGATCCAGTGCGGGCTGGGCCGCACCGGCCACCTCTTTGCCTTCACGCGCTTTGGCCTGAAGCCCGATGTAGTACTGGTGGCCAAGCCGCTGGCGGCGGGCCTGCCGCTCGCGGCCATCATTGCCTCGGAGAAGGCCGCCCAGGCGTTTTCCCCCGGCATGCACGGCAGCACTTTCGGTGGCGGCCCGCTGCAATGCCGTGTAGCCCTCAAGTTTCTGGAGATTCTGGAGCGGCCGGGTTTCCTCGAGCACGTCCGCGACGTGGGCGGCTATTTCCGCCAGCAACTCGAGATGCTGCAGCGTGAGCTCGCTATTATCCGCGAGGTGCGCGGCCAAGGGCTGATGGTAGGCGCGGAGCTGAGCGTGCCGGGCAAGAGCGTGCCGCGCGACGCGCTCGCCGCGGGAGTGTTAATGAACTGTACGCAGGAAAAAGTCTTACGTTTCCTGCCGCCTTTGATTGTGGAGCGCCAGCACGTGGACGAACTGATCCGAGTTTTGCGCCCGATCCTGGCGACGCTCCCGGCCGGGGAGAAGGAAGGAGTGCCGGCATGATGTCGGCGATGACGAGTCTCGAGAAACAGGAAATGCTCAGCGTGCGGGATCTGGTGGCCGAGCGCGACCTGACCCGCCGCGACCTCGATCTCATCTTTCAATGGGCCGAGCGCGTCAAGGCGATGCCGCGCGCTTACGCCCGCGCCCTCGAGGGAAAGCAACTGGCCCTGATTTTTGAGAAACCCTCGCTGCGCACCCGCGTGACGTTCGAGGTCGGGATGACCAGCATGGGCGGGTTTGCCATCTACCTGGATCACGCCAAGCCGCGCCTCGGTGAGCGGGAGTCGATCAAGGATGTGGCCCGCAACCTCGAGCGCTGGGTGGATGGGATCGTGGCCCGCACCTTTGCGCATAGCGCCGTCGAGGAACTGGCGATGCACGCGTCCATTCCGGTCATCAACGCGCTTACCGATTTGCTCCATCCCTGCCAGGCCCTGGGCGACTACTTCACGTTGCGCGAGAAATTCGGCGGGCTCAAAGGGTCGAAGCTGGCCTACGTCGGCGACGGCAACAACGTCTGTCATTCGCTGCTGATCACCGGGGCCAAATTGGGCGTCTCTGTAAGTGTGGCCACCCCCACCGGCTTCGAGCCCAAGCCGGCGATCGTGGCGGAAGCAAAAGCCTGCGCGCGCGAGACGGGCGCCGACATTGCGCTGGTCCACGATCCGCTGGAAGCGGTCGCCGGCGCGCACGCGGTCTATACCGACGTGTGGGCCAGCATGGGTCAGGAATACGCGGTCCATTTGCGCGCCCAGGTCTTCGCCCCTTACCAGGTCACCGAGAATCTGATGGCCGCGGCGGATCCCACGGCGGTTTTCATGCACTGCCTGCCGGCCCACCGCGACCAGGAAGTGGCTGCCAGCGTCATCGATTCGGCGCGTTCGATTGTTTACGACGAGGCTGAGAACCGACTGCACGTGCAGAAAGCGCTGCTGCTTCTGCTGCTGCAAAGTAGCCGCCCGTGAAGTCCGGAGGAGAGGGCGCACCTGGCGCCCCCAGGAGCGATGGTGTTGACGATTCGCAAGGCTGAGTTACGCGACGTGCCGACCATCTTTCGTCTGGTCAGCCACTACGTCGCCCAACGGGTGATGTTGCCCCGCACCGTGGCTGAACTCTACGAAAACGTCTGGGAATTCACGGTGGCCGAGGACAACGGCGAAATCCTGGGATGCGGCGGTCTGAAGTTCTACAGCGCCGAGGTGGCAGAAATCCGTTCCTTGTGCGTCGCCCCGGGACTGCAAAAAGGCGGCGTCGGCCGCGGCCTCACGGAAAGCTTGCTGCGCGAAGCCGAGCATTACGGCCTGAAGACGGTCTTTGCCCTCACCCTCGTGCCCGGCTTCTTCGAGAAGCTGGGCTTCCACGAGGTGCCGCGCGAGACCCTGCCCATGAAAGTGTGGCGGGACTGCGTGCATTGTGACAAGTACTTCCAGTGCGATGAGAAGACCATGCTCCTGGAACTGCCCGCGCGCCCCGCGGAACCGGAGGCGATGCCCGAGACCTCGGAGGTCTCCGCCTGATCGGCTCAACCCCCTCCTTGCAGGCCTTTGCCTTTCCGTACGGCAGCCAGTATGTTGACCTGTGCTGAGTTCGTTTGCTCCGGCGCTCTCCGTGTATCTTCGCACCCGCGGCCACAGGGTGTATCATCGGTGATCGGCGCCTGGTAGCAAGGAAGGGCGTGGATGGCGTGCGCAGTTTTCCGGGAGATGGCGGCGTGGCGGGAAGAATCCTGGCCATTGATTTCGGCTTGAAGCGGATGGGGCTGGCGGTTTCGGACGCCCTGGGGATTACCGCTCAGGGGCTCGCCACCCTTGAACGCACTCGCGCTGAAGACGACCTGCAACACCTCCAGCATCTTGCCGAGGAATACTCGCTGGCACGCGTGATTGTGGGCAATCCGCTGGCGCAATCGGGGAAGCCTTCGGCCATGGCGGCGCGCGTGGAAGAGTTCGCCGCCAGATTGCGCAAGCGGCTACCCTGTCCGGTCGAGCTCTGGGACGAGCGCTTCACCAGCGCCGAGGCCCACCGCCTGCTGCGGGAATCCGGCATCAGCATCCGGAAACGGCAGCGCGCCACGGACCGGGTGGCCGCCGTGCTGCTCCTGCAAAGCTACCTCGATTATCAGGCCAATGAGCAGGCGCGCCGCGCCGCCGGGGTGGACGCATGCTGAAGCGGGTGCTGGTCCTGATCGTTGTGCTGACCCTGCTCGCGCTCCTCTGGGTTTGGCGGGCGTGGCACCGACCCTATCGCGGCTATGAGGGAAGCCTCCTGGTGGTCATCGAGCCGGGCACGCACGCTTCGCAAACGGCACAATTGCTGGTAGCGCGCGGCGTGCTGAAACAACGCTGGCCCTTTCTGCTGCGCTATTGGCTGGGACGCTACCATCACCCCCTGAAGGCCGGGGAATATCTGTTTGACCGGCCCCGGTGCCCGCTCGAGGTCTACGGGAAGCTCGTTCATGGAGACGTCTATCTGCACGCGGTGATGATCCCCGAAGGTTCGGACCGCTTCGACATCGCCCGCATCCTTCACCAGCAGATGGGTATCGACCCGACGGAATTCCTGCAGGCCACCGAGCAGCCCTCCGCTATCCGAGACTTGGCGCCGCAAGCCCAGACCCTCGAAGGTTATTTGTTCCCCGATACCTATCGTTTTCCGCGCCATGTCAGCATTGCCACCGTGGTGGCGACGATGCTAGGCCGTTTCCGGCGGGTCTATGAGGCCCAGTTGCGGCCGGCGCCAGCATCACCGCTCGGTCTGCACGCTCTCATGACCCTGGCCTCCCTGGTGGAGAAAGAGACTGCCAGTCCAAGCGAGCGCCCGCTCATCGCCGGGGTGTATCTGCGGCGCCTGGAGAAGCGCTGGGCGCTCCAGTGCGACCCCACGGTCATCTATGCCATGCGTCTCAAATACAGGCTGATGGGGCGTTCTTCTGTGCCGCTGACCACCGACGACCTCAAGCTGAACTCGCCTTACAATACCTATCAGAACCCCGGTTTACCCCCGGGGCCGATTGCGAATCCCGGCGAAGCGTCAATCGAAGCTGCGCTGCATCCGGCGCCGGGTGACGCGCTTTATTTTGTAAGTAACAACCTCGGTGGCCATGTCTTTTCTAATGACCTTCGCGACCATAATCGTAATGTGGCCCATTACCGGAGCGAACGGGCGGCGAACCGCCATCCGGCTGCCCCGGTGGTAAAACCGGTCGCGTCACCGGCCTCCCGGCCGCAACCGAAGGCAGGCCCGAAACCGAAGCCGGCAACGAAACGTGCCAAGCCGAAGCACTAAGAAGCAGTTCATTCTCGACTGTTACCGCACCCACCGCTGGGAGCGGGTGGGACGGGAAGAGGTCGGCGTCGTCGAGGCAGAATTGCGCCACGTCCTCGGACCCGCCACCAAGACCTCTCTCTCCTACATTGCTAACGTGCTGCGTGAGGCCGGGGCGCGAGTCGATTATGAGGACCGTTACGTTGACCCGTGGATGGAGGAACCTTACGCAAGTCGCCTCAAAGGCGTCCTGCAATTCGGTGACTTGGCCGCCGCCGAGGCATCCCTGCGGCACTTGGACGCGATCTACCGCGAATATCTCGAGGCGGCGGACCGCACGGGGACGCGGCTTGTGCGGTCGCTGGCCGTGAAGGGGAAACAGCGCGCCGAGAGCCTCGCCGCCAACCCCCGCGTGAGCGAGGAGCGGCGGCAGGCAAAGCAGGAAATCGCCACGTGGTTCCGCGTGTGGCTCGAGACTCCCGACCTCTTCTTCGAGTGGCTCGAGCTGCGCAAGCAGTCGGAGGAGTTCCTCCGGCTTTATCCACCGCGATGACGTGCGGAGGTGGCTCCTTTCTACTTACTCCTTTGCCGGCGGACTTTTCAGTTCAACTTTGTCTGGCCTTCCACTACAATCACAAGCTGCGTGCCGGGAAGAGGGCCGAGGGGCTTCGTAGTCAGGCGATGCCGCTGCCTGTTCTCGCCCGTAGCTGATCGATACTTCGAGGCAGATCGGGATGTCCGCAAAAGACAAATTGATTGTGGCCTTGGACCTGCCCAGCGCCGCCGCCGCGGCACGCTTGGCGGAAAGTCTGCGCGAGCGCGTGGGCGTGTTCAAAGTTGGTTCGGAGCTCTTCACGGCGGAGGGGCCTGTGCTGGTCCGCTATCTGGTAACCAACGGCGCCAAGGTGTTCCTCGATTTGAAATTCCACGACATCCCGAATACGGTGCGCGCTGCCACACGTGAAGCGGTGCAGATGGGTGTGAGCATGCTGAACGTGCATGCCGCCGGCGGGCGCGCCATGATGGCGGCGGCTGCAGAAAGTGCGCGGGAAGCCTCAAACGCTCTGCATATACCGCCGCCGCTCGTGCTGGGCGTCACCGTGCTGACCAGCTTGACCGGTGAGGATTTGCAGGAGATTGGCATGGAGGGTGGGACCGAGAACGCCGTGCCCCGGCTGGCGCGCCTGGCGCAGGCGGCCGGGCTCGACGGCGTGGTGGCCTCGCCGCGCGAGATTGCGGCCATCCGCCGGGCTTGCGGCCCGGGCTTTGTCATCGTCACGCCCGGCATCCGGCCGGCCACCGCCGAGGCGAACGATCAGGCCCGCATCGCGACGCCGGGGGCCGCCATCCAGGCGGGCGCGGATTTCATCGTGGTGGGCCGGCCCATCACCGCGGCTCCGGATCCCGTGGCTGCGGCCGCAGCCATCGTGGCTGAGGTGGGAAAAGCTCTTACTACTTCTTAAGAGATGGTTCAGGACCCATGACCGACGACGAAATCCTGGAAGTCTTTCACCGCTATTCCGCCCTGCTCGAGGGGCACTTCATTCTCTCCTCCGGTCTGCACAGCAACCGCTACATTCAGTGCGCGCTCGTGCTCCAGCATCCGCGCGCGGCCGAACAACTGGGTTCCGAGCTGGCGGCGAGGCTGCGGCACTTGGGCGCGTCCGTCGTGGCGGCGCCCGCGCTGGGCGGCATCTTGGTGGCCCACGAGGTGGCCCGCGCGCTCGGCGTCCGCGCCATCTTCACGGAAAGGCAGGAAGGCGCGATGACGCTGCGCCGCGGCTTCAACCTCGCTGCTGGAGAGCCTACCCTGGTGGTCGAAGACGTGCTGACCACCGGCCTTTCGACGCGCGAGACCATCCAGTGCGTCGAGCAGGCGGGTGGAAAAGTTCTGGGCGCGGGCGCCCTCATCGACCGCAGTGGGGGGACCGTGGACCTTGGTCTGCCACGGGCGGCGTTGCTCACTCTGCAAATTCAGAATTACGACCCGGCCGAATGCCCGCTCTGCAAGTCCGGCAGCCCGGCCGTCAAACCCGGCAGTCGTACCAAGAAGTAACGGACCGAAGCTCTTCCTGCTTTGTGGTCCTGCATGACCAATTGATGCGCTTTCGCAGCGCACGCAACCGGGAGAACAAGCTGCCATCATCCCGCCGGTGCGGGAACGGGCTCAGGCGGGCCGGGTTCTGCGGGGCGCGGAGGAGTCAACAGGTCACCCAGCGCGGGATACCGGCCCGCGAAAAAGTGGAGCACGTATGCCTGGAAGAAGACCGCCGCCGGGGTGAAGACCCATCCCATGACGTAGATGACTGTCGCCAGCACGACGACACCCAGCAGCACCGCCACGCCGATGGTGACAGGATCCCAGTGGAGTCCGACGCCCACCCAGATCAGGTAGAGCACCAGCGCCATCGCTGCAAAGGGAATTAAGAGCGCCAACAATGCCAACAGGCCAGCGATCCCGAACACAATGGCGGCGCCCATCGCAAGGACGACTTTCATTAGCACGTAAATGGCGTAGCCGCCCTTGTCCACCTCGAGCATCGGACGGAATCGCCGCCAAGCCTCCCTCACCCCCAGGTTTTGCAGGGCCATCATCGGCACCAGAAAATCCTTGGCGAATAATCCGACCACTGCGGCAGCCACAAAGTACGCAAACACCAGCAGGAGGAGCAGCCCGCCCCCAACGATGAGCAGAACCAAGTGCTGCTTTGGCTCCCGGAAGGCGCCCGAGGCCCACGCCCAGACCAGCGGCGTGCCGACCAGCACCGCCAAACCCGTGAGGGTCACCAAGCCGAAGCAAATCAGCCAGAGGAAGTAGCTGGTTCCTTGCGTTTGCCAGCGCCGCCAGCCCACCTTGATTTCGCAGCGATCATGAAGGACAGAATCAAAAAGGATGAAACGAAAAACACTTATGTATGTAGATCAGGAGCAGGCCCAAAGCCACGGCCGCAATCACAAGCAGCAGTAACGCGGGCAGCCAGGTCAGTACCTGCGCGACGCTGGGCCCGGCGAAGGCGAGGAAATCGTTCGACCGCCTTCCGTGGCCCTGCGGCCAAGAGAAATTGAAGCCGCCGCTGGCCATTTCGCCACTCAGCAGCGTCACCAGCGCCAGGCGCGCCCAGCGGCCCCCGCGGAAGGGTTGAAAGAGCTGGCGCTTGGTGAGTTCCATCGCAGGGGTGATTGCATCAACGGCGGAAAGTCGTGTGGCCATGGCTGCCTTACCTCCCGACGCTCGCTACGGAGACACTTGCTGCTCCGATTAATCGCTCAGTCAAGCTAGGAGCAACACTAGGGCGGGCGGACGCCAGAGTCAAGGGCAATTTCCCCTTGGTTGCTCAAGCCTGTCGGGGTGTGACGCGAACCGGCGACGGGCCACCGGGAGGCCCGTAGCCGGGGCCCGTTGCCAACGGTGCGGCCGGGAAGACGAGGGGCCGCACGAGGTACTTTCCCGCCGCGGACTTGATTGAACGCTTGTCTTGTGAGTAAATTGCTGACCACCAGCAACCCGTGATTTGCCAATCTCGCTGAAGGAGGGGCAAATGAAGATAGTTCGCCCTCTACTGGCTGTGTTTCTGGTAGGCTGTCTCGTCGCGTATCCCGCCGGCAACACCTTTGACAAAATCCGATATAACGGCGGCACACTCCAGACAAAAGTCGACCCCAAAGATTGGGGAAATCGTCTCACGGTGACAGCAGAGGAGATCACAGTTGAATTACGAGATGGACAGAAGGTTACAGTCAACCCCAAACGCGTCACAGGGCACAGCTACGGGCAAGAGGCGCATCGCAGAGTGGGGACGATGGTGGCCC
>Ga0315280_10005299_pt1 | contig 18479 bp, 12 predicted proteins | sample YL17G06_40_MG_FD_203697 | JGI IMG/M metagenome (GOLD analysis project Ga0315280, IMG submission 203697) | Sediment microbial communities from Yellowstone Lake, YNP, Wyoming, USA - YL17G06_40 | ecosystem: Environmental > Aquatic > Freshwater > Lake > Sediment | place: USA: Wyoming | collected... | reverse complement strand
CCGCGGGCCGCCAGGGAGGGCCCGCGGCGGCTCGGCAGGAGCCTCGCCCTCCCGCGGAGCCTCGCCCTCCCGCCGTCTTCCGAGCCGAAGACCTGACGCTCTCCGGCCAGTTCGCCGACGTCAGCCTCGAAGTCTCCCCCGGAGAGTGCCTCGGGATCTACGGATTCGTGGGCTCCGGTCATCGCGAGGTGGTCCACGTGCTGGGCGGGTCGCTCCGCGCCACGCGCGGCCGGGTGTTGCTCGACGGCGTGCCGCTTGCCGCGGGCAGCCCCCACGATGCCATCCGCCGCGGCGTGGTCCTGGTCGCCGCCGACCGGGCTCAAAGCCTGTTTATGAAAGGGGAGAGCTACAAGAACGTGACCCTCGCCCACCTGCGGCGGTGCGGGGGCGAGTGGCTCACCGCGCGGCGGGAAATCGCGGTCAGCGGGCCGCTCCTGGAGCGGGTCGGCTGCCGCCCTCCGGACCCGCGCATGCCGGCGGGCAACCTCTCCGGCGGGAACCAACAAAAGGTGGTCTTCGCCAAGTGGCTGGCCGGACCGGTGCGCGTCTTGCTCTTGGACGAGCCGACCCGCGGCATGGACGTGGGTGCCAAGGGAGAAGTGATGCGGCTGGTGGCCGGACTGAAGTCGCAAGGCGTGGCGGTGATCCTCGCCTCGGCCGAGCCCGAGATGCTCCTGGCCCATGCCGACCGGATCCTGGTGATGAGCCGCGGCCGGATCAGCCGACAGTTCGCCGGCACCGTGGTGGACAAGGCCGGCTTGATGCAGAGTGCGTGAGAGCGTTACGGGAGGGTGACGTTCCGAAACGGGAGGGCGAGGCTCCTGCCGAGCGTCATCGACAGACTGCTGGAGGAATGACTTCCGCAAATCAACGTAGGACGGACTTGTAGTCCGTCCGGATTCGGCGATGGATCGCCAATCCGTCCCGCGACAAAACGGTGCCGATTCGCGGACGGATTAGAAATCCGTCCTACGACAAGGGGGGAGCAAGATCGACGTGCGGCGAACGGTTGTTGGTCTCATCGTCCTACTGGCCGGAATGATTCTCACCGGCGTTCTCGTCTGGGTCCATCTTCGTTATCCGGCCGGGCGGGCGTGGATCGCGGCGTGGAGGGTCGGACTCGGGATGCTCCTCTGGGGCGCGGCCTGGGTCGGGCTGCTGATTCTCGTCAAGGCCGAGAGAACTCGCGGCGGATACTTGGGCAGACTCCGCTGGGAGGCCCGAGACCTGGCGTCGGTGGTCACGCTGACCTGCTTGCTGGTGTTCTTCGTCTTTGCTGCCCCCGGTTTTCTGCACGCCCAGACCCTGCAACTGGTGCTGGGGCAAGGGGCGGTGCAGGCCATCGTGGCGGTGGGGCTGACCTACGTGCTGATCTGCGGAGAGATCGACCTGGCGGTGGGGATGCTGGCCTTGTGGGCGGCGTGCCTTTGCGGCTGGCTGTTCGAGAAATGGGACCTCTTCTCCTGGTGGCTCTGCGACAACTGGTGCGGCCTGCACCGCGTTTTCCTGGGGGACTGGACTCCCAAGCCGGAAGTCTTGGAGCCGGCGTCGGGCGCGTCGATCTTGCTGGTCCTCCTGCTCCCGCTGGTCGCGGCCATGCTCTTGGGGCTCGTCTCGGGGGTCCTCACCGTCTGGTCGCGGCTGCCGAGTTTCATCGTCACCCTGGCGATGATGTTCATCGCCGAGGGGATGTCGCAGTTCTTGACCAAGAGCCAGTCGCTGCGGCTGCCGGGGACCCTCGGCCAGGTGGGCAACGACGCCGTCGATCTCGGCCGGACGCTCCACCTCGGCGGCGGCTGGGCCGACCTGCTTACGCTCCCTTATAGCGCAATCCTGGCCGCGGGGCTCCTGCTGGCGGGGCACCTCGTCTTGCAGCACACGCGCTTCGGCCGCTACGCTTACATGACCGGCGGGAACCGCGAGGCGGCCCGACTGTCCGGCGTGCGGACCGGGGCGATTATCGTGGCCTGCCTGGCAATTTCGGCCGTGACCGCGGGCGTCGGCGGCCTGGTCAATAGCGGGCGGCTGGGCCGGGTGGACCTGAGCCAGAACAAGGATCTGCTGCTCAATGCCGTCGCCTGCGTGGTTCTCGGCGGCACGAATCTGTTCGGCGGCGAGGGAGGGATGGGCAAGACCTTGATCGGTGTCCTGACCTTCAACGTGCTCCGCGTGGGACTGATGAAGATCACCTGGATCGACGACATGGCCCGGCAACTCCTCACCGGGATCGTGCTCATGGCTGCTTTGGTGATCAACGGGGTCCTGGGAAAACGGAGGTGATGTCCGATGGATGGCCTCAAGGATCTCCTGAATCAAGTCAAAGACGCGGCGGGTCCGGTCGTCGCGGACCTGCTGAAGTGGGTCCTGCTGGCCGTGCTGGTGGTTGCGGTCTTTTACGTCGCCTGGAGGATTCTCCGGCGGCCCAAGGGGAGACTGCCCAGGCACGCGCCGGACCTGGCGATCGACGTGACGGCCCTGCCCGCGGCCGCTCCGCCGGCCGACGCCCCGAAGCTCTACTACTACAACGTCCCGGTGCGGCTGGCCGTGCTGGTGCTCGCCCCGGCGGGACGGGTGCGCGAGCTGCCCCCGCTGGGCCAACTGGACGGCATCATGGAGGCGATTGTGCCCGGGTTGTCCCAGGTCGTGGCGGCCCATAGGACCGTGGTGCGGCGCTGGCCGGGCCAATTGAGCGTCAACGGGTTCGTACACCAGTTCTTCGCCAATGCCAAGCTTCCTGGGCAAGGGGGCAAAGGGACGCCGTGGAGTTCCGCCGCGGGCATGCTGAAGATCGAAGGGCAAACCCTCATAGCGGGACTGGTGCTTCGCGCTGAGGCTCCCACGAACCTCGGGCAGATGATCGTCGAGCGCGAAGCGCAGTGGCTGGACATTTTGCGCATCAAGTGAACGCTTAGCCGCCGCGCTTGCGCGGCGCGTTTCTCGCCAAATTCAGGACGGACCCATGCCACGCTCCCGCGACCAACTCCGCCGCGATGCCCTGCGGATCTGGCAAGCCGGTGTGGACGCCGTGCGGTCCGACCGGTTGGTCCGGGCGAACTTGCGCGTGGACGGTTCGACGCTCCTCATCGGCGAGTCGCAGCGGATCGCGTTGGACTCGATCGGCCGGATCGCCGTGGTGGGGGCCGGGAAGGCGGGGGCGGGAATGGCCGCAGCCGTGGAAGAAGTCCTCGGGCCGCGGCTCCTCGAAGAGAAGCACGTCACCGGGTGGGTCAACGTGCCGGAGGATTGCGTCAGGCCGCTTGCGAGGATTCGCTTGCACGGGGCCCGGCCGCCGGGGGTCAACGAGCCGACCCAGGCCGGCGTGGAAGGGGCCGAGCAGATACTCCGCATTGTCGAGTCGCTGGGGCCGGACGACGTGTGCCTGTGCCTGATCTCGGGCGGCGGATCAGCGCTCCTTCCCGCCCCCGTCGAAGGTATTACGCTGCAAGACAAGCTGGCCGTCACGCGACACCTGAGCGGGGCCGGGGCCAACATCCAAGAGTTGAACGCCGTGCGCAAGCAACTCAGCCGGATCAAGGGCGGTGGGCTGGCGCGGGCCTGCTGCGCGGGACGGCTCGTCACGTTGATCATCTCCGACGTGCTGGGCGACCCATCGGACGTGATCGCCTCCGGCCCGACTGTGCCGGACTTCTCCACCCCCGAGGCGGCGATGGAAGTCCTCGATCGCTTCCATGCGCGCGAGGGCGGGATCTCGCCGCGGGTGTTCGAGTTCCTGAAAAGGGGTCGGGAGTCTCTTCCTCCGCCGAAAGCGGAGAAAAAGACTCCCGACCCCCTGTTGGTCATCGGCAACAATGCCACCGCGGTCGATGCCGCCGGGCGGGAAGCCGAACGGCTGGGCTACTCGCCTGCGATGGTGAGCGCCACGCAATCGGAAGGCCCGGCCGAAGAGATCGGGCGTCGCTTGGCGGCCACGGCCGAGCGGATGCGGGATCAGCCCGGGCCGGATTGTCTCGTCAGCGGCGGAGAGCCGGTCGTACGGCTGGTCGAGGCCTCGCGGCGTGGACTCGGCGGGCGCAACCAGCAACTCGTTTTGGCTGTCCTGGAGCATTTGGCCGCCGACGGAGCGGCCGGTATCGTGGTCCTTTCCGGTGGGACCGACGGCGAAGACGGACCGACCGACGCCGCGGGCGCCCTCTGCGATGCCGAAGTCCTTGCCGCGGCGAGAGCGCGTCGTTTGGATCCCGCCGAGTTCTTGGCCCGCAACGACGCCTATCATTTCTTCGAGCTCCTCGGGGCCCTTATCAAGACCGGCCCGACGCACACGAATGTCTGTGACGTGCGGGTCGTCGTGGTGGACCGGATCGGCTAGCGGGCCGACACGCGGAGACTGTCGGGTCACGTAGGACGGATTTTCAATCCGTCCCGTGTAGGGGCGGATTTGTAGTCCGCCTTACTGGAGCGGCGGACTACAAATCCGCCCTACAACTCGCCAGCCGAGGGCGGCTGCGCCACATTTGCCTGGCGGACCCAAATTGGGGGGCAAGTCGCCTGTCCCGACATGGATCGGTTTTCCCGCCGGAGGAGGTATCGTTTCAGGGAGCAGTGTCGTTTACGGTGATCGCACCCCCCCTCCGGAGACAGAGGAACGGACCGGCATAGGCGGCGGTCCGCAGGCGAGACTGACTGGCCGCTACGGACGGCCCGGACCCAAAGGGAATCCCGTGGGAAGACCAACCGTGCGGTCGCCAGTCCGTCGCGGTGAGATAAGCTTCCAGTAGAGTACCATCGGCACATACTGCGCTTTTTGGGTGGTTCACGGCGATGGCGCGGCGGAGCGGCATGACGCTTTTCGAGTTGGTCGTGGTGGTGATGATCCTGGGGATCATCGCGGCCATCGCCGTGCCGAGAGTCCTCAGCGCGATCGGCATGGCGCAGGAGAAGACGGTGGAACACTCGGCCGCCGTCGTGCGGGACGCGATCAATCATCACGCGGCCATGAACGCCGGAAAACTGCCGGGGGACGCCGGGACGGAGGAGGACTTCAAGGGCGATCTGCAGCCGTACCTCAAGAAGTTTCCCGTCAATCCGCAGAAGACCTCCGACACGGTGAAGGTCGTCTCGACCGGGCTGCCGCTTGCCCCCGTGGGCGGGGCCTTCGGCTGGGTCTACGACAACCAAAGCGGCGAGTTCATCGCCAACTCGGGCGAATAAGATCTGACCCCTTTTTCCGGAAGCTGAGGTCCAAGAGCTCCATCGGGTGCATGACGAGCAAGGGGAGCCGTTTCTGGCGGACCTCGCGGCCGATTTGCAGCAGGCAGCCGGCATTGGAGGCCAGCACGATGCGGGCCCCGGTGCTGAGGATGTTCTGGAGCTTGCGGCGCATGAGGCGCTGGGCCATGGCCGGCTGATTGAGGTTGTACGTGCCGGCGGACCCGCAGCAGATCTCCGTCTCGGGCAGTTCCTTGAGCTCCAGGCCGGGGACCAGCGACAGGAGCCGCCGGGGCGCCTCGCGGATCTGCTGGGCGTGGCCGAGGTGGCAGGCGTCGTGATAGGTGGCCGCGGCTTCGATGCGCCCGCTGGGGCGGACCGGCCCAAGCTGGTCCAGGAATTCGTTGATGTCGCGGACCTTGGCGGCGAAGCGGGCGCGAGCCGCCTGGCGCTGGTCGCCCCAATGGAGGCCATATTCCTTGAGCATGGCCCCGCAGCCGCCGTGGTTGACGATCACGGCGTCGATCTCTTCCAGGTCGAAGGCGGCGACGTTCATGTCGGCCAGGCGCCGGGCCCCGTCGCTCGATCCGGCGTGGAAATGAATCGCCCCGCAGCAGCCTTGCCCGGGCGGGATCAGGATGTCGCAGCCGTTTTCCTGCAAGACCCGCAGCGTGGCCCAATGGGTGTGGCGGAACATGGCGTCGGCCACGCAGCCGACGAAAAAGGCGACGCGGGCCCTGCGCCGGCCAATCCCGGGGAGGAACTTCGGCAGGCGCGGACCCTGCGGGACCGGCGGTCCCACCAGGGTAATCATGCGCCCCAGGCGCCCGGGGATCAGCTTGAACAGGCCCAGCCGCTCGGCCGCGTCGTAAAGCCCCAGCCGCTGCGCGAGCCGCACCGGGGCCATCGCCAGGCGGATGCGACTGGCGAACGGGAACAAGCGGAAGAGGATCAGCTCGCGGAACCAGTCGTACCGCTTGGCGAGGCTCTGATCCGCCTCCTCCATGGCCAGCCGGAAGGGCTCGATCAGCCGGCCGTAGTGTACGCCCGACGGGCAGGCCGTCTCGCACGATCGGCAATCGAGGCACAGGTTGAGGTGCCGGCGCACGCGCTCGTTCAGGGCGAGTTTCCCCTCGGAGATCAGCCGCATCAGATACACGCGGCCGCGAGGGCTGTCGTTCTCGTCCCCCAGCTCGGTATACGTCGGGCAGGCCGACGTACACAGCCCGCAGTGGACGCAGCCCGAGAACAGCTCGAAATCGATTGCCGCGCCGGGATTCTTGGGGTGGCTCGGTCGGAGACCGGCCACATCGCCGGGGCGACCGGGCACATCGCCTTTGGCGGTTGGGTTGGCTGCGTTCATCGGTCCTTGGGGGTGAAAACAAAACGACCCCGGTTGAGGATCCCCTTGGGGTCGAACTGGTCCTTGATCGCTTGCATCGCGGCGTGGGAGGGCCGCGGCGGGCCCCACACCGTCTGCCGACTGAGCAGGGCGCCCTCCGGCTGTCTCAGCACCACCATCGAGCCGCCGGCAGACGCCAGGTTGGGCCGCAGCCGCCCATCGATCACGGCCGGCGTTTTCTCCGGGTTGAGGTGCAGCCGGGCATGGATCACGCCGCCGCCGGCATGGGCCAGGATGGACGCGGCCGGGTCGATCTCCAGCAGACTGCGGACCACGCCGACGACGGAGCCGGGCAGGACGTGGATCTGCGCCACCAGCCCGGACGCGCCGTTGCCGCCTTCGGCGTCGAAGGGGAACTCGGCGAGACGCTGAAATAAGGGATCGGCCCGGAGCCCGCGGAGCCTGACCATCGCCGCCGCGCCCGCCTGCCGCCATTCCTCCTGGAGCCGGGCGAGCATCCATTCCACCTCGGCCAGCGTCCCTTCGAGGCCGACCACGAGACGGAGCGACGCAGATTCGGCCAAGGGCCCGAGCAGCGAGTCCTCCTTCCATGCCGGGCCGGCCAGCAACTCGATCGCCGACGGCAAGACCTGGGTGTGTACCAGGGCCGCGAGGAGCTTTTCCGCGGCGTCGAAATCCGAGAGGTCGCAGGCCAGCAGGGCGGAGGTCTCGGGAAGCGGCTTGACCATGAGGGTGACCTGGGTGATCACCCCAAGGGTGCCGAGGGAGCCGGTTACGAGGCGGCACAGGTCATAGCCGGCGGCGTTTTTCACCACCCGGCCGCCGCCGGAAAAGCCGGCTCCCGACCCGTCCACGGCGCTGAGCCCGATCACGTAATCGCGGATCGTGCCCCAGCGGTAGTGCCGCGGGCCGACGGGGCACGTGGCCACGATCCCGCCCACGGTAGCCCGCTCGGGATGGGCGACGTCCACGGGCAGGCGCTGGCCTTCGCCGGCCAGGCGTTTGGCCAGGGCGGCAATGGTCAGTCCGGCCTCGACGGTGATCGTCAGGTCGCGGGCGGGATAATCGACGACGCGATCGAGCCCCGCAAGCGAAAGGCCAAGGCCGGGCTCCGCAGGGGGAAGGCCGTAGTGGAGGTTGGTGCCGCCGCTGATCGGGTAGACCGGCGTGCCGTCGCGATGGGCCCGCTCGACCAGTTCCGCCACCGCGGTCTGATCGGCCGGTTCGAGAACGTCGGTCAGCGGCAGTGGCGGGTAAGGGTCGTCCATCATCGGTTTCTTTGCGACGCTGCTTGCGGCTTAGCCAGTCGGCAGGACTTTCCCCGGGTTGAGCCGGTTGTGGGGGTTCATCGCCCGGCGTACGCGGACCATGGCGGCCAGGTCCGCCGCGGCGAAGAGCCGATCCATCAAGGCGATCTTTTCCACCCCGATTCCGTGTTCGGCGGTCACGCTCCCGCCTGCGCGAATGCACTCCTCCAGCAGTTCGTTGCCGGCGGTCACGGCGCGGGCGACTTGCTCCTTGTCGCGCTCGTCGAACAGGAGAATCGGGTGTACGTTGCCGTCGCCGGCATGGGCGACGTTGACGATCCGCACTCCGTGCCGGCGGCCGATTTCGGCAATTCGCCGCAGGATGTGCGGGAGGCGCGTGCGCGGCACCACGCCGTCCTGAATGCAGTAGCTCGGGCTGAGCCGGCCCACGGCCCCCACGGCCATCTTGCGGCATTTCCAAAGCAGTTCGCGTTCTTTGGCTGTCGCGGCCTGAAGCACTTCGCGGGCGTGCCACTTGCGGCAGATCTGCCCGATCCGCTGCTGCTGCTCGTCGAGACCCGCACGAAGCCCGTCCAACTCGATGACCACGATGGCCTCGGCATCGAGCGGGAAGCCGAAGTGATAGGCCGCCTCGACCGCGGCCACGATCCCCCGGTCCATCAACTCCATGGCGGCAGGGATCACTCCGGCGCCGATGATGTCGCTCACGGCGTTGGTGGCGTCGTCCACCGTGGCGAAGATGGCCCGCATGGTGCGGTAGTCCTGCGGATCGGGCGTCAGGCGGACCCAGACCTTGGTGACGATGGCCAGGGTGCCCTCGCTCCCGACCAGCACGCCGATCAAGTCCAGCCCGGCAGGGTCGGGGACCGGGCCGAGTTGGACGATCGAGCCATCGCCCAGAACGGCCTCCAGGCCGAGCACGTGGTTGACGGTGACGCCGTACTTGAGCGTGTGCGGGCCGCCGGCATTGGTGGCGACGTTGCCGCCGATGGTCGAGGCCCCTTGGCTGGACGGGTCGGGGGCGAAGTGGTAGCCGGTGCCGGCCAGGGCGCGCGTCAGTTGCAGATTGAGTACCCCCGCCTCAACCAGCGCGAGCCGATTGCGGAGATCGATCTGAAGGATTCGCTTCATGCGGGTCAGCATGACCACGGCGCCCCCGCCGATGGGGAGACATCCGCCGGCCAGGCTCGTCCCCGCCCCGCGCGGAACCACGGACACCTTGTGGCGGTTGCAGAGCCTAACGACCTCGGCGACCTCCTGGGTCGAGCGCGGAAAGACGACCACGTCGGGCCGGGCCTTCTCGATCGTATACCCATCGCACTCGTAGACCACCAGGTCCGAGGGGGACGAAAGGACGCCCTCGCGCCCAAGACAGTGGCGAAGCTCAGCGACAAGCGGGGAGCCAGCAGCGATCGTCATGCAAGGTCCGTTCCCACGAAGGCCCACGCGGCGGGCATCGGATTATTATAGTTGCTGTTCCGGCGTCGCGCAAACGGGTGAGCTGCGCAGACTTCCGAAGTCTGGAAGACTTCGGAAGTCTGCGGTGCGACGCTACTTGAGCTTGTGCCCGAGTTTCTGCTCGACGCTTTCCACCTTGCCTTGGAGACGATTGCGGCGGTCTTTGCGGTAATCGAGCGCGAGACTGCACTCGACACGGTTGCAGTCGGCAGCCAGGGCCTGGAAGCAGCGGCCGATGACCCCCATTACCTGGTCGTAATCCCCCTCAAGAATGGTCCCCATGGCGTGGAAGTGGTAGTCCAGGCCGCTGGACTCAACGATCTGGAGGATCCTTGCGACATACGGGCTGACGCTATCCCCTTTGTCGAAGGGGAACATACTGAATTCGAGAACGACCATAGGCGAACTCCTCGTGCTTCGGACGTGCTTTACGTGGTCTTCCGGCGACTTGTAGGGCGGATTTGTAATCCGCCCGGAATGTGGACGGATTGGAAATCCGTCCTACGGTTTTCTCACCACGCCGGGAACGACGTCCAAATCGAGCGGCTCAAACCGCCCGGCACGGAACCGCTCCACGGCAATCGCCCCCATCACCGCGTTGTCCGTACACAGCGCCACCGGCGCAACGAACAGCCGCAATCCGCGCCGCCGGGCCTCCTCGTCCAGGCGCTGCCGCAGTCGGGCATTCGCCGCCACCCCGCCGCCCACGCAAAGCGTTCTCATCGCGGTTTGCTCCAGGGCCAAAAGCGACTTCCCCACCAGGCAGTCCACCGCCGCCTCCTGAAAACTGGCCGCCAGGTCGGCCACCTGCTTTGGCTCCAAACGCACCTGCTGGAAATCGACGCGGCCCGGGCCGGCAATCGCATAGCGGACCGCCGTCTTCAGCCCGCTGAAGCTGAAGTCCAGCCGTTGGCGGTCCTGGAGAAACGCCCGCGGGAAACTATACGCCCGCGGATTGCCTCCCTCGGCGGCCCGCTGGATCGAGGGCCCGCCCGGATACGGAAGTCCCAACATGCCGGCCACCTTGTCGAAGGCCTCGCCCGCGGCGTCGTCGGTCGTCGAGCCCAAGAGCTCGAAGTCCAGTGGTCCTCGGCAGCGGTACAGGCTCGTGTGCCCGCCGCTGATGATCAGACCCACGCAAGGAAAGACCTCCTCTCCGCTGGCCAGCCGGCAGGCGTAGACGTGGGCCTGCAAATGGTTCACGGCCACAAGCGGAATCGCCAGCGCGACGCACAGGGTCTTGGCGGCCACCAGGCCCACCAGGAGCGAGCCGGCCAGGCCCGGCGTGTTGGCCACCGCCACCGCATCGAGATCGTCCAGCGAAAGTCCCGCCCGCCGCAGCGTCTCGTCGATCACCGGCAGGATCCGCTCCACGTGGGCGCGAGACGCAATCTCCGGCACCACGCCCCCGAACCGCGCGTGCAGATCGTCCTGCGAGGCAACGACGGAAGCCAACACCTCCAGACGATCCGTGACGATGGCCGCCGCCGTCTCGTCGCAGGTGGTTTCCAGCGTGAGGATCTTCATCAGTTGGCCCGGGCCAACTCGCCCGTGAGGTAACCGATCGCCAACTGCAATTGGCGGTCCGCGAAGTGCGAGGGCTTGGCGCCCGGCGGGCTCGGGGCCTGGGGCGATTTCCCTCCGCTCTTGGGAGCGGGACTCGGCAGGCCGGGTTCCGCCTTCTTGGCCTCCGGCTTGGACGGCGCAGGCGCCGGTTTGGTCTCGGCGGGTTTCGACGGCGGCGACTTCGGCGTCACGATCTCCCGCTCCCAGCGGTCGGCCATCAAGGCCTCCATCTCCTGCCGTTCCAGCGTCAGTTCGTAGTCTTTGTCGGGCCTGACGCCCCACTCGTCGGTCTCCTTGGCGTCCGCGGGCTTGTCGATGTTCTTGCCGTTGGGCCGGCGGTAGCCCGCCGTCGTCAGCTTCAACGCGCTTCGCGCCACCGAGCGATCCGGCCCGGCCCCGGCGTCCGCCGCCTTGGCGGAATACTCGAGCTCGATCACGTTCTGCACGCTTCCCTTCCCCCAGGTTCGCTCCCCAACGATCACCGCCCGCTTGTGATCTTGCAGGCACGCCGCGACGATCTCGCTGGCGCTGGCCGAGTAGCGGTTGACCAGCACCGCCACGGGGAACCCCTCGAACGCCCCCTCTTTGCGCCCCTCCCAAACCCGCTCCGGGCTGTTGCGACCGGACGTACTCACGATCCGCCCCTGCGAGACAAACAGCCGGGCGACCGCCACCGCCGATTCCAACAGTCCCCCCGGATTGAACCGCAGGTCCAGGATCAGCCCGCGGATCTTCTCTTTCCGCAATACGGTGAGCGCCTTGCGGAGTTCGCTGGCCGTGTCGCGGCTGAACGCGGTGATGCAGACGTAGGCGATCCGCCGCTCGGGATCGAGCATGAAGTTCCAAGTGTCGTCCGGATTGCGGTGATCCCCCAGCACGGTCTCCACGTGGATCGACTCCCGCGTGATCTTGATCACCTCCTTGGCGTCCTTGCCCGGATGGATCACGCCCAAAGTGACCTGGGTCCCCGCTTCTCCCTTGAGCCGCCGCACGGCCTCGTCAATGCCGAGGCGCTCCGTGCTCTTGCCGTCGATCTCGACGATCCGGTCGCCGGCGATGATCCCCGCCCGGTAGGCGGGCGTTCCGGCCACCGGGCTGATCACCCTCAACTGCCCGCGCTGGTCGACTGCGACCCGGATTCCAATCCCTCCGAACTCGCTCTCCACCACGGTCCGGAACCGATCCATCTCTTCAGGCCCGATGTAACTGGAATAGGGGTCCAACTCGGCGAGCATCCCCTTGATGGCCGCTTCGACCAGCTTGCGGCGATCGACCGGACGGACGTAGTTCCGCTCCACCTGGTCCAGCGTATCCACCAGCAGGCGCTGCAGCTCGTAGATGTCTTCTTGCTTGCCCGGTTTCTCCTTCGCCGCGCTGGCCGGCTCCACCTTCGCCTTTGCGGGCTTCTGCGCTTCCGCCGCAGCAGCGGCCCAGAGCAATCCACCCAGAATGGCCAGAATCAATCCCAACGCTACGGGGATGCGACGCATAAACGGCTCTCCTCGCCAGCGCGTCGGGATGCTCCTCCGCGGGCGCGGCGGCTCCCGAAAAACGCGCAAGTCGCCCACTAAAAACGACTTACAATTCTAGCTGACGCGCGAGCCACCGGCAAGCTTGGGGACCGTCCCCTTTGCACTAACTTAGCCGCACGTGGTGGGCCCACGCCGGAGGGACGTTCGCCCAGACCCAGTCCCGGCGGAACTCGTGGGCCGCCAGAAGCGAGTCCATCACCTGGCCGACCCCGTCCAATCGATCCCGCTCCGCTCGGCCAACCACCAGCGACTTGATCCGCCGGATGAAGATGTACTCGAAGAACGACAGCGTCCCCCCCGGCCTCAGAAGGCCCGTCATCGTCTCCAGAATTTGCCCCACCGACCCCGGAGAGAAATTGTTCAGCGGCAGGCCCGAAATCACCACCTCGTACGACGGCTCGCGCGGAAGCTCCTGGACGGGGCAGTGCAGCACCCGGGTGCGGTCGGCGATGGTCCGCAGGACCGGGTCGCGGGTCAGATCCTCCTGCAATCTCCGCACGAAGCTCCCGTTAAGTTCCACCAGGTCGAGGCGGTCCACCGCCCGCATCGCCCGGGCGATCCGCCGCGTAATGGGCCCGGTCCCCGGCCCGATCTCGAGGATCCGCTGCGGTCCGTTCCCCTTGCCGACGTAGCGCGAGAGGGCCGCGGCCAGCCAGCGTCCGCTGGGGAGAATGGCTCCCGTGGTGTGATAATTGGTCCAGAACTCCCGGAGGAAGAGGCCGTATTCGGAGAGAAGCCTTTTCATGTTGCCGTCGAAGAGGGTTCAGGGTTCGGGGTTCAGGAGAGGAGAATCCTTGGCCGGTGCTGAACCCCGAACCCTGAACCCTAGAAGTCGTACCAAATCCCCGCGCCGATTTGCTGTTCGAAGTTGTTGAGGAACTGCATCTGATCGCTCTTGCCGTTGAAGTAATGGAACCCGGTGCGGAGCAATTGGCCGCTCCGGCCCCGCCACTGCCATCCGGCCTGAGCCGTCAGGCTGCCGCCGAAGTGTACCTCCTCGCGGATGTGGCCGTGGACCGCGAGAAACGGCGCCCCTCGCCAGCCGGTCGCCCCGCTCGGGCTGAGCTCCGCCCCGAACTGAAACTCCCACGGCTTGCTCGGCCCCTTGGTGCGGAACCCCCAACCGGCCTCGGCGTAAAGCCGTAAGCAGTCGGTCGGCCGCAACCCCGCGCCCCAGACAATCGCATCCCGTGCGTACGCGTTGCCGACCGCGCCCGGATGGATCGCGATGAACTCGTCGGTCAAGTGCGAGCTGAGGTGAGCAAACGCCAGCTTGGTCTCTAGCATACCACGGCGGAACGCCAACGGCACGCCGTAACGAAAATCGGTGGAAAGCAGGTTGTCGGTCCCATCCAGGGCGATGCGCGGGAAGGCGGCGACCTCGAAATCCAGTTGCCAGCCCTCCGGACGCACGGGATCGGGCGTCCCGTAGCGGAGCAACCCGACCCGGGCCCCCACGGTGGCGTCGAGGAGCCATCCCGCGCCCGGCGCGTGGAAGAACTGGCCGGCCAGGCGGGGTTGGCCCGGGTCGGCAAGGTAGGGACGGTAGATCAGCCCGGCGGGGAGCAGCTCCCACATCCAAGGGCCCGACTCAAAGACGCCAGGACCGAGTGGCCTCCCGAAGACCCCGCCGGGTTCCACCGCGTAGCCGGTCCCTGGGACCAGAAGCGTGGGCCCCGTCCCCGGCGGCACATACACTTCCGCCGGCCCGGACCCGTCCAACGCGTCCGGCGCCGGGGCCTCTTCGGCGGTCGAAGGGGGCATGGCCAAGATCTGTCCCCAGGCCCAGTTTCGTTCGGCCCCCACCATCAGGGCCAAGCAGTTCACCAGTGCAATCACGCTCCAACGCTGGGCCATGGTCATCGCCCTCTCTCATCCAAACGCGGCTCACGTGGGGCGTAACTCTACCGATTTTGCCCGGTTCAAGCCAGAGTTCCTTACTCGCTTCGTAAATGGTTTGCACGAAGCAACTTATGGACCGATTCCGGAGTCCTCGCTCGACCGTTCCAAGCCTGCCCCTACAATGCCCCGGGGGCCGGCCTGTCGCATAACGTAGGACGGATTTCCAATCCGTCGAGGTTCTTGGGCGGACTGGCGACCCGTCCTATGATCGGACGGATTGGCAATCCGTCCTACGTTCGGGGCGGGTTGGCAATCCGTCCTACGTCGGGGCGGATTAGAAATCCGCCCTACGATGATCAGCAGGCGGGATTAGAAGAACCCGCCGCCGCCGCCGATGCCGCCGCCGCCGATGCCGCCGCCGCCGAAGCCGCCGCCGAAGCCGCCAGCACCGCCGCCAAAGCCGCCGCCAAACAGGCCGCCGAAGCCCGCCCCGCCGGTCCCCCCGCCCTGCTGGCTTGTGGTGTTGCCGCCGGCGAAGTTGAAGGTATCGACCTTGGCGATCTGCGAGAACAGCGGCGTCGCCGTGATGCGGACGTAGCGCCGGTCGGCGGAGATCACGGCCGTGGCCCCCAAGTTGGCGCCTTCAGGCAAGGTCTGGATGACGGGCTGGTAACCGACCGCGCCGTGCGGGACGAACGCGAAGAGCGGGTTCATGTTGCCCTGCCATCCGCCTCCGGTGTACTGCCGCGAGCTGTTGTAGCTCGCCTGGGCCCCGGGGTCCACGGCAGCGGCCAACTGCTGGCCGAGGACCTGCTGGCCGACGGCCTGGCGCAGGGCCAGGTGAGGCATCGCCGCGTTGGCTATCTGCCGGTCGTGGAGCGACTCGGCACGGCGCCCATCCGCAAGGTCAAACTGGACGGCCGCCTGGTCTCGATCGAGCTCGATCGACTTGACGATCCGAGCCTCTTGGCCGGTGAGGAAGTGCGTACACACCTCCACCTTCACGCGGTTTGCCGTCACGTTGCCCCAGACCCGGCGGATCGAGGCCTTGTAGCTACCGCTGAAGCCCTTCGGGCAGACGTAGATCTCGCAGGAAGCGCCGGTGTTCTCCTTGCCGACTTGCTTGGCGAGGTCGCCCAGCAGGACGCCGCCGCTGGTGGTCCTGGGGCTCCGCAGGGAGCAGAAGGTGCCGGCCGGCTCTTGAATCACGACGTCGACGTCGGCATCCCCGGTCCAGGAGACCCTAATCCAGCAGTCGCGGGCGACGGCGGCATCGAGGGCCGCACGATAGCGCTTGGCCTCGTCGAGGCGTTTCTCCGCCTCCAACTTCTCCAGCGTGTCCTTGGCCACGCGGGCCGCCTGCTCCCACAACGGCATCTGCTGGCTGGGCCATGCCTGGCTCAGGATGCCGACCGTGGTCCACTGGATCCCGTCGAGGTCATTGGCCTTCTGGGCCACGCGGAGACCGTGGACGAAGGGCTCGGGCCGGAGCGGCTCGAGCTGCGCCACCTGCCGGTAGACCTGCAAGGCCCGCTTGGGCAGGCCGAAGTTCTCCAGGTAGCGGCCGAGGTACAGCAAGTCCATGGTGCTATCCGCGTACTCCACCGCGGACATGACCGCCCGCTCCATCTCTTCGGCCGGGCGATGGGCAGCCTGCACTGCCAGGCCCAAAACCTCGTACATCCACCCCGGCTGAGCATGGTTCTCGCGGAGGGCCGCCTTGATCAGGGCGATCACCTGGTTGTAGTCCTTGGCCTTCCAGAGGCTGCGCACGGTCTCGCGCACGTCGGCGGGGACCTCTTTATGCGAGGCGAAGTGCTTTGCCCAAGCGGCTTCGGGGTCGGTCCCCTGGGGGATCGGAAGCTCGACCTTGCGAGGCTGCCGGACGGGCGCCGCTTGGGCCGGGACCGGAGACTGGGCAGCGGACTTCGTGGGCGACGGGATCGCCGCCGGGACGCTTGCCTCGTTGGTGAGATTGAGGTCGTCCTCGACGGACAAAGCCCGGAAGCCGTTTCTAGCCCCCGCGCCGGGGAGGAGGTTCTGGAGGTTGGGATTGAGGTTGAACAGGCCGGGGACGTTCATCATGCCCATGCCGCCCATGCCCATGCCGCCCATGCCCATGCCTCCCATGCCTCCCATACCCATGCCGCCACCCATGCCTCCCATGCCACCCATCATTCCCATGCCGCCGCCCATGCCGCCGATGCCACCCATCATGCCGCCCAGGCCGCCGAACCCGCCCATCATGCCGCTGGATTGAATGGGGAGCACGAGGTCGGCCACCGGGTAGACCTTGGTAACCAGGTTGGCGTCGGCGCGGTCCTTGGTGGTGATCAGGAGGACCTCGTCCTTAATGACGTAGGTGAGGTCGTGGTCGCTGAGCGTCAGCTTGAGGGCCGAGCGAAGAGAGATGCCTTTGAGGGTTTTAGTGATCGGGGTGGTGGAGGGGTCAAGGGAGACCTCCTCCAGGGCCTTGCTGTCGAGCACGATGTTGATCTTGTGAACCTTGTTGAGGTGTTCGATCACGTCATTCAGCGGCGTCTGGTCGAAGTCGAACTCTTCGACCGGGGCCTTGAGGGCGTCGAGGATCAACTGCTCGGCCGGTCCCTTCTTGGCCAGGTCCATGGAGCTGTATTCGTGCTTGCGGCGCTCGCTGAGCTGCCTCCAGATCTCGGCCTCCGGGTAGACAATCGGCGGCTCGTCGGGGAAGGGAATGTGGGCCTTGTCCACCAGGAACAGCGATTCCACGGTCTTTTTCTGCCGCTCCACGCGCATGGCCGAGAATTCCTGGTAGTAGCCGACCATCCGCGATACGTGGGTCGCCAGGAGCGGGACGGGATTGGGCACCGGGTCGCCGGCTTGGAGCTTCTGGGCCTCCAGGGCGACCTGCTCCTCGGCCACCTTGTGCCGGCCTTCGTTCATCAGCGCGGAGAACCGCTCCATCAGGGCAGTCTCCTTATCCTGTTTCCGGGTGAGGTCGTCCAGGATCATCCGCTCCTCCTGGGCCCGGGCGAAGAGTTCCTGCTCGCGCTGTTGCCGGGTCTCGGCCACCACGCGCATGCGCTCGGTCTCCCGCAGCGCGGTCTCGATCTGGCCCTTGAGTTGGTCGAGGACTTCGGGGGCCAGCTCTTTGGCCTGCCTGACGGCCTCCAGTTGGGATCTCAGATCCTGGATCACGAGGCCGGGCTCTTTGGACATTCTCTTGCGGGCCTGAGTGATCGCGTTCTGCACCTCGGCAGTGAGGGATTGCGCCCGGAGCCTGCGCTGGGCTTCGACCTCGTTCAGCAGGCTTCCTTCCGCAGGCGCCGGCTCGGCAGTCGCGGGGGCCTTGCCGACGAGATTCAAGTTGGCGGCGCCGTTGGCTCCGTTGGCCGCCTTCCCGTTTTTGCCGGGCGGCGACTTCTCCGTGGCCGCGGAGAGCACGGCGCTGGCCGTGTCGTCCTGGGGGTTCTGGGCGAGGGCCTCGCGGGCGAGCTTCTCCGCGCTGGCGCGGTCGCCGCCGACGAGGGCCTGGCGGGCGAGTTCAGTCAGACCTTGGGCCCCGGCGGTCATTCCCTGCCCCATTTCCTTCAAGATCTGCGCGCCGGCCAGCGGCAAGGCCAAGCCGCCGCTGGACTTGCCGATCGAGACCAGCCGGGGCAGATAGCCGTTGTCCTCGTTGGATGCGCCGGCGGTGACCTTCCACGAAAGGGTTTGATCTCCGGCTGGAGTGGCCGCCGCGATTTGGACGTCGAATGGCCCCGTCCCCTTGAAGGTCCCAATCACGATGCTCTCGCGATCGGTGCGGAGCGGCGGGACGCGCTTGGGAAGGACCTCGGTGAAGGCGGCGGGCCAAGTGGCCTTGGTGGGCCATACCACGGTGCCATCCCCAACGGCCGCAAGACGCTTGCCGGCGTCTGCGGCCGCAAGCTTATCGCCCTCCAAGACCACGCCGCCGGTATTGGCGGCCAGAGCGCCGAGGAGCTGCAGGTCCACCTGCGGTCCCACCGCCAGGCTGCTGACGGCGATCCGCTGGTCCACGAGCGATCCGATCAGCCGGTCGTACGCCTCCGGGAGGAGGAGATTCAACCGGCTGCGGCCGTCGCCGATGTAGACGATCGACTTTGGGGCCGTGCTGCCGGAAAGACTGGCCGCCGCAGCGTCGAGGGCCTTCTGAATGTCCGTGGTTCCCAACGGCTCGCGGCGACGGAGCTTTTCAGTCGCCTGGGCCAGCTCCGGGCTGTTGGCGGCCACGAACCCAGAAGTCATCGGCGATGCGTCCAGGTCCACGGCCATCAACTGAAC
>Ga0315280_10005298_pt1 | contig 18480 bp, 19 predicted proteins | sample YL17G06_40_MG_FD_203697 | JGI IMG/M metagenome (GOLD analysis project Ga0315280, IMG submission 203697) | Sediment microbial communities from Yellowstone Lake, YNP, Wyoming, USA - YL17G06_40 | ecosystem: Environmental > Aquatic > Freshwater > Lake > Sediment | place: USA: Wyoming | collected... | reverse complement strand
CTCGTTGGAGAAGTGACCGAAAGAAGTGGGAAGGATACGAAGCGAGTTCAAAGAAGGTTAATGAATGGATTACTGGGGAATGGGAATAAAGAAAAGGTGTAGAGGGAGTTTAAGGCTAAATCGCAAAGGACGTGACATGCAATGAAATTTCTAAGGATTATTAGAGGATATAGTTTCATGTGATTAGCATTGGTGGCCGTGGAGTTTGACATACTTTGTAAACTGTAGTACTGTAAATTGCAACCTTGATATAGTAGTTGTTTCAGATGGTATTTTTCTTTCTTCAAGACGTCCTTAACAAAGTTTTGTGGGAGTTGGGCTGATCCCAGAAAAATCCTTAAAAACGCTTTTCCTTGAATTATGGAATAACGATTCTTAGATTTCTCCTTTAATTTTGAATTTAATTTCCTGCCAAATAGAACGAATTAATTCTCTTGCTTCCTTATCAATTACAGTTAACAGCGCAAAATAAATAATTCCAGCTATTATTGTTACGCCAAAAATTAATGTTGCTGCTGTTGGGTGTGGAATAAGAAATAGAAAGAGTGCCATAAAAGCGGCAGCGACAGAATACTTTGCAATGTTCATCCATGGAATGTTTATCTTAACCATCTTCCATAGAATAATGTATAAGATTAGAAAAGTTACTGAACGGGCCACCGTGTCGATTATACTCACGTAGATTGCTGCGGATATGGGTTGGTCTTTTGCGAAGTTTGTTAATAAATAGAACGTTGTTGGCAATGCTATTGCGGAATGTACGTAAGGTAGAGTTAACGCCTTGAATAACGGGCTTTTTACGAGTTTTCTTAATGGTATTTTTGCTTTTTCATCAGTCTTTTCAAGTCCGAAAAGTACAGACTGGAAGAAACCAGAAATAACTTGCACAAACGCATTTACAGCCAGGATTATGAGTATCGGTACTGCTACCAAGTATATTTTTGTGGCTGGAGCTTGAATTATGAGGTATGAGTCTGCCAGTGCTATTGCTCCCACTGTCATTGGTACAGCAAACATTAAAACACTTTTTAATGAAGTTGTTATGTCTTGAACCCTATTTTCTGCAAGAAGTTTTGGGTATAATGCAAAAGATAGGTAAGAAGAGTAGATGATTATGTTTGAAATGTACATAGCAGCTTGATATTGTCCTCGTGCTGCAGGGCCTGCTATGGGATTGTAAGCGATCAGCATGATAAAGACTAATGCTGCTATTCTGGCGCCTACAGAATAGTATATGTTTATTGTAGAGCCTTTCACCCATTCTTTAACATAGCTCCATTTAATGGGTTGCTTCAGTTCTTTAGACAACAGTTTGAAGTAGTAGGCAATCTGTACAGTGCAAGCTATGATGATGCTAAGTAAGGCTCCTAGGAGCGGTTGCTGCAATTTAATGATAAGTATATAGGCTAGCGGGACTTTACAAAATTCTTCAACGACTAAACCATATCCCACGGCTTGAGGCATTTTTGCTTGTAAGCATGCCTCTAACATTGTTATAAGGTGACTTTCAATTATTTGCATGGAAGCAATTAGGTATATAATTATGTAGGTTTCGCTTATGTGGAGCAATGACATGATTATTGGAATTGTTGGAAGATAAATTATGGTGGCTATCATTGAAACCGTCAGATTTGCCATTAAACCTGTTTTTATTGATCCTTCCATATCCCTGGCTGCAAATCGTAATGCCCAGAAAGGGAATGCACCGGCAAGAAACACAAAATAGGCAAGTATATCGTTGACGTTAGACCATATTCCTAATTGTTGCTGTGTTATGGATCGTGTTAACATGAGAGTAAAACCTAAGCCTGTGGCTATGCTAAGCAGTCTAGTGGCAAATACTATGAAGCCAGAGTATTGAACTCTAATTTCGCTTTTTGTCAAAGCATTTCACGTTGTGCAGGGTAGGTTTAGGTATGGTTTTTATGTTTAAATGTTTTTAAGCATTGGTTCTGTTTGACAAGGTTAGAGAAAAAGATAACACTAGAAGGAAGAAAGCGCTTTGAAGTTTGTATGTGGCGTCGTAGTAAAGGTTAGAGACGAACAAGACGCGGTCGAAGAAAGCCTTTTGAGTCTGTTAGATCAATCGCTGAAGCCTTTTATCGTGGTGGTGAACGATGGCAGTGTGGATAAAACGGAAGAAATTGCTTCTAAATATGCTGATGCCGTTATCAGTTTGCCAAGGCATGAGGAAAGTTGGGTTGGTAAGCCTGAATTAGCAAAGGTGGTTAATGCGGGTCTTGACGTTTTGAAGGATAAACAGTTAGATTTTGTGATGTTTGCTGACGGAGAGAACTTGTATCCACCGAACTATATCAAAGAAATTACTAAAAGAATGAAAAATTATGGCATTGTCCTAGCTTCAGGGGTGGTGGAAGACGAGAAAACTCGGTCTCTCTCTCCTAGAGGAGGAGGTCGGGTTGTAGATGCTAAATGGTTTAAGGAAGTTGAATTTAAGTATCCAGAGAATTATGGGCATGAGATTTATCTTGTTTATAAAGCTCTTTCTCAAGGGAAAAAAGTTGTTGTTTTCCCAGATTTAAAGTTCAAGTTACGGAGGAAGACAAGACTATATCCGAAAAAGGCTTATTTATGGGGCAAAGCGATGAAAGCTGCAAATTATTGGTGGTTGTACGCTTTTGGTAGAGCGTTTTTATTTTCGCTTAGATCACCTAGGAATGGCTTTGAATTACTTAGGGGATATCTTTCCCATGTGGAGAAATACAAAGATATTGAGAATTTCGTTCCAGCTTTTCAGAGGAGACAGATATGGAAAAGGGTAAAAGAAACCTTACATATATAAAATATGATCAGAAAATGCGGCAAATGCCCTAAAAGTAAAGACTATTTTCCTAAACATCGGTAAACAACGCTTTTCTTTAACAGTTCGGATTTGATAAAGTTTCTCGTGTCGACAACACAAATTTTAGCATTAATTGTGTTAATTATTTTTTCAATATTTTTGAACTCATCGTGAGGTACTGTTAAAACTAGACAATTCTTTCCTCTTATTGCTTCCTTTATGTTCTTAACGGGTTTTCCACCGAATTTTTCTGTTGTGTGCGGGTCAAAAACATAAACGTCTGCACCTTCTTGCATGAGTCCCTTGATTATTACCTCTGCGGGGCTTTCTCTTGCATCTGATACGTTTGGTTTGTATGTAACCCCTAATATAGTAACTTTTGCTTCATGAAGGGGTATTCCCCTAGTCTTTAGAACATCCTTGACAAGAAATACAACATGGTGGGGCATGCTTCTGTTTATGTCTTCAGCTAGTTGAACAAAGCGGCAATCCATGTCATATTTCCTTGCAGCGTAAGAGAGATAATGGGGTGTTATGGGTATACAATGTCCACCGACTCCTGGACCTGGATAATGGACTAAGAAACCCTCTGGTTTGGTAGCTGCTGCTTTGATTACTTCCCAAATGTCAATATGCATTTTTTCAAAGATTTTTGCCATTTCGTTTATAAGGGCGATATTTATATTACGGAAAACATTTTCGAGAATTTTGACTGCTTCTGCTATTTTTAATGAAGACACAGGAATGACGTTGTTTTTCCCCAATATCTTTGAGTAAAGAAGAACAGCAAGTTCCCGACTTTTTTCGTTTATTCCAGAGACAATATGTAGAGTGTTCTCTATTTTCATCCTTTTATTTCCAAGATCGAATCTTTCGGGACAATAGCATAGGTAAAAGTCTTCTCCAGCATTTAGACCAGTTTTTTCTAGAATTGGTTTGACAATCGTTTCCGTTGTTTCAGGATATGCTGTGGATACAAGAATTACAAGTTTTTCTCTGTCCAAGACTGATGCTATGGTTTCGGAGGCAGAGATGATGAAACTTAGATCAGGTAGATTATTTTTGCTTATGGGGGTTGGAACAGTAATAAAGTAGATGTTGGCTTTTTTGAGTTTATTGGGATCATTTGTAGCTGTGAAATTTGGAGAAACCTGGTATCCGTCTATAACAATTTTTTTACGATATCTTCTGATTACTGATTTATCAATATCGTATCCAATAACTGGGAATCCCGCATTCGAGAAAAGTGATGCAAGCGGATGCCCGACATGTCCTAAGCCTAGAACAGCGATTACAGCGGTGTTTTTCTTTATATTGTTTATTAGCGAATTCAACAGTTTCACCATCTTTTTTATGGTTTATCTATAATTTTAACGACTTCAAAAGCCTCGGCATATAAAGTGTGTATTTGATAACCTCTAGTAATTGCTCTTCCTTTTATTCCTTCTAGCCACCAGTTTCCCTGTTTTTTGGTTTCCGATTTATATGCCGCAATGCTTTCCATTTTTGTTGTGATAAAATTTGAGATGTCAACGAAATATTGTGCTCTGAAGCCGTAGGGTACAATTCCGCCGGGGATTATTTGTTCGTACATGTATAATGAGCAATTATTTTCTCTTGCTGCAGCTATAGTTGCTTTTGAGACAGTGTAATGATCTTGATGTGAATCATGATTCCAGTGGGTAAAAATTATGTCTGGGGAAATGTTTTTAATGATTTCATCGAATTTTTCGACAAGTTGACGATTAAATTCCAACTTGTAAGGGTCTAAGTCCAAGATCATTAATTCTGTATTTAATATCTTTGCACTTTCTTTGCTTTCTTTTATTCTTTCTTTTCTATGTCTTGGTATTGTAACTACGACCATTAGCACCTTATCTTTGTTAATGGCATGTTTTGCTAATGTTCCACTTGCACCAATTTCAATGTCGTCAGGATGCGCTCCAAAAGCGACAATTTTCAATTTTCAACCACCAATTCTTCCCAATAGCGAGTGATTGTGATTTCTCTGGGTCTTGGCACGATAAACTTTTCTTTCTTACAAAGTTTAATTAAAAGCTCGGGGAAATTGATTCCGGCAAGCGTGGTCATTACTGTAGCTCCACCCAATCTAGTGTTTACATCTATTAGTTTGGGTTTTCCTTGCTCATCTTTTTTTAGTTGCATGCAGCTTGGACCTTTTATATTTAATTCTTTTGCAACGTCTAAGCACACCTGCTGGATTTCTTTGTCTAGGGTTATTTTTCCTTTTGAGGTTATGCCTGCTTTTATTTCTATTCTTTCTCGGGGAACAGCAACCAAAGATTTTCCTTTTAAATCGCTGAGCACATCTACGGTGTATTCTTTGCCGATAAGAAGCTTCTGGAAAATTGGGTCTTCCACTCTATTGAGTGCAAACGGTATGTCTTCTCGAGTTTTGCATATAAATACCTTTTGTGATCCTTTTCCAATTTTTGGCTTCATGATAAATGGCAAGGTTATTTCTTTAATGTTATCTGTGGTAAATGGCATTATGTCCTTGTTTTTGATGGAACAATATAAGCGCCACTTGTCTTGGCATATTCTGATCACTGGGAAATCGGAAAAAGGGAGGCATATGCCTAATTTTTCAAATTTTTCTCTGTTCTTTGCGTGAATTGGTGTGTCAAACCCCGAAGTTGGCATAAGTATATGTATTTTTTCAGTTTTGCATATTTTTATCATGCTTTTTATGAGGGCTTTTTCGTTTTTCGCGTAAGGTATGGTGTAAAATTTGTCTGATAAGAAGAAACCTGCTGAGAGAGGATTTGGGTCTACGCTTATTATTTTGCAGCGTTCTTTTGACATTCTTAACGCTTTGATGCAGCCTATAGCTGCTGGGCCTCCAGCACCTGGAATTAGGATGTTAAGCATTTTAGTTCCTCCTTTTTTAGAAGCTCGGATATGTTATGAGCGTCGCTTCCTAGTGTGAATTTCCATTTTTTCTTAATGGCTTTCATGAATTGTCTGTCTGGCACGTTGTATCTTACATTTTTTTCAATTAGAACCTTGTTTAGTGTGCAGCATTGGATGATTTCGTCTACTTCGTCTTTTGTTAATTTGAACTTGTTTAGTGTAAAGAGGGTTGGGTGAGCCCAGATGTCTACGTATGGGTTTTTTAGCATGTTTTTTAAAGCTTTTAGATAGTTCTGTTTGTCGTTGTAAGGAAAGGAATGAAAGACGCCGAGAACAAGTTCGCATTTTTCCAGAATGCTTTCTTGCGCATTTAGTGTTCCATTTAAATTCAAAACTTTTGCTTCGCATCCGTATAGGATTTTTAAATTGAATTTTTCTTTGGCCGATTGTACGTCTGAAATGAATTTATCGAAATCGTAAGTCAAATTTTGGCTTACATGTTCTGTAAATGCGATTATTTTGAGCCCGTTTTTAACTGCTTGATGGCAGTAATCTAAAATGGTGTTTTCTCCGTCTGTATAATTGGTATGTACATGCCAATCGCCACTGTGCAGGTAGTTTTCAAATTTTTCCCAGTTTTTCATGTAAACCATCAGTCGGCAAATCTTATAAATTGGCTATCCTATTATTTTTTCTGTTATGCTATGCCCTTGTCTGTTAAGAGCAAGTATTTACTATATGCGCGTGTTATATTTGTGTGGTTTGGCAGATGTTTGTTGGTTTGAGGCATGATTTGGATACTGTTTATGGTTTACGGTGGGGTTTGCCCAAAATAATTGCAATTGAGGAGAAGTTTGGTGTTAGGTCTACGCTTTTTGTTCGTGTAGATGTTGTGCGTTCTGAAAAGGATAAACGTGCTCTTAAAAGGATTGCGGATGAAGGTTGGGAAATTGGTCTACATCTGATAAATACGATTAATGATTCTGGGTTGCTGTCTCCCGAAGGCGAGTTGAAGCTGTTAAAGAAACTTTTAGACGTTCCGATTTATGGTGTAACTCCCTGTGGCTCAACTGTCGGGTTTAAAGGTGACGTTACATGGAGGGTTATGGATTCTCTTGGCTTAAAATATATGGAGGGTTATGGCATGCCAGATTTCAAGGTGGATACTTTCGTTTTTCCGACACACTTGTCCTTAGACATTCATTATGTAAGAAACTTTGGAGAGAAGGAAGGCTATCGAAAGTTTAAGGAGGATTTATTGCAGCAGCTTAGCCAGAATGGGATTGCAACAGTTCTTATGCATCCAGAAGGGTTTGTAAGAAGTGTTCAAAGCCATGGTTTGTTGAAGATTCTGTTAACGTTGTTGAGAAAAGGAATGATGAAAAGTGTATATGAAAATTTTCTCTGCGAGTTCAGAGATAAAGTTGAGTTCAAGAGGTATGATGATATATGTGGTGTCTGCGATGTTACTAAATGACAGTGGATTGTTTATATGCTAATTGTGGTTGGGGTTAAAAAATGAAAGTTGATTTGGTGATGTGGACGAAAGACGGCGAAAAGTTTCTTTCATCAGTTTTGAACCGTATAGATTCAGTTATTCCTTATGAATTTGTTAATCAGAAGATTTTGGTAGATGACCACAGTAATGATCGAACTGTCGAGATTGCTAGAGATTTCAATTGGACAGTTTATGAAAATCCTTCTTCGGGTATATCTGCTGGTGCTAATGAAGCTTTAAGACGTGTTAAAACGCCGTTTTTCATTAGTTTCGAGCAAGACCTCCTTTTGGCTAAGGATTGGTGGAGTAGGATTCCTCTACATCTTGAATCTTCTAAGGTTGCTGTGGCTTCTGGAGTCAGGTTTCCAGATAGACCTAAGGGGTTGAAGAAACTGCACCAATATCTGGCTAAAAAAAGCCGAGGAGAAGTATTTATATTGCATAAAGGTGGGCAAACGAAGCCATATATGTATGGTATGACTTTAGACAACACAATCTACAAGACAAAAATAATTGAAGCTTTAGGAGGGTTCCCGCGTGTTACTCGTAACGCGGGTGTAGATGTAATATTGGCTTACAAAATCTTGGATTCTGGTTTTAAATGGATAGTCGATTGCGATGTCCAATCAACCCACCTACGACATGGTTTGAGAAGCGAGTTGCGACACGAGGAATGGCACGGGTTTACAATTTCCGAAATCTGGCGTAGAATAAAAAAAGAAGTCGGCAAAACGCCTCAAACAACAAAATTGAGTATTCTCTCCCGTTTCGTCTTCTCTCCTGGGATGGGGTTGCTTATTGCTTTAACTATGAATGAGCCTTCTATAGTCTACATATACCCTTTGGTTAGACTCTATTTCGTGAAGGGTTTACTTAAAGGAGGATAAATATATCAAGCGGCACCTTTTTCTTTTATCAATAACAAACTCCATATATCTAACGATACCTCAAATGTGTTAGGCAAATGTTCACCTTTAACGTAAAGCGAACTCAGAAGAATATTCTATGAGAGAATAAACACTCCCCCATCTTGTTCAAGTTTTCTTATAATCTTTCACGATTTCCTCTTAAGAAGGAGATACCGTTTAGGTCCTCCTTTTGGCGTATGGACTAAGTCATATCTATCTTGGATTTTCTTTGATTTCTCAGCATCCGTGAGAAAATCCTTAACTTATATCTTGCCTTTTAGGGAAAAGAAACTTGTAGAAATGTTTAGGGAGAAAGTGGAAATTAACAAAAACAAAAGTTACGCGCCTCTGGTCAGTGTTATTATACCTACTTACAACAGAGCTGAAACACTCCTGAAACGCGCGCTCCGGTCAGTTCTGGACCAAACATATAAAAACTTTGAGATTATTGTGGTTGGCGATCACTGCGTAGATGATACTGAAGAGCGATTAAGAAAAATTAGAGATCCGCGAGTGAAGTTCATTAATTTACCTAAGCGAGGCAATTATCCAAAGGAGCCACTTTTTAGATGGTTTGTAGCAGGCGTGTCACCCACAAATGTTGGGTTGCAAGAAGCAAAGGGAGAATGGATTGCTCATTTAGATGATGATGACGAATTCTTTCCAAATCATATCGAGGTACTCTTGAAGTTTGCATTAAAGCATAATTATGAAATGGTTTACGCTATCGTTGAAACGGAACTCTCGGATAACACTTGGGTGAAGGTTGGCGAGCCTATTCTTAAGGAAAGCAGTATTTGTCGATGTTCAGCCTTGTATCGGGCTTACCTGAAATGTTTTAAGTATGATATTAATTCTTGGAAAATGAAAGAACCTGTGGACTTCAACTTATGGCGGCGCATGAAGATGGCTGGTGTGAGGATAGGGTTCATAAATATGGTTGTAGCTAAACATTACAAGGAAAGAGCTCAGATAAACAGGTGAGAATGTGGATAAAAAAGTGTTTATCTTAGGTGCTGGCGGATTTGCACGAGAAACTTTTGATGTATACATTGATTTAGGCAGAGAAAACGATGTGCTCGGATTTCTGGAGGAAAACTGCCAGAGAAAAGAAGAAATATTGAATGGAAAACCCATACACGACATTTATTATCTGAATCAATTCTCGAAAGAGAACAGACCTTTACTAATTGCGGCTATTGGTTCAACAAAACGTAGACACCTTATTGAAAAATTACGGAATGAAAACTATCAATTTGACATGGTAATACATCCGAGTGCAATTTATTCGAGATGGGTAAAAATCGGCGAAGGATCAATTATCACAGCTGGGGTGATAATGACTTGCCAAGTCGACATCGGCCGCCACGTTATTCTTAACCTTGGAGCGCGTGTGGGCCATGACGTTAAAATTGGAGACTATGTCACTATTTCTCCTGGGAGCGAGATTATGGGGCATGTTACCATAGGTGATGAAGTCTATGTGGGAGTAAACGCAACTATTATAGACGGCATAAAAGTAGGAAACGGTGCAATTGTAGCTGCTGGGGCAGTGGTGATCGAGGATGTACCTGAAATGTCGCTTGTGGCAGGGGTTCCAGCAAAAGTAAAGAAAATATACGAATCAATTGAAGAAAAACCATGGTAAAATATCTGGGAAACTAGTATGAATATCAAAGAATCGTTGGCACGAAAAACCTCTGGTAAGCTTAAAGCCCTTTTGCGAATAGGTTTTCAGACATATAGAAAAGTAATACTTATACTCCCAATAAAATGTTTCAAAATTGGAAAATCTATGGATACTAAAGACTACGAGAAATGGTACTATGGTCGACCTCAAGCTAAGGAATACTTGAACAATGAAAGAATATGGATAAATTTAGTTGATATGATTCGATATTTCAAGCCAAAAAGAGTATTTGAATTTGGCTCTGGGCTCGGAAACGTGCTAAAAGAATGTAAGAAACGAGGTATTGACATCGTGGGCTCTGAAACATCTAGATATGCGATTCAGAACTCACTATGCAAGGAAAACCTTATGCACATAGGAGAAATCCCCAAAAGCAGATTGCCTTTTAGAGATAGCTCATTTGACTTAATTTTCTCCTCCGAAGTAATGGAACATGTTAAGGAAGAGTATACAGAAGCGGTTATTAGGGAACTAAATAGGATTTGTTCGGGTTACGCGTTGCTAACTATTAATACTTTTGATTATAACCAGCCGGGTCACATAAACATGCATTCAAGGAATTGGTGGCTGAAAAACTTTGAAAAAAATGGCTTAAGACATTACAACGACGCATGGGGCGACCTGAACAAAATCAAATATTTACAGTGGGATATTTACGTATTCAAAAAAGGCAATCATATGGAGGCTGAAAAGAATGATACCGATAGCATTAAGTTCGGACGTTTGGGACACACTTTGTACAACATAGGAGTGAGCAATTATGATATACGTTTATTCAGTTGCTTATTATTGCACTGATTACATCTTGAAGTGTATTCATAGCTTAAGAAATGATACAAAAGAGAAATTCAATTTAACAGTATGTGAAAATCAGAGTCCTAATTCTCATATTATTAAACAATTATTAAAAAAAGAAGTAGATAATCATAATATAGACACCTACATCAAATTCAATGAGAACCTATTAAGTTCTAGCTTGAAATACGCATACAAATTAAATCCACCTAAAACCGATTCAGAAGACTTTATTGTATTTACAGACTTGGATTTGAAGATCCCCAATGGTGTAGATTGGATACAAGAATTAAGAAAAAGATTTGCTTATCCTGAAGTAGGTCTTGTCGCATTTGATCTAGACCCCATTAATTACGAAACATCAGCACGTGCACATTTTTCCCGTCTGCTCAGAAAACTTACTACTCTATTGCCCAAACAGCTCAGCATTTTATTAAAGATTCTGATTAATACCCGGCCACTGCGCGGACGTAATTGGGGACAATTATTTGCCGAAGAAAGCAGTTTAGATTCTAAATACCAGATTTATAAAGGTTTATTCAGTGGAATGTGGTTATGTGGAGTAAGGAAAAATATCGTTGATAAATTTGTTGATAGCTATGACACTTTTTTAGACAGGCATTTGAATTATTTTGCAAAATCTTCGGGATTTATTATTGGTAGAATCCCGATTAAGTTATATCATTATGGATGGGATGCATGGAAGGATTATCCAGAATATTACAGATATAAGTTATCGATTTTTGATGAATTTCGTAATAAACCTAGAAAACTTTGTTCGTATGAAATAATTAGAAAAGGAGAAAGAATAGAAAAAGAGGTAACAAAATAATGATAACAGTTACTAAATCAAGTCTTCCTGAACTGGAGAAATACATAGGATATTTGAAAAGACTATGGTCAACCAGATGGCTAACGAATGATGGCGAGTTTGTTCAATTATTAGAAAGAAAACTGAAAGATTACTTAAAAATTAAGAATCTAGTTCTCGTCTCAAACGGCACTTTAGGTCTCCAACTTGTTTTAAGAGCCTTCGACCTCAAAGGCGAAGTTATTACCACACCCTTCACTTTTGTAGCAACTACAAACGTGATACTATGGGAAAAGCTAACACCAGTCTTTGCCGATATTAATCCAGAAACATTCAATATCGACCCTAAAGAAGTGGAGAAAAAAATAACCAAAAGAACCAGCGCAATACTTGCAGTACACGTCTATGGCAATCCATGCCATGTAGAAGAGCTTCAAAAAATCGCCAACAAGTATGATTTGAAATTAATTTATGATGCCGCCCATGCCTTTGGCGTAGAATACAAAAATCAATCCGTGCTGAATTATGGGGACGCATCAATTCTAAGCTTTCACGCCACCAAAGTCTTTAACACAATCGAAGGAGGCGCCATCGTAGCTAGAGATGAGAAGATAATTGAAAAACTGAAATTGCTGAGGAATCACGGCATCAAGTCTGAAGAAGAAATAGTTCTTCCCGGAATAAATGCAAAAATGAACGAGTTTCAAGCAGTCATGGGACTTTGCAACCTTGAAGAAATTGACGCAAAAATCCAACTAAGAAAAAAAATCTATGAGTATTACAAGGAAAAACTAAGCAAAACTAAGAAAATAAAGTTTCAAAAAATGACAGCGTCAAAGTACAACTATATCTACATGCCAGTGTGTTTTAAAATTGCTAAAAACAGGGACCAGATATACTCTGAACTTTTAAAAAATGGAATCAAAACAAGAAAATATTTCCACCCTTTAACTATAAATTCCAATTATTTCAAAGAAAAAGGCGTAAATTTGATCGAAAAGTATAATTTGAAAAATGCTTCTGACGTTGCGGACAGAATTTTGTGTCTCCCTCTATACCCGGATTTAGAGCCATCTTCAGTCGATAACATTATCAATATAGTAACTCATCTACTGGCGAAAGACTTTGACAAATGATAGAAAACTACTAGTTACTGGTGCCAGTGGATTACTGGGCAGTAAAATAATCAAGCTCGCTAAGCATGACTACGTGGCGGTTCCTGTCTATCACACCAAACAATTACATCCAAATTCTCTGAAACTTGACATCACAGACTCGAGTGAAGTTTTAAAGCTCCTCATCAAGCTTAAACCAGATGTGATAATTCACACTGCTTCTGAAACAAACGTGGACAAATGCGAAACGCAGAAAAACTATGCTCAGAAAGTAAATGTGGATGGAACACGAAACATAGCAGTAGCCTGCGGCAAAGTAGGCGCAAAACTCGTTTATATATCCACAGATTACGTCTTTGACGGCGAAAAAGGCGATTATAATGAACAGGACAAGCCAAACCCAATAAACTATTATGGTTTAACAAAGCTTGAAGGCGAAAAACAAGTAACTAAGAATTGTCAAAAATACTTTATACTTCGCACAAGCGTCTTATACGGCTGGCATCCATGGAAACAAAACTTCGCCACATGGATAATAAACCAACTAAAACAAAACAAAGAAATAACTGTAGTAAAAGACCACTATAACACTCCAACCCTCGCAGACAACCTAGCCGAAATAACCATCAAAGCCGTACAAAAAGACTTGCAAGGACTATACCACGCTTCGGGAAGCGAAAGAATAAGCCGCTACCAATTCGCAAAACAAATCGCAAAAACCTTCAACCTAGACCCAAACCTAATCAAACCCGTAAAAATGAGCCAACTAACAGCTTGGATAGCAAAAAGACCAAAAGACTCATCATTGAACACAGATAAAATACAAAAACAACTAAAAACAAAACCGTTAAACATAACAGAAGGACTAAAAAGAATGAAAAAAGAGGCAGAAACATGAAAGGCGTAATACTCCACGGCGGCCACGGCACAAGACTGAGACCACTAACCCACACCGGACCAAAACAGCTAATCCCCGTCGCAAACAAGCCCATATCCCAATATGTCCTAGAAGACCTGCGTAATTCTGGAATAAGAGACATAGCCATAATCTTAGGCGACACAATGCCAGACAAAGTCAAAGATTATTATGGAAACGGAAGTAAATTTGACGTTAAAATCTCATACGTATACCAAGAGAAACCAGCAGGAATAGCCCACGCAGTAGGCTTAACAGAGAACTTCGTAAAAGACAATGCCTTCGTCGTGTATCTAGGCGATAACCTACTAAAAGGTGGAACATCAAAGTTCGCCAGAGAATTTCAAAAGGAAGTTTATGACGCTATGATACTGCTGTGCGAAGTTGAAAACCCAAAACAATTTGGAGTGGCAGAATTCGATAAAAACGGAAACTTGGTTAAGCTGATTGAAAAACCAAAAAAACCACCGAGCAATTATGCTCTCACAGGCATATACTTCTTCAAACCAATAATATTCAAAATGATAAAAAAATTAAAACCGTCTTGGAGAGGAGAACTCGAAATAACAGAAGCAATACAACTACTAATAGACGAAGGCTACAAGGTTGGTTATAAAAAGGTAGAAGGATGGTGGAAGGACACAGGAACAGTTGAAGATATCATTGAAGCAAACATACTTGTCTTAGATAACTTGGAGATGAAAATTGATGGTACAGTTGAGGATAGAACATGCATTCAAGGGCGGGTAGTTGTAGGCGAAGGAACATGCGTAAAAAGGGGAGCCTTGATCCGCGGTCCAGCTGTAATCGGAGAAAACACAACAATAGAAAGCAAGGTCTACATAGGACCCTATACATCAATAGGCAACAATGCCCACATAAAAAAGGGAGAAATCGAAAACTCGATAATAATGGATAATTGCACAATAGAAATAGACACAAAAATAACAGACAGCATAATAGGCGCCAATTCCGAAATAATAACAAATCAAAAAGGTCCGAAAGGGCACAGGCTAATTGTTGGCGAAAACTCAAAAATAGTGTTTTGAGATGAGAAACATGATAGAAGGTGTCTCAACCAAACAATTAACCCAGGTAGCTGACGAAAGAGGATGGCTAATAGAAATATTGCGGAGTGACTGGGAACACTTCCAAAAATTTGGCCAAATATATGTAACAGCAGCCTATCCGCAGGTTGTCAAAGCTTGGCATATGCACAAAAAACAAACAGACAACATAGCATGCGTCAAAGGCATGATAAAACTTGTGTTATACGATGGCAGAGAAAAATCGAAAACAAAAAACAAAATAGACGAATTCGTGATTGGCGAAAAAAATCTTCTCTTAGTCAAGATTCCACCAGAAGTTTGGCATGGATTTAAAACCATAACCGAAGAATATGCACTAGTCCTCAACGTACCCACAGAACTCTACAACCACAAAGAGCCAGATGAATACAGACAGCCACCAACCACAAACAAAATCCCATACGACTGGAAACCAGCACCGTGGCTAAAACATGGTTGATAAACATGAAAATTCTCGTAACTGGCGGAGCGGGATTCATCGGAAGCAATTTTGTCCACTACATGTTCAAGAAACATTCAGACTACGAAATTGTCGTTTTAGACAAACTTACGTACGCTGGAAGAAAAGAGAATTTGCAGGACATATGGGATAAAATAACATTCATAAAAGGTGATATAACAAAGAAAGAAGACATCGAGAAAACTATAAAAGATTGCAATTGTATCGTGAATTTTGCTGCCGAAACCCATGTTGACAGAAGCATATTAAATGCAGGAACATTTGTCCTAACCGATGTCTTAGGTGCATATAACTTACTGGAGGCAGCAAGAAAATTTAACATATCAAAGTTTGAACAAATAGGCACAGACGAAGTTTATGGGCATACTCGAGAAGGAAGCTTCAAAGAAAACGACAGAATAAATCCACGCAACCCCTATTCCGCTTCCAAAGCAAGCGCAGATCTATTATGCCAAGCTTATTTCGAGACTTATGGCTTACCAGTAATTATAACAAGGTCTTCAAACAATTACGGACCCTACCAGCATCCAGAGAAGCTAATTCCCAAAACGATAATCGACGCTTTGTTAAACAAGCTAATACCAGTTTATGGAACTGGAGAAAACATTAGGGACTGGCTTTACGTAGAAGATAACTGCGAAGCAATAGATTTAGTTTTGCAAAAAGGCAAGCCTGGAGAACTCTATAACATAGCAGCAAATCAAGAGTTGAAAAACATTCAAGTTGTAAAAACTATCCTAAAACTTACCAATAAACCAGAAAGCCTAATAAAATTTGTCAAAGACAGACCCGGACACGACTTAAGATACTCACTGAACACCGAAAAAATAAGAGAACTTGGCTGGAAGCCAAAAACCAAGTTTAAAGATGGGATAAAAAAAACTCTAGAATGGTACAAGCAGAATACTGAATGGTGGAAGCCAATCATAGAAAAAGAGCAAACAGACTTTCACGAAGAAATCTCGGGAACGTAAAGAAAACTACCTTAGCAAAGAAAATACGTAAAGACGAGGTCAACGTCAAAATTGCAAAATAACATGGCATAACAGTAACTCCCCCTAAAAACAAATACAAGCAACTAGTTAATCAATCACGAACATAATATTCGACAGCCTATTTGGCTCCAAATAGAGGGGCCTAAACCCGTTGCACGCACACACAAACTCTACAGGTGTCATGAAAACCTAATTATATTTCTTCAATCAAAGTCTTCCTAAGAGGAATAAAACACATGCATAAAGTTTCCTTCGTCGGCATGGGCTATGTTGGTCTTTGCACTGCTGCATGTTTCGCAAACAAAGGATTCAAAACCATAATCTCAACGAACGACCCCAAAAAAATAGAAATGATTAACAAGGGAATCCCCCCATTCTACGAACCCCAACTTGAAGAATTACTCAAAAAAGTCATAAAAAACAAAAATTTAAAGGCTGTTGTTGGACGAAAAGAAGCTATTTTAAAAACAGACACTTCATTCATAACAGTTGGAACCCCGTCAAACCCCGACGGAAGCGTCAACCTAAGATTCGTAGAGGAAACCTCTAAGGAAATAGGAAAAACACTAAAAAAGAAAGAAGACGGCCACCTTGTAGTTGTAAAAAGCACAGTCCCGCCAGGCACAACAGAAAAACTTGTCAAAACAAACCTAGAAAAACAAAGCGGAAAAACCTGCGGCAAACACTTCCTATTATGTTTTAACCCAGAATTCCTACGCGAAGGCAACGCAATCTACGATACGCTAAACCCAGACTACATAGTAATCGGAGGGTACAACAAAAAATCCGCAGAAGCACTCGAAACCCTATACAAGGAATTCCACAAAGAAAACTCCCCACCAATAATTAAAACAAACATTCCAACAGCAGAACTCATAAAATACGCAAACAACGCTTTTCTAGCCACAAAGATAACCTTCGTAAACACAATAGCAAACATATGCGAAAAAATACCAGGCGCAGATGTCACGAAAATAGCAGAAGCCATAGGAAAGGACCATAGAATAAACCCCCACTTCCTAAATGCAGGACTAGGCTGGGGAGGAAGTTGCTTCCCAAAAGACCTGAAAGCCCTCATCGCATTCTCCAAAAAACTCGGTTACAACCCAACCCTAATACAAGCAACGTGCAAAGCCAACCAAGACCAAATAAAATTCACAATACAAAAAATCCAAAAAGAACTAAAAACACTAAAAGGCAAAACAATAGCCATCCTAGGCTTAAGCTTCAAACCAGACACAGACGACATCAGAGAAGCCCGATCAACAAAAATAATAAACCAACTTCTAAGAGAAGGAGCAAAAATAACCGCTTACGACCCGATGGCGATGCCAAATATTAAAAAAGTTTTCAAAGAAAAAATAAAATATGCGTCTTCACCAACGAAATGCCTAAAAAACGCCGACTGTGCAATACTAGTTACAGAATGGGAAGAATTCAAAAAACTGAAACCAGAAGATTTCACACAAAACATGCGAGAATCCATCTTAATAGACGGTAGAAGAGTCTACGATCCACAAGAATTCTCCAAAAAACTACGCTACATAGCAATAGGCCTAGGCGAACCCTTAAAACCGCAACTTTAAATTCGCCTCACAAACAAAAACTACATGAGGTTTCACCTTGCTTAAAAAAGCAGTAATTCCAGCAGCAGGCCTCGGAACAAGACTGCTACCGATAACAAAAGAACTCCCAAAAGAAATGCTTCCAATAGTTGCACTAATGAAAAACGGTCAACCATGCCTAAAACCCATGCTACAAACAATTTTCGAACAACTATACGACGTAGGCTTCAGAGAATTCGCCTTCATCGTAGGCAGAGGCAAAAGAGCAATAGAAGACCACTTCTCACCAGACGAAGACTTCATACGATACTTAAAAAACAAAAACAAAAAAGACATTGCACAAGAACTCCAAGAATTCTACAATAAAATAAACGACTCAAACATAGTTTTCATAAACCAACCAAAGCCAAAAGGATTCGGAGACGCAGTCGCACGAGCATCATTATTCACGGGAAACGAAAAATTCCTAATGCAAGCAGGCGACGACCTAATCATCTCAAGAAACAACAGTCACCTAAAAAGAGCCACAGAAACCTTCGAGAAATATGACGCAGACACATTATTCCTAGTCGAAGAAGTTCCAGACCCTAGAAACTATGGCGTTATAACTGGAAAAGAAATAAAACCAAGCATTTTCCAAGTCACAAACATTGTTGAAAAACCCAAGAAACCTCCATCAAACCTAGCCATAGTTGCCCTTTACATTCTCAAACCAGTAATATACAAAGCAATTAGCGAGGTAAAACCCGACGAAAACGGAGAAATACAACTGGCAGACGCTCTTAAACTGCTGGTACAATGGAACTGCAAGGTTTACGGTTTAAAACTGAACCCCACCGAGAGAAGAGTAGACATTGGCACGGCTGAATCCTACTTGGCAATGTTAAAATCAGTAGTAATGGGCAAATAATCATTTACAGCCTTCAAAAAACTCTGTTATTTTATCTGAAACATATTTGACT
>Ga0315280_10005297_pt1 | contig 18481 bp, 16 predicted proteins | sample YL17G06_40_MG_FD_203697 | JGI IMG/M metagenome (GOLD analysis project Ga0315280, IMG submission 203697) | Sediment microbial communities from Yellowstone Lake, YNP, Wyoming, USA - YL17G06_40 | ecosystem: Environmental > Aquatic > Freshwater > Lake > Sediment | place: USA: Wyoming | collected... | reverse complement strand
TGAAATTCGTATTGGCTGACATCATCACCATCTCAGATGGAACGCGAAATGAGCTTACCGTCAACCGCGGGCAAGAAGACGGCCTGGCCGTCGGGCAGTTCGTGCTGGCTGATAACAGTATCATCGCAAGGGTATCCGCCGTCTCATCTCGCACCGCCCAGGTCCGGCTGTTTACCGACACTGCATCGAAAATAGCGGTTAAGATCGCCGGATTGAACGTAAAACGGGTGATGCAGGGTACGGGCAATGATACAGGCAGGATTCTGAACCTTCAGATGGAACACAAGGTCAAGAAGGGCGATGAAGTTTTTGCCCAGAAAGAGCCAGGCTTTCTGGATGTCCCAATGATTATCGGCAGAGTGACGCAATGTAAAAGGGACGAGCAAAACCCGATGGTCTGGGACGTAACGGTCGAGCCGGTCTGCGACATCAAGGAGCTTACCACCGTCGCCGTCATCGTCGCCAGCCCTTGAACAAAAGAGAGGCAACTCAGGCCGAGTTGCCTCTTTAGTTTCAATCTGCCATAATGCTTCGCCGCTTGCTTGAACGAGCCGACTATTCTGGTCTTGGGCAATTGCCCGGAAGATCGGTATCTTTCTTCTTCCAGTTGGCTACGAGTATATTCAGGTCTTTCACAAATACGCGGTACTTGTTTATGCCGCCCGAATCTTTGTGGTCGATGTCTGCACAGGCACAATCCGGTTCACCAGGTTTCTTCTTCCAGCACTTTATAATCAGATTTAGGTCACCTGTGAAAACGCGATACTTGTTCACGCCGCCCGAATCTTTGCCATCGGCGTCACCATCGCACTGATACTTATATCCACTACACCAACAGTCCGGCTTGCCCAAATCCACCCAGTCGTTAAATGTCGAGAAGTCCTTCGGGAAGCAGCATTCGACTCCAAACCACCAAGTAGGCCCCTGGATATCCCCGTCCGGGGTATGAGCAGTGACTCTCCAGTAGCAAACTTGGTGGTTGTTTTCAATCGCAGGCCTGGGCACACATGGATCTGCTATGTTCTCCGCTACCTTTTCCAGCGGCATACACGGACCAGGAGCAAAGTAGACATCGTAACCCATAGCTCCATCAACCGGCCACCAGCTTAGAGTATCCCAATCGCACAAGCTAACAGAGCTCCCATCAGGAGGGAGGGGGTCATAAGGATAAAGACCATAAGGATCCTTGGGCGGCACCAGACTGAGAGACAATGCATATTCGCCAGTGTTCACACCGTAGCCATTTGATGCCACTATCGTGTAAATGCCCGTCATATTCAATCGGTAGTTTTCTATTCTCGTTATATTGGAAACCACCGGTGGTCCGGCGACACGAACACCATTGGGGTCGTAAAGCTGCAACCTTGGGGAAAGATTACCCGAAGTGGAATTGTCACCCATCACGATGACAATGCCCTGGCCAGCCCGACCATAGAAGGTATATGCATCCGTGTCTCCGCGGGGCGAAATCTGTCCGGTTTTTGCCTCACCGGAGGCGATAAGGCCTCCGTCTATGTCTTGTGCCGATGTTGTGGCACCCGGGGCCAAAACGAAAGACAATGCATATTCTCCTGTGCCCAAACCACAGGCATTTGATGCCTCTATCGTGTAAATCCCCGTCATCTTTAGTTGGAAATTCTCTATCATCGCCGTACGAGGTGTCAACTCCACCTTATCCACCCACCCGCAGTCGTTACCTGAACTGACACTTCCATCTTTAACGTATCGCCATCCTAAGATATGCCAACCAGAGGGAATTGTATAGGTTTGCTGCTGCCAGTCCACTGAACCGCTGATTTGTCTCTGACGCACGCCGTCAATGTAAAATTGCAGAAAGTCAAGACCACCCTCTGATGAAACCCTCCAATAGAAGCTCAAAGTCGTGGGCCCCATAACAGTAGTGTTCATAGAAGATTCTTGATTGTCTGAGATGTGACCGCTCTGCACTGCATCTCCATCATTATAAAAGGTCGTTGTCTGACGGAACCAGTCGGCATTACCACCCGTAGTAAAGTCCAAAGTCGTGTCCAATGCTTCAGACAAAGAACCAGGTGGCTCGCGGACTCGAACACCGCTGGGATCGTAGAGCCGTAGTTGTGGACATAAAGACCCCGTAGAGGAAATATCGGCCATCGCGATCACAACGCCCTGGCCAACCTGTCCATAGAATGTATAAATATCGATATCTATAGCAGGGAAGATAGTTCCGGTTTTTGTCTCGCCAGAGGCAATACAAGCGCCATCCTGGTCTTGTGCCGAGGCTCTAATAGGCTGAAGAACGTCGACCGCGAGAAACAGAGCAACGACAAGAATCGATATGGTTGTTGAAGCTCTCATTTTTCGACCCTTTCAAAAAGATTTTATTTTTCATGTTGCAGCCTTTGCGCACCTTTGTTCCGCCAATAAACGTGCTAAATCCGTCCGTGGTGAGATAGCACTTTCCCATTGACCCTGTGTACGCAAGAACTCCACAACGTCTTATAACTATGAGTCGGGGCGCATTGGCGTCAAGGGAAATTTGAAAAAAGACGGCGTTTTTGTGCAAAATTACGTAGAAATACGGATCCCTGATAGGCAAAAATCTCCAGCGCTAAAAATCAGAATTGGTCGAGAAAGCGTATCGGTTCTGTAATAGACGGCTATCGCGTGTTTGGTATTTTTTTACGCACTCCGCAGTAGGATGAACACAATACGATTACCGCTAATCGCAGTTAGAATTTGCCCAAGCACGTCAGTTGCCGGAGTAGATATACCAGCGCTTGCCTTTCTGCGTGTTCAGGGCCTTGAGTCTCATAGTCAGGTTGTGGCTTCCGTGGTCTTTGAAGTACCCCTCCAGCGCGTATGGAACTTCAGCCTCTTCAGCCGGCTCGGTGCCACGCTCAATTGTCGATATTCGAGCCTTACCAAAGACGTACTTTGCGTCGCCGTCTTTTGCACATATTTGCTGCCAGTTATAGGATGCCGAGCCGGGCCATAAAATATGCATCTGCGAATAGTCTTTCTGGTAGCGTGCATTCCAGAATGCCGCGGCCACATCCTGCGGTGACTCCGGCCACTTGTCCCGTTGGGCAATCGTCTTGGTAGCTTTCTTAAATTCGGCTTCGAATGAACTATCCTTTTTGCACCCGGGACTTATCACCGCCAGCACCACAACACAAGCCAGAATAAATCGCTTTCGCTTTGCCATGATCTCTCTCCATTGATTATATGATTTTTGATAAGATGCCTGTGTGCAGTATAACATGCCGGCAGAAAAACACAAGAAAAACCAGATATGCTAAGACTGTGGCGCAGCCTGATATCGAATTTGCCCATCATTCACTCGATCTGACGAACTCAGGGATTGCCACGAGGCGTATTTGGACCCGGATGTTTCTCATATCAGCCAGCGCCGTGCCCCAGCGATTGGCCAACTCCCTGATACTTTCCTCTAACTCGGCTTGCCCTTGAGTGAGCATCCCAAGCTGTTTTTGCAGTTCATCTCTGGCGCTCGTAACTGTGTTCAGGCGGCCTTTCAGTTCATCACGTGACTGAGCAAGTCCTGCTGAATTCTGCACCAGTTCAGCATTTGATTTCTTTAGGCCATCCAACTCTTCCTGCAACCGGTCACGTTCCTGGCTGATTGCATTAACGCGCTGTTGGAACTCCTCTTCTGCCCTTAGAAGCCTATCGACGCGGCTTTTAAGGTGGTCTGCGGCACTGGTGAGTTCCTTGACCTGCCGCTGTAGGTCGTCACGCTGCTGGGTAACAGAAACAATTTGCGACTCCGCTGCTCTAAGAAAGTCTGACAGTTTTGTCATTTCAGCTTTTTGGCCGTCTCTTTCATCGCTGGTTTTTTGCAAGGTAGCTTCCAGCTCTTGCACCTTCTTTTCAAGTGCAGCGTTAGCCTTTGCGCTGCGGCCACAAGCCATAAGAGCGACACAGCAGCTCACGGCCGCCAACAGTACGAGAATCACCTTCCACTTCATTTTTAGCCTCCTTCCTCTTGCACTTCCTTGCAGGTAAGGGTTGATTTGAATCCGCATTTGTCTGGGCCCCTGCCTTATTGAAGGGTGTTACGGAAACATTATACCATATCTGCGGGCTGTAAATCTACTGTTGTCTACACTTTTGGCTTTATAACCTGTGCCGATTGTGGTTAGAATTTGCCCAGGAGTGACGATTGGTGTAAGGATACCATAATGCGTTGGTTTCGGTTTGCGGTTATTATTGTGGTCGCGACCGTGCTGCAAACCAGTCTGGTTGATGTAATCGCCGCCACTTCCGCAGACATCAAGCCTGATTTGCTGCTAATCCTTTTGGTGTTTTTTGCCATTCACAGCGATCCCACCGAGGTGGTGATTACTGCCTTTGCCACCGGTTTTGCCGCGGATATAATTGGCTCTACGATGGGGCCGCAAATAATCAGCTTCGGCGTTTTCGGCACTCTGCTGGCCGATCTGCACCGCGTGATTGCGCTGCGAAAGAAGTTTTATCAGGCTCTTGGCATATTTGTTACAGGATTTCTGACGTCCGCTCTTGTCTTTCTCCTGGCGTTTCTGGCGGCTGAGCCGATCGCGGCCAACGCATACACCAAATTGTTTTGGACGCCATTATATTCAGCGATCTTAGGGCCGTTTTTATTTCTGCCCTTGAATTGGTTGATGAGTATAAAAAAACAGCGCGGCAGAAGGTATTAAACCGTACACGGTTTATATTTAGCCCCGCAATTTATTGCGGGGTCCGTCGCCGTTCCGGCGACGGCTAAACTTTCGGAAATGTACGATAAACGAGTCAAAATCTTTGTCGTTGTCAGCGGATTGCTGCTGCTGGTCTGTGTGCTCCGCCTGATACAGATGCAGTTAATAGCTGACTCATCCGTTCAGGATGCTATTGCGGCGCTGCAGCAAGGCCAGTCCCATCAGTTGAAAACCGTCAGGGGCAAAATCTTCGACCGAAAGGGCAAAGTCTTAGCTGCCGATGAGCCGCGATTCCAACTGTGCATAGAATACAAGCTGAGCTGCTTTCTCGATGAGCGAGTCGCAAGAGCAAGGCTATTAAGAGTGGCCAAACAGAGCAATGCCGATACTGCGCTGCCGAAAGTCCAGAAGGAGCTGCAGGCCGGCTCTGAGAATCTGCAGCAGGTAATCCAGAAGTGTACGCACCTGGGCTTTGCCGAGACCGATACAAGAAGCAGAATCCGACAGATAAACGATAGAATATGGTATCTGCGGGAGTATCTTGCCTGGAAAAGGGACTACCCGGATATGGATTTTGACCAGGCTGCTGCCGAGCCGAACGACCGTCTTCTGGCCACAGCCAGAGTGGATATTACCGAGATGTACCGAAGCTGGCCTCTATTTGAGCTAAAGAGTGATGACGATGTCTTTGCGGCTCAGGTAGAGTTTATGGATAGCGCGGCGGTGCACATTCAGCCCGGCGGACACAGGGTTTATCCGTATGGCGCAGTCGCAGCCCAAACGATCGGCTGGGTAGGCCCGGCAACCGGCGACTACAAGGACCTCTTTGAAAACGATAGATTGGCCAGCTATCTGGACGATGAAGTCTGCGGAAAAAGCCCGGGCGTCGAGTATGTTTGCGAAACTATACTGCGAGGAAAACGCGGTGAGCTGGTTTACGATATAGATCGCCAGTTGATAAGTCGGACAGAAACCCAGTTCGGCACAGATGTCACGCTAACACTGGATATTGCGCTTCAGCAACGGATAGAAAACTATTTGGCTAACTATCCGCACGACCCAAATTGTGGCCCCGGAACGGCGGCGGTGGTTATTGACGTAGCAAGCGGTGATATCCTGGCGTTAGTTTCCATGCCCGTGTTTGATTTGAATCGGGCAAGGTTCGACTATGATATTCTGGTCAAGGATTCCAATGAGCCGTTGATAAATCGAGCGATATGTGCACAGTATCCGCCAGGTTCTGTTATAAAGCCCGTGATTCTTATCGCTGCTTTGGAGTCGGGCAAAATTTCGCCCGATGAAATCATCCCCTGCCCGGCACAAAAAGCTCCGGTCGGCTGGCCCAATTGCTTGATTTACAATAGATACCATATCGGCCACAGTGACAACTGGGCCAACAGTGCCCGAAATGCCATAAAAGGCAGTTGTAATATCTATTTTTCGCAGGTTGCCGACAGAATCGAGCCAGCCGTCCTCCAACAATGGCTTGGTAAATTCGGTTACGGTTGCACTGCTGCGACCTTGCAGATTCGCAACTCGCAGTCCGAGATTCGCGGTCTGAGGCAGGCAGCCGGGCAAATCTCGTCGTCCAAAACAAAATCGGAAATCGAAAATCGAAAATCGAAAATCCCGCCGGAGGCGGATTTTCCGCCTCTTGTGGAAACTGAACGTCGGCTGTTCGGCATAGGCCAGGGCAACCTGCGAGTGACACCTCTGCAGGTGGCAAATGCAATGGCGGCTATCGCCAGAGGCGGCGTCTTCAGGCAGCCTAGGCTATTTCGGGAGATGTCGGATTTAGAATGCCCCGCCGCGAACCTGGAGTCTGAGCCTCTCGGCATCTCGCCGCAGACTCTGGATGTAGTGCGGGACGGAATGTATGCTGTGGTTAATGAATCGGGCGGAACCGCCTACAAAGAATTCGCCCATAGCGGCCTGCCCGGACAGGGCGTCCAAACTTATGGCAAGACCGGCTCAACGGAAGAGCCGGAGGTCGCCTGGTTTGCGGGTTTTGCCAAAGATGGTAAAGAGCGAAGTATTGCCGTCGCCGTTGTTGTAGAAGGTGGACAGCACGGCTCAAGCGACGCGGCGCCGTTAGCTCGTGACATCCTTCAGTTCTGCATCGACGCCGGCTACGTCGGTAGTCCGCAGCGCTGAGTTTAGCCGTCGCCGGCACGGCGACGGACCCCGCAATAAACCTGTCCTGAGCTAAGTCGAAGGATTGCGGGGCTAAATATTTAGGCCCACGTTTCACGGGGGGTTATAAGTTCCTTCTCTCATAAAAACCTTATGCACATTCACCGCCACTCCTTTTTCTTGCTCGCTCATCTCTGAGGATGTCAGGATTGCCTGACCGATCGCGACCAATTCATCTTTCAATGTCATCACCGCTACCAGGTTTCTTGCCTGAATGTCACTATGTAACTTTGACACGCCCGGCAAGAATAGATCACAGCCGTGACAAACCGGCTCAACGGCCAAATCATCAATCCATATTTTCGGCAGATGCCTGACCGCATTTTCTATCGGCTGAATGACCTGTCTTATAAGCTGCTCGTCTGGCCGTGCCCTCCAGCAATTGTATGCCTGTGCTAATTTCTCTATCGGACACAATGAAGACTCGTCAAAGCACCCGGCCCTTGTTCTCCTCAATTCGGTCATGTGTGCCCCGACGCCCATTTTGGCGCCCATATCGTGAACCAGCTTTCTGATATATGTGCCCGCCTGGCAGCCGACTCGAAAGAGCACATCTTTTTCCTGCACATCGAGAATCTCCATATAATAGATATTTCTGGCTCGTGTTTGTCTTTTTACTCGCGACCTTACGGGCGGCATCTGTTCGATAACGCCCGTGAAATCGGCGAAAACATCCCGGAGCTTTTGCTCTTCCAGTGGTTTGTGTATGTGCATCTTGCAGATGTATTCTTTGCCGGCGGGAAGCAGTGTTTGCAGTATCCGTGTTGCCCTGCCCAAAGCTACCGGCAATACGCCTGTCGCCAAAGGGTCAAGAGTGCCGGAGTGCCCGGCCTTCCTTATTTGCAGTATCGCCCTGACACGGTCCACAATGTCGTGGGATGTTGGGCCTTTTGGCTTGTCGATATTTACGATGCCGCAATTTATTAGCTCAGAAATTGCCCGACAGTTTACATCCTCACCGAACTTGGGATCGGTGCCTGCCTCTTTCCTGATTATTATCTGCCGTTTCGCGTTTTCAAAAGGTAGTTTGTTGGCCATAGGCTGAATTCTACGCGCTATTTGACAGCGGGATCCGTCGCCTTGCTGGCGACGGCTAAACAGCAAGCAACCCGCCGATGGGCTTATCCAGTCGGTTCAAGACGTCTTGCAATATCTGAAAGAATCTTTCGTTATCCGGCCAGAGAATTCTTTCGTCGCCCGGCATAGGTTTATCTAATTGATCGAGCAATTGAGCTACTGCCGCCTCATCCAGCTTTTCGGACGAAACGCCCAGGCCAAGTTTCTGGACATATTCGGCGTTGATTATCTGCTCATACTGATTGGCTAAGGGCACCAGCAGCATCTTCTTTCTTAGATGCAGGCACTCGCTTATCAAGGAAAAACCCGCCGAGGCGATGACCCCTCGGGCACCTGCCAGGTCAGCCAAAAAACCTTCGGTCGAACGGCTTTTGAAGGTGCAATTGTTGTACTCGGAGTCCTTGCCGAAGCCATAAATATAAAACTTTTGTGAGGCGAATTTACCCAGGGTCTGACATAGTTGCTCTTCGCCTCTGCCGGCGGTGGCGTACACCAGGATGTGTTCGCCCTCGGCAGGCGTAAGCTCACTAACAACCGGTCTTATAATGGGCGGCGCCAATACAGCCCAATCAACGGTCAGAGGCGCACGAAAGAAGTTCACGATAATATAAGCGACCGCCCCAACGTAGTGACATTCGGTTATCACGCTGGCGGTAAGTCTTGAGAACCAGTTTTTCGCCGGATGCTCCAATTCACAGAGCGTGAGCACGTGCTCGTGGTCGATACTGATAAACGGCACGTCGTTTCGCCAGGCCCACCACGCGCTGAAAGGCTCGAAATCCGAAATGACTAAATCCGGCTGGAACGGCTCAAAGGATTTGCGGAAAAGCTCATCATTTTGCTTGTTGCCTTCGGGCAGATTAAGAAGATTCTTTTTGAGCGTTTCCGATTTGTCTATCCGCCCATCTTGATAGGCGAACGAAAGGCCAAAAATTTCTTTTACTCGCGGGCCGAAATACTGCTTCAGATAGAGCAGCGAATTCTTGGAGCCTACAAACATCACATCGTGGCCGGCGTCGATGAATCTCTGGCCTATCAGGTGCGACCGGCTGCTGTGCCCAAAACCTTCTCCTGCCACGGCATAGATTACTTTGGCCATTTTTCGTGTCCGGTCGCCCGATCTCGCTTAACCGCAGAGAACGTCGAGCCCGCAGAGCAAAAATGAAAATCAGAAACTCGGCGAACTCTGCGCCCTCAGCGGTAAAAATTCCGAACGCTCGTCGCGCGGTGTAAGTCTCGGCTGACGGGTCTGGAGATAGTTAAGTGTCTTTCCGAGTATGGCCGCGACTACCGGAGCGGCGACCATTCCGCCGGTGTACCCTTTGCCGAGCCTGACGTTCGGCCTGCGGATCGAAACCAGTACGATTACCTGCGGATCCTCTGCCGGGGCGCCGGCTACGAACGAAGCGATGTAGGCGTTTTCTTCGTAGCCGCCGCCCGCTGGTCTGGCTATCTGAGCAGTTCCTGACTTGCCGAACGCCTGCCATTTTTCCAGCTTGGCTCTCGTGCCCGTGCCCTCGTTAATCACGCCCACCAGCGGGTCAGAAACAAGCCATTTGGCCACTTCCGGCTTAATGATGTAGCCGATCGCTGGGGTGGCCGGCCTGTGTTTGATGACCGTGCCGTTATCGTCAACCATTGCCCTAACCAGATGAGGCCAAACCAAATGACCACCGTTGGCGATTATACAGAAAGCCTGCACAAGTTGAATCGCGGTTACAGAAATTTCCTGCCCGAATGGTATCCGCGTTACGCTGTAGCCTGTCCAATTGTGTGCCGGTCGCAGCAAGCCCGCTGCCTCACCGGGTAGCTCGATGCCGGTCTCTTGGCCGAACCCGAAAAGCTTCAAGCCATCGTGAAGCTTTTCTTTGCCTAGCTTTTGCCCGATTTTTGCCATCCCTATATTGCTGGACTCGATCAGAATCTGGCTTATAGTAAGGTCGCCGAAACCGCGGCGATACTCGCCGATTCGCCCGAAGCCCTTGCCTACGTAGTTGCCGTTTTCACAAAATATCGTTTCGTAGCGGCCCACCGCGGTGCTATCAACGGCGATCGCCACTATGACCGGCTTTATAATGCTTCCCGGCTCAAATTGGTCGGTTATCGCACGATTTCGCAGGCTGTTGGCATCTGCCGAGCCGGCATCATTCGGGTCAAAATCGGGCAGCGAAACCAAAGCCAGAATCGCTCCGGTTTTGGGTTCTGCCACGATTGCCACTGCCGATTCGGCCTGGTAGCTTTCTCGCTGCTTGGCAAGCTCGGCCCTTGCAAACTGTTGAACGGCGGCATCCAGCGTCAGAATAATTCCACGCCCGTCGATAAGGGCGCCATTTCGCTCTTTCAGGCAAATAGGCCGGCGATGCACGTCGGCAAAGAATATGTTCTCTGCCGCTGAGCCGGTAAGCTCTTTATCGTACTTGAACTCGATGCCGTCCAAACCGCGATTGTCGGTGCTGGTAAAGCCGACCGCGTGTGAAGCCAGGCGGCCCATAGGATAATATCTTAGCCAATCGTATTGGACGCCGATGCCGAACATTCTGCCGGCGGCGCTGCACTGCACTGCATCGGCGCCGGCTTTTACCTTTACGTAGCCCGGATTTTTGCTCTCCATTATGAGCTTGCAGATTTCGTGCGCGCCCATATCGACAACCGGCGCGAGCCTGCTGGAAGTGGATTTTGGCTCTTTTATCAGGCGTGGCTCAGCGAAGACGACCGCAACTCTGTTACTGGCGGCGAGCACCCGGCCTCGACAATCCAGAATTACGCCCCTGCGAGGCCGTTGCGGGTTGCACGATTGCTGCTGGCTGATACATCTGGCGTAATAATAGTCGCCCTTGAGGTACTGCAAATAGAAGCACCGTCCCGCCAGCGCCAAAAACGCCGCGATCAAGAGCGACAAAAAGATAACCAGATAAAATTGACAGTTTCCGATTTTCAATGGTCGAGCCGTTGCGAAATGGCGGCGGGATTTATCAGACTTTCCAACTGCAGTTGCTTTTGCCAAAGCTCCTGCTTCAATTGACTCTGCTCAGCCTTGTAGGTACAGAGCATATAGAACATCCGCTTGTTGGCGTCACGCAGATAAACCGCGAAAACTAATATGGCCGTAAGAAGAAAAACCACAAAAGCAAGGCAAGATGGAGACCTCATAACAGTTGACAACTGCAAATTTCAGTAAACGGTTGCGGTTGCGCGGCTCGTCCTGGTTACGTTTAACGTCAGACGGTAAACGAAACGAGCAGCGCAACCAATAAACAAGAACCGGGTTGTTCCTATCGGCTCGGCAGCCGCAGACGCGTGCCCACTTCAAGGTCATCTTCGGCACTGGCGATACTGGGATTTAGCTTGCTTATTTCCTTGTAACGGCTGCCGTTTCCAAGCTGGTCGGCTGCAATCTTCCAGAGACTATCACCATCTTTGACCACATACCATCTGCCCGGTTCCGCTGTGCCGCCGCTGGACGGAAGACGCCTTACACCGATGGATTCGACCTTTTCAAACATCGAGCCCGATAGAACGCCGGTGGGCTTGCTTTGCGATGATGTCGATGCCGGCGGCGCCGGTATGACAAGTTTTTGCCCGACAAAGATTTCGTGCGGCGACTTAAGAATGTTGCGGTTAGCCTCAAATATCCTGTCCACGCTGGCTGCTTTATTACCCTGCTCAGTGCCATAGAACTTTTTGGCTACATCCGCCAAATTGTCATTTGTCTGGACGACATAGCTTTTTGGCCAGGCAGATCTAACCTGCTTGGATTCTTCAACGATGGTCTTCTGGGCAACAGGAGTCGCCGGCGGCACCGAATCGGTTCTGGGACCTATTTGGGTGACCGCGTTGGGTTCTTTCGTCTGGGAGATGTCCTGCGGCAGGGGTATTATTGTGCGGATGTTCGGATTCTGCGCTAGGGGGGCAGACGCTTCGCCCGTGAGGTGCTTCTCAGGCGGCGACATCAAGTCCAGAGATTCCTGGGCCTTACGTTCTTTATCCGCGATGCCCGGCGGCTCATTTGTGTAGCTGACCATATTGGTAGTCAGCTCGCTATTGTTCGCACCACTTCTAAATTTGGGTAGGCCATTGATTATGAAGGCGATGATGAATATGAATACTAATCCCAACAGCAGTCCAATCTTGGCGTCAGAACCCATAGCGATACTCCATTTCCATTTCTGTTATTGTCTTTGTGCAATCCGCAGCTTTGCGCTTCTTGCACGCGGATTTTTTGCTACCTCGTCTCTTGTCGGCACAATTGGTTTTTTAGTGATGACTGTGTAAATGCCCTGCCTTTTATTCTCCTTAAAATCGCTCTTAACCAATCCGTCTTCCAGGCTGTGATAGCTGATGACGGCTATGCGGCCATTTTTCTTGAGCAACGCCGGCGCCGCGATGAGCAGGCGCTTCAAATTCTCCAGCTCACTGTTGACGGCAATTCTCAGCGCCTGAAAAGTTCTTGTTGCCGGATGTATCCTCGATCTTGTTTCTTTGCCCGGCCGTTTCAACGCCCTGCAGACTATCGCTGCCAGTTGGCCGGTCGTATCTATCGGCTCGCGCCGGCGCTGCTGCACAATAAATCGCGCGATCCGCCGCGACGCCCGTTCCTGGCCAAAGCGGTAAATCAAATCAGCCAAGGACTTCTCATCCGCTGTATTGACTATATCGGCAGCGGTGGTCTTTATTCTTTTGTCAATTCTCATATCCAGCGGCATATTTGTTTGAAAACTCAAGCCCATCCGGGCATCGGCCAACTGCGCAGAGCAAAGGCCCAAATCCGCCAAGATGAAATCAACCTTGTCGAAACCCTGCTCGTGGAGCTGCTCAGCGACCTGAGAGAAATTTGAATTGAGCAGAATGACCTTGCAGGGGAGGTCTTTTAGTTTGAGTTTGGCCCTTTCGATGGCCTTGTCATCGACATCCAGGCCAATCAAGACCGCCTTAGGGCCTAAAATTTGGCCGAACAGTAAGCTATGACCTCCATGTCCAATGGTCGCATCGACCATCACCCCGTCCGGCGGTAAGCTTATCTGTTCGGCTAAACCTTCCGCAAGAACTGGAATATGTTCTACAATTCCGCCATGCACCTTTGTCGTATTACGTATGTAGTATGGCCGAGCGATACGCGGCACTGGATGCAATACGCATTGCCCACTACGAACTAAGCCACAGGCACCGCGTTTCTCTGTCGTTTAAGTTTCATGACGTGGGGCGAAAACCTGATGCCGGAGAAAACCTTGTCCAGTTTTTTCAGCCGGCTGAGCCGTTCGCTAAGAATTGTCAGCGAGGCAAAGGTTTGCTCATCAGCCGCTCTTTCGCCGGCCAGACATCGGCTTACAATCCGGCAATGGTTGGCATCCACCACAGTCATTATGACCTCCAGCAAAAATCAAAGCTCCTTGTTCTGCTTTTGTAGCACAAGTTGTCGGGCGTGCGCCATCTGCGCCTGGTATTGGGGCATATGATCCAAAAGGTATCGGTCCCAGTCGTCTCTGTTCCATAGCTCGATATGATCTCTGACGCCGACCAGTGTAACCTGGTCTTTTAGCCCCGCCCTTTTTCGCAACGTTTCATTCAGGAGCAGCCGGCCCTGGCGATCCAGCTCCACCTTGCTGGCCAAAGCAAAACTCATTCGCTCAAAAGCCACGGCCTCATCGGGTGCAGTGGTTTGCGGCGCCAGAGAAAGCACCATCTGCTCAAAGTACTTCTCAGGATATAAGCAAAGTACGCCGTTTGCGCCCAGGACAAGGTAGAAATTGCTGCCGTGCTCATCGGCGTCAATTTGGATTCTGAGCCTATTTGAGACCAGGACTCTGCTTTTGTCATCAATAACGTGCTGGTACTCACCTGTTAATAAAAGCATATCTTCCGTCCCACTCGTTCGCTCAATGTTGGGAAATCGTACCACTTCTTACCACCGAGTCAACACACAATAGTCGGTTTTTCAAAAAATTTGGAAAATTCTCTTATAGGACTTGCTCCCCAGTAGGCGTAATTCACGTAGCCACAAGTTCTTGCGCGAGACTGAGCGAAAATTCCTTTCCTACTAATTTTTTTCTTGGACGCTGCGGTTGTGCGCCATAGATGCCGCGCGAATTCCGCCCGGTGCTGAGGCGGAATCGGGACGATTCCGAACGAGTGGTGAGAATTGGCAGGACCATGTAGTCAAAGCGGGCGATGAGAATCGAACTCACATATTCGGCTTGGAAGGCCGATGCTTTACCATTAAGCAACGCCCGCGTCGCCAACCGCTTATTGATTATCGACCAGCGATTGTCTACAATTCAACAATAAACAGCCCGTAGCGAATAGTCAATGGGAAATGGAAATGAGTATTGCCGAGTTAGCTGCAACTGCCAAGTCCGCCTCAATTAAATTGGCAGCAGTAGAAACGCAAGTGAAAAATAATGCGCTGGCTGAGATTGCAGGGGCTTTGAAGCGGCGCAGCGATGAGATCATATCCGCCAACCGGCAAGACCTCGCCGCAGCGGAAAAGAATGATCTGGCAGCGCCTCTGCTGAAACGCCTCAAGTTCGACCAGGGCAAAATAGCCGAGGTCTGCGCGGGCATTGAGAGTCTAATCAACCTGGATGACCCGGTCGGCAAAACGCTTAGTGCTACCGAGCTTGACGTTGGCCTTGAACTTTACAAGGTTAGCTGTCCGATAGGCGTGATTGGCGTGGTTTTCGAATCTCGTCCGGACGCCCTCGTACAAATCTCGACGCTGTGCCTGAAGAGCGGAAACGCCGTCCTGCTTAAAGGCGGAAGCGAAGCCGTCAAAACCAACCGAATCCTCGCCGAAATCATTGCACAAGCCGGCGAAAAAACCGGCCTGCCCAAAGGATGGATTCAGCTCTTGGAAACCCGGCAGGATGTCGCCGAGATGCTGGCTCTGGATGAGTATATCGACTTGATTATCCCTCGCGGCTCAAATCAATTCGTCCGTTACATTATGGATAATACCACAATTGCGGTGCTCGGGCACGCCGAAGGTATATGCCACGTCTACGTAGATGGCGATGCCGATCTGGATATGGCTGTGAATATCGTGGTCGACTCCAAGTGTCAGTATGTCGCGGTTTGCAACGCCGCCGAAACACTGCTGGTCGATGAAACAATCGCCGCGACATTTTTGCCCAGAATAAAAACTGCCCTGGAGCAAAAGAGCGTCGAACTACGCGGCTGCGAAAAAACCAGGGCCATAATAGCCGCAAAGCCGGCAACCGAGGAAGACTGGTCCACCGAGTATCTGGATTACATAATCTCTGTAAAAGTAGTAGCCGGCGTTGACGAGGCAATCGAGCACATCAATCGCTACGGCTCGCGCCACACCGACGCCATTGTCACCGGCAGTAAAGAAAAACCAGCCAGGTTTATGGACCTAGTTGACTCGGCCAACGTTTTTTGGAATTGCAGCACCCGCTTTAGCGATGGCTACCGCTACGGCCTGGGCGCCGAGGTCGGCATCAGCACGAATAAGATACACGCTCGCGGGCCGGTCGGCCTGGAAGGCCTGGTGATTTACAAATGGAAGTTGCTCGGTTCCGGCCAAATCGTCGCCGACTATTGTGGCCCGAACGCAAAGAAATTCACGCATAGGAAGATAAAGATTAGTGATCGTTGAATAGTCATTGACGCTGTCAATTTCGGTCGCCACAATGTGACCTCTGGCCTATGCTTCATCAGGCTCACAACTTACAGCAATCGCTTCGATAAACTCTGGCTTCATGTATTTGATTCTATGGCCGACCTTCTCTATTTCGCTCTTCAGACCTGAGTATGGAATGAACCTGCAAATTTTCGGTAAAGGCGGCTTGAGTCTACTGAATGTTGGCCTGTTTATTTCGCTGAACACTTTTTCAAACCGGTCGTCAGGAGCCACAAGGTAAAGGTTTATCTTTATGTTTGGTTGCATCGCTATGAGGTCGGCCATTCGCAGTAGACCAGAGTAAATTGCACTTGTGTGCTCGACTTCAAATGCCACAACGATAGCATCCCCCTGTAGCCAGAGTACATCTATGAGTTCTATCGTTCTATTCGTGGCCTCATCAAACTGCCTGGGGAGTTCAGTCCTTAGATTCTTCAGACTTGAGAATAGCACTCCGTTGAAGCTCCGGTTCCGGTCGTTGCGGGCAACCCATACATCAAGACCAACGTCTGAACCCAATTTGAGAAGAAGCCATTGCATTTCAGCGTGACTGGATTCTTCAATTTCGGAAACGGGTACCTCGGCCTCCTCGGCAGGCTCTTTCTCCTCTTGCGGAATTGTGACCACTCCTATCTTCTTGGATTCAAACTTCCTGGGACGACGCCAATACTTAGGTTGGTCATACGCCCTGGTCACTGGATGAGACATAGCCTCCTTTATGGCTTCGACAATGATCTCACCGTCAGCAGGATTGAATCGCGCTGGCGAACCTCTAAAGAAACCTGTCCACGCATGGGGAGACGACAGACCTTTGAAAAGCGAAAGATTCTCTTTAAGAGTCTCAACAGGAACAGCAGTGGCTGGCGTGAGTTCATATAAGAGACCAACATTGAAGCGGATAGGAAATACTGCATCCTCGAAGATCGGTGTGTCATCTTCGTAGCAGGCAGATTTGACCTCAAGGACACCGATGAACCGCGAAAGGCCGGTCAGGTAACATAGCAAATAATCACCAGGCTTAATATCTTGAGCACGCCGACGCCTTGTAGGCCGAAACCCACTTACTTTCGCACCATTCTTTTTGAATTCCTCCCAGGTCTTACCTGTAAAAAGGTCCAACCAATAATTTCTGCCCATCTTGTCTATCCCTTTTTGAAGAAAATTAGAACTGCCTTGTTAATATTCAACTTTATCCTACCGCCTCTTCGACAATAAATCAAACGAAATCAACTGACAATATTCTTTCCTAAACGCAAATGCGGTCGAATCCAGATATGGAAACAGCACATATCCGACAACTGCGACCCTCTCTATGACGTAGGCAAGAGTGTTTACGAATACCAGTGGGCTCACAAACGGCAAGAAAATCATCAAAAAAAGATAAAGCGGCAACAAAACGGTAACAGACAACGGGCAAATTACGCTTGTGTGAAATGACCTGTCCGTGCTATTCTATTTGCATAATAAGGAGAACAGCATGATGAAACGTAAACCTCTCATCGCAGGCGGCCTGGCGGTGCTCTTGTGTTTGTTAGGGTTCGCCATTCGGGCAGAAGGCTCGCAATCACAGGGACAGGTTACGAAGGATTGGCCGGAGCTGTTCGGCAAGCGAAAGTTGTATCAGTGTGAGTACGCCTCTATTTATGCCGGCAAGAAATCCGGCGCCGATCAGGCTAAGAAAGTGCTCCAAACCGTGGTGAAAGACCTGAAACAGGCCGGCGTGACACACCTGACAAACGGCCTTATCTTGGTGAGGGATAACACCGAAGACCTTCCTATTGAGACCACAAAAATCATCGAAGCCGTAAGTAAGGCCGAGGCAGAAAAAGGGGGCGAGAAATCCCAAGACACCTTGAAGACCCTGACCGAGGCCAAAGAGGAGGTGGAGAAGGAGGGGCTGGAGGTAGAGGTAGTGCTGTCTCTTGTGCCCATCCCGATCGGGCCTGGCGGACTGCCTGACGTCCTCAAAGAATTTCCAGGAGACGTCAATCAGCCGATCGGCTGGTGCATCATTGTTCCAACCGACGCATGTGTCAAGGCCGGCATAAAGAAAATCATCGACTTTGGGATGAAGAAGGAAAAAGTCGGTTTGGCGAAAAGGCTAACGGTCGGCGCGTTGATGCCGTTGATAGAGCACAAGGCTGCCGAGCACGTAAAAAAAAGCTGGCAGGCTGTTCTGTATCAGCTTATTCTGGATGCAGAAAAAGACTTGCCCGAACAGCAAAAGCAAGATATGGTCAAGGCCTATAAGCAGAAGCTGGGTCTGGATGACGAGTCTAAGAAAAATAACAATAGGTGAATAGTCGCTGGTGAATAGTAGATATTAACGGGCAAAAAATGCGAAATTTCCAGAACGCCAAACGAATAGTTGTAAAAATCGGCACAAGCATTTTGACCAAAGATGGCGGCCTGGATTGCGCCTATGTCCGCCAAATTGCGGCGCAAGTAAACTCTCTACTGAAGGCGGGCAGACAGGTCGTTATAATTACTTCCGGCGCTATCGGAATGGGGGCGGGGCAGCTAAATTTAGCCGGCAAGGTGACAAACATAAAGATGCGACAGGCCTGTGCGGCAATTGGCCAGCCGCTCCTTATGCAGGAATATCGAAAATCATTTCTGCGCTACGGCGTCACCGTCGCCCAGGTTCTACTTACCGCTGAGGTGCTCAATAATCGCAAAACCTACCTGAACCTCCGCAGCTCCATTGAAACGCTGCTTCGATTGGGAACTGTGCCCATCCTGAACGAGAACGACAGTGTAAGCACCGAAGAAATCGGCACAGCCTTCGGCGATAACGATAGACTCAGCGCACTGGTAGCAAGCAAGATCGATGCGGACCTGCTGATTATTCTCAGTGACATCGACGCCCTTTACGACAAGGACCCTCGTGAATTCT
>Ga0315280_10005296_pt1 | contig 18482 bp, 17 predicted proteins | sample YL17G06_40_MG_FD_203697 | JGI IMG/M metagenome (GOLD analysis project Ga0315280, IMG submission 203697) | Sediment microbial communities from Yellowstone Lake, YNP, Wyoming, USA - YL17G06_40 | ecosystem: Environmental > Aquatic > Freshwater > Lake > Sediment | place: USA: Wyoming | collected... | reverse complement strand
GCCATGAACTCTTCATACCTGATGGCATAGTGTTCTTTCTGCTGGGCGAGGAGGAGCGAAGAGATCTCCCGGTCCAAGGGGATTATCTTGTCCTTGATCTCCCTCCATGTTTCGAGAGGCAGTGTCTCCGCCCCTTTCACCATGGTCTGGAAGAAGTGAGAAGAGGACGTGTTAGTACGGGCATTGACGTACCAGGGGAAAATCTTCTGGAGTTTCTCAATCCACCCGTTATGCTCCGGCCCGAAATCGAGGCAGGACTCTTCCGTAAAACCGGAGAGCCGCTCCATCTTCTCGAAGTCGATGTAACCCCCTTTTCTGCTGATTTCGTAAGCCGCCGTGTTCACGTACGGGAAAAAGATCGCCCACCGGAATCTCCCCGGCTTGATGCGCGCCAGCAGGTCAATCGTCATCATGAGGTCTTCTCTCGTCTCGTGGGGAAGGCCGATCATCACAAAGGCAGAGGTGTGAATGCCTGCTTGTTCAACGGCATGAAAGGCACGGACAATCTCTTCATCCTTCATGGGTCGGTTGAGGATTTCCCGCCGTATCCTCTCGCTTCCGCTCTCCAGCCCTAACTTGACAATCCGGCACCCTGCATCTTTCAGCGCCGAAGCCATCTCTCCGTCTATCATATTCACATGGGCATTCACCACGAAGGGCAATCCCACCCGCTCCCGGTACTTCTTGCAGAATTCCATGAGGTAGGATTTATTGAAGGTGAAGAGGTCGTCGTCAAAGATGAACATCTTGATACTACGGTAGCGTGAGAGGAGATATTCAAGCTCTTTCAACACCTCCTCTGCGGGGTAATGCCGGATGTAGTTCAACGCCTTACCCGAAATACCCAGGTCGTCCTGGTAAAGCGTCACCATCTGATTATTAAAACAATAAGTGCACCTGAACGGGCAGCCGCGGGAGGCCATCACTCCGACCCACCCGTCCTTCGCATCAATCATCTTCTGAAAATCAAAGATCTCGTAGTCTTTCCTGGGGAGGTCTTCAAGCCTCACAAAGGGGCGGACCGGATTCCTTATAATGTTCCCCTCTTTCATAAGCCAGATATTCTCGATGAATGAAACGTCTCCGCCCTTTTCCAGCCTGTCTGCCAGTTCCAGGAGGGCGTATTCACCCTCGCCCCGGCAGACAAAGTCGAAGTACCCGGACTTAAGGACTTCATCAGGCGCAAGCGTTGCATGGATGCCACCACATATCTGAGGAACGGAGAAATTCTGCTTGAGGAATCCCGCTATCTGGAGGACATACTTATACTGGTTGGTAAGTGCCGAGAACCCGATTAAATCAGGACGAAATCTCTCTATATCCCTGCGGATTCGTTCAAGGTCCAGAGGGTATCCGAGCTTCTCGTTGACGTTGATGAGAGCCGTCTCATGTCCATGCTGCTTCAGGACTGAGGAAAGAGAAGCTACGCCGTAGTTGAAGCCTACCTGGGTGTAGAGGTTAGGATAAATAAAGAGAACTTTCATGTGTCATGAACCGTGGTGAAATCTTTGGAGAAAATAGGGTTCTGAGTGCGAATTGATCCGCCACAGGCGGATTTCGGTAAATAAGAGCGAAGCCCGCGCTTCGCGGTAGAATCTTGCATTCAGGAACGACCGCAAATTCAATTGTGTAGGGGCGTATGGCAATACGCCCTTCCTCGTAGGGGCGAGGTGACCTCGCCCTTACGTGACAAATTCGTTAGGGCGGGATGAATCCCGCCTCTACACTCTCTTTTAAAAACAAAGAACACTGCTATTTTGGTTAGAATTTGGGAGGGACGTAGAGGTAGCCGAAGGTAAATTCCTTCTTCTTCAGCTCATCAGACACGCGGGAGATGGCCTCCTGAATAAAAAAATCCAGGAGCGAAGGCTTCTTCTTTTCTGCGTAGACAATCGAAGGCTCTCCCTCTATTCCCGCCAGTTGGGCGGCAAGAGCAACTGCATCCTGGAAATTACCGAGGGAATCAACCAGTCCCAGATCCCTTGCCTGCTGTCCCGAGAAGATTCTTCCATCTGCGATCTCGACAATCTTCTCCCGGTCTAACTTCCTCCCGTCAGCTACAGCATCGATAAATTGATTATGGATGTTGTCAATCACCTCCTGGAGAATCTTTTTGTCCTCCTCAGTCGGTTCGCGGGTAGGTGACATGATGTCTTTATGCTTTCCACTTTTTATTACAAAGCTCTTAAGGCCGATCTTCTGGAGCAACTGCTCGACGTTCACAAACTCTGTAATCACCCCGATACTGCCGGTAATTGTGCCGGGATTGGCTACAATCCTGTCTGCTGCACAGGCTATGTAGTAGCCCCCTGAAGCGCCTACCGACTCTATGGAGGCTACCACCTTCTTCTCCCTTTTTATTTTCCCCACCTCTTCATAGATCTCCTGGGCAGGAGCCACTCCTCCTCCCGGAGAATCAATACGGAGGACGATACCCCTGACCCTTCTGTTCTTCTTGAATTTGATGAGCTGATCAACGATAGGCCTGGATTCCATAATGACGCCTTTTACCTCGACTACGCCAATCTTATCTCTCCCGGGCAGGTCAAACCCGTCACCGCCCAGAGAGGAAAGGGTATAGGTCAAAAGGAAAAAACCCAGGAAGATTCCAACCAAAATGAGCAGCCCGAAGAGAACAGGATGTTTTCTCAAATCTCCTCCTCGCCTTCCTTGACGGAGTCTTCACTACGCTCAGAGGTTTTTTCTTCCTTCTGTGACGCTGCCTGCACTCCCCTTTCAGAACCCTCCTGTCCATTCTTCATAATATCGCCCAGGGTTGTGGTACCACTCTCCTGTTGAGTAAGGTATTCCTCCACTTCTGCCTTTTCCATGTGCTTCTTAAACTCCTTGATGCTCAGGCCTACCTTTCTCTCTTTCCTGTCAATATTGGTAATGACGGCCGAAAGCTGATCGCCTACTTTGGCAATCGCAGGGAGTTCCTCGCCTTTCTTGATCTCTATTTCCGATACATGGATCAGTCCCTCAATACCCTTTTCCAGTTCCAGGAATATTCCGAATCTGGTGATACTCGTAACGGTGCCGCTCACTGCCTGCCCCTTGCGGTATTTTTTGTTGATACCCTCCCAGGGATCCGGCTCAAGCTGCTTTATCCCGAGCGAGAATCGCTCCTGTTCCTTGTCAATATTCAGGACTATCGCTTTGACCAGGTCGCCCTTTTTGAAGACTTCACCAGGGTGCTTGATCCTCTGGGTCCAGGAGATGTCGGAGATATGGACCAGGCCGTCAATTCCCTCTTCGACCCCGATGAAGAGGCCGAAATCCGTCAGGTTCTTCACCCTTCCTTCAATGATCGTCCCTACCGGATATTTTTCTTCCAGGACTGACCAGGGATTGGGTTCCAGGTGCTTGATCCCGAGGGAAATCCTCCTTCGCTCGCCGTCAACATCAAGGACCTGTGCCTCAAGCACGTCACCCATCGCGAGCAGCTGCGAGGGATGTTTGATTTTTTTCGTCCATGACATCTCTGAAACATGGATCAACCCTTCGATGCCTTCCTCAATCTCCACAAAGGCTCCGTAATTGGTCAGGCTTATCACCTTCCCCCTCACTTTGGAGTTGATCGGATACTTATCCTTCACCGCATCCCAAGGATCGGGCTTGAGCTGTTTGAAACCGAGCGATACCCGTTCAGTCTGCCGGTCAAAACTTAAAACCTTGACTTTAACCTTCTCCCCCAGTTTGAAGACATCACCAGGATCATTCACCCTGCCCCAGGAGATATCGGTAATATGCAGGAGGCCATCTATCCCGCCCAGATCAATGAATACGCCATAGTCGGTGATATTCTTTACGATTCCTTCCACGATCTGGCTGATCTCAATCCTGCTCAAGGTGTCCTTCCTTAAGACTTCCCTCTCCTTCTCAAGGATGGAACGGCGGGAAAGAACAATATTTCCCCGCCTGCGGTTGTACTTCAGAACCTTGAACTTGTACGTCTTGCCGATCATCCTGTCCAGGTTCTTTACAGGATGGAGGTCCACCTGGGAGCCTGGCAGAAAAGCAGGCATGCCAATGTCTACGGAAAAACCGCCTTTCACCCGGGATTTAATCACTCCGTCAATGGGGCTATCTTTCTCATAGGCCTGACTGACATCATCCCAGACCCGTGCCTGATCAGCCTTCTCTTTCGAGAGGATTACCAGACCGTCTTCATCCTCCCACCGCTCCAAAAGGACGTCGAGTTTATCACCTACCTTAATCGTTATATTCCCCTGATCATCCAGGAACTCCTGGATGTGAATCTGCCCCTCTGATTTGTAGCCTACATCCACAATCACAAATTCAGGGGTAATTTTGATCACCTGACCCTTTACGATCTCCCCCTCCTGCAGGGCATCCAGGCTTTCAGCAAAGGCTTTACTAAAATCTTCTTTCTCCATCACGTTTTCTACTAAAACCTCCTTCGTATATTTTGAAAGTCTTTCGCTTTCCTTTTGATAATACACATCTTTATTCCTCCCGGCTTCCATTCAGGATGTTATCTCCTCACTCTTAATTGTTCAGAAGGGAAGGATACCGAGTATGTATTATTTCTAACATCATAGCGATAACTTCCTCTACTGTCAACTCTGAAGAATCAACAAGCACCGCATCTTCTGCCATTCTCAGAGGAGCAAGTGCACGGTGGCTGTCGTCGAAGTCCCTTTTTTCTGTCTCCTGGATCACCTGGTCCAGCTCGACTTTCTGATTACGGGCTGCAATCTCCTTATATCTTCTCTTCCCCCGTTCCTTCAGGGCAGCATCCAGATAGAACTTAACATGAGCCTGGGGGAAAATCACGGTCCCTGCATCCCTTCCTTCCAGAATAACGCCCCCTCCCTTTCCTATGTTCCGCTGCAGCTCTGCCATGGCATTTCGCACCACCCTCTGGGCAGAGACCCTGGAAGCCCGGAGACTCATTTCCGGCGTGTTGATTTCTTCAGTCACATCCTCCCCGTGAGAAAAAACCCTGAGGTTCCCATCCTTCCTGCCAAAGCTGATGTCAAGTCCAGAACAGACCGGAGCCAGCCCTGCTTCATCGCCGGGATTGATATTTCTCCGCTTGCTCTCCAGAGCTACGACCCGGTACATGGCACCGGTGTTAATATACATGTAACCAAGCCTCTCAGATAGAATTTTGCTGACAGTACTTTTGCCCGCTCCGGCAGGCCCGTCAATGGTTATGATAAGTTTTTTATTCACTCTCTAACTCTTCACTCTTCATTCTTAATTCATAATTGCCTTGAGCGTTTCCATGAACTGGGGAAAGGAAGTACGGATACACTCAGTGCCATCAACTACTGTCTCACCCTCAGAGACAAGGCCGGCTATGATGAGGGACATGGCCATCCGGTGGTCTCCATAGCTCAGGCAACGGGTCCCCTTGAGTTTCACTCCTCCTGCGATCATAAAACCATCTTCATATTCTTCCACGCTGACCCCGAACCTCTTCAGCTCGCTCGCGATTGCCTTAATCCGGTCAGTCTCCTTCACTCTGAGCTCGCCCGCATCCCGGATAACCGTCTCACCCTCAGCACAGGTGGCAGCAATGGCGAGGATGGGGATTTCATCAATAGCCCTAGGGATCATCTCCCCCCTGATTTCTCTCCCCCGAAGCCTGCTCGACCTGACCACGATATCGGCAACCGGCTCTCCTGAAACTTCCCGTTTGTTCGCTATCTTGATGGATGCCCCCATCTGCCGCAATATCTCGAGGAAACCGGTACGGGCAGGATTGATCCCTGCCCCCCTGATGGTGATCTCCGAATGAGGGATAATGGTTGCCGCTACAATAAAAAAGGCAGCAGAAGATATGTCTCCAGGGACGATAACCTCTTTCCCCTCCCATTCCCTTCCGCCCTGTACTCTGACAGCACTACCTTCTCTTTCCAGGTCAACACCAAAATAGGCCAGCATCCGCTCGGTATGATCGCGGGTAAAAGACGGTTCCTGCACCTCCGTAATACCCTCAGCGCAAAGCCCGGCTAAGATGACCGCTGATTTTACCTGGGCACTGGCAACCGGAAGCTCATACCGGATTGCCTTAAGATTCCTGCCGGTTATGGCGAGGGGAGCAAAATTGCCGCCTCCCCTTCCCCAGATCTGGGCGCCCATCATGCTCAGGGGCTCGATGACCCTCTTCATCGGGCGCTGATTCAAGGAGGTGTCACCGGACAGGACGGAAAAGAACTTCTGGCCACTCAGGAGGCCGGTCAGGAGCCGCATGGTAGTCCCTGAGTTTCCCGCATCAATTACCTGGGCAGGCTCCTTGAGCGCAAAAAGCCCTTTCCCCTGTATCCTGAGATCCCCGTCTCTTTCCCTCGTAATATCAACACCCATCTGTTTGAATGCAGTGATCGTCCTCTGGTTGTCTTCGCCGGAGGAGAGGCTACTGATTCGTACCTCGCCTTTTGCCAGTGCACCTATGATAACTGCCCGGTGGGAGATGGACTTGTCCCCGGGAAGGGTTATTTCTCCTCTCAGGCTGCCTGCCTTGCTAACCCTGATCTTTTCTGCTGGCGTCTCTATTATCACAGTCTAAAACCTTTTCAAACATCACTTAGAATTGGAACACTCATTGGGCGAACACACAGGTTCGCCCCTACAAAAGACCGCAGGCCGTCAGGCCGGAGGCCGCTCCTGCGGTAAATTCTATCGTAGGAACGACCAAACGTTTTATAGACCGAAGGTCGCGCTTCGCGAGGTAGATTTTTTACTCTGCATTCCGCATTCGATCAGTTGATCTTCCTCCTGAACCTGCGGGACTTATCCAATACAGCAGTAAGCTGTTCGGAATCCTCTTGTACAATATACGACTTGAGCTCCTCCAGCACCTTTGTAAAATGGTCAATCAAGGGGAGCACGTTTTCTTTATTCATGAAGAAAATATCTCTCCACATCACCGGATGGCTGGCTGCAATCCTGGTAAAGTCCTTGAACCCTCCGGCAGAGAAGTTCACCAGCCCTCCCTCTTTCTCCTCAGTATCAATCACGGTATTGACCAGGCTATACGCTATGAGGTGGGGAAGGTGACTTACAGCGGCAAAGATGCGATCATGCTTTTCAGCCTCCATCAGGATCACATCGCACCCTGCCTGCTCCCACAGCTCTTTCACCTTTGCCGCGGCAGGAGCATCCGTCCGTGCGGTCGGAGTAAGAACGCACCGTGCCCCCTGAAAGAGCTGTGCAAACGAGGCCTGAAACCCGGAATTTTCTGTGCCAGCAATCGGGTGCGCACCAACAAAATGGAGTTGAAAGGGGAGGAAGGATTCAACCTCTTCCACAATCTTCTTCTTCACACTCCCGACATCGGTAATGATAGTGCCGGGTTTAAGGGAACCTGCAATCTCTCTCACTACGTCAACAACAACCCCAACCGGCGTTGTAATCACCACGATGTCCGCATGGCCTGAACCCTGTTTAAGATCAAGACTGTATTCGTCAATGCTCCCGGCCGCTAATGCCAGCTCCAGGGTCTCCCTGCTTCTTCCGAGGCCGACGATCTGCTCAGCTATCCTCTTTTCCCTTGCAATGCGGGCAAGGGAACCTCCGATAAGCCCCAAACCAACAATCGCCATCCGCTTAAAAAGATAATCCACTATATTCCTTCCTTGGGCGAACACACCGGTTCGCCCCTACATAAGACCGAAGGCCCGCCTTGCGGGTAGGTTTTTTATTTTTCACTCCACACCCTGCACTCCGCATTCGGCAATCTAAAATCTGCACTCATATTCTTCTTCCCACTGCCCTGGCCACTGCCTTGATTTCCTCCATGAGTTTGGCAAACCGATCAGGCCGCAATGACTGAGGGCCGTCAGATAAGGCATCTTCAGGAGTGGGGTGAACTTCGATCATCAATCCATCTGCGCCTGCAGCAATGGCAGCCTTTGACATGGAATCAATCAGATCCCACCTTCCCACTCCGTGACTGGGATCGATGATAACCGGCAGGTGGCTCAGTTTCTTGAGTACCGGTACAGCACTTAAGTCCAGGGTGTTCCTGGTTTCAGTCTCAAACGTCCGGATCCCCCGCTCACAGAAGATCACTTTCCGGTTGCCCTGAGAGAGAATGTATTCAGCCGACATCAGGAATTCCATAATGGTCGCGCTGGCCCCGCGCTTGAGGAGCACCGGCTTATTCATGCCCCCCACCTCTTTGAGCAGCCGGAAGTTCTGCATGTTCCGGGCACCAATCTGGATGACATCGGCATACTTGTACACCAGTTCCGCATCCCTCGGGTCCATCAGCTCTGTTACAATGGGGAGACCGGTCTCCTTCTTAGCCTCAGCCAGGTATACAAGCGCCTCTTCACCCAGCCCCTGAAACGTATAGGGCGAGGTCCTCGGCTTGAAGGCTCCTCCCCTGAGCAGTTTCGCCCCTGCTTCCTTTATATGCCGTGCAACGGTAAGGAGCATCTCTCTCCCCTCAACTGAGCAGGGCCCTGCAATCACCTGAATCTCATTGCCCCCGATTCTGACTCCGTCCACCTCTACGATGGTATCAGTATCCTTGAACTCTCTGTTCACCAGCTTATAAGGCTGAAGGATCGGGATAATCTTCTCTACACCGGGGAGCAGCTCCAGTTGCTCCCTGTGGTCAATGGCATCCTCTCCTACCACACCGATGATGGTGCGTTCCTTCCCCTTTGAAATATGCGGAGTAAGACCGAGGTCCTCGATCCTCTTCGTGATCTTTTCAAATTCCTCTTGCGTATGGCCATGCCGCAAAATAACAATCATGTTCCGTTCCTCATTATCTCCTGTTCAGTAGGGTTGAAGTGTAAAAATCCAAATGACAAAGTTCAAATGTCAAATGAAATCCAAAAGACCAAACTCACATGGTAAATTTGAAATTTGGCAATTGGCATTTGTCATTTCTTTGAACTTTGGGCTTTGTCATTTGACATTCTCTCAAGACCCCTTTAATCCTCAGCTACTGTCTTTTATTACCTTTTCTAATGCCTGGATAAACCTCTTATTTTCCTCCGGTAGGCCTACCGTGACCCGGATATACTCATTGAGCCCGTAACTGTCCATAGGACGGATAATCACCCCTGCCCCGAGTAACGCCTGATGCACCCGCTGACAGTCCCTCTTTACATTCACCAGGAAAAAATTTGCCTCTGCTGGCAGATATTCCAGCCCGAGACGGCCGAGCTCTCCATAGAGGTAGCGCAGTCCTTCCCGGTTGTTCCTCCTCGTTTTTTCCAGATGCTCTTCATCATCCAGGGCAGCAAGGGCACCAGCCTGGGCTAAGGAGTTGGTATTGAATGGCTCGCGGGTTTTTTCAAGGTAGCTGATCAGCTTTCCACTGCTTATACCATACCCGATCCTCAGGCCAGCCAGACCATAGATCTTGGAAAAGGTTCGGAGGATGATCATGTTTTTCCCTGCATTCAGGTAACTACGTGTGTCAGGGAAATCGTCGCTCTGGACATACTCCGCATATGCCTCATCCACAACCACGATCACATCATCAGGGATGGCTTTCAGAAACCCGTCAAAATCTCTTTTCCCGATCATGGTGCCGGTGGGGCTGTTGGGATTGGTGATGATGACGATCTTGGTTGCAGGAGTGACCTTCTCTCTCATCAGGTCAAGATCGTAGGCAAAATTCTTAAGGGGAACAAGGAATGTTCTGCCCCGCGCTGCACCCACAACAATCTCATAGAAGGCAAAGGTCGGCGTCCCCATGATCACCTCTTCTCCAGGGGAAAGGAAGGTGCGGACAATCATCTGAAGAACTTCATCAGATCCGTTCCCCAGGATGATGTTTTCCATCTTAACGTTACGCTTTGCTGCCAGTTTCTCTTTCAGGTAGTATCCGCCGCTGTCGGGGTACCGGTTGAGATGTGAGAGGGAAGAAGTAATGGCAGCTATGGCCTTGGGTGACGGACCGAGAGGGTTCTCGTTAGACGCAAGTTTTACAACATCTGCAATCCCGAACTCCCTCTGCACTTCCTCAATAGGCTTCCCTGGAATATAGGCGGGCAGCTTTTCGATTTCCTCAACAACTAACCGCTTCATTTTCTGCTGTCTTCTAAAAGGGATATCTGAAGAATGGTCTTCTCGCTGAGCTTGCTTTTGGGATAAGAGCCCAGCACCTTCAGAAATTGTGTTTTTTCTTTCATTTCCTCCAGGGCTGTAGAAACATTTTTATCCTGCGCATGGCCTTCAATATCAATAAAGAAGACATATTCCCAGGGCCTCTTCTTGAAAGGCCTTGATTCGATCTTGGTCAAATTGATGCCCTGGCCGGCAAAAGGCTCAAGCATATGATAGAGAGCGCCTACCCCATCCTTGAGTGAACACATGATTGATGTCTTGTCATCCCCGGTGCGCCCCGGCGATTTTGTGCCGATCACCCAGAATTTGGTGAAATTCTGTGCGATATCCTCAATACTCTTCCGCACCGCCTGCAGGCGATAATACTTGGCGGCAAATTCACTGGCAATAGCTGCTACATTTTCATCCTCGGCTGCATGCTGTGCCGCCTTGGCTGTACTGAACACTTCCTTTACCTGGGCGTGAGGGAGATTCTTGGAAAGCCAGTTGCTGCACTGGGCAATTGCCTGGGGATGCGAATAGATCCGCTTGATATCCTCAATCTTGCCGCTCCGGGAGAGCAGGTGATGTGAAACCTGGAGCAGGACTTCAGCACAGATCTTCAAGGAGGAATCAATGAACAGATCAAGGGTCAGGTTCACCACTCCCTCAGTAGAGTTCTCAATGGGGACCACCCCGTAGTCCATCCGTCCTCTCTCCACTTCATCAAAAATATCTGCTATTCCCTTCGCCTGAAAGAATCCGGCAGAGTGACCGAACTGCTGAATGGAAGCGATGTGGCAAAAAGTTGCCTCAGGGCCGAGGTACACCACCTTCAGGAGCTTTTCCATGGAGAGAGAGGCGGAGATGATCTCCCGGAATACATCTCGTATCGCTTCGGTCGGAAACGGTCCAGGGTTGCGCTTTACCAGACGCTCATAGATTTCATACTCCCGATCCAGCATGTGGAAATCGTAGTTGCTTTCCTGCTTTATCCTTCCTACCTTGAGAACCAGTTTAGCCCGCTCATTTAACAGATCCAGAAGCTGGTTATCAATCCGGTCAATCTTTCCCCGTAACCCTTTTATTTCCTTTTCGCTCAATAACCTCACCTCGTATCTCTATGGAATTTTTCTATTTTATGTACTCACCCTGAAAAAAGCAAACAGTTTTTAACTACTTAAATGACTTTTCGGAAATATCCTTTCTTGTGCCTGTTGAATTTTACTCCCTTTATCTTCTCCTTATCAATTCATTTTAACGCTATAGTCTTATCTATTTTTTTTATCTTTACATCCTCTCATAAAGATAATATTTTTTATCTATGAAACTGGCGATCATTTCTGATATTCATGGAAACCTGGAGGCATTACAGGCAGTCCTTGCTTTCCTGAACGGGGAAGGAATCAAGGATATCATCTGTCTTGGAGATATTGTTGGTTATGGAGCTGACCCCGACGAGTGTATTAACCTTATCAGGGAAACAACGGATCACATTATCGCTGGCAATCACGACTGGGGAGCCATCGGGCTCACCGATACTTCATTCTTCAATCCAGTGGCAAAGGCTGCCATTGAATGGACCGCAGACACCGTAACCGAGGATTCGAAGAAATTCTTAGTACGGTTGCCTCTGACGATAACAAGAGATGACTTCCTCTTCGTTCATGGGACGCCTTCTTCTCCTGAAGACTGGGATTACCTGTTCCGTGCCGCTGACGCCCTGCAAGAATTCAAGAGTTTTCTCCAGAAGGCATGCTTCATCGGCCATTCCCATACTCCTCTGATGTTTGCCCGGGACCTGAAGGGAATGACCTTTCAGGTTACCTACGCAGAACAACGTCTGGAAGATGACCGCCGCTATATTATCAATGTGGGAAGCGTCGGGCAACCGAGGGACATGGACCCTGATGCAGCCGTTGGTATCTACGATAGAGAGAGGAAATATTTTACCCTCGAGAGAATCCCTTACGACATTAAAGCAGCCCAGGAGAAAATCATCAAGGCGGGGCTGCCTGCCATGCTCGCCGAGAGACTTGGGGCGGGATGGTAAACGAAGAAGAGGACAAGTAAAATGTCAAATGCCAAAATCCAAATTCCAAATTTGACATTTGAGCTTGGTCATTTGGATTTTTCCTAATACCCATTGCCTGTTGCCTATTGCCTTTCCCCTCGAACCCTGTATTTAATACTTCACCTCCTTGAGAAACAGGCCGTGAGGAGGGGCAGCCGGGCCTGCCTTTGTCCTGTCCTTTGCCTCTATGACCTTTTTAAACTCCTCAATGTCCATCTTCCCCCTCCCTATTTCCACCAGTGTTCCTACAATATTTCTCACCATGTGCCTCAGGAACGAGTTGGCCTCAATGGTGAAGCGAATAAGCGTTTTCCTCTTATGGATATCAAGTCTCGAGACTTCCCTTATTGAACTGGTTTCTATCCGATCTGCGCCCTGGAAGGAGGAAAAGTCGTGCCTGCCGACAAGCATTAATGCTGCCTTCTGCATTTTTCCGAGGTCAAGCCCGAAGGCAACAAACCAGGAGAACCGCCTGAAAAAAAGCGAGGGTGTCCTGTCATTCCAGATGTAATACTGGTAAATCCTGCTCCTTGCCTGGTAACGGGCATGAAACTTATCATCAACCTCTTCTGCTTCCCTGATAACGATATCCTCTGGAAGCAGACTGTTCAAAGCCCTTTTGATAACATCCGGCTTGAGTTTTGAACCGGTCAGGAAATTGGCAACCTGACCCAGCGCATGGACACCGGCATCTGTCCTGCCTGAACCGTAGAGGACGATTTTGTGATCTACGATAGCAGACAGTTCTTCCTCGATGAGCTTCTGGATGCTCGGTGCATTGCTCTGGGTTTGCCAGCCATGGTAATTCGTGCCGTCGTATTGGATAGTCAGCTTGATATTATGCATGGAGAAGTCGATCTCCCCGTTGGTTGCAAATAAGGGTTCGAGAACTCACATTTCAGGTTTCAAGGATTTGAGGGTTCCAGGGTTCAAGTAAATGCGGATTTTAGATTGCGGATTTCGGAATGAGAATATTTTTTTACTCCGCAATCGCCACTCCGCATTCCGCATTAACTTGCCCCCTGACCCCTGTCTTTTTTTCACTTGACCTCTTGACCCCTTATATCTTTACGCCATTGCCTTAAAGAACTTCATAAACGTCTCTTCTCCGTAAATCTTTCTGAGAACCTTGCCCATCCTGTCTGTATCCTTCATCCCGGCGTACTGTGATAAGATCCGTCTTTTCTGAGCCTGCTTGAACGCCTCATCCCTCTTTTCCGCATCCTTCCATATCCTGACCCAGAGCTTAATGAACTCAGCGCAGAGATCATATACGGTATCTACCTTGTCTACTATGGTTTCGGCAATAACAAAGACTGGCGAGATATACGTTCTCACCCACGTTGTGGTTTCATCCAGGGTCACTCTCTTAAAATCAGGATGCTTGCAGAATTTTTTGTACACCTCATTAAAGGGATCCAGGTATTTCATGACAAACTCGTAATCCATCACAGGGTCAAACCCGAAAGAGAAATCAGTATCAAAATAGTAACTCCCATCCTTGAATATTATCGAGTTGATACCCCAGATCGGCATCTTGCATGATAAGTCGGGCAGTATCTGAAATACTTCAGCACCTACACTTATGGCATTATCATAGTGGGGGATGGGTGCCCCGCTCTTAAACCTGAAATCCACTAAGGTCACCTTGTCAATCCTGTCACCCTTATAGATCTTTATCCCGCCCCCTTCTTCTCCGTTCAGGAGCTTTACATTCCCCAGGTCTTCAAAGCCGGGTATCTTCTCCAGCTTTACCTCTCTTGAAAGCAACTCAAAACAGACTTCGGGCAATGTTTTACTCTGCATTTCTTTCCTCCTTAAATTCACCTTGACTTGTCGGGCAAGGTTTAATAGTTTTATTATCAGAATAAGATAATTACATCAACATACTTTCACCACAGAACAGGTTACTGAATGGAGGATTCAATTACCGTGACGGTCTGGACATACACCATCCTCAGCGTTTGTATCGTCAGCCTGATATCGTTAATCGGTGTCTTTTCGCTTGCTCTTGCGAGAGATAAACTGCAAAAGATACTGCTCTTCCTCGTCAGTTTTGCAGCCGGGGGACTCTTTGGAGATGCCTTTATTCACCTGCTCCCTGAGGCATTTAAAGAACTGGGCGCTCATCTATCTGCATCACTCTATGTGATATCCGGCATTCTCATCTTTTTCGTCCTGGAAAAGTTCATCCGCTGGAGGCACTGCCATATTCCATCCTCAGAAGACCACCTCCATCCCGTTGTCGCAATGAATCTAATCGGTGATGGCGTCCATAATCTAATTGACGGGATGATCATCGGTGCGAGTTATTGTGTCAGCATCCCTATCGGGATTACAACTACTGTTGCTGTTATCCTCCACGAGATACCCCAAGAAATCGGGGATTTCGGCATCCTCCTCCATGGAGGGCTTTCTGTAAAAAAAGCTCTTATCTTTAATTTCCTATCAGCCATGACTGCTGTCCTGGGTGCTATTATCTCCCTGTTCATAGGACCGGAGATCAAGGGATACTCCACAGCCATGCTACCGATTACTGCAGGAGGGTTCATCTACATTGCAGGCTCGGATCTCATCCCGGAACTTCAGTGCGAATGTGATGCATCAATCTCAGCCATGCAATTTGTCTCGATGATACTGGGAATCAGCATCATGGCGCTGCTGGTGCTGGTGGGGTAGTGGAGAACCTGGGAAACAACGAGGATCTATTGCGTTGATGATGTGAGGACTACATTTAGGGAAAAATAAGCCAAGCAATGGGCAACAGGCATCAGGCAATAAGGAAAATCCAATGACCAAGCTCAAATGTCACATTTAAAATTTGTCCGCCTAAGGTGGATTGAACCCTTTTTATTATCAGGCTCAGGCTCCTTAACATCTACAATGGTAATGTCAAACATAAGAGTTTTTCCAGCTAACGGGTGGTTGAAATCGATCGTAACTGTCTCTTCTCCGTTCTCAAGTCGCAGAGTATAATCCATGGCAACAACTTTTCCTGGCTGTATTCTCATAGTAGCATCCAGATTTCTAATACCTTCGCTTCCCGCCTCCGCCTCCGCCTCCGCCAAACCGCCTGCCCCCACCGTCGCCACCTTTCTTCCCGTCACTCCTCGCTTCATTCACGATGATCTGCCGGTCAGCAACAGTCTGGCCATTGAGCTGCTTAATGGCTTCGTTTGCTTCGTTCGGATTGGCCATTTCAACAAAACCGAATCCCCGGGACTGTCCTGAATATCTGTCCGTCACGATGTTAACAGATTCAACCTTTCCTACCTTACCAAAGAGCTCTTCCAGCATTTCTTTCGTAACTGCATACGAAAGATTTCCTACGTATAACTTGCGTCCCATACTCTTCTCCTTTCTTCCGGCTGAGCATTTTGCGTCTGCCAAAATAAAACAAAACCCCGAGGCCCGAGAAAGCCTTTGGGGTTATGTACATGCGCACCGCAAAAGCATTCAGCAATGTCGCCACAATAGCAAAAGCAACGATCGTTGTCAATTGTTAAAAGCATATTTATCCTTGTTGATAGAAATACTGGATTGCTTTGACTTTACCACGTCCATACGTTATACAAGCCTTATCTTAACAAACTATATTCCAGGAGGTGTGAAATGAAGAAAGTTTTTGGACTGTTTTTAGCAGGGCTTTTCTTCGCTCTCTCAATTGCCGGATCCTCTGCTTATGCAGACGAACTCATGCAAAAGACACTCGTGGTCACCAAGGCGGATTTAGTCAATGCAGGGGCAACCAATTTCCGTCTCCTCTTCGAGATCGGCGGTGCAACAGTTAATCTCGTAAAAGGCACGGATGAAAACATTGTTGTCCAGGCAGTGGTGAGTTACAGCGAGAACTCTCTCGAACCATCCCTTTCCCTTATCACAAACACGAACGGTCAGTATACCGCCAATTTCATGTCTGGATACATTGTCGGATCTCAACATTTTCCTGTCACCCATGAATGGAACATCACCATTGGGAACTACAACACCGATACAGACTTCAACTTCGCCCTGGGTGGGGTGATTGCTGATGTTGACCTTGGCGGCATGCCCCTCAGGAATCTCGCCCTTGAGCTCGGGGGCGTCGGTATGTCGGTTGACTTCAGCACTCCTACAACCCGAAGCGTCGAAAATATCATCGTCGGATCGGGCGGCGCATATCTCGCCATGCTGAACCTCGGCAATAGTGACTTCGGCAAATTCGCGATCTCAGGAGGCGGATGTGCCTTTGACCTGGATTTCCAGGGAGCGTATTCGGCGGGGAACCACGATGTTGCCATGGCGCTCGCCGCAGACAGCCTGATGGCCACCGTGCCAGTTGATGCAGGAGAACAGGTGAAGGCATTTACGATGATGGCGCCTTTAGTTCTATCAGGTGAAGGTTGGGAAAAAGTAATACGGAGGCCTGTGTACAAAGAGTATATCACTGATGACTACACGACCCAGGCCGTCACCCTCGACCTGGGCATCAATGCCACGGCGGCAAGCGTAATAATCGACCGTAACTGAGCAATGAGGGCGGGTTGATCCCGCCCTCTCCATTACTCTATCTTCTTGAACAACTTTCCCTTGGCTCCGCAGATGGGGCAGGATTCAGGAGGTTCTTTTTCAACGGTATTGCCGCACACCGGGCAGACATAGTAAGGATAATTTTCCTGAGGGGCGCTGAGTGAACCCAGCAACTGCTCGTAAATCTGAGCATGAACTTTTTCCACTTCGTTTGCGTAATAGAACGTCATCTGTCCTTCTCTATGTTTTTCAGCTTTCGCCGCTTCGATCATCTCCGGATACATCTGAGTAAACTCGTGGGTTTCACCGGAAATGGCTTCCCGCAGGTTCTCCTTGGTGCTCCGGATCCCCTTGAGAGCTCTCAGGTGGTTATGGGCGTGTATCGTCTCTGCTTCGGCGGCTGCACGAAACATCCGTGCCACCTGAGGATACCCTTCCTGATCTGCCTTCTCAGCAAAGGCTAAATACTTTCGATTAGCCTGTGACTCTCCGGCAAACGCCTCTTTCAAATACTGCTCTGTCATTGACATAATTCCGTTACTCCTTTCTCTTTCTTCCCTGCATCATCTTTTTTCACTCTCAGGAGATTGAATATACTTCATCATGTATGAAAAAAGCTGTCAAGAAAAATCAGAAAACCCTTCGGGCATCTTGAATAGTCAAAACTCGTTGCATCATGCAGAGACATACAGTATAAAGTATCAATGAACCTAAAATCAAAGTCAGTGTGTTATATCCTGGTTGTGACAGCTGTTTTTCTGTGCGGCCTAAGAAGTGCAGGAGGTATCGGCCAGACCGGTCACATGGTTGTTGCAGCAATGGCAACAGACAATATCTGTGAAACAGGATATTCTGATCTGGTGAATATTCTCACTGCTCTTCCGAGCGATCGCGACAGTGGCGCAGTCTTCCCTGATTGGGCCTGGCCCAGCTTTTACCAACAGTACTCAAGAATAGCACATACCGTGGAGTTCCAGCAGGCTTGGGCAGACTATGCGAAAGATAATTTCCAACCTCCCTACACAGTGAACGAAAAGAGAGAAATCAGTTTTTTTATGGGGCTTACCGTACACACCTATGCTGATCCTCCCTGGCACACATTCTTCCTTCCCGAGGCTAAAGCTCACGACAATGCCGATGAATGGCTGGTAGAACCGGGCACAGACATTTTTGCCAACTGGGAATTGGACAAACGCAGTGAAATAACCTATGGGTATTTCCCAGTCGAGACTGCGGTTAACGTCTATTTCGCCCTGGGATACCCGGAGGTAACCGAATCAATGCTGCTCAAAGGCATGCTGATATTACGAGCAGCCTATTGGGCGGAAAAATTTTCCGGCTATCAAGGATATCTCAATTTAGTCAACCGCATGCCTTGGACTGATGATAATTACGTTACCTATTCTCCCGGTGGCTTTGAATACGGTGCTGAAGTTTCAACTCCGGAGATGGTGAGCACCTGGAATTATATTCAGGGCAACCTCGATCAATTACTACCAGCGGATGTGCCAGTCTTTATGGAAAAGAACATTCTCATCGAATTAGGAAAAAGGCTCATTGAATCTGGAGCAATAGAAATTCCGGTGTGGAGAACTGAGCAGGGAGAATATTTCTTTGGGGAACCGAGGATTGCGGACAGGAAGAGTTTCGAGTCTTTAGTTTGGGGTTTCGAGTTTTAATCAACCTGTGAAGGTTTTTGAAGGAGTTTGAGAAACCAATCGATCCTTAAAACGTTTCCATAGTAAAGAACCCCGCAGCAGAGCTGCGGGGCATTAAAATTCAAAACTTAATTGCTCTTGTTGCTGATACTTGATATATCGACGTATGACTTCAGAGGTAACCTTGTCCCCAACAG
>Ga0315280_10005295_pt1 | contig 18482 bp, 20 predicted proteins | sample YL17G06_40_MG_FD_203697 | JGI IMG/M metagenome (GOLD analysis project Ga0315280, IMG submission 203697) | Sediment microbial communities from Yellowstone Lake, YNP, Wyoming, USA - YL17G06_40 | ecosystem: Environmental > Aquatic > Freshwater > Lake > Sediment | place: USA: Wyoming | collected... | reverse complement strand
ATGCCTTGGATCCAGCTCTCAGGAGGCCTGGGAGGTTTGACCGCGAGATAGAGATAGGGATCCCGGACAAGCGGGGGCGTCATGAAATATTGTTGATTCATAGCAGAGGTATGCCCTTAGCCGGTGACGTTGCCTTAAAGGTGTTTGCTGAGCGCACGCACGGTTACACGGGTGCCGACTTGGCCGCCCTGTGTAGAGAGACAGCCATGAAAGCTCTACGTAGGTATCTTCCCGAGATAAATCTGGAGGAAGAGCGAATACCTTCCAGCGTCCTGGAGAAGATGGAGGTTTGGATGGATGATTTCATGAACGCCTTCAAGGAGATTACGCCTACAGCCATGAGGGAGGTTGCTGTGGAAGTCCCGGTTGTTCATTGGGATGAAGTGGGAGGCTTGGAGGAGGTTAAAAAGGAGTTGAAGGAGGCTGTTGAGTGGCCGCTGAAGAATCCTGAAGTCTTCAAGAGATTGGGGATTCAGCCGCCTAAAGGTATACTGTTAATAGGTCCGCCCGGTTGTGGGAAGACGATGCTTGCCAGGGCTGTTGCAACTGAGAGCGAGGCAAACTTCATCTCGATTAAGGGTCCGGAGGTCTTCTCTAAGTGGGTTGGCGAGTCTGAAAGGGCTATTCGAGAGGTCTTCAGGAAGGCTAGAATGGCTTCGCCAGCCGTCATATTCTTCGATGAGATTGACTCTCTTGTCCCAAGGAGGAGGCTGGGTTACGGCGACAGCGGCGTAACTGAACGCGTCATCAGCCAGCTTTTAACAGAAATGGATGGAATGATACGCTTAGAAGACATCATAGTTTTAGCTGCGACAAATAGGCCCGACATCATCGACCCAGCTGCATTAAGGCCAGGCAGATTCGATCGGCTGATATATGTTCCAGAACCTGACGAAGCTGCCAGGCTTGAAATCTTTAAGATTCACACGAAGAACATGCCACTATCAAAGGATGTGGACATAAAGGAGCATCGCATAACGAAAGGTTACTCCGGCGCCGATATATCATCCGTGTGCAGAGAGGCCGCCATGAACGCTTTGAAAAGAGACATCAACGCAAAAGAGGTTACCTTCAGCGATTTTGAGAAAGCCATGGAGAAGGTTCCGCCAAGCATATCGCCAGAAATTGAGAATTGGTACAGGAGCTTCATAAAGCAGGTTCGAACGATGCAGAAGCCTACGCCTCTTGTAGTGTAATCCCAGAAGCGACAGATAAACGTCAATTCACGCCTCTCTCTAGTCAACCTTTTTGATTCGCGCGCGCGTTTTTTCTCAAATTCAAGAAAGCCACAGTATACATACATGTTTACGTGGAACTCCAACCTTTACTCAGGTTTAACCAAAGATACCATTGTTGAAGCCCTTCAAAACGGCGCCTTGCGTTGGCTTGGCTAAAACCTTCAACTATCCAATCTATCCGACCTCGGGAAATATTGGTCTTTGGGTAATAGTAGACACCCACCCACCGTTGCTGTTGATCAACCAAAAATGCACAGTCCACACACATTTCCCGTTTCGTAGATCCACCACGCCCCTTCCAACGCCAAAACAGAAAAAGGGGAGTTGGCGCGAGACATCGCCACTCATTAGAGGGTTCAAGCCCCTACAGACTAGAATGACGCGAATTTACAAGCAAAAATATGTCCAATGCACGCTTTGAAGTTCGAACCTCTTTTGACCTACCATCAAACCCTGGTCAGAACGACGTTCAGACTCGCGTGATTTCATCATCACAGTCTCTATAAAACTTTCAGGATTATCCGGAGTTATGACGTAGTTCCAACGTCTACCGCTTCTGGAGGAAACCTTATATCATGGCAGGTCAGGCTATTTTGTGGTGAAATGCTTGGAAACTGGTGTTGAAGTCAAGAAGGTGGATGCCCAGGGTCGTCTTATCTTGCCTGCAGATTGGCGTGAAGCTGAAATTGGGGAAAGTCGGGAGCTGTACATCATCAAGAGGAAAGGATACTTGAAGATAGTTCCTAAGCGTCGCGTTGATTTAACTGAAAGCTTTGACAAGGTTGATTTGGGCGTGGAAGCCATTGGAAGCTGGAAACAGTTCGAAAAGAAATTCTATGAGGCGAGTGTATGAGATTATTGGATGCCAATGTATTCATCTATGCTTACTACAAGGCGAAAAAACAACTGACTCAAAAAGAGAGACAGATGAAGGAACACGCCAAGAAGATAATCAGTAGTGTATCTCAGGGAAAAGAAGAAGTGATAATGACCGTTGTTCACGTGTCCGAAGTAGTGAACATTCTCAAACACGGCATGCCACCAGACCAGCTAACCACCATCATCCGCGGTCTATTCATGCTGGACAACGTGAAAATAATGGGTGTAACCCGAGAGGCATACTTCGCTGCAACCGAGCTGGGGGATGATTTAAAGCTTGAAGCCAACGACGCCTTGGTCGTCGACATCATGAGGCTAAACGGCATAAAGGAAATATACTCGTTCGATGAGGACTTCGACCAAATAGAAGGGATAACAAGACTTCCAACACTGTAAAGAACAAGTTCTTTCAATTCCCTCTACTTGGGATTTCTCCATGCACCTCCATCCTATTAATTGGTTGCCACAAAAACACTTTTATTTGAAACGCCAATACTACTGCTGTTTGGATGTGTAAGAACTTGACATCCGAAAGGAATTCTAAATCTGACAAGAGTGCTGTTTTCGCACTTCGTGTTGATGTTGATACAATTAACCATTTAGATTCGCATAGTCCCCAGTGCGCGGATACGTTAAGAACTGTGTGATCTGTTTGGCATCCCCTTCGGTCTTGAACGTTTCGAACCTGACAAAGTATTACGGAAAATTCAAGGCTTTGGACTCGGTTTCTTTTGAAGTGGAAAAAGGCTGGGTGTACGGTTACCTCGGACCAAACGGGGCTGGCAAAACAACTACTATAAGAATTATGCTGGGTCTCCTCAAACCAAATCAAGGAGAAGTTCAGATAGCTGGTGCAAATCCTTCAAAGAATCCCGTTCACGCGCTCCAGTCTGTTGGGTATGCTTCAGAGCTTCCAACGCTTCAAACTTTCTTCACTGCAGAGCAGTTGCTTGACTTTATGGGCAGAATGTTTGGGTTGCCTATGCAGACTAGAAGGGAAAAGACTAAGCAGCTCCTCGATCTTGTTGGTTTGAAGGAGTGGGGCAAAAAGAAGATTGGAACCTACAGCAAAGGAATGGTTCAGAGGCTGTCTGTGGCTCTTGCCCTCATCAACGATCCAATGGTTCTGATTATGGACGAGCCAACCATAGGTATGGATCCAGAGGCCACAGCTCACTTCAGAAGCCTTTTCACAAGTCTTTCAAAGGATGGCAAAACCATCTTTATATCATCTCACCTCTTGGACGAGGTTCAACGAATATGCACCCATGTAGGAATGATAAACAAGGGAAAGATCGTTTTCTCGGGTCCAATCGAGCAGATCTTGGAAGACTTCACTCAGCAATGGGTGGTGGAAGCCGAGCTTGAAAAAGTAACCGAAAACATGGTCTCAAGCCTTAAAGCGCTTATGTTTGTGAAAGATGTGAAGGTGGACGGAAACAAACTAACGATAGAGCTGAAGGAGAAAAAAGATGTGAGAGGCGAGATTTCTTCAGAAATCTTCAAACAAAAAGGCGTGTTACTGAGTTTAAACCTCCACAAGATTACCTTGGAAGACGCTTATCTCCAAGCTCTAAAAGGAGGTCAATAGCATGGGTGGACTTAGGAGAGTTGGCACAATTATTGGCTATGAGTGGAAAAGAGCCCTAGCTAAAAAGAAGATTCTGGCTCTCATAATTCTGGCCATAGCATTTCAAACATTGATAATGGTTGCCTTTTCTAGGTTTGTGGGCACTATGTTCTTGACGAATGACGCTGGGTCCTTCATGTGGATACTCGGGGTGCTGGAAGGTCAAGGCCTGTTTGTTCCGTTGATAGCCATCATGGTTGCTGGTGGTTCAATGTCTGAAGAATATGAACATGGAACAGCTGACATTTTGCTCTCGAAACCCATTACGCGGGTTGAGTACATGTGTGGCAAGTTTTTAGGCGGATTCTCTCTGTTAGCCATGATTGAAGCCTTGACAACCTTTGTAGGTGTGGTCTTATCGCTCTGGTTTTTTGGTGCACAGACTGGTCTCCAGTTTGCTCCGCTAATGTTTTTGGCGGTGGTGTATTCTTCTCTCATATTCTTCTGTTTATCATTCATGTTCAGCGAAGTCTTTAGAGGAAGCACTCTTGCAATGTTGATGGCCTTCGGGATACTCATCGCTTCATCAGTCATAGGCCCGATCTTAACTGCTCTGTACAGCTTGAGTGGTCAACATCTGTACGTTGACCTGGGTAAAGGTATTCCAACATGGGCGGCAACGAGCTTCCCCTCGCTTGTCATGAGTGAACTGATAACCGCACCACGTGCCGTGCTTCCTGTGGCTGACTCCGAGGCTCTTTACCAGGCGGCTATTATTATTGCAGTTTACGCTGTCATCTTTATTGTGATAGCAGCCTACAGACTGCTCAAGTCGGATGTTACAAAGAAAACAGCCTAAACACTGCGCCATATTATTCCGGGGTTGCCCTATTTCCGCAGTCAATGGAGATATCTCCCGCAAATCCCCCTTTTTCTCTTCTCTTCTGATTGTTTTAGCTCGCACACTCGCTACAGAACTCTCAAAAAAGGCAATCATCTAGCTATCCGAATAACGCGCCCACACATGGCCTATTTTCGCCTTCCGAAAATCATTAACTTTTCGCCAAAGGAGAACTTTCCCGATCAATGTCAAGCTGTCAAATCACACATGGGAAAGAGGAAGAGAGCGTGCCAACTCAATAGGGTATGGACGCAGTTGTGGACGATACATATGTCTCGTACGTGCTCTGGGAACCATCTTCGAAAGTTGCCACGAACATTATTTCGTAGGCTGGCAAAAACTTGTCCGTTCCGAGCAGGGGCGATGGAGTGAAGTATCCGAGTTGTACGCTGTTTATGGTAATTTCCCTGACTTGGAGCGGGTTTCTTCCTACTATGTCGCTGTTGTTTCCCATGTTTTCAATGGCTTGCTCAGGCGTGATTGTTATGCTGAGAGGGTCAGCCGGCTCTACGTTCCTCCAGTAACACCGGAACTCCAAGATCTTGCCAGAGTCTCCGATTGTCACGTAGAAGCTTCCTTTGAAGATGAGCGGTATCGCGTTATACAAAACCCTGTAGCTCACCCTGATCTCTACAGGCACAGTCGGCGACGGCGGTATTGCATACCAACACGCGTAGTCCACTTCAGAGAGAACAATCTGTAAAGAGCAGTTAGGCTTTAGATAGCTACTCTCGGCTTTCTTGAGAAATCTGTCAATGAATTGACCGGCAATTCCTCTTGCCTGCGAAAGCTCAGGAAGCGTGATGTTGTATCCTGCCTCTTGAAAATTGGGCATGAAACGCAGAGCTCCGTCTTCATAAATCTCCAATGTCTGAGTGCCATTGACCACTCTAACGACAGTTCCATTCAAGGATATTGCAGGTCTAGTAACGTGAAGTTCTCCAGTCATTTCGAACACATCTGCCGCCATACTCTTGGCCTTGGCGTCCGCGTAGTCTTGCCTGACAACCCTCAGGAACGGCAACTTGTCAGGAATTTCGGGCAGACTGCAATTCAGGGTTGCCGTGACATATCCGTTTCCAGTCGTCCCGCGTCCCAAAGAAGGCAGAAGAATCTTGAACGCCCTTTGTCTCCAGAATTGGGTGAAACCGAAGTACAATGATCCGACAGCCGTGGTTATCAACAAGAACGAAAGAGCAATCTTGGAAATCCTGTTTATCTTCACCACCTCAACATTGCCATTTGGTATATTCTTTGTAGATGGACACTCCACCAGGAGGTGGCGGGTCAGGATACATTCCCTCCGCTATCCCAAGTAGATGCTCGTTCCGGTAATGTACAGTTGGTTGAGGGGGAGGATATATGACGTACACAGAATACATGGCTCCGCAGTATCCGGACTCCTGCCATTCGATAGTCGCATCCCTCCAAGCCGAATATATGGACTCGCCGCCTTCCGTGGCAAACAGCACAAAATAGCTCCCGGTATGAGAACTTTCCCAAGTGTCGCCTGGTCCAGTGTGGAATCCTCCAATCCCATGAAGGGTGATAGGACTGTGAAAAGCCGGATCCCATTCATACGGAAACTCCTCCAGACTATGGGACGCTGAAATAAATATCCACTCCATGTCCTGGTCACCCCAATCCACCTCTGCCGAACCAAAAGTGGAGTAAGCCTTGAAAGGATATGCCCCATCTCCGTCATGGTTTCCTCCAAACGCGAAGTGGTCCGTCCACCCATGCCCTGCGAAATAGACGAAATCACATGAATCCGCATAGATGTAGTCGTTTCCGCCCACAGATTGCTTTTCGAAATCACTCTCCCATGCTGAATAATTATAGTACCCAAAACGGGGCGTAAAACCCTTTTCCACCATTCTATCATAAAAGCCCTGAGCCTCTTCCGTAGCATACCTTAGGTAGCTATTAGGTGGAGGGTAACTGGGGTTATCGCTGTAATTGTCAATGCCCCAAGCGCCAATCTCTTTGGCATTGGAATCGTCATTTCCAGCTGCATAGACGCTTGTCAGGCCACTTTGAAAAACGCCAATCGATGCAACCAACGCTAAGCACAAAAGACAGTTTTCTAGGTTCAACATTTCATTGTCTCCGTAATTATATAGCACCCGCAGCCTAAAAACCTTGCCCGTAGGCGGGGGATTCTGCTATTACGATAGGCGCGCGCGCCTTGACAACACGCTACTCTACATCCAGATAGAACAAGCAATCTTCGGCTTGAACGGCGACGACGAATTCATAGTGAACGCCACCAACAACAAGGAAGAAATAGCGAAGCTGCTCTCAGTTGGTTTCGAGTACGTCTGCCAAAAAGACGATCCGCCATGCTTCAGACAGCGAAAATAGGAAGACCTCGCTAAAACCTAGGCGGGGTTGAGGCAAAACAGGGCGGGGTTGCCTTAGCCTGGTAGGCACGGATCGGTCGAGTTCCAAACTTGAACCAGCGTGAAACGCGCGCGAGCTAACAAGATGAATTCTTGCAGACGGCGACATAACACTTCAGGTCACCATCTTCCATCGTCTCAACCTTCAACTTGGCTCTTGTCAAGATGCGTTCAAATCTTCGCTTGGTGAAAATCTTCTTCAAACCAGTAATCACGAGGACAGAGTCATCTTTTCCTACGCGTCTGATTTCTCTCAATGTCTCACTTGCGTCTGGGGTATTCTGCAGAACTGTCATGGCAAAAACATGATTGGACACGCTGTTGCTGAAAGGCATGTTATCAGCGTCGGCTTGAATCAGGTGTACGTTGGCCAGATTTCTACGGTGTACAAGTTCTTCAGCCTGCACAAGAGTTTTCTTTGATATATCTACCCCAACGACGGCGTCTGATTTTTCGGCAACGTGATCAAACAGAACTCCAGTTCCACAGCCAACATCCAGAACCACTCCAAGGGATTCCGCTTTGACATTTTTCATTGCAGCTTCAATTTTGGCTTCTTGCTCTTCAGCATAACGCATATCGTACATGTTTGCTGTCAGATCGTAGCGGCGCATCACCCTGCGCTTCTTAAGCCAGCCGTTCATCCATATCCTTCAGAAATCTTATGAAGGCACATGTCTTCTAAAGCTATTGGCGAAGCAAAAGTGCCACAATCAAAACCATTGAACGTTCTAGTGAACCCAAGCATAAAGGAAGCTGAAAGCGTAGTCAAAGATGCAATCTCGTACAACAGAACACTTCTCGTAGCCGGGCGATGTTGGGTGAACTATCTTGGCAGAGCGAAATCGAAGCTGGAACCGGGAGAACGCATCCTGATCATCAAAGCCGACGGCTCGCTTCTCGTTCACCGTTCGGTCGGTTATGAACCTGTTAACTGGATGCCCGGTGGCGATGTGATTCTTGGTGTTCAAATCACGGACGAAATCTTGGAGATTCGCGCTTTGAGAAAGAAACCTGTGGAATCAGTCACAATTTTCTTCGAGGAAATCCAACTTGTCTCTTCGCTTTCCCTCACCGATTCAGGCGAGTTTTCACTTTACGCAAGTGAAGAAGACATGCAAAAAGCCATTCTCGTCAGACCTGACTTGCTAGAAGAGGGTTTCAAGCCGATAACGTATGAAAAGAAGGTTGAGCCTGGTTTTGTTGATGTCTATGGCGAAGACAAGGATGGAAATCTTGTTGTTGTTGAAATCAAGCGTAAGACAGCTGGAAAAGAAGCAGCTTTCCAACTTGCAAAATACATAGAGGCGATAAAGGCTAGATCGAATCGGAGAGTACGTGGAATACTTGTGGCTCCAAGCCTAGGGAAGGACGTGCAAAGGGTTCTTGAGACTCTTGGCCTTGGTTACAAACACTTAGAACCAAAGAGATGTGCAGAGACGCTTTCGCGAACGAAAACGAAAAAGTTGGCTGAATTTTTCAAAGAAACATAAATTAGCAAGTGTAACTCTTCGATTTGGAGGTTGACAGGCATGAACGTGTGGAAAGATATTCCTGCAGGCGATAGGCCGCCCATATTCCTGAATGTCGTGATCGAAGTTGCAAGCGGATCAAGAGACAAGTACGAATTCCGTTCCGATTGGGAAGCCTTTGTTTTAGACAGAGTAATACCTTCATCAGCGGTTTTTCCAGTTGAGTACGGTTTCGTTCCTCAGACTTGGGCTGAAGATGATGACCCGCTTGACATAATGGTGCTCAGTTATGAACCGCTTGAGGTTGGCTGCATAGTCAAAGTAAGAGTAGTGGGAGTATTAGTTGTTGAAGATGAGAAGGGAGAAGACGCAAAGATACTCTCTGTTCCAGTAAACGACGCGAGATTTGACGGTATTCACGACATTCCAGACGTACACCCGCAGAAACTCAGGGAGATTCAGGAATTCTTTGAGACGTACAAGAGACTTGAGCCGTTGAAATGGGCAAAGTTCAAAGAATGGAAGAACCTCCAAGGTGCAACGGCAATAGTCACTTCTTCAATGGAACGATACAAAAAAATGGTGGAGCTTCACTAAAATAGTTCTTTTGAAAAATGAAAAAGGATTTCTGTCAAGGGCGTTCAATTGTGCATACGTAAGCTTTAACTTTTCAGATCAGCCTAGTAATAATTCGGAGTCGAAATTGGCCGCACTAACAGAAAAAGTAAATATCAAGCATCCAGTCGACCCGAAGAACGTGGATATTCAGAAGGATCCCTTTCACCCGACAGCTTACATCATAACCGTGCCGTTGGATACTGAACCCTCCTACATTTGGCACACACTGTTTGAGCAGGAACTTTGGTCCAGCCTAGACTTCTGGGACAGGAAGGTTCTCATTGTAAGCAAAGCGCTGAAACTCACCACTACACCTGATCGTGTGGAGGAGAAACTTCACTGGCTCGAAGGACTTGTGCTGGCAACAAACAAGCGCGTTGAAGAGTACAACAAGAAAGTAAGAGCAGAAAAAGATGCAAGCAAGTCAAAGATCATGGATGAAGAAGGGATCAGGAAAGACGTGTCCAGTTGGGCGGTTGGCAGAGTCAGAGGATAAGAAGCAGAAAATTGACGAGCAGACGATTTGAGTCCCATCGATCTGAGAGTCTCATCTTGGCTACCACTAGCCTGACTGGACTTTGCCGAAGAAGTCCGTGATTCTTTTCTGGAACAGCGCGTTGCGTACGAGATGGCTTTCTCTTATCCAGCTTTGGAGTGGAATGGTAAATTGAGTGGCAATTCTTCCTAACGCTTCATTCAAGGTGTTGAAGGTCAAAGGCTTCTGGCGCATGGCATTCTTCACGTTTTCCCTCACCTGCCAGACTCCCACTGGCATAATGTAGCCCGGATGAGCTTCACGTAGAACAATCACTGTTGCCTGACGTCTTTCCTTAACCAAAAGCTCACAGACTGCCAGACGTGCCGCATAGTAACATCCGCCTATCTCAGCATAGGTTGTTCTCCCATCATGCCCTTCCCAATCACCAAACATCACGGTCTGCTTTCCATCAGGGTTCCATACAGTGCCCGGGTACCAAGCTTCAATTGCCTCGTAGTTCCACTCGCGAGGTATCATAAGCACTTCAAAAATGTTGTCCAAATACTGTGATTCATAGACTCTGTACTCGTTGATTTCGGGTGACTGCCTGACTTGGTCCATGAGGTTTTTTGAGATGATGTCATCAACCGCTGTAATACTCCAACGCGTTGGCACGAGACGACGGTTTTTCTCTATGCCGAAGGCTCCGACGCTGAGTGCCCGTTGGATTTTTGTTTCAAACACTCCTTTTCTGTAAAGTTCAAGAACGGCTGGCACAGCCTTAAGGTCAGTGTCGCTGTATGCTTTCTCTATTTGTTGGTCCCATGTTGTGTTGCTGATTTTCAGGTCACGTATTGGAGCTGACGGCCCAAAGGGTTGGATTTCGTCGCTGAGAAATATTGATCCGTGAGGCTTCTTGGTGAGGGACAGCTCGACGTCTACTGGTTTGATAGCGAGAGCCAGTTCGCGGGTGCCTTGGATTATTTTTCCTGCTTCACTGAACTTCTGCACGTGCACGCGCTGTTTACCGCGAATGAGCATTGAACGGAAGGCCACGATCTCGTCCATTGATTTTCCAAACCATAGTTCGGGCAGATCAAACATGCTTGTATCGCCTTCGACAGGCGGCACTAGTGGCCCAGCGTAAACGTTTGGATAGCCTATTCTCCCAATGAAAACGCTTGGAGGAGAAGCTCCAGAAATGTCCTCGCTGCTCATCAAGGGCACGCTTTTCAGGTAATAGTTGACTTTGACAATTATTGGGCATCTGTCTTTGCCGCATAGGCGTCTTGAACCTTTGCAGACCACACATAAACCGCTTCCCGAAGCCCTCGCTGTTATCGTTGGAATTTCATCGGATCCTATGCCAGCCCCCTTGAGAACGTCATGTAGCCAAGTGTTTGAGATGCTTTTGTTGCTGCGTGTTTGGGAAAACGTCAATCTCTCTCGCGTAGAATGACGGTTTAAGGGTGTTATTATTCTTTCTGGGACTTGCTTGAATTGAGAGAAGCGGTTGTTTTATATTGTTATGATGCGAGCATTTCCGTGTGAGACGGAATGAGTAGGGAAATTCGGTTTTACAAGGGCAAGTACAAGGTAGCCGTTCTGTCTGAAAGCAGCGGGAACTGGGTCGTAGAAGCTTTGGAACCGTTTGAAGATGAAGTATACGGCAAGATGGTAAGAGTCAAGGCTGGAGAAAGACGAATTGTAGCTCCAAACCTGCTTTTCAAGATGGAGGGCCTGCCTCCACCCGTGAAAGAACATACTTACGAGCTGAAAATGGAGAAGAAACTCAAGAAATTAGTCGCCGAAGAAGAGAAAAAGGAAGGCAAATCGGAACAAATCGCGTAGCAGGTGTGGCGCCCTGGCCGGGATTCGGACCCGGGTCCTGCGGGCGACAGCCGCATATACTAGACCGGACTATACTACCAGGGCCTTTTGGCGTGATTCCGAATGAATAGAATTTGCTTTGATTAATTAAGCTTTCTTGATGTTTTTATCACCTATTTTTAGGCCAATCTTAGTTAGATTTATGTGAAGCTAGCTCTTCATCTCTATTTTATGATAACAATAGTTGGAGCAGGGAAAGTTGGAAGTTCAGCTGCTTTCAACATTTTGGGACGAAGAATCAGCGATGTAGTTCTGGTAGATGTTGTTGAGAACGTTGCAGTTGGTGAGGCTTTGGACATGATGCAGGCTGCACCTGCAATCGAGTTTGACGGGAAAATCAAGGGGACAAGCGATTTTAGTGAAATGAAAGGTTCGGAACTTGTCATCGTGACTGCAGGTCTGGCTCGGCAGCCTGGAACGAGCCGAATTGATTTGGTGAACAAGAACGCGAAGATTGTGAAGTCTGTTGTTAAAGAGGTCGTCAAGTACGCGCCTGATTGTAAGTTGATGATAGTTACGAATCCGGTTGATGTCATGACCCATGTTGCTTACAAGGAGTCGGGGTTTAAGAGAAACAGGGTTTTCGGAATGGGAAACATCCTTGACACCCTACGTTTCAGGTCTTATCTTGCAATGGAGTTGGGCATGTCAAGGGAGGATATTCGCGCTTTGGTGATTGGAGAGCATGGAGATTCGATGGTTCCTCTCGTCAACTTTGCGTCTGTTTCAGGAATACCTGTGTCCACTTTGCTGAGGAAGGAACAGATTGACAAGATAGTTGGTTTGACGAAGACTTCTGGTGCTGATGTGATAAAGCTTAAGGGCTCCACAATTTACGCTCCAGCAGCCGTGATTGCGATTATGGCCGATGCTGTTTTGAGGGACAGAAACCGAGTCATGAGTGTTTCCACTTATTTGCAGGGCGAGTATGGATTGTCAAACGTGTCGATCGGCGTTCCATGCGTTCTTGGAAAGAATGGAGTTGAAAGAATATTGGAGCTTAAACTAGATTCTGAAGCGAAACGGGCTTTTGCAGAGTCAGCTTCCATAATCAAAGATGCAATAACAAAGATGGACGAGACGGTTTGAGCATGCGAGGGATGGTTTGAGCGTTAAGCTCCCGGAATTTCCGAGCTTCAGAGAGCTAACCATTGAGGATAAGCCCTTTTTCGACTCTCTCCTGAGAGAAGCACAACCCCAAATATCTGAACTGACATTCACAAACCTGTTTGTGTGGAACGCTTCTGAACCAGTCCAAATCTCGCGGCTTGGCGAAGCTGTATTGGTTCAACGCAAAAGACTTCGAGATGGCAAGACTTTTCTACTGCCACCGCTTGGGGAAGAATCGTTAGCGAGAACATTGGAAACACTGAGAACAGTGAAGTTGGGAGATAATGGACTTCCACCATTCTACGGGGTCACCGCCGAACAGTTGCGGCAACTTGACAATGAGGGCTTAAGAGTTGAACCTGACCGTGACGACTGGGACTATGTTTATCTGACAAGCGATCTTGCTGACCTTCCGGGCGACAAATATCATCCCAAACGAAACTTTGTTACTCGTTGCTTAACCAAGTATAATTGCAGATATGCCAGCGTTGGACGGTTGGAAATCGAAGATTGTCTCCAGCTTCAAACAAGATGGTGCAACCTTCGCCAGTGCAACGAAGTTCAAGGCCTAGAAGCAGAGAATACCGCTATAAAAACCGCTTGCGAACATTACGGGTACCTCGGCATCTTCGGAGGAGCAATATATGTCGATGACAAAATCGAAGCCTTCACGCTTGCCGAATCTCTTAACAACGAAACTGCGGTCATTCACTTCGAAAAAGCCAACCCCGAAATAGAAGGGCTATACCAAGTCATAAACCAATGGTTCTGCCAGAAAGCCCTCAAAACATCCAAGTTTGTGAACAGGGAACAGGACCTGGGTATACCAGGCTTGAGAAAAGCTAAGGAGAGCTACCACCCTCACCACATGATTGAAAAATACGTAGCCTATCTGATTTTCAATCCTGTCTCAACATGAAACGTATCGAGTCACAGACCTAATTGTCTATCAATGAGAGTCTTGGAGAGTCGCGCGCGTCGACCTACTTCAACACAAACTTTAAAGTATCTCTTATGCATCAAATTCTAAGAAGAGGGAAGAACGAGTTTGAAAGATGTAGAATTGAAACTGATTTCTGAGTTGATGAAGAATAGTCGAAGAAGCGACAGAGACTTAGCCAAGGTCATAGGAGTTTCTCAACCAACTGTCACCAGGGTCAGACAAAGACTGGAAAAAGAAGGAATCGTAAAAGAATACACGATGATACCTGACTTCCAGAAGCTCGGGTGTCACATTATGGCAATTATCTTTTTGAAACTAAAGTCTCTTTCTTCAGAGGAACGCAATGAACTGTACAGAGAATCTCGGAAAATGGAGAAGGAAAATCCTCGGACCCTCCTTCTAGTCATGGAGGGAATGGGTATGGGAGAGGATATGGTGGAGATTTTATTCTTCAGGGATTACTCGGAATATGCAGATTACCTACGAACTGTCAGGGAGGCGGCGGCGAAACAACTAAAACCCTACATGAATGCGGAAGATATTAGGGGATTCTTGGTAGACTTGCAAGAGACCACTCATTATCAACCGATAACCTTCTCCAGAATAGCTGCCCACTTACGAAAGATGAGCAACGAAGACAAAAAGTAGCTTTCCATTTTCTGCGCTTGAGAATGGATTTTCCAGGCGCATAGAGTCAGGATTTCCTGTTCCCAACGAGACTAACATATCTGATAACACCCGAGCTCTGCTGACAATTCATACAATTCTTGGAGACCTAGACGAACGGCGGGCAAAAGTCTCAAACAAGGACGCGCCGGTTAATGCTAGACTTTAAACATGCAGGAAACCAAGGGTAACACTTGAAGTCTGCTCTTAGAGAAGATGAAGGCAGGACGAGCGGTCTCTGTAATTGGGGGTTTTCTTGTCTTTGCAGGCCTAATTCTTAACTTGCCAACAGCCCTTCTTTTGATCGATCCAAATCTGAGATTGTATCCCCTCCCAGCTCTGATTGCTATTGGTGGTATCGCCCTTATCGCTTCTTGTGGCTTAGCAATGTCCCTCGTAGAAAACGGTTTCATCGTGATTGTGACCGGAATAATCGGGGCGATTTCCTCATATCTTTTTGTAGGCGGGATAATTGGCGTGATCGGAGGAATACTTGGAGTAGTTGGCGGCGCCATATAAGTGTCCACAAAATCGGGTGCAACTCCAACAGAAGAACAAGTTTCCATGACACCATCTCAACCTGCGGGCGCGCAACGTAGCGCGCCCTAAGAATTTTGTTGGCGCCGGGAGTGGGATTCGAACCCACGTGGCCCCGAGGGGCCACAAGCTGTTAGGCGATTTTGCTCGTCTCCAGGCTTGCTCCATACCTGGCTAGGAGACCCCGGCCCAAACGCAGAAAATCATATTCAAGCGTAGTTTATTATATGTTTTCCAAAAACCTCATCCAGATGTTCTATTGCTTCTGGGAAATCAGCACACGGTAACCGCTCTCTCGAGCCAAAACCTCAACGGTTCCAAAAGCCTGTTCGAAAAAGGCACGCAGCCTCTTCCCGCCAACTTTGGATCTCACAACCATTTGAAAAACACCTTTCCTTGCCATGAATTCCGGGGCCCCACATATTATCGCCTTGACAGTCTCCATCCCCGCGCTCACTGGCGGATTTGAAAGCACACAATCAAAAACCATTTCCTCAACAGGTTCGTAAAGATTGCCTCGTCTTGCCTCAACATTAGCAGCGTAGTTCTTCACAATGTTTTGTCTTGCCAACCAAACTGCACGGTGGTTCACATCAACCATGACAACGTGCAGGTTTGGGTTGAAGATGGCCGCTGAAATGCCAACGGCTCCGTAGCCGCAGCCGATGTCGAGCAGACAGCCTTTTTCCGGAAGCACCATGCATTCTATCAGCAATCTAGTGCCCAAGTCGATTCTGTTCTTTGAAAACACTCCTGAACTGGTCAAGAATTCGAAGGGTCTTCCTCTCAGGTAGGTCCGGATTAAGCCAAACCTTGCCTTCGACTTAGGATGTTCTGCAAAGTAGTGCTCGACGTCGCTAGCCCTTTTGCTCATGCTGTTTGTTGCCACCCTTCCAAAGCTTCGGATACGTACTCCTCGGCATAACCACCCTCTCCGTTTTGGCGACAACTCCATGTTCCATGTCCAAAATCTGTTGAGCACCTGCAAGAGCATTGCTTAAGGCAACTCCTTCATTCTTCAAAGTCAGAACCGCAACCATTGACCCCGATTTGATATTGCTATCAAGCGACAAGACACCTGGCGCAGTCAGATCTGCACCATGACACAACGCGTCTACAGCCGAGTCTCGAACGTGAATCTTTGGAACGAGCCCTAGGGCCTGTTCCATTGGCTGGATGAACCTTCTGAGAATCTTCTCGTCCTTCTTCTCCTGCCACTCCATGAACCAGTAGGCAACATCGTGCAAAGTGGTGCTTTCTGCCTCAACAAACGGACCCGCCCTTGTTCTACGCAACTCTTGCATGTGTGCGCCGCAGCCCAAGACTTCGCCAATGTCAAAACACAGTTTCCGGATGTAGGTGCCTCCTTCGCATCCTGCTCGGAAAAGCACTTTGCGTCCATCTGCCTCTAGAAAATCAAGATAGTATATGCGCCTCGTTCGTAGTTGGCGTTTGACCGAAGCCCGCAGAGGCGGACGTTGATAAATAGCGTCTTGAAACTCACCTAGAACTTTTTTCAATTGTTCTATTTTCGGATCGCCGTGGAGCTTCATCACGCAAACATATTCTTTCCCGCTGTGAAGAAGCGCTTGGACGATCTTCGTAGCGTCACCTAAGGTAACTGGCAGAACGCCGGTCACTTTGGGATTTCTCTGGCCTATGCAGTTGCCTCTAGAGTCCCGCCGTGCCCAACATGTTCCTGCTTCAGGACACGCTTAACCCACGCTGCAACCTCGTGGCTGCTTGGACCAGCCTGCTTGTCAAGGTTGACTACGCCATACCGCATCAGATTCTCAGCCGACCGTTCTTCTGGCTTACATCCAAAGCGTGGGTCAGTTTCGCCTTCAGCCTTCACCAGCAACTCATGTTTGACTTCCCATGGAGCAACAGTCCTCGGCATTGCGGCAACATCACTCCTTGTAGAGTACAAAAATGCTTAGGAGTATAAGAATCTAAACCCCAAAAAACTTAGACGTTCCACCTTCAAAATAGTCTTGCAGTTCTAGTGAGCATAAGAAACAGGAGTAGTATGGTTGAGACTGTCGTGCGATAGTTTAGGGAGAGCTTCTTCAAGCTATCTTCGCCAACTGAGCTTAACTGAAAATCGTTGGAGCATATAATGAAAAAAGTGGCATGGATGCTTTGTTCAAGCAGAAGCCAGGACGGGTTTGACTTCCAGCGCCATCGTCTCCAACTTGCCAGATCTCTTCAGAACCTCTGCAACTTCATCGTCAGACGCTGCTCGTTTGATCTCGATTTTGTCCCTCAGTGGTTCAATATGATTGACGTTAGCTCTTCGTCTCCTTACGCCAGTCACCTTTTTCGGGCCGGTTATGAGAATAAAACTCTTGTCCATTACATCTACTACTACGCATTTTTTCCCAGCTTCGCGTCCTGTAACCTTGACGCAGATTCTGCCAACCTCTATTGCAGGCATCCTGACATTCTCCTTTAAGATCATATAGAGAAGCATATGAACGTATTTATAGATTCACCCTAAGTCATGAATCTTTCAACAACCTCATACAGAACGCTTGTTCCGAACACAAGGTTGTCGATCGAAATTCTCTCATCGATTCCATGCACTCCTTTCTTCATTTCTCCGTAAGGCATGTCTGCACGCATAGGGTGAAAACCATAACAGACAGCGCCCATTTTCCTCAGAAATCGAGAATCGGTTCCACCTGTCAACATGTCAGGCGCCACTGAACAGGTAGGGTCGAAATCCTTCAAAACCTCTGTTATTTGTTCATACAGTGCAGTATGTAAAGGCGACTCAGATGGTTCACCTGATTCAATTATCTGAAACTGCAATTTTCCCAAGTCAACTTCCTCAAGCAAGTTCTGGATTGTATCCATCGCTTCTGACGAGGTTTGGCCCGGCAGAACTCTGCAGTCAAAGACGGCTTCGCATTCGGATGGAATTATGTTTTCCTTCACTCCACCCTTTATCATGGTCGGAGTCAACGTCATCTTAACCTTAACTCTTAATTCTTCAGCAAAGAATTTGTCTCTCTTCGCAAGTTCGTCCAACACAGCGTCAGCACAATCGGAGTTCTGGAGAATAGCTTTCAATACTGGCCCTGCGGTCTTGTCTTCGCTCACAATTTGAGTAACATATTCTCTGATAGTCGGTATCAGCGTGATTTTGGCGTGGTAGCTCCCGAGCTTGCTGATGACTCTGTTCATTCGGACAATTGCGTTGTCCGCTGCTCCCGGTATTGAACCATGACCCGGTGTGCCTGTTGCCTTGACTTTGAACCACAGCATTCCTTTCTCCGCTGTCTGAATTGTGTACATGTTTTTGCCGTTCACGGGTATTGCCAGACCGCCGCCTTCATTTATGACGTAGTCTGCCCGAATTTTCTCTGGATAGTTGCGGGTCAACCAGCCAACTCCTTTCCCTCCTCCTTTCTCCTCGTCCGCTGTCGCTGCCAATATGACGTCGCCTTTCAGTCTGGCATGATGTCTTTTTAGAAGCTTCATTACCATGACCTCAAGCGCGGTAAGCGACTTCATATCAAATGTGCCACGCCCCCAAACAAAACCATCCTTGACCACGCCGCCAAAGGGATCCACACTCCATTCCCTCGGGTTCGCAGCGACCACATCTAAGTGCGAAAGCAATAGGAGACTCGGTTTTTCCCCGCCGCCCTTAAGTCGGGTTATCACGTTGCCTCTTCCAGGCTCCGACTCCAAGAGTTCACAGTTGAAACCTTCCTTCTCAAGACTCTGAGCCAGATACTCCGCTGCTTTTGCTTCGTTGCCAGGGGGATTA
>Ga0315280_10005294_pt1 | contig 18482 bp, 15 predicted proteins | sample YL17G06_40_MG_FD_203697 | JGI IMG/M metagenome (GOLD analysis project Ga0315280, IMG submission 203697) | Sediment microbial communities from Yellowstone Lake, YNP, Wyoming, USA - YL17G06_40 | ecosystem: Environmental > Aquatic > Freshwater > Lake > Sediment | place: USA: Wyoming | collected... | reverse complement strand
TCTTCGAGAGCACAGTTCGTGTCCTTCCCACATGGGCGTGCTATGATCGCGGTCAAAAGAGTCGAGCGACATGCTGGATTGAGCTGTTTACGCAGTTGTAGCCCTGATTCCTAGCTGAGGTCGCTTGTTGTCAGGACCAGCCCTCGTCAGCTTAAGAATCAATCTAGGTAACATACGAGGCTCGTCGAGTGTGGACGGCATATGCCAGAACTTCCTGAGATCGCGAACCTTTCGAGGCAGATGACAGAGCAGCTCAAGGGGAAACGAATCGCCCAACTTCACTTAACTCAGCCCAGATGCCTCAACATGTCAGTCAAGAAGTTTCGAAGAATAGTTGGCAAGACAGTCAAGGAGACCAACGCACGAGGGAAATGGCTCTTCACAGATCTGGATCCGGACGACAACCTACTCCTGAATCTTGGCATGGGAGGAGACTTGCTCTACCACGAGAACAACACCACCCTGCCGAAGAAGTATCAGCTTCGACTGACCTTCGATGACAAAACCGGACTAACGGTCACCTTCTCCTGGTTCGGCTACGTCCATCTCGCGTCCGACAAAGAACTGCCCAAGCACAAGATGACGAACAAGCTGGGAATATCCCCTTTGGACGGGGAATTTACGGCAGAGAAGCTGGCCTCCCTGCTGTCGGGTAGACGGGGGGCGATCAAGAGCTTTCTGTTGAATCAGAAGAATGTTGCCGGAATCGGCAACGTGTATGTTCAGGACATCTTGTTCAAAGCTAGACTCCATCCTCTTCGCATGATCCCGACGCTTACCAAGTCGGAAATCGAAGCTCTTCACCGAAGCACATGTGAGGTCTTGAATCTGAGCATTAGACTTGGAGGCTTGAAGTATGAAAGGGACCTCTACGGCCGCTATGGGAAATATGGGCCGGAGTACTACTTGGTCGCTTACAAGACAGACGAACCCTGCCCAGTGTGCAAAACCACGATAGCGAAGATCAGAACCGGCAGCACAGCGAGCTACATCTGCTCCAAGTGTCAGAAACGCTGACTAGCAGGCGTCAGCTGGCGGCACGAGCAACACTCGCTAACCAAAGGAGGTTCCTGCTGGCTTCTGTCACAGATTGGACTTGTCAACCCCACCTCTTCCATTGGCCGTTTTGTGTTTTCCACAAACAAGCGGAGGTAGCGGGACTCTGTGAGCGCCCTCTCTGGATCCTATTGCGATACGGGAAACTAGTGCCTCAGCTGCCCACGCTGTGGCTCCAATTCGATTCTGAGGGCAGAGGCTCGTGGCGATGGCGAGAACGCGTCGCGTGATTTCTCGGACCGCCGAGACTAGGTCTCAGCATGGTTTGAGTCAAGTTGCCGTTCAAAACCACTGCTCAGATTGATCGTGACTTTGATGCGTTTCGTGCTGTCTCGAGAGCTTTCGAGATACCGTCCTTGAGCATGGGCAGATCACCTCCGAGCGAGATCAGTTTGAATCCCCGTCGAAGGTTTTCCTCGACGGAGCCTATCGGAGCCAATAGCCCCGGAGCAACGTCATGTGCTCGGCATGTGGAGACGATCGAATCCAGCGCTTTCATGAACTTTGGATTGTCAAATTGGCGGAAGATGCCAAGTGACATTGAAAGATCGTATGGACCGCAGAAGACCGCTTCGATGCCATCAGTGCAGATTATCTCTTCCAAGTTCTGAAGGGAGGTCTCCGTCTCAATCTGCGGGATCACCATGAGCTCTGTGTTGGCGGTGGCGGCATAGTCGGGATCTCCTTGCGTGGCACGTTGGGCCCAGCTTCGTGTTCCTTTCGGAGCGTATTTCGACGACCGCACGGCCTTCTCAGCATCTTCCCGGCAATTTACCAGAGGAACGATCACGCCAGAAGCTCCAAAGTCCAAAGCCTTGTTGATGATGGCAAGTTCGTTCGACGGCACTCGGACAATCGGCACGGTCTGGGAGTAACTCATCGCCTGGATCATTGCAGTAAGAGTCTCGACGTCTAGGACTCCATGTTGCATATCGAAATTGATCCAGTCTAGGCCGAGGCTGCCTAAAGTGTATGAGACTTCGGGGTGTCCTATGCCCACCGTAACTCCGAACGTGGCTTGACCCTGGTGAAGCTGAGATCTCAATCTGTTCTGCATTCTTGTCCCCTTCGAATTGTCACTGTTGGCGACATTGTGCAACCATTGCCTATTTATCTGGACTCGCTTTTCCTGCCGCACAATCTCGCTAGTATTGGTGACTACTCGTACACTTTCTCTTCGGTCCGATGAGCTTCTTGGGCGTCTGCTTCCGTATCTCTTGTCTGGGGCGGAGCGGCGAGCAGTTCCCGGTAGTACTCGTGTTGAATGATGAGATCCATGACTTCGTTGGTGCCTGTCCAGATCATGATGAGACGTGCGTCACGTAACAGGCGCTCAATTGGATAGACGCTCGTATACCCGATGCCGCCCATGATCTGCATTGCATGATTAATGACCTGCCACGCAGAATCAGTTGCAAACTTCTTGGCTTCTGAGACCAACCGTCGCGAGCGGTTCGGATCGTCGCCTGTGTCGACGGTGCAGGCGGCAGCATGAACAAGCCCGCGTGCGGCGTCAAGCAAAGTGATAGAGTCCGCCACTTTGAAGCTGATCGCCTCGAACTTGCGGATCTTCTCTCCAAACGCCTTGCGCCGATCTGAATAGCGGGTCGCCACTTCCAGCGCCGCACGACCCATCCCGATCGCTCCAGCAGCACTCGTCATCCGCTCCGGAATCATCATTCGATAAAAGATCTCGCTCGCGCCGTTCTCCTTGCCGAGAAGATTCTCTGCAGGAACTTGAGCATCACGGAGAACGAGACGTCCGGTTCCACCTCCACGGGTGCCTAGCAATCCATAGAGGTATTCGGCCTCGACACCCGGTCCCCGCTCCACGATGAACGCACTGATTGATTGATGTGCCGAACCATTAGGGCTGGTGCGAGCGTAGACTAGGAAGAAGTCGGATTTTGCTGCACCGACGATGAAGCGTTTCTGGCCACGCAAGATGTAATGATCGCCTTCTCGTCGGGCTTCTGTGGTTGTGCCGAAGAAATCTGAGCCGCCTCTTGGCTCAGTTAGGGCTTCGGCGGCTACCTTCTCCCCAGTTAGAAGGGGTCTGAGCCACCGTTCATTTTGCTCATTATTTCCGAACGCGTTGAGCGCTTCCCCGACGATACTCGGCATTACGTAGGCGCAGGCTAGTGAAGTGCCGAGCACGCCAACTTCTTCAATGGCGACAACCTCGTCTTTCCATCCCAGCCCTCGTCCGCCATACTTTGCGGGAAAGCGCAAGCCCAAGAGCTTTCGCCGTCCGGCTTCAAGCACAAAGTCACGCGGATATTGCACACGGTCAGCATCCATGTCCAGGATCAATTGACGTGGCACTGATCCGACGAACTCCCGGGTGTCGTCACGCAGTTTCCGTTGGTCCTCGGTCAACATCGATTCGAGCATGACTACATCATTTGCCGCAGTATCGTATTTGTAGTAGTACGGTCCGTGAACGCGCGCAGCTTGGCAAGGCTCAGATTTCTCGGAGGCCCTTCGTTGGTGAGTTGATATACTGGCGCCGGCCGGTCTTTGGCAGACTAGAAGGCATGTCCCGATGTCGCAGGGTCAGAAGTTCCTTGACGACGTGATTGGCAGAATAGACGACGCGGCAAAGAAACTGAACCTTGAACGCGGTATTCACAAGACCTTGAGAACGCCTCGGAGGAGCCTGATGGTTACTTTTCCCGTCAAGATGGACAATGGAGAAGTTGAGATTTTCACCGGATATCGCGTGCAGTACAATTACGTGAAAGGTCCAAGCAAAGGCGGGATCAGATATCATCCGGATGTCAGTTTGGAAGAGGTGACAGCGCTCGCCGGCCTGATGGCGCTGAAATGTGCAGTTGTGGATATCCCCTTCGGAGGCGCAAAGGGCGGAGTTGCCTGTGACCCAAAGAGGATGTCCATGGATGAGCTTGAGCGGTTGACCAGACGTTACACGTACATGATCCTCCCGCTCATTGGGCCCGAGCAAGACATCCCTGCCCCAGACGTCAACACAGACTACCAGACAATGTCGTGGATCATGGACACATACAGCATGCTCAGAGGATACACGGTCCCGGGCGTCGTCACAGGGAAGCCTCTACAACTCGGAGGATCAAAGGGGAGAGCCACTGCCACCGGCAGAGGACTCGCATACGTCGCCGAGGAGATGCTGCAGCACCTCAACATGAACACGAAGGACACGACAGTTACCGTTCAGGGTTTCGGAAACGTCGGAATGAACGTCGCAAGGTTTCTGCATGAGGATGGCTGCAGAATCGTTGGAGTCACCGACATGAGCGGGGGAATCTTCAACCCCAAAGGGATCGATGTTCCAAACCTCGTCCTTCACACAATGAAGACGAATGGAATTCGAGGCTTTGCGGGTGGCGAGGTCGTTACCGACATGGCGGAGGCAAACCGTCGATTGCTGTCAATGGGAAGCGATGTCATGGTCCCGGCCGCGCTTGAAAACCAGATCACCGAGTCGAATGCATCAGAGGTCAAGGCCAAGATAATAGTCGAGGGAGCTAATGGGCCAGTAACTAGAGGCGGAGATGACATCTTGCAGAAGAAAGGTGTGCACGTTGTTCCTGATATCCTTGCGAACTCGGGTGGGGTGATAGTTTCGTACTTTGAGTGGGTTCAAGATATCCAGGCATATCTTTGGTCGGAAGGCGAAGTCAACTCAAGGTTGAAAGTTTTGATGACGGGCGCGTTTGGTCAAATCAACGATTTCGCTGAAGAACGCAAGGTCACCTTGAGAGAGGCAGCCTACATGTTGGCGGTAGACAAGATGGCCGAAATAACGAAACTCAGAGGAATATTCCCGTGATACGTCTGAGCGAACGGTCATTACATACGGTGGCCGGAGCCCCGGTTCCTTTCAAAACTTAAGAGGCAAGCCCTCAATACTCGATGGCATGTCGTCGAAAGTTCGCGACCCATCTCTTTCCGAGCAAGGACTGCTCAAGATTGAGTGGGCAGAATCTCGTATGCCTGTCCTAATGGCTCTAAGAAAGAGAGCGCTGAAGAACCGACCACTTAAGGGCCTGAGGATCGGCGGTTGTCTTCACGTGACCAAAGAGACTGCAGTTCTGGTGAGAGCGATCCGCGACGCAGGCGCTGAGGCTGCTTGGTGCGGCTGCAATCCGCTCTCAACTCAAGACGATGTTGCCGCTGCCTTAGCGAAAGAGGGCGTGTCGGTGTTTGCTTGGCGAGGGCTCTCGACATCCGAGTACTACTGGTGCGTTAGTCAGGTGCTTGACCGCAAGCCTCAGCTCACTCTAGACGACGGAGCCGACTTGGTCTTCACGCTTCATCAGGAACGACCCGATCAGATAAGCGGAATCATCGGGGGAACTGAAGAGACAACGACTGGCGTTCATCGCCTGCGTGCGATGTCAGATCAAGGCATGCTCAGATATCCGATAGTGGCAGTCAACGATGCGAAGGTTAAATCAGATTTTGACAATGTCTACGGAACAGGTCAATCCTCTCTGGATGGAATCCTGAGAGCCACGAACCTCCTACTGAGCGGCAAGAGCTTCGTAGTTGCAGGATATGGCCACTGCGGACGTGGGCTCGCAAACCGGGCTAGGGGAATGGGAGCTAACGTCATTGTCTGCGAGGTCGACCCCCTGAATGCCCTTAGAGCGGCCATGGACGGTTTTCGGGTGATGTCAATGGCTGAAGCCGCCCCCGTAGGAGATGTCTTTGTCACGGCGACTGGTTGCAAGGATGTCATCACGGAGAAGCACATGAAACGCATGAAGGACGGAGCTATCCTTTGCAACACCGGTCACTTTAACGTCGAGATCTCCGTGGGAGACCTTGCTCGTTTGGCCAAGAGAAAACGGGAGATCAGGCCAAACAATGTGGAGTACTCCTTGCGAGACGGCCGCAGGCTCTACCTCCTCGCCGAGGGAAGACTGGTCAACCTAGGCGCAGCAGAGGGACATCCTTCGGAAGTGATGGACATGAGCTTCGCGACCCAGTTCTTGTCATTGGTCTACTTGGCTGAGAAAGGCAGAGACCTTCAACCGGGAGTCTATCCCGTTCCGGAGAACTACGAGAGGCAGATCGCAAAGACGAAGCTGGAGACAATGGGGATGACCATCGATAGTCTGACGACCGGTCAAGACCACTATTTGCACGACTACCGAGAAGGCACCTAGCTGGAACACGGTCTACAGCGTGACTCTCACTTTCCCCTCTTCGGATCCTCTCACGACAACGAGAGAGACACTGTCGCCAGCTCTTCGTGTTCTTATCTCTCTCTGCAGGCCTTCCATGGAATCCAGTTGCGTGTTGTCAATTCCTATGATCACATCGCCCGACTGCAGTTGTGCACGTTCGGCTGGACTCTCCGGGATGATTTGCATCACGAAGATTCCAGAACCAACGGCCAAGCTAAACCTTCGGGCGATTTCCCGGGAAACATCGAGACCGATGACTCCCAACCAAGGCCGCGTGACTCTGCCGTACTTTACGATGTCGTCCAGGACCGCTTTCGCCGTATTGATTGGGATTGCGAATCCAATACCTTGAGCGCCGGGAATATTGGCGGTGTTGATCCCAACGACCTTGCCCGTCAAGTCGAGCAACGGGCCGCCACTATTACCAGGGTTGATAGATGCATCTGTCTGGATCAAGTCCTCGTACACTCTTTCCGCCAAGATGTGACGGTTAAGCGCGCTGACAACTCCCATTGTGACTGAGGGGCCACCAACCAACCCAAATGGGTTCCCGATGGCGATGACTGTCTGACCCACTCGTAACTCACTTGAATTGCCCAGTTCGGCCACAGGCAGATCGCGTGTGTCAATCCTTACGACGGCGAGATCGTTGGCAGGATCCGACCCGACGAGCTTTCCTTCGAAAGCTCTACCGTCTGTCAACGCAACCTCGATCTCACGCGAGCCAGTTGTGATATGATGATTGGTGAGGATGTGCCCCTTGTCATCGATAATGAATCCGGAACCGATACCCCGAGCTGGGTGCACATGCAGGAACGCATCCCTCTCGAAACGAATAGTGTTGATGTTGGTAACACTGGCTTGGACTTTTCCTATCGCCGCAACTACATCGTCGTCCCTTGACACTGGCGAATCCTCGCCCGCCTCACTTTCGTCTGCGCTCAAAAGGTTGCCGAAAGGTAAGCAGATCGAGCAGCCTTTGCACGATCTCAACGCTCTTACCCGACTGGTGCCCACATGTCACCGGTCGTGCCCATGATCGCCTCACATGGTAGTTTTTCGCCCAATTTGAGCCTTCTTGGCCTCTTTTTTGCATTATCAAAGCCCAAATTCTGATCCGGAGAGATTTTGCCACGTCACGGAGGGGTCGTGGAGCTTCAAGTGGAGGGTTATATTCTCTTTTTGGATAAGCCTTTTATACGACTATTCCGAGGCTATTATGCCTTCCGACCAAATGGCCGCCTTCCGTTCCCGACTGCGTTGTGAAGGTGCGTTTTGGCGACAGATGGTGTGGGCACGCCGAAGTATGGAGAGTGGAGAAAAGAATGGCCGCAACGACCAAGAAGATTGGTAAGATAACGAACTGCCCCGAATGCGGGAGCAACAACCTCGTCGAAGACTTTGATCTAGGCGAGGTGATCTGTCAAAATTGCGGCCTCGTTCTGAGTGAACATGCGATCAATCGTGGACCAGAGTGGCGGGCTTTTACGAAGGAGGAGAGAGATGAAAGGGGGCGTGTGGGCCTCCCAACTTCGTTCTCTATTCATGACAAGGGCCTATCCACGGTCATTGATAGAGTGAATAGAGATGCGTACGGGCGCCAGCTGCCATTGGCGACCCGCCTGGATATGCTTAGACTTCGCAAGTGGCAGATTAGGACCCGGGTTCATTCATCCGCTGATCGGAACCTCGCTCAGGCAATGGCTGACCTCGACAGACTGACCGATAAGCTTCACATCCCGAACCCAATCAAAGAAAGAGCCGCCGTCATATATCGAAAAGCTCTCGAAAGCGGACTTGTGAGAGGAAGATCGATCGCGGCGATCGCGGCAGCTTCCCTCTACGCTGCATGCCGACTCTCGGAGACACCAAGGACACTTAAGGATCTAGCCGCAGCGACACGCATACGGAAGAAAGATGTCGCTCGATGCTATCGACTCCTCGTCAGAGAACTTGACCTCAGGATGCCCGTCGAGGATCCAGTCAAATGCGTCTCAAAGATAGCGACCAAGGTCGACATTAGCATGCCGACCCAAAGACGAGCCATGGACATCATCAACGAAGCACGAAGGATGGGCATTGTTGCAGGCAAAGACCCCATGGGCCTAGCCGCTGCAGCGCTCTACGTCGCATGTGTGCTTGAGCAAGAGAAGAAAACTCAGAAGGAGATCGCTGAAGTCGCGAACGTGACTGAAGTCACTGTTCGCAATAGATACAAGGGCCTCAAGGAGTCCCTCAAGCTCAACGTGTAGGTACGCAGTTCGTTATCGTCCCTTTTTTTCCACCATGACTTTCCTCTGCTTGACGTGAGCATATTCTCTCAAGGATGACGTTCTAACGTACCGTCGTATTCTTCCCATCCCCGGAGTCCTCCCGGCGTGTGTCCTGGGCCTGAATCTCGAGAACAACTCTTCCCGTATACCCACAATCAACACAGAGGTACAATGGGGGAAGCATCCATCCATCCATCCCCGATGACTTGGCTATGTTCAGACTTCCACATTGCGGACATGCGACAGCCGATCGGCTGGGACGCTTGAGCGCTTTCACTACTTCGATGAAGCGGTTCACCTTGGCCCCCCGCCAAATACCGTGTCAGTGTATCTCGATGCTTGATTCAGGAAAGCCCTGTTGTACGAGAATCTTGCGAACTTTGTCTCGATGATCGCCCTGGAGGAGTATCTGGTTGTCTTTTGCGGTTCCACCACAAGCACAGTAGCTCTTGAGCTTCCCAGCCAAACTGTTAAGGTCGACGCTCTTGGCATCTATCCCTTCTATGACAGTAGTGGGCTTACCCCACTTCCTTGTTTCAAGGCGGACCTTCACAAGCTGTTGTTCCATGCTAATGGTGCCGCAGACGCAAAGATCCTTTGGGAGACCGCACGTCGAGCAGACTTCCGCCATTATGGGATTCTAAAGCTCCTTGAATTGGTGACGACGCGTTAAGGCTGAGAACATATTTAAAGATACTCACACCTGCCTGACTCGCGCACCAGCTGACGATATCGAGAAGCGGGTATCGGGTCGATGCTTTCCAACGCCAAGCTTTTTCCGAATCGATCTGTGGTTGATCTACAGGATCGCCCTTGCCTGCGAACCTTACGGCTGAAGCGAAGGCCAAATGGAACAAGGCTGAGCAGGCGAGGACGGCCAAGGAGAAGATACTTGCACTGCAGGAATTCCTTTCAGCAATTCCGAAACACAAAGGGAACGAGCGTCTTCGTGCACAGACAAAACGCAAGATTGCCCTACTCAAAGCCGAGGTGCAGGCCAAGCAGAGACGGGGCGGCAGTAGAGCCACGGAGCGAAGCCTGCAGAAAACTGGAGCAGCGGAAATTGCGATTCTTGGTTTGACGAAAGTAGGACGTAGCAGTCTCCTAAGCGCCGTCACTGCCGCCAAGCCAGTTGTGGCGGCATATCCGTATGCAACGAAAGAAAGCGTACCGGGAATGCTACTGTTCGAGGACGTACAGTTCCAGCTAGTCGAGCTTCCAGCTCTCGTGCCCGGAAGCGAAGGAAGGTTTGTGTTTCAGGAAGGCTCGGCCGACCTAGTGCGCACATGTGATGGCCTGATCGTCATGGTCGACTTGAGCACTGACCCTGTCGAGCAACTCAGAGCGATACTGGCTGAGCTCGGTCGCTCGCAGGTGAGTGCTCAGAGATCGGAATCCAATGTCATCATTCAGAAGACAAGGTCTGAGGGCGTACAGCTTTTCGCCACGGGCCACCTAATGGGTTGTACTCGCGACGAAGTCTCGTCACTGCTCAAGAGCTACGGGGTTTCAAACGCGATAGTCCGTACAACGGGGGACGTGACGCTTGATGATATCGAGGATGCGATCCTCGAAACCAATCTCATCTACAAACCCACGATTGTGCTGGCCAACAAGGCAGACTTGACAGATGCGCCCGCAAGTGCTCGACGACTTCTCGACAACATGGACTCGAAGATGTCTGTGCTGGTTGCTTCTTGTCTCACAAGGACTGGACTGTCGGAGCTTGGAAAGCGACTATTCGAGGCCCTGGAGATTGCCCGAATCTACACGAAGGAACCCAATGCCACGCGTCCTTCGCCCGAACCTTTCATCATCAAGAAAGGTACGACTGTCGGTGAATTAAGCCGTCAAATACATAGTGTCCTCTTTCGCCAGTTCAAATATGCAAGGGTTTGGGGAAAGAGCGCAAGCTATGATGGAGAACGTGTCGGGATCGGCCACATACTCTCTGACGGAGATATAGTACAGATACACGCGTGAACGGATATCGACAGCACGCAATAGTGTACTAGATCGTGGAGCGGCGGCGCCTTTTGATGTTCTTCACTCGCCAGAATCCGCTGGCGTCGCGATAGTACTCGAAAGATTCCATTGACATGATTTCGCCTTGCGATATAATGCGTCAAATCATGACTTATTCCTTGAATCATCTATTGTCAGTGGTTGAATGTCGGAAATAGTGAAAAACGGCAGGTCGACCTGCACATACGCGTCAACGTCGTGGATACAAAGCGGTTGGGATACGCAGACGAGGCTCAACAACGAGGCGGCTGCGGCACCCGAGTTCGATGGATTGATCGCGTTTTCCCTTATATCCGACGCTCACTAGACACGTGATTTGGTCACGGTATGATACGGTGTCGCATCGCTGCCAGACACCTATCTTCTGATCATTCCCAGAATGCCTGCCACAATCCCGAGGATTCCTCCCGCAATGAACCCTCCACCGATTATGAAACTCAACACAGCAAATGGGAACGTTATAATCGCTCCAATCGGACCTCGCCTCATCACCATCATCATCCCACCGGCGATTACGGTCAGCCCTGCGATGAGACCTATGAGGACCGCAATAGACTGCCCCAGACCTGATGAACCGCCTAACCACCAAAAGACATCGGACCATCCAGTTGGAGGCCCCCAGAACCCGGCCGAAAGCAATTCCACTGAATTCGCGAGTATCAGAATCCCACCTATCATCGCACACACAAATCCCCATACCGCTCTTCTTCCAGCAAACCCGCGTCTAGGAGCCGGGCTGTAGCCAGCGACCCCACTTGCAACCGGCGATCCTCGCTTCCGCCCACAGAACGGGCAGTACACCGTATCTAGCGCGATCGGATTCCCGCAGTTTGGACAGCGCATGCGTTGTGCGTTTACTGGAACGACATACTTCAGTCGACCAGGACCTGAGACCCCTCTACGGGACGAAATGGCGTACGCCACGAGACCGAAGACGACTCCCAGCAAAGCCATCAGAATAATCAGCAGTAACGTTAGCCACGGGATACCGTGCGGAACGGGCTTCACTATGGTGAGTGTGAAGGGTGCGGATCTCGTTGCGGTGCCGTTTGACCCAACTATGGTGAGCGGATAAGTGGCATTGACAGCATCCGCGCCGACTGTGATTCTCATTATCGAATCTGCAGTGCCTCCTGCCGGCGGCTGAGGCGCAGGAGGCGTGAAGGTCACCGTTACGTGCGCAGGCAGACCCGTCACGCTCAATGTCACGTTCTGATTGAACGTGCCGATCGAAGTGACTGTCACAATTGCGTTCTTGGACTCTGTCGTGTTGATTGTCAGCGAGTTCGGGGAAACTTCCACTTTGAAATCAGCCGGCGGAATTACGACATTCAGAGTAACGACAACCCATCTCTGCCTTGGCGGGGACGAGGTGTCGCTTCCTGTAACATTCAATGGATAGCTTCCAGCAGGCGTTGACATTGACACGCTCACGGTGAAAGTGGATTGCGCGATACCGCCGGCTGGTGGTTGGGGCGCTGGAGGAACGAAAGTGTAGGTGGCCCCGGCAGGCAGTCCGGTGACGCCGAGAGTCACAGGCAAGTCAAATCCGGCAAACGAACGTACAGTGATCGTGTAGCTTGTCGAGCCGCCTTGAGGCACTGTTGCTGATGTCGGATTGGCGTCCAGCGTGAAATAGCTTGGTGGAGGCCCATGCACGAACTTGTTGCCATAAAACTCGTATACAGCATAGTACCCGTTGGCCCCGACAGTCGATATGCTCTGCTCCTGCGGGTGGAATGCCAGTCCTTCCACAATTCCTTGACCGTATTCGAAATAGAACGCAAGGATTGCATACTGATTGCCTGTAGGTCCGAACTTTTTGGAGTCTGCCAAGATTCGAACGTCATTGACTCTGCCTGACGGTATCGATGAAACCGCAATTCCCATCGAGTCTGTCCGAACGTTAATCTCATTCGGATGCGGTGGGGCATTGTAATATTGGCTCGGGAACTCTGACGTGAATCTGTCAGCTGAAGCTCCGTATTTTGTTAGATCGTACTTTCTGGGCGGATTGTAGGCGTAGGCTACTGAAACCCTGTCATTCGGTTGGATACCGGATAGGGTCACATATCCAGGAAACGTCGAGTTCAAATCCATCAACGCACGATCGGTGAAGATCACCTCGTGTCCCGAGTTAGCGTGGGTTCTGAGGTCGCCTGCAATCTGAGATGGAATGTGGCCATTCCAGCCGTTGCAGTCGATGACAATCAATGTGTAGCTGAACATCATGTCGGGATTTGCGGCAAGTTGGCTGTGAGTGGTGATGTTGTAAGGGATCTTCATCGCATCAAGTGTCGTGTCGGTCCGTCCCCACGCGGGTTCGCCTCTGACAACCAGAATCTTCGTTGGTACCGTGACTCTGAAGATGTTGTTCAGCACGTGCTGCGTTGTTAGTACTCCAACGGTCACATGCTTGAAGTCAGCCTTGTTCTTCACTTGGGCTACCTTTGCCGCGTCGGTGGGATTCACCAGAAACGGTCCACCCGTGAAGACTGCAGGTGATGCGGTCATGTTAGTGGTCAAGGTCACGTTCGGCGGCTCTATCACTCTGAAAAGTTGAATACCATTCGGATCAGCCAGTAGGGCGTGAACGAATCCGAAGACCAGAATCCTCTCTGCTTGTTTCCCATCCATCGGGATTACGAACGTGCCTGACGGAAAAGTGATCCCATTCTCCAATGGGGGAAGAGCGAATGCTATAGGACTCAACGTCGAAGCTATCGCAAGCAGTATCACGAGAACTGCTGCTACATTCCTAACCCGCATTTGGGTGCAAGCTCCAAGCGTTTCGCTACTGGTAACCCGAAGTTCTGTCGGACTAGACTGGTTCTGGAAGTCATTTAAGACTTGACGAGTACGCCCTACGTGCCCGGCGACTCACTTTTCGCCGCAATAGCGCATGGTTCGTGCTCGCTTGACTTGAACGTGATGATCTTGACTTGTCCAAGCGCTTCCCATAGTCAGGAAAGCATGATCATTTGCGTCAATCTCCGTTGCCACGAGAGCCCCCTGCCATGAAAAGGGCGCATGGTTGTTCAATAGTGGCTGAGCCTTCGAGGTGAGCGCTTCAAGGCTGGGAGCCGTTCCGAACGTTAGGGTTGGTTCAGGCCTTGAACCAGCGGAATGCCAGATAGTCCATCTTGCCTTTGTTCTTCTTTGGGACTGCTATCGTGAACTGCTTTCTCACGGTTGTAGCCAGTCGACCAGCCAGCACAATCTCGAATGGGCCCATTTTATCTTTCTCAGTTCTTCCGGTCACTATGAAAGGAGCATGGTCGATGCCGGGGCCGTGCTCGTAAACGGCAAAATCCGACCCGAACCGAATACCCGGAGTTACGATCAATCCTCGATCGCGGAGGTCTCTGTAGACCGAGTATCCGAGTTCGAAGTTCTTGTATGTGACCGCTGCGAGTTTCATCAATCGTGTGCGAGCTACTAGCTTCTTGGTCTTCGTGTCGACGACTTTGATTCTCTCCTTCTCCTGAAGGTAGAGCGCCTCCATCATGTCCAGGACGAGAGGCGCTGAGAAGTCCTGATCCGGCTTCGGTTTGGGGATACCGACTGGTTTCCCAAAGAATCCTTGTCTATAGATGGTCACGCCATCTTTGGGGGTCCATACGATGAGCCTCGTCCCTACAAGTTCAGCGACTATTTTGTGAACCAATCAGGAACCTTCTAGGTGGTCAGTGCTATGACTCTAATGAGGTCGACAACCTCGACCCCAAGATCAGCGATTCGCTCCGCCCGCTCGACTATGTCGCGCAGGAGAAATACCTCGGGCAGAGAAAGCTTGCCGGACAATATCTCGAAATCAAGGTTCCTTGAATCGACATCGATCTTCCGTTCCAACTCTTCAACCGATCTGGCCAGCTCCACCGCTTTATCAGGATCGAAGCCCAAGGAGTGAAGGGTCTCCTTCATCCTCGTCACCTCGCTCAAGACGAGCGAGAGTACCTCCGACAGGCCCTGAATGTACTTCTTGTCAAGCTTCCAGTTCCTCTCCGTCGCACCCATTAGCCTGAATGCCAATGCTTCTGCATAGTCCGCGATTGTGGTCATACGAAACATCAACCGGAGGAAGTCTTCACGGCTGACTAGGAGCGAGCCTACGGAAGCGACTTCCTCGAGAAGCGTCGTCCGCAACTTGTCATTGTCCGCGATCAGTTTCAGCATTGCCTCATAGTGCGTCTTGGTGGCCTTGGGTTTCCTCTCGGCAACGCTGTCGACCATGAGGACAAGTTCGCGAACAATATCAACGATCGTTCGCGCTTGGCCCTGACAGACCTCAAGTATTCTCCGTTTGATTGTGGCTTCAGTCTGGATCGGAAATGTCATCGACGGTCACTCGCTCTCTTAGACGGTTACTGACTCAGTAAGTCTTGAACGCCAAATTAAAGGTCTCTCTCGGCATGCGATCGCTAGGACCCCGAACCCATCGGGCGTAAAAAATCAAACAGGGTCCGAATACGGACTGGCTAGGATTCAGCGCTGTCTGCAATAGGAGTTCCGAGCGTCGAGAACGGGCGGGATTCCTCGAAGTACGCTCTCAGCTTGTCCACGAGCGAGATTATGGGAGTTCTCACTTGCTTCCACGTAATGCGATCTCGAAGCGTCGCCGTCTCGTCTTTCAACGTATCATAGTCAATAGTGATTGCTATCGGGACACCGATCTCGTCAGCTCGAGCATATCTTCTTCCGATCGTCCCACTCTCATCATAGTCAACGTCAAACCTTGCACGCCGCAGCACATCGCACACTGAACGGGCTTTGTCGTCCAGACCGTCCTTCGCCATCAGCGGAAATACAGAAGCCTGAATCGGGGCAATATCGACGGGTATATTCAGAACGACCCTGTCTTTCACTTGAGTGTAAGCATACTCGAGGGCTGCGTACAAGAGCCTCTCAGCGCCAAAACTGGGCTCAACGACCTCCGGCACGAACCTTCTGCCTGACTCTTTCGTTTCTATCCAGTCGAATTTGACATGCGTTGGAAGCACCTTGAATTCACCTGCCATGTAGAATCCCTTCTCCTTGATCGATTGCTCAATGTCTGTGGTCTTGACGCTCTCGATTAGTTTCTTGACTGTTACAGCTTGCGCCTTGAATGCTGGTCCGATGGCAGAATCAACTGGACGAGCGACCCTCTCCTTGCGGACCACAGGCACGTCGTACTTCTTGAAGACTGTGAGATCGGAGCCTGATCCTTTGATGTGGCTTGAAAGGTCATGGGTTGACCGGTTGGCATGCCCGGCGATCTCAACCCACCCCCACCGATCCAGTAAGATCTCATGATCGTAAGTCTGTGAAGAGTAGTGCGCGCGTTCGTTCGGCGACTTCTCCAGAAAACGCTGGCTTGCAGGCGGTATCCCCAAGCCTGACATGAACCGCTGTGACAGACCCATGAAATATGCAGACCATTCTGAAATGACGAACTTCTTGTCAAGGACCTGTCTTATCGTCGCTGTGGCGGGCTCTTCAATCCCCTTGTCCCGAAGTTGAAGCGGAAGTATGCGAACCTCCTCCTCTGCCACCTCACTAATGTGGGGACATGCGGATTCCTCGGGATCATAGAAGAACTCGAACTCCATGATCGTGAATTCCCTGAGACGGATTGGACCCTGACGAGGGGAGATCTCATTTCTGAGCGCTGTCCCGATCTGAGCGATGGCTATCGGCATTCTTTCCCTGAGCGACTCGTACACACGCTTGAAGTCCACGAACATCCCCTGAGCTGCTTCCGGCCGACCATAGGCTACTGACTCACTGTACGGGCCTATACTGGTTCGGAACATCGTCGAGAAGTATTCTGGCTTCGAGAGTTGACCGCCGCATTCGACACATCGGATCTGCTTCTCGTTGATTGCCTGCTCTATCTCTGAAAGGGAGAAGGCTTCCGCATTGATGTTGGCGGCCTCCTTGAGGAGGTTGTCAGCCTTAAATCGCCGTTTGCAACTCAGGCATCCGACCATCGAGTCCTTGAAGTGAGCCACGTGCCCTGAAGCTTCAAAGATTCGTTCAGGAGTGATCACAGGAGTCGATATCTCGACGAAGCCGTGTCTCCGGATGAACGTGTCCAGCCATTTCTCAATGATTCGCCTCTTCATGGCCGTTCCGAGTGGACCGAGGTCGAGGAATCCGCTCACCCCACCATAGATCTCGAACGAGGGCCAGAAGTAGCCCCTCCTTTTTGCCAGGTCAGCAACCATTTCGTACTTGTCCGGCTTCGCCAAGTGTTCGTGTCACCGTTTCGGTCTGTTCCATGCATCTCTGATTTCTGACGAGACGTGACGTTCTCCCTGAGCTGAAGCTTCGGGGCTTCCATATGCGCTATCCCTCCCGCTGTCTGGCGGGGTTCGTCTACGCGTACAGAACTTGTTTCCTGCTTCTACGACTAGGCTTGCTCTCATCATTGGCCTTGTGGCCTCGGCAAGTATTGGTCTAGTCTCCACAGGCGTAAATTCGGGCACGCCCATCCCTACTGCTGTTTGGATCCCACTCAACTCGACGCCTAGTTCCAATATGTTGGTTGATGCGTTGTGGTCTCTATTGGCCATGTATCCGCAGCTTGGGCAGCGGTATGTACGTTCCGATAGTGCCACAATTTGTATGTGTCCGCACTTGCTGCATCTCTGCGTCGTGTACTGTGGAGGAACCTTCTGAGTTATTACTGAGTCGGCGGCCGTTGCGGCCTTATGCTCGACCTTACTCCAGAAGCTACTCCACGCTGCATCCTGTATCGCACCGGCTAGGCTGTGATTTCGCATCATGTTTCCGACGGGCAAGTCTTCGTATGCTATGAAGTCGTGCTTTCTCACGAGTTCTCCGGCGAGCTTCCACTGCCAATCGTTCTTGGCGTTATCGTAGTCTTGCCATCGGCTCGCCAAGATCCGCCTCGCCCTGAGGCGGTTCTTCGACGGCACCTTCATCGTCCGGCTTTCTCCGTTCGCAGTCGTGAACGTCTTCTTGGACAGCTGCTTCCTGCTCAGCCATCTCTGAGCTTTCACAATTCTCTGCTGATGTACTTTGATGAGTCTCGGATTGTCAACCTGCGATCTGTCCGAGAGGTACAAGTAGTTGATGAGGCCCGTGTCCACGCCGACTGGCCTGTAGGCCACCTTTGGTTTTTCCGTCACGATGCTAGGCCTGTTTTCTACGGTGATGCATGCGTACCATTCGCTGCTATCCGTCAGAAGCACTGTAACCGTCTTTACCCTGCCCATTATCGGCCTATGCTTCACCATCCTCACCCGCCCGAGCTTCGGCAGCAAGATGCTTCCTCTACCGATCCAGGTATTGTCCGCCTGCGGATACGTCATGCTCCTGTAATTGCCATATCTCTTGAATCGCGGATACTTTGCCCGTCTCTCGAAGAAGTTCACGAACGTCTTATCGACTCGCTGGAGTACGTCCTGAAGAACCTGGCTGTGTACTTCCTTATGCTCTGAGTGTTCGCTCTTGTAGCGTGGAAGCGTGTTCTGTTGCTGCCGATAGGTGAGACTGCAGCCCGTCTCCTTGTAGTAGCTCCTCCGTTCAGCAAGCGCCCAATTGTAGAGGCGGCGGCAGAGCTCAAGCAGAACGAGAAAACGCTTAGTTGCCTCTTTCTCCGGATAGAGACGGTACTTGTACGTCTTCACCTGACCGCCTTCTGCTCCTCTACATATCCTCATGATCTACTGATCGGCTATAAACGCGGAGGGTCGTGCTTGCGGAATTGGTCAGCTTGAAAGCTGACACGCAATTCATCCCATCCCTAAAGGGATGTGAGATTTCTTGCTCAATTCCTTCTTAAGCCTAGTGCAGTTTCCGCGATTATCACGTGGCTTGGGGTCACCATTCAATAGGCCTTGCTGTGATCTCAATTCTCGGTTGGCAAGGCCTACGAGGCCGTGAAAGAATCTTTCGCTCCGGCGCCGCCCCTTGCCCATTCCCGAGCAACTCGAGTCGAATCCGA
>Ga0315280_10005291_pt1 | contig 18487 bp, 17 predicted proteins | sample YL17G06_40_MG_FD_203697 | JGI IMG/M metagenome (GOLD analysis project Ga0315280, IMG submission 203697) | Sediment microbial communities from Yellowstone Lake, YNP, Wyoming, USA - YL17G06_40 | ecosystem: Environmental > Aquatic > Freshwater > Lake > Sediment | place: USA: Wyoming | collected... | reverse complement strand
TCGCTGGACGCGGGTGGGCACTGGGCGCCGCTGCAGCTCAACCTGCCGGTGGCCCCGGTTCACGACCTCGTGGTGCACGGCGACGACCTGGTCGTGGCCACCCACGGGCGCTCGTTCTGGATCCTCGACGACATCACGCCGCTCCGGCAGATCGACGCGAAGACGGCGACCGCCGACGTCCTGCTCTTCCGCCCGCAGGTCGCGTACCGCGTCCGCTCGAACATGAACACCGATACGCCGCTGCCACCCGAGGAGCCGGCGGGTCAGAACCCACCCGACGGCGCGATCATCGACTACTGGTTGCGCGGGTCTGAAGACCCGCGCCTGCGGGGATCAGGGGCGGGTCCGGTGACGCTCGACATCCTCGACGCGGCCGGCACGCTGGTGCGGCACTACGCGAGCACCGATCAACCCGAGGCGCCGGTTGCGGGCCGCAACATCGCCGACGACTGGATCCGGCCGCCGCAGGTGCTCTCCGCCGACACGGCCATGCACCGCTTCGTGTGGGATCTCCGCTACTCGATGCCGGCCGCGCTGCAGTTCGGCTACCCGATGACCGCCGTCGTCCGCGACACGCCGCGGCAGCCGCGGGGCGTGTGGGCGCTGCCCGGGCGCTACACCGTCAAGCTGACGGTAGACGGGCGAAGCTACACGCAGCCGCTCGAGCTGAAGCTCGATCCGCGGGTGAAGACGCCGCCGGCGGGGCTGCTGCAGCAGTTCACGCTGGGGCGGCGCATAGATGACCTGTTGCGACAGGACTACGAAGCGCTGCAAGCGGTGCGGGCGCTGCGGGGTCAACTGCGCGAGCGGCAGCAGGGCGGCGGCGCGACTGGCCTCGCCGATGCGATCTCCGCGCTCGATCGGCAGGCGGCCACGATCGAGGGGGGCGGCCAGGGTCCGGGCTTGCAACCCGGCCTCGCGCAACTGAACGGGCGGCTCGTCACGCTGCTGACGATCGTTAACGGCGCCGACGTGGCGCCGACCACCCAGGTCGTGGCGGCGGTCAGCGAGGCGCGGAAGGCGCTCGCGTCGCTCGTCGCGCGGTGGGACGGCGTGAAAGCGAAGGATCTTGTCGCGCTCAACGAGAAGCTGCGTCAGGCGGGCCTGCCGCCGATGACCGTGAAGTGACGCCGGGCAGGGCAAGGTCTTGGCGCTGCCGCGACCAAGCACGACGGCAACCCTAAAGGGTCGCCCTACAAGAAGCGCGCTCCCCGGCAGGCCGAGGCGTTCGCCGAGTCCGTCCGTCAGGCGGAAGGTACGGTCAGCGCCGTGACACCCCTCTGCCGCGCGAGACCCGCGAGCCGCCTGTCGGCGGTGGCGATCGCGGCGCCGTGACGTTCGGCCAATGCAAGGTAGAGGCAGTCCGGCATCCTGTGGTCGTGCGTAATCGCGAGCATGAGGGCGGACGACACGAACGCTTCGTCATCGACGAGACGGAGGATGCCGTCCGCGATCGCCTGGACGAGCGTGTCGAGCGCCTGCGAGGAGATGGCGGTCGTCAGCTCTCCGGCGGCCACTTTGCGGCGGAGTGCCGACGCCGCCTCGGTCAGCATCAGCCTGGGCGCGATCCAGGCGATTGGACGAAGCAGGAGCTCCGCCGCCTCATCGCTGCCCACCTCGGGCACGACCCATCTGACAGCAACGGAAGCGTCGAGCACCGCGAGCGCGGGGACCTTTTCAGCCCGACGCATCCCGCTCTCCTCGAATGATCCGTGCGCTGTCCAGGCGCCGGCGACCCGGTCGACCTCCCGCTGCGGCCCGGAGCGCGGCTGCGCGCCGGGCGAGGGCCGCCCGGCGCGCGGCGACGGAGGAGGTCAGCGTGGACCGCACCTCTTCCTCGAGCGACACGCCGCGCCTGGCGGCGCGGGCCTTCAGTGCTGCCGCGACCTGTTCGCTGAGCTGGCGCACCTTCAGATTGGCCATCGTGTAGTTCCCCTCTCCTCGCGAGTATCGCATTGCCCCCACGTGGGGTCAACAGAGAGGCCGAAGGCCGGCCCTTCAAAGCGAAAGGGATCGCGGTGTGTGATAGGCTACGCGCGTTCATCGCACCCCGCCGGGCGGGCCTCCCCCAACCCTCGCGCGACACGCGGCAACCCGGTGCGCGACCAGGCCTGGCGCCCCACTCCCGCTTCAGACGGAGGACAGGAGTCATGGCCACTGCCGACAACCTCAAGGCTGCCTTTGCCGGAGAGAGCCAGGCCAACCGCATGTATCTCGCGTTTGCGAAGAAGGCGGAAGCCGAGGGCCTCAAACAGATCGCCAGGCTGTTTCGTGCTGCCGCCGCGGCCGAGACGGTGCACGCGCTCGCTCACTTCCGGGTGATGCGCGGCGTGAAGGAGACCTCGGACAACCTGCAGACCGCCGTCAGCGGCGAAGCGTACGAGTTCACCGAGATGTACCCGAAGTTCATCGCGGAAGCCGTTGGCGAAGCCAATAAGGCCGCCGAGGTCAGCTTCAAGAACGCGATGGCGGTCGAAAAGGTCCACCACACGCTGTACAGCGAGGCGCTCGCCGCCACGAGGGCCGGAAACGACCTGCCCCCGGCGAAGATCTCCGTGTGCGAGATCTGCGGGAACACGGTCGTCGGTGACGTCCCGGACAAGTGCCCGGTGTGCGGGGCCGGCGCGGTCAGGTTCACCGAAGTGCAGTAGGCGTGGTGACGGACCGGACGCACTCGACACCGGGCTTCCATCCAGATGTATGATGTGATATGGTTAGATGTATGAAGACGACCGTAGAGATTCCCGATTCGCTGCTGGAGGCGGCCCGCAAGGCCGCCGCCGACGAGGGCACAACCGTGCGGGCGCTCGTCGAGGAGGGGCTGCGCAAGGTGTTGGCGGAGCGCCGGAGCGGGGAGCCGTTCCGCCTTCGCAAGGCGACGTTCAAGGGCCAGGGACTCCAGGCAAACGTGGCAGATGCCGGTTGGGATCGGATTCGTGAGCTTTCCTACGACGGGCGCGGGGCGTGATTGCCGTCGACACCAACATCCTCGTCTACGCCCACAGGGAGGATTCCCCCTGGCATGAGGCCGCCTCTCGCCGAATCGTGGAGCTCGCCGAAGGCCGCCGGCCGTGGGCAATTCCCTGGCCGTGCCTTCACGAGTTCGTCGCGATCGTGACCCATCCTCGCATCTACGCCCCACCGACGCCGCTTGCGGCCGCCATCGACCAGGTCGATGCCTGGCTCGAGTCTCCTTCGGTCGTGCTGCTGAGTGAAACGGCGACGTACTGGCGCGAGCTTCGCGCGGCCCTGCAAGCCAGTCGGGTCGTCGGCGCCCAGGTCCACGATGCCAGAATCGTGGCCCTCTGCCGGGACCATGGCGTCCAGGAACTGTGGACGGCGGATCGTGACTTCAGCCGATTCGCGGGACTGCTGACGGTCAACCCTCTCGTCTCCGAGCCTCGGTGACCCGAAGATGCGCGAGGTCTGCCGCGCGCTGGCCATCACCGTCGGCTGCGACACGTGACAGACAACCCTGAACGTGGACCATCGCGAGTCGCCTTGGGGTCTGCCTGCGTGCGATCCTCGGTCGTCTACCTGCTGCTCTCCCTCTACATCGTCTGTGTCGGCCCGCCCGCCTTGGCGATCGCCGTGCTGTTTCGGCGGCCGGCCCTGCCGGTCGTGCTCGGTGTGGTGGCTGTTCGTCTGGCCCGCTGGATCCTTGGAATTCGCTGCCGGGTGGAGGGTTTGGCGCATGTGGTGGGCGACCGCCCAGCCGTCTACTGCCTGATGGCCATCGCCGCACAGGTCCCGATCGTCCCAATCGCCATCAGGGGCGGGCGCGCCGCGATGCCCAAGCGCAGCGCCTTGGTCAGGCCTGTGGTCCCCGACGCGTGCATCGGCCCGCCGATCGAGACCTCCGGCATGACCGCCGACGACCGCGATCGCCTCATGGCGGGTGTACGCGCACGCATGGAAACGATGCTGGCCTCGCGCTGAACGGGCTCTCCCCATCCGCCCAGGCTTCCGGCAGTTGAACCCGGCTGGCGGTCAGGCGCGGTGAGGTAGCACAAAGCTGGGATCGTGACGGTAGGTGCCCTCCGTTGATGCATGCACTAGAATGGGCGCGATGATCCACGCCAGAGCCGTCGATACCGACCCGGCAGCAGAAGAGGTCCAGTTCGCGCTGTTGCGTCAGACCAGCGCGAGCTACCGCGTGAGGCTGGCGCTCTCCCTCAGCGAGACCGTCATCGGCCTGGCCCGGCGCGCGATTCGTCGTGCGCTGGATGAACACAGCAAGACCGAAGTTGGCCTGCGGTTCGTCGAGCTCCACTATGGCCGCGACCTGGCGGATGCGCTGCGCGTCCACCTCGCTGGGCGGCGTGGGTGACGCGTGCCCGACTTGCTCTCCGCCCTGACTCCCGTCGTCCACGCCCTCGAGGACCTTGGTGTTCGTTACTACGTTGGCGGCTCGGTCGCCAGCTCGGCACACGGCATGGCCAGGGCGAGTCTCGACGTGGACCTGGTTGCCGATCTCGCGCCGGGGCATATCGAGCCGCTCGTCTCGCGGCTGCAGGACGCCTACTACGTGGATCGCGCGCGTGTCGAGGCGGCGGTTCGGAGTCGCCGGTCGTTCAATCTCATCCACCTCGACACGATGTTCAAGGTCGACGTGTTCGTGGCCGGAGAGCGACCGTTCGATCGCGAGGCCCTCGGACGCGCGTGTCCGGAAGCGCTGGGCGAGAGCCCTGACGCGCCACGGATCTATGTCGCGACTGCCGAAGACACCGTCCTTGCCAAGTTGGAGTGGTTCCGCTCTGGAGGGGAAGTGTCTGAGCGACAGTGGGCGGACGTGGTTGGGGTCCTGACGCTGGGACGGACGACCACGGACCAGGCCTACCTGCGCCGCTGGGCTGCCAGTCTGAGAGTCGCCGACCTGCTGGAGCGCGCCCTCGCCGAGGCTGGTGTGGCGAGGGACTGGCTGTGGAAGAGTCGCTCATGAACGCTGTCCAGATGACAGACGTTGGCGGTCCGTTGCAGCGCCGGGTGCTTCCGTTGCCGACCCTCGGCGAGACGGACGTCCTCGTCCGCATCAGGGCCGCCGGGGTCTGTCACACCGACGAGCACTACCGTGCCGGCACCGGCTCGGTCGCGTTCCTGCCCATCACGTTGGGACACGAAGTGGCCGGCGTCGTCGACAAGGCAGGCCCCCTCGTGCGGAGCGTCGCCGTCGGCGACCGCGTCGTCATCGCATCGGCTGCTCCGACCATCTGAGAAGCGAGCTGCCGGTCCTGCCCGAGTTCGCCCGGCAAGGGCGTCTGGACTTCTCGCACGTGGTGAGCCGCACCGTTCCCCTCGACGCGGAGGCGATCAACGACGTCCTGGGGTCTCTCAGACGCTTCGAAAGCCACGTGCGAACCGTCATCGTCCCCTGAGAGCTGTGTTATCCTTCAGGCGCCGCGGGAGTGGCCGACCGGCGTCACCATCGGCCGTCCTCCCAGGGACCCCCACATCCGGTCAGGACCGGCATCAAGACCTCACGTCGTCGCGCGGCCCAAGGGCCCGAAGGCCATGAGGCCGACGGCTGAAAGCTGACGGCTGACCGCTGAAAGCTCCCTGGTTCCGATGCCGGCGCGCTCCGGCAGGGGGACTGCGCTATGCCTGCGCACCTGTTCCGAGGAACGCCGACCGTGGTGGGGAGCTTCCCGCACACGGACCCCGACCGCCTGGTCGATCGGCTGTTCACTCGGCTTCGGGAGATGCCGGCGTGGCCGCAGCTCCCCGTGCGCGACTGGCGCGAGAGCATGTACGTTCAGTACTCGGAGGGGCTACCAGGCGCGGTCGTCGATCGGGACGCGCAGCGCATCTATTTCCGAACCGACGAGCGCTTCGAGCAGCAACTGGAGCCGTTCTACCAGGCGGTGGTCGAGGAGAACGTCGACCACTTCGCCATCTCGCGTGACTACGCCCTCGGTCTGCATCTCTTTCTCGAGAGACTCGACGAGCTTGGCTCGGACCGGCCGCCCTGGGTGAAGGGCCAGGTCACCGGTCCCTTCAGCTTTGCCATGACGGTGACCGACAAGGACAAGCGGGCGCTCGCGTACACGCCGGAGCTCCGCGAGGTCGCGGTGCAAGGGATGGCGATGAAGGCCCGGTGGGTCACACGACGGCTCAGGGAGATCGCGAGCCGCGTTCTGGTCGTGCTCGACGAGCCGTATCTGTGCTCGTTCGGCTCGGCGTTCGTCAACGTGTCGAGAGAGGATGTGATTGCGGCAATCGACGGGGCGATGGCCGCCGTCCACGCCGAAGGAGGCCTGGCGGGGCTCCACTGCTGCGGCAACACCGACTGGTCCCTCGTGCTGTCCACCGCCGTGGACGTCGTCAGCTTCGACGCGTACCAGTTCTTCCACGGTCTGCCGCTCTACCCTGCGGAGCTTGCGGCGTTCCTCCAGCGAGGCGGAACCCTCGCCTGGGGAATCGTTCCGTCATCGGGCGCGATCGAGGGGCTGACCGCGTCCCTTCTCCACGACACGTTGAAAGATCGGGTCGAGGAGCTGGCGGGCAAAGGGATCGATCGAGGAACAGTGTACCGGCAGGCGCTCCTGACCCCGTCGTGTGGGATGGGAACCTTGAACGTGAGCAGCGCCGATCGTGTGCTCGACGTGCTCGTCGAGCTTTCCGGTCTCGTTCGTGAGAGCCACGAGTCCTGATGGTCATCGCGGTCCTCGGCAAGGGCGGCGTAGGGAAGACCACGATCACTGCCCTGCTGTTGCGGCGGTTGCTCGAGTCGCGTCAGACTCCCGTCCTGGCGGTCGACGCAGATCCGTCGAGCTGCCTCGGGGCGGCTCTTGGACTCACGGTCGATCGGACGCTTGCCGACCTCCGCGACGGCATGCGGGACGATCCGGACCGAAGTCCCTCGGTCTCGCAGGCCGACTGGCTCGCGATTCGGGCCGAGGAGGCGCTTCTGGAAAACCAGGGCTTCGACCTGCTGACGATGGGCCATCCCGAGGGACCGGGGTGCTACTGCTTCGTCAACAACCTCATTCGGACCTATCTCGATCGACTGGCCCGGTCCTATCGTCACGTGCTGCTCGACTGCGAGGCGGGCCTGGAACATCTGTCGCGCCGGACAAGCGGGCGTCCGGACCGGCTCGTCTCGGTGGCCAACCGCTCGCGGATGTCAGCCGAGACCATCCGGCGAGCCCTGCACATCTATCGTGACCTTCACGGCGAGCTGCCGCGTCTCGACCTGATCCTCAACGGGTTCCAGGCGGGAGAGCCTCTCGTGGAGAGCATGATCACGATGGCATCGAATGATGGCATGGCGTTCGGACAGATCTTCCTCGTCCCCTGGGATCCCGAGGTCGCGGCGTTCGACGCCGAGGGTCGCTCGCTGCTGGAGCTCGGCCCGGCCGCGCCGGCGCTGGCGGCGCTCTGCGAGTGGGAGCCCGTCGCATGAAGGTCGCAGTCACGGGGAAAGGTGGCGTCGGCAAGACGACGGTCGCGGCGTTCCTGGCCCGCTGCTGGCGGGATCTCGGGCACCGAGTGGTCGCGGTGGACGCGGATCCTGACGCGAATCTCGCCGGCACGCTGGGCTACCGCGGGCCCGACATCACCCCGCTGGTGCAGCTGAAATCGTTGATCGAAGAGCGTGTCGGCGGCCCCGATGGCTGGGGCGGCTTCCTGCGGATGAACCCCAGGGTCGACGACATCCCCGAGCAGTTCGGCGTGTGGGTCGACGGTGTCCGCGTCCTGGTGATGGGCACCATCGAGCGCGGAAGGCGTGGCTGCGCCTGCCCGGAGAACGTGCTGCTCCGGGAGGTGCTCAACCACCTGATCCTCAGCAGCCACGAGCACGTGGTCGTGGACATGGAGGCGGGCGTGGAGCATCTGGGCCGCGGGACCGCCGAGGGCGTCGACCAGATGCTCGTGGTCGTCGAGCCGGGCTGGGCCAGCCTGCAGACGGCCGCGCGCGTGGCGAGGCTCGCCCGCGATCTCGGGATCCTGCGCGTGCACGCGCTCGCCAACAAGATTGCTGACGAAGGGGACCTGAGCTTCATCCGCGAGCAGGCAACCGATGTGCCCCTCATCGGCGCGTTGCCGCTGGACACGGACCTGGAGCAGGAGGCTCGGCGCGCGACATCCGATTCCGGTCGTCCGTTCTACCGGGAGATGATGCGAATCGCCCGGCAACTGGACAAGGGCGACTGACGACTGGCGACTGTCGACGTCAGTCCTTGGTCCTTCGTCCTTGGTCCTTGGTGCGGTTCACGGGTTCTTCGTCCTTGGTGCGCTCGCGCGCAGCTGGCACCTGGCACCGCTGACTATCGACCATCGACTATCGACTATCGACTATGAATCCCCACGACCGCTCCGTCGATCCGGCGGCTCAACTGGTGCTCGCGCGGGCGCGCGAGCTTGGCTCGGCGACCGCCTGGGATCGACATGACGACCAGCAGCCGCTGTGCGGCTTCGGCAGTCTCGGGCTCTGCTGCGACATCTGCTTCATGGGTCCGTGCCGCATCGATCCGTTCGGCGAAGGGGCGCAGCTCGGAGCGTGCGGCGCGGACGCCCACCTCATCGTGGCCCGCAACCTGGCGCGCGCAGTGGCCGCGGGCGCCGCCGCTCACAGCGATCACGGGCGCGAAGTTGTCGAGGTCTTCCGCCGGTCCGCCGAGAGCCGCTTCTCCTCCGGGTACGCGGTCTCGAACCCCGAGAAGCTCGAGGCGCTGGCGGCCGAGTGGGGTGTGGCGGATGGGGGCCGGACTCGCGACGAGATCGCCGGCCGGCTCGCCGACGCGATGACCTCCCAGTTCGGCCGGCAGGACGGGCCGCTCGTGCCGCTGCTGCGTGCGCCGGACGGGCAGCGGACGCGGTGGGAGACGATCGGCATCACGCCGCGCGGCATCGACCGCGAGATCGTCGAGCTGCTGCACCGGACGCACCACGGGGTCGAAGCCGATCCGATCGCGCTCCTGCGTGCGGCCATGCGCACCGCTCTGGCCGATGGCTGGGGCGGGTCGATGATCGCCACCGACATCCAGGACGTCCTCTTCGGCGGGCCCCAGGCGATTCGCTCGCGCGCCAACCTCGGGGTCATCGACGAGCGGAAGGTCAACGTGCTGGTGCACGGCCACGAGCCCGCGCTGAGCGAAATGATCGTCGCGGCGAGCCGTGACGAGCAGATGCTCGCACAGGCTCGCGAGGCGGGCGCCGAGGGCATCAACGTGGCCGGGATCTGCTGCACGGCCAACGAGATCCTCATGCGGCAGGGAGCACCCGTCGCAGGCAACTACCTGCACCAGGAGCTTGCGCTGCTCACCGGGGCGGTCGACCTGATGGTGGTGGACGTGCAGTGCGTGATGCCGTCGCTGCCTCAGGTCGCATCCTGTCACCACACGAAGATCGTGACGACCTCGCGGAAGGCCCACATTCCAGGCGCGGAGCGGATCGAGTTCGACCCCGCACGCGCCAGGCAGACGGCGAGGGAGATCGTCACCCGGGCGATCGACGCCTACTTGCACCGGGATCCGGCGCGGGTGAGGGTCCCGCGCGAAAAGATGGACCTGGTCGCTGGTTTCACCAACGAGAACCTCCCCTACTACATGGGAGGCCGGTTCCGCGCCGGGTACCGTCCGCTCGTCGACGCCATCGCCGCAGGACGGATTCGCGGTGTCGTGGGCGTCGTCGGCTGCAATACCGCTCGGATCCCTCAGGACAAGTACCACCTCGCGCTCGTCCGCCGGCTGCTGGCCGAGGACGTGCTCGTCGTGCAGACGGGGTGCAGCGCGATCGCCTCCGCCAAGGTGGGGCTGCTCAGGCCCGAGGCCGCGCTCGAGCATGCGGGGCCGGGCCTCAGGGAGGTCTGCGAGGCCGTCGGGATCCCGCCTGTCCTGCACCTCGGAAGCTGCGTCGACAACTCGCGAATCCTGACCGCCTGTGTGTCACTGGTGGCCGAGGGCGGAATTGGCGGCGATCTGTCTGAGCTGCCCGTCGCGGCCGCGGCCCCCGAAGCGATGAGCGAGAAGGCCATCACGATCGGTCTGTACGCCGTGGCCTCGGGCATCTTCACGGCTTTCCTTCCGGTGCCGCGCATCGCCGGCAGCCGCGTCGTCAGGCAGTACCTGGAGGAGACCGTCGAGCGCGAGACCGGAGGCCGGTTCCTGTTCACCGACGATGTGGACGAGGCTGCGCGAGGGATCCTGGCGCGGTTGAACGACAAGCGGAAGTCGCTCAAGCTCGCACCGATGCTGTTCGAGAGCGGGGTTGCCACCGACAGTGCGAGTGCCGCACGGACGCTGGTCAGCTACGAGCCTCCGAGGGGTCTCGAGGGGCTCGGCTGCGGCGAAGCGCAGAGGCGGAGCCAGGCCGGGGCGCCGGGGGAGTGAGATGCCACGGAGCCTGATCTTCCGTCGCGATCGCTGCCTGGCGTGCCGGAGCTGCGAGCTGGCGTGCGCCGTGATTCACTCGCAAAGCGGCCGGCTGGAAACAGCCGTGTTCGAAGAGCTGCCGCCGAAGCGGCGCGTGGCGATCGTTCAAGGGCGGATGGGTATAGAGGCGCTGCGATGCAAGCAGTGTGGCGAGCCGCTGTGCGTCTTCAGTTGCAAGAGCGGGGCGCTTCAGCGTGCACCGCTCGACGGCCACGTTGTCTTCGACGACACCCGCTGCGTCGCCTGCCTCATGTGCCTGATGGTCTGTCCATTCGGTATTCGTCCGGATCCTGCAAGAGGCCGAATTGCGCGCTGCGATGTCTGCCGCGATCTGGAAACGCCCGCGTGCGTGGCGGCCTGTCCCACCCGCGCGCTCGGAACGTGCGACGAACCCGCGGCCGGCGTTCGGAGTACGTTCAACGGACGCCTCGTGGTGGTGGGATCCTCGGCGGCGGGGATCGCGGCGTGCGAGGCCGCGCGCGAGTGGGCTCCCGATTGCTCGATCGTGATGGTGACCGCGGATCGCGTGCCGCAGTACTCCCGACCGCTGCTTCCGTACGTGCTCTCTGGACGGGCCGAAAGGGCGGCCCTCGGGTGGCGGGCTGAGGACTACCTCGAAACGCGCCTGGGAGTGACGGTTCTGACAGGCAGACGAGCGACGCACCTGGACACCGACATCAAGAGCCTCACGCTCGACGACGGGCGCGAGCTCGCGTTCGACAGGCTGGTCATCGCGACGGGCGCGCGCGCCGCGACGCTGCCGATTCCCGGCGCCGACCTTCCGGGCGTGTTCTCGCTGCGTACCCTCGACGACCTCGACGCGCTGGATCGGCTGGCGCGGCCAGGCCGCCGTGCCGTCGTCCTCGGCGGCGGAAACGTCGGGCTGCAAACCTGCGAAGCGGTTCTCGCTCGCGGAGTGAGCGTCACGGTGGTGGCGCGATCGTCCCACCTGCTGTCGCAGATGGTGGATCAGGAAGCGGGACGACGGGTAGGCGAGCTCTTTGGCCGGCACGGGCTCGTCCTGCGTACGGGGCGAGACGCGGCAGAGATCTCCGGCGAGTGCCAGGTAGAGGCGGTGAGGCTGGACGACGGGGAGATGATCGCGGCGGACATGGTGATCGTGGCCAAGGGGATCCAACCGAACGTGGAGTGGGTACGGGCGAGCCGCGTCCAGACGGGGCGTGGCGTGCTGGTCGATCTCTCGGGCCGGACGAGCGTCTCGGAGGTCTTCGCCGCCGGGGATTGTTCGGAGGTGACCGATCCGCTGACAGGACAACCGGCTACGAGCGGCATCTGGCCTGTCGCGTACGAGATGGGTCGGTCGGCCGGAAGCACGGCAGTCGGGGTCGAGCGAGCGTCGTGCGGCGCGCTCCGCATGAACGCCTCACGGTTCTTCGGCGAGTCGATCATCTCGATCGGCGAGGTACGGGCGGAGCGGCTGCCCGGCGCCGTCGGCCACGTGCTGGCGGACAGCGAGAGGGTCTATCGAAAGGTGGTCCTGAGGGACCGGCGACTCGTCGGCGCGCTCCTTTATGGCGATGTCTCACGGGCCGGCCTCTACTATCGCCTTTATCGGGAGCGCGTGGATCTCACCGGCGTGACGCTCGAGGATCTCGAGCGAACGGAGCCGAACACGGTGCTGAAGACCGAAGCGGACGGGCGCGTCACGTAGAACGCCGGACGCCGAACGGAGAACGCAGAACGTCGAACGTCGCCCCTTCTGTAGCGCAGGGCTTCAGCCTGCGAGAACTGGCGGCCGGCTATGCAGGTCTGAAGGGCCTGCGCCATCTGAGACAGCTCATGAAACCACCTGTGCTGTCCGCGGAGATCGCTTTATGTCAAGGTTGATCGCGGCAGCGGCTGTTCGCGGAGCACATACCTCGGTGGCTCGCGCCGGGACGCTGCTGGCGGAGGCGATCGAGCGTCATGGCCGCGAGCAGGCCGTGGGGTTCGACGGGACGGCCTACGCGCTGCCGGTGATCCTGGCGCTCACGGGGAAGAGGGTCGAGAGACTGGGAGACCTCGAGGAGGTCCTGCAGACGGCGCGCGGCTGGCTTCCGCGTGTGCCGGCTGATGACGTCTGGTTGCCGTACCTCGGCAGCGCCCTCGACGCGGGCGCCGCGACGCTGGTCGCGCACGAGGCGGTAGAGGCCATCAAACCCCTTCGCGGCGTTCCTCTGGCGTCGGAGTTCTGGCTCGGGCCGACACCCGACAGCATCCTGCGAGAGCAGGGGATCAAGCTGGTGGACGGCCGGATGCCGGGCTTCGCCGCGTGCGTGGGGGCGTTGCCGGACGACGAGACCGCCGAGCAGCTCGCGCGCGACCTGCAGGAACGCAACATCCTCGTCTTCATGGGGTCTTCCTCTGGGGGAGACTCCATGGCCGCGCAGCTCGACCGGCGCGGCGTGGACATGAACTGGGAGACGTTCCTGGTTCCCTACGGACCGGACACCTCCTCGATCGTTCACGCGCTCGGGTTCGCCTGTCGCGCGGCCATGACGTTCGGAGGGCTCAAACCCGGAGGATTGAAGGAGGCGCGCGAGATTCTGCTCTACAACAAGCGGCGCGTGTTCGCGTTCGTCCTGGCCCTGGGAGCGCTGGACGACGAGAAGTACGCGACGGCGGCGGGCGCCATCAACTTCGGCTTCCCGGTCGTCGCCGACACCGACATTCCCGAGATCCTGCCGAGCGGCATCTGCACCTACGAGCACGTCGTGTCCAACGTCCCCCACCGCAGCATGCCGTCGCGCGCGATCGAGGTGCGCGGGGTCAAGATCCGAACGGTGGAGATCCCCATTCCGGTGCGGCACGGACCCGCCTTCGAGGGTGAACGGGTCCGCAAGGAAGACCTCGCGGTCGAGTTCGGCGGCAAGTACACCCGAGCCTTCGAGTATCTGACCAGCCGGCCGATGGACCGCATCGAGGACGGTCTGATCCGGGTGGCAGGGCCGGAGATCTCCGATGTCGAGGATGGCGGCCGTCTGCCGCTGGCGATCTTCGTGGAAGTGGCCGGGCGCAAGATGCAGCCCGAGTTCGAGTCGATCCTCGAGCGGCACATCCACAGCTTCCTGTCCGAGCCGATGGGGGTCATGCACCTGGGGCAGCGCGACTCGGTCTGGCTGCGGATCTCCAAGAAGGCCAGGGACGCGGGGTTCCGCATCGCCCACCTGGGAACGGTCCTGCTCCACAAGCTGAAGAACGACTTTCCCGCCATCGTGGACAAGGTGCAGGTGACGCTCTTCACCGATCCCGGACAGGTGGAGGCGCTCTACCCGGAGGCCGCTCTTGCCTACCAGCGTCGCGACGAGCGCATGGGCGCGCTGACCGACGAGGCTGTCGACACGTTCTACTCGTGCGCCCTCTGTCAGAGCTACGCCCCGAACCACATCTGCATCATCACGCCCGAGCGGCTCGGGCTGTGCGGCGCTTACAACTGGCTTGACGGGAAGGCCGCGTACGAGATGAACCCGCACGGCGGCAACCAGCCGGTCCGCAAGGGGGACAGCATCGATCCGGTGAACGGCCAGTGGAAGGGGATCAACGACTTCGTCTCCCGCGCCTCGAACGGCGCCTTCTCCCAGTTCTCCGCGTACTCGATGATCGTCGACCCGATGACGTCCTGCGGCTGCTTCGAGTCGGTCGCCTGCGTCCTCCCGGGCACGGCCGGCATCATGATCGTCGACCGGGACCATACGGGGCAGACCCCGGTCGGGATGACCTTCTCGAGTCTCGCGGAGATGACAGGCGGCGGACAGCAGACGCCCGGCTTCATCGGCATCGGCACCTTGTACATCCTGTCGCGGAAGTTCATCAGCGGCGACGGCGGGCTCGTGCGGCTGGTCTGGACCACCACCCGCATCAAGCAGAAGCTCGGGGACAGGCTGCGCCGGCGGTGCGAGGAGAGCGGGCACCCCGACCTGTACGACAAGATCGCCGACGAGACGATCTGCACCGAGCTCGAGCCGCTCGTCGAGTACCTGGCGTCGGTGAACCACCCAGCGCTGGCACTCGGCGAGATGATTTGATCTGTCAACTGTCAACTACTGCCCCTACTGCCGATGTTGACCCTCAAACCCAAGACGTGGCCTGGCGCCATTCGCAAGGTGACCCTAGGCGCCGGAAGCCGGCGCCCTCTCACGGTCGGCGGCGGCAGAGGGCTGCCGCTCCATTTCTTCGAGGCGGACTTCCCCCATCGTCCGGTCCTGGCTCTGGAGATCACCGACGTGGATCCACCCCGCTGGATCGAGAGCGTTCGTCGGCCCTGGGAAGGAGTGCTGGGCCAGCCGGCCGCCGCGGCACGTCGTGCGGTCGAGGAGTACGGGGCCGACCTGGTGATGCTGCATCTGGTCGGCACGCATCCGGATCGGGGCAACCGCTCAGCCGAGCAGGCGGTGGCCGACGTTCGTGCGGTGCTCGACGCGGTGAGCGTTCCGCTGATCGTCAAGGGACCCGGCACCGGTCTCAAGCAGAACGACGTGCTGGCGCGAGTGGCCGAGAGCTGCAACGGCGAGGGCCTCGTGCTTCATTCGGCCTGCCAGGAAGACTACAAGACCCTGGCTGCCGTCGCGGTGGCGTACGGCCACGTGCTCGCGGCGGAAAGCCCCATCGACTTGAACATCGCCAAGCAGCTCAACATCCTCCTGTCGGACGCGAACATGAACCTCGATCGCGTGCTCATCGACCCGCTGACGGGCGCGCTGGGCTATGGGCTCGAGTACACCTACTCGGTGATGGAGCGGATCCGTCTGGCCGCGCTCGGCGGTGATCCGATGCTCACCTGCCCGCTGATCTGCGTGGTCGGCGAGGAAGCGTGGAAGGCGAAGGAAGCGAAGCTCGCCGGGGGACCCGAGCCGCTGTGGGGCGACCAGGAGAAGCGGGGCGTCCACTGGGAGGTCGTCACCGCGCTGCCACTCGTCCAAGCTGGCACCGACCTTCTCGTCCTGCGTCACCCTGACGCGCTCGCCCAGGTGCGCCGGCAGCTTGACGTGTGGTTCGGTCCCACTGCGCAGCGCGCCAGGAACCAGGAACCGCACCAGGAACGAAGGACTAAGAACTGACATCCGGCACAGGTGCGAGGACTACTTTGACAGATCGCCATATTCAGGCCGGAAACGGCCGCGCCGCGAACCGCTCGACAGCGCCGAACCACGCGTCCTCGGCCGGGGCGGACGCTGAGCCAGTCGGCCGCTGACGCCCAGCCTCCGGGCGAGCCTGTGCCAGCGGCGCGTGGGTGGGGCGACCTGGTCGGCGCTGCTCGCATGGTTCGCTCTGCGGCCATTTCCGGCCTGTTTCGCTTCGGCGATCTGACAAAGTCGCGCCAACTACCAAGGACACGTTGATGGGACTGACCGGCCTGCAGATCTTCAAGCTGCTCCCCAACACTAACTGCCGGAAGTGCGGGTATCCGACCTGCCTCGCGTTTGCCATGAAGCTGGCGGCCGGCAAGGAATCGCTCGACAAGTGCCCGGATGCGTCCCCGGAGGCGCGGGCTGCGCTGGGCGCGGCGTCGGCGCCACCGATCCGCGCGGTGACCATCGGCCGCGGGCCGCGTGCGGTCACGGTGGGCGAAGAGACGGTATTCTTCCGGCACGAGAAGACATTCGTCCGGCGGCCGGGCCTGTTTCGGACGCTGGATCCCGCCACGACCACTCCTGCCGAAGTGGAGAACCGACTGGACGAGTGGAGCGCCCTGGAGATGGAGCGCGCCGGCGAGGTGTTTCGGGTCGACGGCGTGGCGGTGGTCGAGAACCCGGCTGCGCTCGATCGATCGATCGCCGCCGCGGCGGCGGCGGCCAGACGGGGCCTGCCAGTGACCATTCTGGCGGCCACTCCTGGCGGCGCGACCGCGATGGCCGAGGCGCTCAAGGACCAGCACCCGCTGATCGTGCCGCCGGATGGCGCCGGCGCTGCTCCCTACGTGAGCCTGGCTGCGCGGTTTCAGGCGGCGCTCGCGGTCCCCGGCGCCGACCTCGACGAGTTGGCGGAGGCGGCGAGCGAGGCCGCGCGGGCGGGGATTACGGACATCCTGCTCGCACCGACCTCTGCCGACGTGCGCACGCTTCACGGAACTCTGAGCAAGATAAGACGAGCGGCGCTCGACCGGATCCACCCGGGTCTCGCCTACCCGGTGTTCCTTCGCGTCCGGCCCGGCGAGATTGCAAAGGCGGTGGTCGGGATCACGAAGTTCGGCTCAGTCCTCGCAATTGACGACCGCGGCGGCGAGACGTGGCTCCCGCTGTGGACCCTCCGGCAGAATATCTATACGGACCCGCAGAAGCCGCTGCAGGTCGGACCCGGGGTCTACTCGATCGGCGAGCCAGGCCCCGCCTCGCCGCTCCTGGTCACCACCAACTTCTCGCTGACCTACTTCATCGTCTCGACCGAGCTCGAAGCGACCGGCGTGCCGTGTCACCTGTGCGTCGTGGATGCCGAGGGGATGAGCGTGCTGACCGCATGGTCCGCCGGGAAGTTCTCGGGCGACCGGGTCGCAAAAGCGCTGCGCGAGCTCGGAGCGACCGAGCGCGTGAATCATCGGACCGTGATCATTCCCGGCTACGTCGCCGTCATCTCCGGGGAGCTCGAGGACACTCTGGGCGATGGCTGGCGGGTGTTGGCCGGTCCCCAAGAGGCGTCCGACATCGCCCCCTTCTTCCGCGACGTCTGGGAAGGGGAACACCCCGCAGCGTGAAAACGGACGGCTCGATTCTGTCAGTCCGGTAGCAGGTGCTAGGTGCTGGGTGCTGGGTGCCGTGCTACGTGCGATGTGCCAGGTGCGCCGAGCTTTTGACTGCGCACCGAGAACCAAGAACCAGGCACCGCACTAAGGACGAAGGACAAAGGACCAAGGACGGACAAGCATCTGCGTAGTCTGATGCCCAATCATCGCGTCACCTTTCTGCCGTCGGGCCGGTCGGCGCTCGTCGCTGAAGGCGCCACGATTCTGGACGCCTCGCGGCTGGCCGCCGAGCCCTTGCGCGCGGAGTGCGGAGGCCGTGGCGCGTGCGGCCGATGCCTGGTGCAGGTCGTCGAAGGCCAGGTTCCCGAGTACCGGGTGCTCCGCCGCGAATCCGGTCTCCCGCAGGTGCTCGCGTGCGTCACACAGGTACGGGATGGACTGACGATCCTCCCGGCCGTCGAGAAGGAGCTTCCGAGGCTTGTTTCCCACGATCGGAACGTTGGAGTCGCCCCGCTCGCCGAGTGGGCTCCCTGGGCTCTGGAGCTGGATTCAGTCGTGTCCCTGGAAGCCGGGGCTGACCTCGGCGTCGCCGTGGATGTCGGCACGACGACGCTGCGGCTGTTGCTCGTCCGGCTCTCGGACGGGGTCGTGGTGGGCGAAGCAGGCGCGTACAACCCGCAAATCCTGAGCGGCGCCGACGTCATCTCGCGGATCGTGGCGGCTGAGAAGGGGCTCCTCTCGGATCTGGCCGCCTCGGTCCGAAACGTCATCCGCGAGATGATCTGCCGCATGGCCGAGGAGGCACATGCCGACCCGGGCGGGATTCGTGGATACATGGTTGCAGGAAACCTGACGATGATTCACCTGCTGCTCGGGGTGGATCCGTCCGGCATCCGCCGGGTGCCGTCCGAACCCCGCGCGCTCGCGTTCGACCCGGTCCAGGCGTCGGATCTCGGGTGGCCGGGTCGTGGCTCTGTGGCGGTTCACAGTCTCCCGGCCGCGGGAGGCTGGGTCGGCGCCGACATCATCGCTGGCATCGTGAGGGCGGGATTCTCGCGGTCGCTCGACGGCGTCACCCTCTACGTGGACCTCGGAACCAACGGGGAGATCGCGCTCGGCGGGAGAGAGTTCGCGCTGACGTGCGCATGCAGTGCCGGGCCAGCGTTCGAGGGTGGCGGCATCCAGTGCGGCATGCGGGCGGATCGGGGCGCGATCGACGGAGCCCGGATCGACCGGGAAGCAGAGACGCTGCAGGTGTCGGTCATCGGGGCAGGCGAGGCTCACGGCGTCTGCGGGTCAGGTCTGATCGCCTTGACTGACGCCCTGTTTCGCGCGGGCTGGATCGACCGGAGTGCGCGGTTCACCGGACGCCTGCCTTCGAAGTACCGAATCGAAGGTCCATGGGGAGTCGCCGCCGCGCTCACCGACAGCGGAAAGG
>Ga0315280_10005290_pt1 | contig 18489 bp, 24 predicted proteins | sample YL17G06_40_MG_FD_203697 | JGI IMG/M metagenome (GOLD analysis project Ga0315280, IMG submission 203697) | Sediment microbial communities from Yellowstone Lake, YNP, Wyoming, USA - YL17G06_40 | ecosystem: Environmental > Aquatic > Freshwater > Lake > Sediment | place: USA: Wyoming | collected... | reverse complement strand
GAACGGGTTGAGCACCGCAAGGACATGGAGAAGTTCAACGCGGAGAGGCAGGCGGAGCGTACCAAGCACGCTGAGGAGCTGGCCGAGGCCAGAATAGCGGCTAAAGATGCCTTGGAGAGCCGCGACGCATACAAGGGACAGCTTGAGCAGACGAAGGCGGAACTGGAGAAGACCAACATAAGCTACCAGAGGACCATCGCCGACAACTTGGAGTTGACGAAGAGCCTGAGATTGGCCCACGAGGAGACGCTGAATGTGTCTAAGGAGAAGGGCGCCGTGGAGGAGAAGCTGAAGAAGGCGAAGCGCCTCGGCAAAGTCACGGTCAACCTTTAGAGGATGATGAAATGTCCATAACAGAGCTATTGGAGAAGATCGCCAAGAGAACGCCTGAGGAAGCCACGGTATTCCTCCACGAGGCCGACGACGGCACGTACATCGCCACGCCAGCCCTCGCTTCCGACGGTGTTCAGGATAGCGATGAGAAGCAGACCGCTGCCGTTGATACATACATAACCGTCTTCCAGGCCACGCTAACGGGACCAGCTGACGAACTTAAGCGACAGATGAAAGGGCTGTACGTTAGCATCGAGAGCTTCCTAAAGGCTGGGAACGCCACGGCGGACGTGATCCTGCTGATAAGCGCGAAGAATCACTCCGCCTCCTCCTGGGTGAACATCATGTCCGCAGCGACCTACGCCAACATAAACACCACGTACCTCAGCAAGCCCTTCACGGGACATATCCGACCGCAAGCAAATCTTGACGAGTGGCCAATAGACGTAAGGATCCAGATAAAATCGGACGAGCTGAACCAGGGCTACGGGAAGGTCAGAAACACCAGCTTCGTCACGGCGCGCTTCAAGTAGGCGCCTAAGATGCCGAGAATGGGCATCGTCTGCGCCGGGGCAGAGCGTATAGACACCGGGTACACGGTCACGATACCCGCCACCGGCGCCATAACCATGGCGACCTGGTTCAAGATCCCGGCCGCGGGAACTGGAGTCCTGATGGGAAGCGGTAAGGTAATCGCTGCATCCTTCAACCGCGCACAGATCAACTGTCAGGCCACAAACAAGGTCCGCGTCTACTCCAAGGACGACGCCCTAACCGTGGTCAACGCCACAAGTAATAAGACGGTGCTCGATAACCTCTGGCACCACGTCGCCGGCGTGGTCGACGCCGCCAACGACATAGTAAAGGTCATAGTCGACGGCCAGCTCGACAACACCGCCACGGGAGTAATCGGCGCCATAACCCTAGACGGATTCGACTTTACACCTGGTTGCCTCCACAACGAAACCGGGTACAGCAACTACATCACAGGCGTCCTATGTGAGCCCGCCATATACACTAGGGCCCTTAGTATCCCGGAGGTACGTATGCTCATGGCGGGGAGGCCGCCCTTGGCAGGCCTAGCCGTATACTATCCGATGAAGAGGGACGCCAGATTCGGGACGAGCTGCCTGGTTAATGAGGCCACACCGTACCTTTACAACGGTACCCTTCAGGGCTCGCCTAGGATTGTTCCCTGCCCGGGAATCAAGACGCCCTGGCGCTCCAAGTTTTAGATTAAGGCATCACAGTCAAGCGGCGCGTTCACGCTCGTGAACGCGTTCACCTTGTCCCTCCATGGTGACCTGGAGGCTAAATATTCTGGTCACTGGCTGACAAAAGCGGGCGACTGCAGCCGTCAGGGCATTGAGCCCATAAAGCCCGAAAGAAAGTGAAAAACATGTCTGAACAAGAAGCGGTGAAACTCGACTTCAGCGGACTCAAAGATGTCCTAATCGAAGCTCAGAAAAGACAGATCGACGAGATCAGGGAAGCGTTGAAGCCCCGCGACCCGAAGGGCAAGGGCGTTATCGCCACAGGCGAAAGCCAGTCTAAGATGCTGGCCGAAGCCTTCAACGTCATGCGCGAGACGGGAGCCTTCAAACTTGCGGAGCAGTGGACCGTCGCCATACCCAACTACACGGCTTACGAGACCACAGCCCACCTCAGGGACTTCGTCTGGGTTCAGGAAATCCTCAAGGGCAAGGCGGGCGACACAGCAAACATCCCATACGTGAAGGACGCGGACTTCCAGATCCTCGCCTCAGTGGGCAACGCCTTCGCGGCCGAGACAACCGGCCTTCTGGGAAGCGTCTCAACGACACTTTATGAGGCGGGCCTCTGGAGCGACATCAACTACTACGAGATCGAGAAGTACGACAGCAACGTCATCGAACAGCTCAACGCGAACCTGGCGATAGCAGGCATAAGGGCTGAGGACGCCGAGATCATGACCCTCATCGATGCCCTTACGAGCACAAACTACGCGGGTAACGTCACCCGCCTAACAGCTAGCGCCTACTTCTACGCCAGCAACATCCCCAAAGCCCTCAAGCTCCTATTGGCCACAGGCAAAGCCGTTAAGCCCGGCGACTGCGTACTATACATGACCCCCCACGCCTACGGCGCGCTCCTGGAGGAACTCGTCGCAAGCCAGATCATCGCCGATGCCACGCCCAGCATAATCAACCAGGGAGTAATCCAGAATCTCTACGGAGTCAACATCGTCGTCGGTGGGTACAGGCCCAGCACACAGAGAACAGCTGGAGGCGTAGCCACGGGCACGGTCGACCTCTGCTACCTCATGAGGGCCAAACGCGCCGTCGCGCTGGCGCCCAAGAGGGACCTCCTCATAGAAACCGACAAGCAGATCGCAACCCGCAAGCTGAGAATCACCGCATCGCACACCTTCGGAGTAAAGATCTTATCAGGCAAAGAGATAGTTCGCGTTTGGACAAGCAGAGTAGCTTAGTCTTGACTCGATCTATCGAGCCTACCAGCTTCCCCCGGCTTTTTACGGGGCTAATCAATTTCAGAGGTTAACCGATGAAACTATTTGCCCTCATAAATTTATACAACGACCGGATGTTTCTGGCCGCCTGCCTGGAATCCCTGATCGGCAATGTGGACGACATAATCGTGGCGGACGGCGCTTACAAGCTCTATTTCGAGAGGTTCAGGGAGTTCGACCCCCAGGCGCGTCCCTGGAGCACCGACGGGAGCCTCGAACTCATTAAGAGCTTCCGAGGCCTCCCGCCTGTGACATGGGTCAAGGCGTCCCACGGGGTTGAGCCTAATAGCCCACTTGAGGACGAATGCTGGCCCAACCAAGCGGTGAAAAGGACGGCCCTGCTCGAGGCCGTTCCCGACGGCGACTGGTTCCTCATCATTGACGCTGACGAGATGATCGCCGGCGACGTTCAGGAGGGCTTCGAGAAGGTTTACGACTCGGGGTGCGTCTGCGCCAACATGCCCATCTATAACCCAGGGACGGAGGTTGAGAGGGTGACTATGGCGTGGCATCCCCGAATCTTCGAGAAGCTGCCGGGCATGCACTACAAGGGCACGCACTGGCACCTGAGGGACGGTTATAAGCGCATCATCGAGGGATCTTACCCGATCTACTGGTCGGACTGCATGGCGCTGATCCACTTCAAGACCTTCAAGAGCCAGGCCCGCCTCATGCCCCACGAGAACTACATGCAGGACCTGGCGGGCCTTGGCTGGATTGAGCCGATGGAGAGGAAAACGTAAAATGTTTGAATGGTTTAAGCGAAACGACATCGGAAGGAAGCTCCAGGCAGCCGTTGAGGAAGTGATCAATGGCGAAGGATGGGGCCCCTTCGAGGACCTTGAAAAGGGAGGGGCCTTGGTCAAGGTGATACTTGTCAAAGGGCAGATCATCAGATTCGAGAAGTACATTCCGCTTAAGTTGAATATGTCATCAGATTATCCCTATTCGGCATCGGCGGAAGTACAACCAGTTCAAATCGAAATAATTGAAGACCAAAATACGAAGCCGAAGAGGAAGCGGAAGGTTGAAGGTCCTTAATCTCTGCATCCAAGATCCAGCGGGCGCCGCCTATGCGTTGAGCCATGCCCTGAACAAGTTCGGGCATCATAGCATCAACATTAGGGCGAACGACAACTACATCCACTACCCGACGATCTCAGCGCTTCGCATGTACGAGGCCGAAGGGGTGAAGAAGATAGCGGAGAAGGCGGACGTGGTGGTGTTCCACCAGGCGGTTCAGCCCTTCATCAGCGCCATCGGCCTCGATCCCAAGAAGATCAGGAAAAAGATCGTGTACTTCCACGGCAGCGAATGCCGCAACATGGGCTCCCAGATCGTTGAGCAGGCGGAGGATCTGCTCGGGGACTTCCAGATCCTCGTGAGCACGCCCGACCTGTTGAAGATTGTGAATGATGCCAAATGGATGCCCGTCTGCCGTAGCTTCGCCGAGATCCAGGGCAAGTACTCCAACTCGAAGAGGGACGAGGCGGCGCTGGCGGCCTTCGCCGAACCCAAGAGTAAGGTGATCCTGACGCACGCCCCTACCAACATCGAGATCAAGGGAAGTACCTACTTCTACAAGGTGATAACGGAGGTCGTTAGGAACGCTCCCTGGGTGGAGTTTCAACCCATCCAGAACACGCCGTGGGATGCCTGTCTGCGCATGATAGCGTGCAGCGACGTCATGTTCGACAACTGCATCCTCGGCATCTACGGCCTAGTTGCTGTCGAGGCAGCGATATTCAGGCTTCCCGTGGTCTGCAGGATAGACCCCTTCGTCGCCGACGTCATGGAGAAGGAGAGCGGGCTCAGGCAGCCGTTCATCCAGTGGCCCGATGAGGACTCGCTGAGAACCCAGACCTTCATGATGTGCGACCCTAAACACGGCCCAAGGATCAGGGCTAAGTTGGGAAATCTCGCCTACCGCTATTGCAAGCGGATGCACGACGACAAGCCCGTCGTCGACAGGTTCATCAAGATCGTTGAGGATATGCCGTGATCCTTCAAGACTACTGGGAGAGCAGGGCCTCCTTCTACGAGGTCCACGATGTGCTGGGAAGAGGAATCCTGAAGCACTACCTCGACAAGTTGAGGCCTCAAAGCCTAGTTGACGTCGGCTGCGGAAGGGGCGAACTCTTCCCGCTCTACGAGAGGATTCCCCGCGTCGTGGCCTTGGACTTCAGCCTCAACATGCTGGAGTACGCCCAGCGTCGCGTCGAGAGGCACGGGTTCGGCATCGATCTGAAGCGCCTGGACATCACGAAGGAGAGACTTGAAGAGAGGTTCGATGTCGCCCTGACCCGCACCGTGCTGATGCATATCCATCCTCAGGACATCAAGGCAGCGGCAAGGAATGTCGCGGCGATGAGCGACTGCCTGATTCTCTTCGAGTATTGGGAGCCCAAACAGATCAGGGTGACGGCTCCTCACAATTGGCTCCACGACTACGTGGGCCTGTTCACGGATCTGGGCTACCGTCTTGAGGACTCCTACGCGCGGAGCGACATGCCGCAGGTCCTATTCGTATTCACGCAGAGGTCGATCCGAGAAAACAAGGATTGAAACGTAAAAAGAGGTAAAGAGAAATGGTTGCGAGAACGGCTTCATCCGGCGCGCATGGAGACATCGAGGTAGGGTACAACGACATCTGGGGGGTCCAGATGAACACGAACGATACCACGACGCTCAGCGAGTTGTCGGCGAGCAAGGCGATAACCACGCTTACCGTCATCAAGAAAAGCGACCGATCCACAGTCACCGCTACCTCTGCCAACAACATCGTCACCCTCACCCAGGCGGGCCTCACCAATGAGGACCTCCTAATCTTCGCGGCGGGGGTGGCGGCCTAATGCCCTTCTGCACCTACACCGACGTCCGCCGGATCATCGACACCGGCCTCGAGGACGCCGACATAACAGCCCTCATCGTCCAAGTCGACGCCGAGATCACGGAGAGAGACATCAACGGGAGCGCCAATACTAAGAAGACCATAAGCGCCCTGATCACGGCCAGTCTCATCGGGCTTAAGGACGCTAAGTCAAGGGGCGCCGGCGAATACTCCGAGACAACCCGAGACCCCCAGGACTGGAGAAACCAGGCTGAGATCCTGATAGCTAGGATCAACGCGCCAAGAGGGAGACTAGGATAATGCCGTTCCCTAAGCCGTATCCGCCGACGCCCATAGACTACGCGGACTGGAACACGCTTATAGATGCCCTCGAGGCCCGGTTCGGATCGTCGGCGGCGGGGTTCATCCAGGATCGCACAAGGATCGTCAATAGTCGGGGAAATATCTGGGCCAAGGCCGCCGGAAACATCCAATTGGCCATCGAGGATATACTCGGAGACGGAGGCGGCGCCGTCTGGCTGCCGAAGGGAAAGATCACGGAGACCTCCGGATGGGTCATAGATGAGACGAAGCCCGTATACATTCATGGTGCCGGGATGTGCTGGCACGGACTCGACATAGGCACCATGATCGAGTTCGCCTTGGCCAGCGGCATTCACTGCATCGACTTCGACGCAGCCTCCATCATCCACTTCGGCGGTCTTTACGATTTTACCATCTATCCTACAGCAGGCGATAGGGACGCCGTTCATCTAGACTCCGTGTCCGATTGGCACATGGAGAGGGTCTACATCAACCAGGCCCGGAGACACGCCTTCCACGTGCAGAGCACCGGCGACGCCTGGAACCTCTATGTCAAGGACAACCTCATCGAGAACTGTGTTCAGAAGGGTATAAGGCTCGAGGGCGGCGTCGGTGCCGGTGTCATTCTGAAGAGCTACTTCCTGAACAACTACTTCTACGCCAACGGCGGGGACGTGGAGCTCGGCGCCCTCGACGGCACCACGGGAAAGGTCCGCCTCTGCCAGTTCCACAACAACCAGCACTTCAACACTGTCGGCGTCGGAATGAAGATGTACCGGAAGGTAGAGCAGATCCTCGTCATGGGCGGCATCTTCTACAAGACGGGCGGGGACGCCATAGATATTGATGATGATGGCGTCGCGAACAAGTGTGAACGGATCACCATAGGCCCTGTGAACATCGACGGCCAGGGATCCACGCCCAACGGCGTCGATCTCCAGGGCTATACCGACCACGTGGTCATCGGCCCGGGCCAGATCTTCGGATTCACGGGCTCCGCCGTCAACCAGGGCGTGAACGTCACCAACGTGACTAAGGTGGGGCTGTACGAGTCATGAGCTTCCAATATGGACACTTCGGCACAGGCTTCGACGTTATGGCTCCAACGAGTGAGGCTCTCAGGTTCAGCGACTTCGTCGAGCTCCGCGGCGCGGATATCACGGTGATCAAGCTCGTCGAGATCGGAGAGGATTCGTATGGCCAGCCCGTCTATTCGGAGTTCCCCAGAGAGGAGAAGGCCTTCGTCCAGAGGGACGAGGGCGAGAGAATCATTACGCCGGGGACGATCAAGAAGGGTCTCATCAGGTTGTTCCTGAAGGCCTGGGCCGCCATAGGCGAGGAGGGATACGATGTGGAGGTCGACGGTATCAGATACCACGTGGCGGCACTGGACAAGACGCGGGCGTACATAGGTGCGGAGGCCGTGAGGAAGGCTTGACCGACCCTAAGCTCGCGTTGAAGGGGCTCCTCGAGGCCGAGTGGGACAGGGACGGCGTCGGCTTCGTGCCCAAGTTCAGCTCCGACTGGTACGACGCCAAGGAGCAGATGCCCCAGGTCGTCGTCAGCCAGGTCCTCACCCAGCCCAGGGTCATCGGCTTCAGCCAGGATCTCCCTACGGCCCAGCGCCGCTTCGAGGCCGTGTACGCCATCGATGTCTGGAGCAAGGGCGACCAGGAGAAGCGGTGGATGATGCTGAAGGAGGTGGACCGCATAATCCACTCGAAGTGTAATAGCCCAGGCGGCGGCCTGGAGTTCGCCGAGGCCTCGAACTGGAGGGACCTCGACGAGGGAGACATGCACCCCCGGCTCTACAGGAGCCGAGTGCATGTCGAGGTATTGTATTATGGTTAGGAGATTGAAATGAATTGGTCAGGTACAAGGGTAAGGACCAGATAGAGTTCGGCCACTACGCCTACGAAGAGGCGAACTACGGCAGCTCCCCAGGAGCCGTGACGCTTTACCGGGTGGGATACGTCACCGAGCTGACGCCCATCTACGACTCCGAGCTCAACAGGGTATTCGTGCTCAGGGACAGCGCGACGGAGTCGGGGAGGCCCATCGCCATCCTGAGTCGGAAGGAGAACGTCGGCCTGAGGATCTCGTGGCTCCAGGGCCAGCTGGGGGACTACTGGCAGAAGTTCATGCTGGGCGGCTACAACTTCTTCGCCGAGGCCAAGATCTACAAGTCGGATACTGAGAAGCTGTATGTGCTGTGGAAGGGCCTCAAGGCCGACGTCCTCTCCGTCCGCTGCGGCATCGGAGAACCCGTAACCTGGTCGGCGGAGCTGATAGGCAAATTCGTGGACACAGCCACAACTACGACCAGAATCTACGGCGCCTCCCCGGGGGTCGTCTGGGAGTGGAAAGACTCCTACGTCGCATCCAGCGAGGACGACTCCACGTGGGATCCGTTCCCGGATGTCACCGACTACGAGTTCCGCGTAGACAACAGGCTGAAGCCAAACTTCGCCTTCAACGCCACGGGCTCCAAGCAGCTCGTCAGCCTCGAGGAGATGGAGCAGGTCTGCTCCGCCAGGATAACCGCGAACTTCACGAGTGAGAAGTACCTGGAGTACCTGCTGAACCAGACGGAGCTCTACCTCAAGCTGAACCTGCCCAACGACCAGTGGCTCAAGCTGAACAAGGGCAAGTTCAGGCTCGTCGAGCCGGTTCTGAAGCCTGAGGACCTCATCGCCTGCAGGCTCGAGTTCGAGGGCATGTGGATGACCCACTCGTTCACGTAGGAGGGAATGCCATGCGCCACGAAGTCGAGATCATGGGACACCGGCTGGTGTTCAGGACCTGGACCTACGGGATGAAGCAGCAGGCTCTCAGAAAGGCGACAAGGTGGGAGAGGAATCCAGGCGGCGACCTGGAGCCGGACGTAGACCCCTGGACCCTCAACGACATGATGCTGATACAGACCATCGTCGAGTGGGACCTCAAGGATGAGAACGGACAGCCGTTGCCCATCACCATGGAGAACATCCACGCTGTTGAGCCGCCGGAGCTGGTGGAGGCTATGATCGCGGAGACCCAGCACATCAACGGGGTGGGTGTCGAAGAACGAAAAAAATCGTAGCGGCGGTGAAGCGCGAGAAAGCCGAGCCGCTCCTCGACGACGTCGCCTTGTGCGTTCAAATGGGATGGACCCATGAGGAGCTCACGCGTCAGCCGGTCCGGTTCGTCGAGAAGCTCCAGATATACCTCGGCGCAATAGCCGACAAGCAGAGCCAAGAGCAGCGGCGCCTCGAGGAGGAGATAGAGAGGCTGAGGAGGATTGGGAGATGAAGGTGACGAGGAGGATCCGGCTGGAGGACCTGGGGTTAGAGCTCGAGTTGCTCCCCCAGAAGATTGGGGAGGCCGCCGCCCTCACCCTTCACGAGCCCTGGATGCTGGCCGCAGCCCAATCCTTCTGCCCCGTCGACACCGGCGCCCTCCTCGGCTCCATCCGATGGGAGATCCGAAGCCCCCACGAGGCGGCGCTCATCGCAGGAGGCATGGGCTACGTCAACCCCAGGACGGGGCGCCCCGTAGACTACGCTGGGCACGTTCATGACGGGACCAGCCGGATGCCAGCTCGGCCCTTCCTGTTGCAGGCGGTGCTCCAGGAGCGGCTCCGATACGCCCGGGAGATGCTGAGAAAAACCATGGAGGCGATGTGATGGCTGAGCGGACGGAACTCGAGTACCAGGTCACGGTGACGGGCCTCGAGGAGGCCACTGCATCAGCGAACAGCGCCGCGGCGCAGGCCAAACAAGCGTCGGCTTCCCTCGAGAACGCCAGATCCTCGGGGAGCATGGCTATACCGATACTGTTCAGCAGCGTGAGGGCCCTGACGAACGCGAGGCAGGCCGCGGAGCAGGCCAACAAAGCCATCCGGGACCTCGACCCGATGATGGCCCTCTACGCGTTCGTCAACATGGTTCAGACCGTTCAGGCTCTGACGAGCCTCATGAAGGCATTGAAGGTGTCGACGGCAGCGGCCTCGGCGGCACAGGCGATCCTCACGACCCTCGCCGGCGCCTGGTGGCTGATACCCCTCGCCATCGCCGCGGGCGCCCTCGTCTACAGCAGGATCCAGAGCATGCAGGCCGGAGGCATAGCAAAGGAGACGGGCCCCTACCTGTTACACAGGGGAGAGTACATCGTCCCCGAGAGGCAGGCGGCCAGTGTCGAGAGGATCGTCGAGAGGACCAGCGCCCCTGTCACCAGGTTCGGCCCCATCTACGTCTCCTTCGAGAAGCAGCCCGAGGAGGACGAGAGGGACGCCTGGATGCGGGGCCTCGAGGAGCGCCTCGCCCAGAAGATCAGGAGGGGCGGATGATTGCCGACGCCTAACTGGGCCCAGTGCCACATCGAGATCCACGAGGGCCCCCCGATACTGGAGGACTGCTTCAGAGGCGCCCTGTGGGTCCTCTTCCAGTCAGCCGCCTCCCAGAGCTTCGCCAACGCCGGCGACATAACCGGGGACTACGCGACGATGGCCGTCACCGAGGGAGCCACGCCGACGGGATGCGGATACCGGAAGGACTACTCGGCCTCAGGCTTCGGCACGAGCACGTATCCCAGCCTCAGGGTAAGGCTGAGGGGAAGGGGCACGACGCCCCAGTACCGGATAGCCGTCGAGCACACCGACGCCACGGAGAACGACACGGGATGGATCGATGCGCCAACAGCATTCGCGGCTGTGACTCTGCAGCTCACCGCCGGCAAGACGGTCAAATACGTGAAGCTCTACGCCAGATGCAACACCGGAAGCGGCTCGGCTCAGATCGATTACGACTACGCTGTTCTCCAGGCCCAGCCGCCCTTGATCCCGTATGAGCATACCGAGGTGGACGTGGACCTCCAGCATACCACCGCCTCCAGCGGGTTCCGCGTAAGGTGCTGGCATGACATCTTCCAGGGCGTCACCGGCCGACGCTACCGCCTCGAGGAGGGAGCTGGGGCCAAGGCCTACGACCTGAGCTTCAGCCGGGGCCATGGCACCCTCGTGAACGGACCCACTTGGACGGCGGGCAGGCACGGCGGAGGTCTGTACTTCGTCGCCTCCTCGAGCCAGAGGGTGAGCACCGGATACAAGCCCATCATCGCCGCCACGGGGGCCTTAACTATCGCCCTATGGTTGAAGGCCGCTTCGGGCGCCACCGGCGTCATCGTCGGCGTGGGGAAGACCATCGGCGCCGACTGGAACAGGGTGCAGCTCAACTTCCAGGCCACCGACAAGGTCCGCATCTACGTGAAGGACGACGCCGCGAACATCCGCTCATACACAAGCGTCAAGACGATCGCGGATAACAGCTGGCACCACGTCGTCGCCGTCGTGGACCCTGGCAAAGACCTCGTGCAGATATATGTCGACGGCGTCTTCGACGGCCAGACCTCAGGCGTCCTTGGGGTCATCTCATGCGACGCATTCGACTTCCAGATCGGCTGCCTCAACAACAACGGCGCCTACAGCAGCTTCATCACGGGCTTTGTCGACGAGGTCGCCTTCTACGAGAAGGCGCTCGCCTCCGCGGAGGTCTTGGAGCTCTTCCGAAGGGACCCGTTCTCGGGCGTCAGCAGGGCCGGCCCCGGCGCCTGTGTGATGATCTACCTCGCCGCCGAGCCTGAGAGCCAGGTGTACAAGATCATCAGGGGTAGGGTTGTCGACCGCGTCGTGGGAGGTGAGCCGGATGGGCCCTGGTTGGAACTCGTCGGCGAGGACCAGTCAGAGATCCTCCACGAGAGGACGTGGAGCCGGGAGTTCACCAGCGCCACAGAGGTGAGCCTCGTCGCCGGCTACGTGGTGGACGACGCCGTAGATGAGCTCTACAAGGATGTTGACGCCACGAGTCGGACCATCGTCAACAACTTCCGCAACGAGAACGCGTGGAGCGTCCTGCAGAAGCTCGCGGAGACCGCGTACTACGCCTCCGGCGAGTTCGGCGCCCATTTTTTTGTGGATCCTGGGGGCTGCTTCCGGTTCAAGAAGTACGGCGCCTTCGCCTGTCCCCACCCCGTCTCGGACGGAAGCGACGGAAGCGCGCCTAACATCCTGGACATCCAAGTCCAGGAGGGCATGAAGGGGTCGCCCAGGCTGGTCAACGACGTCAAGGTGGTCATCTTTGAGGAGGAGCCCTTGCCCCGGGACGAGGACGCCTGGACGGAGAGCGCCGGCGGCTGGAGCAGCCCCGACCCCACGGACTCAGGCTTCCCCCAGAGCGATGCAGTGGACAAGGTCAAGGGGACTGCCTCCGTCAAGTTCCAGACCACTGACCCGGGCACCCAGTATCGGATGCGCCTCGACGTCTCGGACACTGACATATCCGGCTTCGACGCCCTGAAGTTCTTCCTCAAGTACGGCGCCGGGCTCAGCATTGATAGCTTCGAGGTCCGCATACAGAAGAGCGGATGGCTCTGGACGGCAGATTACCGAACCAAGACGGGAATCCCGCCTCCGGGAAGCGGAGCATGGCACGAGGTCACCGTGAACATCGCCGACATGACGGTGACCGGTTACCCCGGCAACATCGTCAACAACATCGAGGTCAAGGCCCTCCACGCTACCCAGATCGGAACAGGCGGCTTCCTCATCGACAAGCTGCGCTTCGTCCGCAGCGAGAAGGCGGGTACCGCCAGCGACTCCGCGAGCCAGGCCGCCTACGGGAAGCGAACCCTCACCCTCGTCGACAAATCCATCACAAACACCGCGTTCGCGGGCCACGTCGCCGCCAACATCGTCGCCAACCGCAAACACCCCTTAGCCACCGTCCGGTGCAGGGTGCCGGGGCGGGCTCAGCCCGGCTACAGGCCGCCCCAGAGGGTCACCGTCACCAGCCTCAAGGACGGCCTCCGGGGCGCATCGTTCCAGATCGTGAGGGCGCGGCACCACTACACGCCCGGAGACTACGTCTGCGACCTCGACCTCGTCGCCGCCAAGACCGCGTCGACGCCGCCCGCCTACTCGGATCAGGTGGCCCCCGGCCTCCCCGACCTCGGAGCCCTCCTCGGCGAGTGGAGGAGGCGCCAGCAGCAGGAGGCGCTGAACAGCCTCAGGAGCGACTGGATATGAGCACCGGGGATACCCTGGAAGGCGAGTGGAGGACCACCTGCCTCCAGGGCTACAGGACCAACGAGGGTAACCCCGTCAACCTGAGGCCTCTCCAATACGGAACGGCGTAGGTTGCCACGAATAGGCTCCCGTTCTAATTCGATATGTTTATTATCACTTGTTGATACATGTTTTGGCATGAAGGACCGAATCGAGTACGACGCCTCCGAGAAGGGGTTGAGAGCCGTCCTCAAGGACTACCAGGAGATCGCCCTCAGAGCCATCTGGGCCACCCCCGAAGGCCTCGGCTCCAGGGCGGTGTGGGATCGGGTGAACGCGGAGCTCAAGCCGGGGACGATCTCGCGGGCGAGCGTCATCAACTTCCTCGAGGAGATGAGGGAGACAGGCGTTCTGAAGGGCGTGGAGAGGATGGGGAAGGGCGGACACCACTGGATCTACAGCCCCGCCATGGACGAGTCCGAGTTCAAGCAGCACATCGCCAGGACCATCCTGAAGAGCCTCCTGAGGGACTTCCCCGAGGAGACCGCCGAAGCCGTCAAGAAGATATATTAGCCCCCTTTCGCCCTCAAGCATCTTCTTAAATCTGTAGAGCTCCTCGTCCCTCGAGGATAGTTCATCCAGCGTCTTCGCCGCGTCCTCCGGCTTCCTTCAGATCGTGAGGGCTAAGCACAAGATAACGGGCCTTACCTACCTCGGCACAAACTGGGTTACGACGACGGAGGTCGCGGGCAACGACGACCTGGTCCTGAGCCGAGGCTTCTATAACGGCACAGTGAGCTCCATCGACATAATTGAGGTCGGCTTAGCCTGGATAAGCCTCTACGGACACAGCTACGGAGACCAGGCGTATTACCTGATCCTACGAGACGTCCTCGCCGGAGCCGTCACCGTTGACCCGGGAGACACGGCGACGGTCCAGTACACGCTGAGGACAAACGTCGCGGTTTAGCTGGCAGGCCCGATGAGGCCGGCACAGTTGTGGTTAGGTACATGATCTCTTTGAAGAGAGAAGTTTAGCCCGGTTTCTACGCATTTCACCTCAAGCATCAGCGAAAGCCGACGATCCCACAAAGTTTCAATCCTTGTTTTCATGGATCGACCTCTGCGTGACGTCCCCAGCATTCACGCGCGCGCTCCATCTCATCCCTTGGATCGCTGTTATGCTCGCCGCGGCGCCGATGAATCCGATGTACCCGTGGTGTGGCCATGGTCGACCCCAGAGCTCGCTCCAGACCGGGCTCATGATGACCCCCGTCCTCGCGAGATCCCAGGCGAACTGAAAATACTACTAGAACGCGGTGGATAGGCTGACGATGAAGGCTGTCCAGAGAGCACGTCGGGCATCAAGCATTAACGGTATTATATATGTACGAACTCATTCATTAGTTTTTTATTAAATTTAATTGATCTTATGTGTAAAAAAGCTAGGGGAGTAAGTGACCTATTACGTAGTTCTTCCTAAGAAAACATATGTACATCAATGCTAATTATTTTTTTAATGTAAAAATTAATAAAGTCTGACTTAAATAAATATCATTAATGGCAGATAGAGAGAAATTTTTAATTTCCTATTATGAAAAATGTTGGGAAAATATTTCGAGAGCTGAAGATTCGGTATGGAAAATGTTTGCGGCATATGCAGGTCTCTTTGCTGGATCTGCATTCTTATTTGATAAAATCGGAATTGTCGGGTTTCTTGGCATCTTCATTAGTTATTCAGGTTTAGCTATGATTTTAACACTCAATGCGCACCTCTGGTATTTGAGAAATATTTCTCTGATATCGAATTTTGAAAAAGAATTTTTAATTCCAACAGATTACGGAGTCATAATCCCAAACAAATTTAAAGATAAGCTAAACTTCCTCGGCTTCCATTCGTTTGAAATTTGGCTACTTTTATTTTTTGCATATTTTTTCATAAGTGTATTAATCACATCTTTTTTCTATACCAGATTAACTTGTTTAGAAAAAAATACTATAATAATGCTATTTGGAGGCGTGATTATTATCAATTTAATTTATGGTTTTCACTTGAAGACTCGATATGATGAATTCCGGAGTGACAGTCCGGGGAAACAAATTTAATTTTTTTTGATATTAAAATAAGAATTTCATATTTACTTTGATTAAATCTATAAAGCTATCCGAGGGAAAACAAAAAAAAAATTGGTGTATGTATTTAGCTCATGAAATTGATTCTCCCATATTTGGTGCTCTTTCAGTGAAATAAGCTTGAAACCTGGAGCTTTCCCTATCCCCATTGAACGTGTAATCCAAGCCCCGAAAGGTCTCCTTTTCACGTTTTAATCCTGTTTCTAAGTTATTGATAAATATGAGCTAAATACATACAAATTGGTTAATCAAAAACCTCTGTTCCTGTTTAAACCCCAAACTTATTGAACTCCATTATTCCATTATGTAGGAAAGTAATTTCAGTCTGAAAATCCAAGTGGTGGATGGTACATTGAAATTCTATTTGGCTTACGAAGCAAGAAATTACATTAAGAAGAACTGGAAGCCGCAATTAAATTCAGATAGTCTCAGAGATGACCAACGGCTAGCCATTTGGGACGTTTATGATAAAACCCCAATAGATGGGCTGTTAATTTCTTACCATCCGTTAAAATTTAGGGCACCAAGAAAACATGTCGAAAAAATCGAGAAACTTGGAGTCCATGAAGCCTTAGGATATAGAGGAACGATTATCGCTGATAGTGGCGCATTTAGTTATGTAAGCGAGGACGAGCCACCATTCGACACTTCTAAGCTGCTTGAGTACTATGATCGATGTGGCTTCGATATCGGTGCTACAATGGATCATCTTATTATTGGTCAGATAAAGAAAGACGAAGATGAGAGAAAAAGAAGATATAATATCACCTTAAAGAACGCGGAGAAAATGCGTGAGGAATGGCTAGAAAATTATCAAGAGAGCTTTGATCTTATGGGCGCGATCCAGGGTTGGGATCCTAAATCCTATGGAGACGCTGCCGAGCGCCTGATAGGAAAGGGATTCAATTATCTAGGTATAGGTGGGTTGGCGGGGGCTTCCACCGAGAAGCTGAGTTCGGTTGTCAAAGAGGTTGATTCTAGAAGAAAATCAATGGGCGCCGACGTAAAGATACACGTCTTCGGGGTCAGTCCGATTAGGCAGGGCTCGATGGAACTGTTAAAGGTTTTTAGAGAGAGAGGCGTCGACTCCTTCGATACCTCAGTAATGCTTCGTCAGGCCTGGAACCGTATCGAGGGTAATTATATCCTTGGAGATGATCAATACGCCGCTCTCCGTGTTCCGATGGCGCTTGAAGATGAGAAGGCAATAATGATCTTAGAGAGCATAAGGGAATACGCTAGGAGTGGAAGAAATAGTGAATTATTGACAAAGGAGCTAATGACTGTCGCAAACAAGGCGAAAAAATGGGAAAAGCTATATGAAAAAACGTTACAAAGCCGCCCTTGGGAGCACTGTGGTTGTTCTATCTGTAAAGAATTTGGTGTAGACGTCATTATTTTCAGGGGTAATGAAAGGAATATGAGGCGTGGTTTTCATAACGTATGGCAGTTTTATAATGCTCTTTTACAATCAAAGGAGGTTTAGAAAAATATAAGTATTCAAATCTCCACAATAACAAATTGTTATAATTGATCTCCGAGGGAAATATAGCGAAATATGTAGGACACTATTTAACGTCTGAGAAAAATTGCTCGGTTTGGGTTCATAAACACTCCGGGAAATCCTCCTATAATGGAATTGAAAGTGAATTTTTAACTCATACTATCACAATAAATGGTTTTTATCCTGATATTCTTGCTATTGATCCACTAGGATATTTATATGCCATTGAAGTAAAAGATGAAGGCAGTATCCGAGCAGGGATCGGTCAAGCAATCGCATACAAAAAGGGATCAAACTATGTGTTTATAGCCGGCCCAAAATCCGGTTTTTCATCACTAAAAAACGATATACTTTCACATGGAATTGGCGTCATCGAAGTCGAGAATGGGTTATGTGAATTAAGTAATCCACCTTTCCAAACAACTCCAATGTATCTAAAAGATGTCATGCGTGAAATTGAGATATTAAGAATTAGAGATAAAAACGTTGGAAGGATAACTTCTTTGGATTTGAATCATCCCATTAATTTTATTGCACCAATACTGTTTTTCGATGACAATTATTCTTCTATTCATTCTATCCATGATGAACTGATTAAATGGGAAATGAAACATCCCTTAAAGAATATTCGTGGAGCAAAACTGCTAAATTTGATATATGAGAAAGATGACAAATATCATTTAACTTATGATGGAATAAATCTTAAAAATATTTTATTCAAATTATATGACGATCCAATTAGAAAATTAAATGAATTAAAAAATTATGGGGCATTATGCAATAAAGATAGTAACTTATCATATATTATTAGATGGTATTATCTATTGAATCCAGATGTCAAACAGTTCATAGATATATTAAATGGTTTAAATAATAGAACTCCATTAATTTTCAATATAATTGACAATACCATAAGAAAGGCACCTAATTTACTCTTGAACCTCATGATTAAAAGAAAAAGCAAAGACATGGTCTTGGAAATTTTTAGAAAATACGACGAATCAAGCGCAATATCTATAATGAGTGATCCCGATTTTATTGAAAAACACTTTTTAAAAATCCTATTCTTCCAATTTAAGAGGCAACTAATACATTTAGGAATCCTCAAACAATCGAAAGTTTGGTCAGGAAGCATACAGTCTGTTAATTTTGCTGAGGATTATTGGATGTTAAACGATTAAGGGTGACATCTTTATCCTCTCTCTTTTCCCAATACGCTTTAATATGTATAGGTATGCATTGATATGCATGAGTGATGGGTCATCAAAGAAACGGGTTACTCTGACGATAGACGAGCAGGTCTATGAAGAGGCACAGAGAGTCGTCCAAGAAAAGGGAACCACAATATCGGCGGTAGTTCAAAATTTCTTAAAATTCTATAATGACCCTAAAGTTTATTGCTTCAACTGCGGTAAACGATTCTCTTCTTCGGAGGCTGAGCTGTGCCCTCTTTGTGGCTGGATGAAGTGCCCTGAATGCGGCTATTGTAGATGCGATATCTCCGATGAGGTAGCTAAGGCCTTGTTCTATATGCGTGAGGTCTTTGAGGACTTGGTCTCGGGGAGTGTAAAACAAGCATGAGTAAAACAATCTCCTCGGTTAGATTAACGAAAATCGGCTTATTCGCCGCGCTTTATGTGGTCACTGGTTTTATACCCATAAGTATATTCATCGGATCCGCCAGTTTTCTTGCCCTAAATATAGTTATAACGCCCATAATTGCCTTTCTTCTATTTCCTGCCGATGCACTCGTGGCCTCACTTATAGGTGGAATAATTGGTTTCTACGTAAATCCTGGGCAGGCTATGTTTGGATTA
>Ga0315280_10005289_pt1 | contig 18490 bp, 15 predicted proteins | sample YL17G06_40_MG_FD_203697 | JGI IMG/M metagenome (GOLD analysis project Ga0315280, IMG submission 203697) | Sediment microbial communities from Yellowstone Lake, YNP, Wyoming, USA - YL17G06_40 | ecosystem: Environmental > Aquatic > Freshwater > Lake > Sediment | place: USA: Wyoming | collected... | reverse complement strand
GCCGGCGGCGGAGAGCGAGAAGACAACCTGCGTCAGCAACCTTTGGGTGGACACGGAAATCCGGCAAGTGATGCAGGACATCTCCTCGCAGACAGGCATCGCGATTCTTTGCGACCAGACCGTGCAGGGCGTGGTGACTCTGTCGGTAAAGGACATGCCCGTGGAGGAGTGCCTGGAGCGGGCCTGTTCGGTCGGCGGCTACACCTATGTGAAGGTCAAGGATTACTATGTCGTGGGACGCCCCGACCCCGGCAGCCCGATCTTTCAACGGGTCGCTGCGCCGCAACGGATAAAACTATCCTATGCCAACTGCGACCAGGTCAAGTCGATGTTGCCCCCTTCCCTGGCGCCGCACGTCACTTATGACAAGCCAGGCGGGGCCGTTCTGGTCACCGCTCCGGAACTTGCCCGGCAGCGCGTGCTGGGGGCGATCAGGCTTATCGATCAGCCCAATCAGCAGATCGCCATCGAGGCGGTCGTGTTCGAACTCGCCGAGGATGGGGCCAAGCAGCTGGGCCTGGACTGGCAGTACAAGAAGACGAATCTGGCGGTCGGGGGAAGTAATCTCGTAGGCACGATCACGTTTGACGCCGGGTCCGAATTGGCCACGTACGTCGACGTGACGCTGCGCGCGATCGTCCAGGACCGCAAGGGCCAGGTCCTGGCCAATCCGCGGGTCCTTGTCATGAATGGCCAGGAGGCGGAGATATTCGTCGGTCAGGAGAAGTACTTCTCGCTGCTCAGCGGCCAGGCCTCGAATCCCTACTACCGACTGGAGTCGATCAAGGCGGGCGTGACGCTCAAGGTCGCCCCGCAGATTGGCGACAACGGCCACATCGTCCTTCAACTCGAGCCCGAGGTTTCAGATGTCGTGACGGAGAACAACCGGGATTCCACAAACGGCAACGGCGACAACACCAACTCTCCTTTGCCCGTGGTCAGCCGCCGCCGAGCCAAGACGATCATCAGTGTTAAAGATGGACAGACGATCATTATCGGCGGGCTGCTGCGCGAGCAGCACCGTGTATCAGTGGAGAAGGTGCCGTGGCTGGGCGATATGCCCGGCATAGGCCTTGCGTTCCGAAATGTCCAAGAGCGAAAGGAACAGCAGGAAGTCGTGATTTTGATCACAGCGCACCTTGTGGATCAGAATCAGCCTTCGGCAACCGAGGTCGCTCCGCGTCTGGAGCAGCGGTACGTCAGTCCGCTGGACGCCATCACGGTTCCCGTGCAAGGAGCAGTCTCATGCGCCTCAGGGAAATAGGTTTCCTGATGGCAGCAGGCTTGGCCATACTGGCCGGTTGCCAGCAGACGGCGCACACAGACCTGACGTTTCAGCGCGGCGTGCAACTGCTGGCTGCCGGAAGCCCCACGTCCGCCATTCCGTTCCTGACGCAGGTCATCGCATCCGCGCCGGACGGTCCGGAGCCCCACGCCATACTGGCATTGGCGTATGCCCTGGACCTTCAGAGTGATCGAGCGATATCGCAGGCTGGCCAGGTCCGCCGCGCAAAAGGGGAGGCACCGGGTTGGGAATTGGTGGCTCTGGGCATTGCCGAGACGGCCAAGAGACGCGATTCGGAAGCTACGCGTCACCTCAATCTGCTGGTCAGCAACATCCCGCAAGGCTGTCCCATGGGGCTGGCAGCCAGACAATGGCTGGCGCTATCGCTTCTTCTTCAAGGCCACGACGCCAAGGCCCTGGAATCCGCTGAGACACTGGCCAACACCGGTCCCGCCCGCACCACCGCTCTGCTATGGACTGTGCTGATTCATGCGCAGCGTGACCGCTCCTCACAGGCCGCCGAGGCCCTGGCACAAGCCGCCCAGGAAATCGCCGTCTTGGAGCCATCTCTTCCGAACGGCGACGCGGAGGAGGATGGTCAAGACTTGTACGACGCCGCGGTCGCTGCGCTGGCCAAGGGAGAACTTGAGAAGGCAACTGGTTTCCTCAATTCGGTGGCACAACGCAACCCCAATGCCTCGGACGCTCCGGTGTGGCTGTCATTGATTGCGGCGGCAAATGGCGATTGGCCATCCGGCCGTTCCAAGTTAAGAGAAGCCTGCGGCAACGGTTCATTGCGGTCCCGGGGCTTGGCTAACCACCTCTTCAGCGTGGTGTGTGCTGTCGAAAGAAGGCCTGAGGCTATGATCCAGTCAATCGTTGTCGGCCAGAGGCTCTTGGGACGGAGCAACCTGCCTGCGCACGTTGTCGCCCAGCCAAAGGCCGATGTCGTGTGGTTTAGTGAGAGGATGAACTAGATGCCGCCGCCTCAAGTGGTCGCGCGGCAAGCCGATATTAACCTGGACGCGGCCAATGGGGAAGACCTTGAAGGATTCCTCCTCCCTCTGGGCCTGAGCGCGGCCGGAAGCGGCCTCGCCGCGCTGTACCGCAGCGTTTCCGCCCAATGAGCATCCCGCCGCCGCCAGGAGGCCCGACGGCAAACCCAGAAACACCGTGCGCCTTTTCATGGCCCACCTCCGGTCTGATAGACGTTGCCGCGAGCGGCGTGTCGGCAACGCCTCGCCCGCGGTGGGCCGTCGTGCCGGCCCGCGTCCTGTGAAAAGATTGTATCAGAAGAACGGCCCGCATGACTGCCGCGTGAAGAATTGCACCGCCGGTCGCCGGAGCGGGGGCCGGCGAAGTTCTTGAGGTACGCCTTCGCCCACGGTCCGAACTTGTGCCTCCCACTCACCCCCTCCTTTCGCGAGATGAATTCAGGGGGGTGCTCCGCCCGTCGAGGGCCTCTTGGACCAGCAACCGCGCGGGTCCGGAGGAACCACCCTAGGCCTGGCGCTGAATCTGGAAGATCGCCAGGCCCGCGCGCCAGTTCGCCAGGAATCCGCTGATGGACCGGTAGCGGACCGTCAGGAAGACCTCCTCGACGATCTCGAGTTTATTCCTCTCACAGAACTCGCGGAAGTCCTTTACGGTGCAGAAGTGCACGTTCGGCGTGTTGTACCAGTGGTACGGCAGGAGCCGGTTGTGGGGCATGCGGCCGGCCAGGAGCAGTTGCAGGCGCACCACCCAATGCCCGAAGTTCGGGAAACTGATGATCGCGCGGCGGCCCACGCGGAGCATCTCCTGGATGACCCGCGGCGGGTCCATCGTCTGCTGGAGCGTCTGGCTCAGGATGACCACGTCGAAGTGGCCGTCGCGGTAGAACCCCATGCCCTCGACCATGTCGCCGTGATAGACGGCCACGCCGCGCTTCACGCATTCCAGGACGGCCGCCTCGTCGATCTCGATGCCGCGCCCCTCGCACCCTTTGTACTCGATGAGGTCGGCCAGGAGTTGGCCGTCGCCGCAGCCCAGGTCGAGCACCTTGGCTCCGTCGGGGATGAGCGCCTCGATGAGTTCGTAGTCGAGCCTCAGTTTGGCCGGCCGCTTGGGTAGAGGGATGCTCATGTCTTGCGGCCCTCCGCGCGGGCGCCTTGGCGGACCCTGCGCAGCACGTTCTCCAGGAAGCCCGCGATGGTGGCCGACATCTGCTCGCTGGGCAGGAAAAACGCATCGTGGCCGTACGGGCTCTGGAGTTCCACGAACGTCGTCGGGATGCCGTTGGCCTTGAGGGCCTTGACGATCTCCTTCGACTGGTAGGTCGGAAAGAGCCAGTCGCTGGAGATCGAGAGGACGAGGAACTCGGCCCGGACGCGTTCGAAGACCTCGACGAGCGACCCCCGGCCCGCCGCCAGGTCGAAGTAGTCCATGGATTTGGTGATATAGAGATACGAGTTGGCGTCGAAGCGGCGGACGAAACTGTCGCCCTGGTACCGCAGGTAACTCTCGACCTCGAACTCGGTCTTGAAGTCGTAGCCGAAACGGTCGCGGTCCTGGAGGCGGCGGCCGAACTTCGCGTGCATCTGCTCGTCAGACAGGTACGTGATGTGGCCGATCATGCGCGCGATCGCCAGGCCCGCCCGGGGCGCCTGGCCGTCGTAGTAGTCGCCGCCGCGCCAGTTCGGGTCGGCCATGATCGCCTGGCGGCCGACCTCGTCGAAGGCGATGCCCTGGGCGCTCAGGCGGGCCGTCGTCGCGATCGGGATGGCCGACACCACGCGCTCGGGGTACCGCACGGCCCACTCCAGCACCTGGAACCCGCCCATGCTCCCGCCCGTCATCGAGAGCCACCGCGGGATGCCCAGGCGGTCCGCCAGCACCGCCTGCGTCCGGACCATGTCGGAGATCGTCACCATCGGGAACGCCAGGCCGTACGGCCGGCCGGTCGCCGGGTTCACGCTCGACGGCCCGGTGCTCCCCTTGCACCCGCCGATGATGTTCGAGCACACGACGAAATACTTCGTGGTGTCGATGGCCTTGCCCGGCCCGATGAAGAGGTCCCACCAGCCGGGCTTGCGGTCGTCGGGGGCGTGGTAGCCCGCCACGTGGGCGTCGCCCGAGAGGGCCTGCAGCACGAGGACGGCGTTGTCGCGCTCGGGCGAGAGCGCCCCGTAGGTCTCGTAGGCCAGCGTGATGGGGCCGAGTTTCTGGCCGCACTCAAGTTTCATCTCGTTCGGCGGCTCGGCGAAGGTGATGAACTTCGTCTCGACCAGGCCGACGCTGTTGGCGCCGCCGAAACGGCTGCCCTCGGCTATCGGTATCACATCGTCAATCGACATAACTTTGCCTCACATATAGCAACGTATAGCGCGCCCCGACCCGTTGCAGGGCCGCGGCATGCCGCGCCCCTGCGGCCCGCCCTAGGCTTTGGCCAGGGCCTGGTCGAGGTCGGCCAGGATGTCCTGAAGCGTCTCCAGCCCGATCGAGAGTCGCACGAAATCGGGGGTCACGCCGGCCTGGCGCTGTTCGGCCTCGGTCAACTGCTGGTGCGTGGTCGAGGCGGGGTGGATCGCCAGGCTCTTCGCGTCTCCGATGTTCGCCAGGTGGCTGAACAGGCGCAGGCCTTCGATGAACCTGCGTCCGGCCTTCATGCCACCCTTGACGCCGAAGCCGACCAGCCCGCTGGCCCCCTGCGGCAGATACCGGGCGGCGCGGCGGTGCGACGGGTGGCTCCGAAGGCCCGGATACAGGACCCACGCCGCCTTCTTGTGCTTCGCGAGGAACTTCGCCACCGCCAGGGCGCTGGCCGAGTGCCGGGCCATCCTCAGGGCCAGCGTCTCGATGCCCTGGAGGACGAGGAACGCATTCAGCGGGCTGAGGCAGGCGCCGAGGTCGCGCAAGGTCCGCACGCGCGTCCGCGCGGCCAGCGTCGCGGGGCCGAACGTCTTGTAGAACGCCAGGCCGTGGTACATCGGGTCCGGCTCGACGAAGTCCGGGAACCGCCCGCTCGCCCACGGGAACCGGCCGCCGTCGACCATGAGGCCGCCGATGCTGGTCCCGTGGCCGCCCAGGTACTTCGTCAGGCTGTGGACGACGATGTCGGCGCCGTGCTCGATGGGCCGGCACAGGGCCGGCGATGCGGTCGTATTGTCGACCATGACCGGCACGCCGCGCGCGTGGGCCGCCTTCGCGACGCCCGCCAGGTCCGGCACGGTCAGTTTCGGGTTGCCGATGGTCTCCAGGTACACGACTCGCGTGCGGTCGGTGATGGCCTCGGCGAATGCGCCGGCCTCGTCGCTGTCGACGAACTTGACGGAAATTCCCATGCGCGGCAGCGTGCCCCCAAAGAGCGTGACCGTGCCGCCGTAGAGGCGCGTGGTGGAGACGATCTGGTCGCCCTGGCGGCAGAGCGTGAGGAGCGCCGAGGCGATGGCGCTCATGCCGCTGGCAAACGCCAGGCCCGCCACGCCGCCCTCCAGCGCCGCCACGCGCTTCTCAAGGACGTCGGTCGTGGGGTTCATGATGCGGGTGTAGATGTTGCCCGCCTCTTCGAGGGCAAAGAGCCTGGCGGCATGGGCCGTGTCCTTGAAGACGTAACTGGACGTCTGGTAGATGGGCACGGCGCACGCCCCCGTGGTCGGATCGGGCACGTACCCGGCGTGCAGGGCGCGGGTGTCGAAACCGCCGAACTCACGCTTCTTCATTCTTATTCCTTTCATCTCCGTGCCTTGTGACACGAGGGCGCCGGAAACAAAAAAGCCCCTTCGATAAGAAGAGGCTTGCGGTGCGGCCATCGCCGGCGCTCTCTTATCTTTCCCCCTGCCGGGGTGGGAGTTAGCACCAGCATCCCTTTTCGCGGGACCGGTTGCTGTGGCTTCGTCGGGCCCTTCCCTCAGCCACTCTTGATAAGGTTACGGCTATTCAATTGTCGGCTTTACTATACCGCGTTCTTGAGGGAACATCAAGCCAAATTGCCGTGCGGATTGCGGCCGGGCCGCAGATCCGCGCTCCCGGGCGCGGTGGGCAGGACCGCCCGCCGCGCTCGGTTCCGCGGGCATGACGCCCGCCAAGAGCGTTCAGGTCCGCAGGGCCGGGGGCCGGGGCTTCGGTTCCGGCGGAAGCGGCGGGGCCTCGCGCGCCTCGGTCCGAAGCCGCATCAACTCGTCCTTCAAGAGCGCCACTTCCTGCGCCAGGTCCCTCTCGCGGTCGGCGTACCTGGTAATCACCACCGAGAAATGGACCGCCACCGCCGCCAGAAAAATCACCGCCAATAGCAGCACCGCGCTGCCTTCCTTCTCCAGCCCCAGCCAAGAGGCCACGCCGAACAGCGCGCTGGGCATCAGCACCAGCACGAGCATCGCCAGCGACGTGGAGATCCACAGCACGGCGTACTCCTCGCGCAGGCGCCGCCGGCGGATCAGCGCCAGCGATATCCCCAGCAGCGCCAACCCGAGCACCAGCAAGACCACACGTTGCTGCCAGGTCATCAGACGGCCTCCCCTTTCGGTCCGACCGGGGCCTTAAGCCTGTCCATAAGGACGGCCGGAATCACCTTCACGAGGTACGCCAGGCCCGCCCACAGGCCCAGCGGGGCGACGGCGGGCCGGCGCCGGCGCGTCGAGGCCCGCACTTCGCGTGCCCTCAGGCCGCGCCGCCACATCAAGACCAGTGCGAGCGTCTCGGGGCAATCCTGCGGGAACTCGCGTGCAAACAGTTCAATCGCCCGCCGCCCTGCCGCCCTAAATCCCGACATCGGATCCGTGACCCGCTGCCGAACCATCCGCGTCATCAGCCGCGCCAGGAGGCGCGTCCCGATGACGCGCACCCCTCTGCGGCGCCGGCCGCGCGGCGACAGGTACCGCGAACCCACCACCAGGTCGGCCTCCTCGGCCAGGATGGGCCGGGCCAGGCTCGCCAGACGCCGGGCCCAGTGCCGGCCGTCGCCGTCCACCTGGAACACCAGGTCGTACTGGTGCTCCCTGGCGTAGCGGAACCCCGCCTGGATCGCGCCGCCCCTGCCGAGGCGCAGGGGCAGGTCGAGAACCCTGGCCTTGGCCCGGCGGGCCCGTTCGGCCGTACCGTCGGTCGAAGCGTTGTCAATGACCACGATATCGGCCCACGGGGCGTGGCGCCTCAGGTCGGCGACGACCCGGCCGATCGTCTCGGCCGCATCGAGCGCCGGCACCAAGACCAGCGTGCGGCGGCCCTCAAGGCCCTCGTGCGGCTGCCCGGACCTGCGCCTCGCGATACCTTCCACGGAACGGCCCACCCTCCCGCAAACTTGGGATATCATAGCCACGGGGCGCCGCCGACTCAAGGGCGCACCATCGAGCGGCCTGTTGCAAAGCGGCAGCCGAGCAGGTAGCATCGCGTCCCCCTGCTCGAGAATAGGACAATCGCCGTCGCGGCGCCGTGCCCCGACGAGGCGGTGCGGCAGGGCCTGGGCGCGGCTGGTGTGGCGGCCGGCCAAGGGCAACCGATCCCCGCCCGCCTCCCGCGGCGTGGGGCCGACGCCGCTGCGCCCGGTCAAGTTCCGCCCCGACGCCACGCCGGCCGAAACGAAGGAGTACCGACGGCATGCGGGTCTGCGTCGTCACAACGTCCTACCCCCGCTATCCCGGCGACGTGTCGGAGACGACCAGCGGCGCGATCGTCCGCCACCTTGTCGCTCGCACGGGGGTGGAAGTGACGGTCCTGGCGCCGGGCGACGCGGGCGCGCCGCCGCGCGAAGAGTCGCCCGGTCTGGAGGTCCGCCGCATACTCTACTTCTGGCCCGCGCGCCTTCAGAAACTGGCCTACGGCGCGGGCATTCCGTGGAACCTGCGCGGCAGCGTCCTGGCGTGGCTCAACCTGCCGACGTTCTTCCTTGCATTCGCGTGGGCCATCTGGCGCCACGCGCGGCGGGCCGACCTCGTGCACGCCCACTGGGGCGGCCTGGGAGCGCTGGCCGTGGCCTTGCGGCCGCTGCATCGGCGGCCCGTCGTCGTCACCATCCTGGGAAGCGACTGGCGGACGCGCCTGGCGCCGGTCCGGTGGCTCAGCGGCTGGGCCGTCCGGCATGCCGACGCCGTGACGGCGCCGTGTCAGGACTTCGCCGCCAGTTTCCGCGCCCTGCGCGGCGATGGGCAGAACGTCTGGTTCCTGCCGATCGGCGTCGACGCGCCGCCGGCGGCGGAGATCGAACGCCGGCCGGCCGCCAGCGCCGCCACGCCCGGCCCGCACCTGGCCAGCGTCGGCCGGCTCGTTCCAGAGCGGCACCACGACAACCTGGTCCGCGCCCTGGCCAGGGTCCGCGAACGATTCCCCACCGCGCACCTGACGATCATCGGCGACGGACCTCAGCGGCAGCCCCTCGATGCGCTCGTGCATGAACTCGGCCTCGCCGGGGCGGTCACGTTGACCGGCCTCGCCCCTCGCCACGCACTTTTGGCCGACCTCAAGTCGGCCGACATCTACGTGTCCCCGACATCCATCGACGCCTTCGGCACCGCCACGGTCGAGGCGGCCGCCTACGGCCTGCCGATCATCACCACGCGGGTCGGTTTCCCTGCCGAACTCGTCGCCGACGGGGTCACCGGGTACGTCATCCCCCCGGAGGATGTAGGCGCCCTGGTGGAGGCCCTGGTGAAGATGTGCGACCTGGGTCCCGAGGGACGGCGGGCCATGGGCCGGCGGATGCGCCAGCGGTTCGACGCACTGGGCCTCACGTGGCCCCGCGTCACCGAGCGTTTGGTGGCGATTTACCAGGCGTGCACGGGCGGGAAACACCGGTGAATTCCCTCCGCCGCACGCCGCACGGCCCTTATAATGCGCTGCCGTCCGGCAGACGCGCGGCAGGAACCCTGGAGTCATACGATGAAGTCACTGGGGACGCCGCTTCGCATCGCCTTGGCGTCGGCGCTGAGAGGCCGCATCCTGGACTGCGGCAGCGGCGACGACCTTTTCGGCCCGATCCTCCGGACCGGCGGCAACGAGGTGGTCAGCCTCGACATGGACCTGGCCGCCCTCCGCAAGACGCCCGGCCGGCGCGTCGCCGCCTCTTGCGCCAAACTTCCGTTCGCGGACGACGCGTTCGACGCCGTCTGGGCCTGCGCGGTCATCGAGCACGTGGCCCATGAGACGCTGCCGGAGATGATCCGCGTGACGCACGTCGGCGGCCGCGTCATCGCCATCACGCCCAACCGCCACTCTCCGTTCGACTGCCTCAAGCGGATGGCGGGCCTCTCGACGTGGGACTCGCAGCCTGGCCACGTCCGCCTTTACGGCCTGGAGGAACTCCAGCAGTACGGCGAGGTCCACGGCGAACTCCGATGGCTGCCGGGCCTGGGCCGCTTCTTCTGGAAGCACCCGTGCCTGGGCCATGTCTGGGTCCTGGACCTGGATGTCACGCCGGCCCTGAAGGAAAAGGCGCGGCAGAAGGGAGCCGCGCCTTGACCAGCGCCGAGTTCAAACCCGCCTTGACGCCCCGGGTCGTCGCGTGGCTGATCGTCAAACTGGCGATCTTTGCGCTCGTGCTGGCCTTCGTGGTGTGGGCCCTTGTCGACCGGTTCCGCGCGGTCGACTGGCAGAACCTCCACCCCCACGTTGGGTGCATTGCCGGGGCGGCGGCCCTGCTGGCCGTCAGCGCCGTCTCCTCCGCGACCGGCTACCGACTGCTGCTGGCGTCCTTCGGCTACCCCATCCGCTGGACGACTATGCTCGGCGTGGTCTGGGTCGCGCAACTGGGCAAGTACGTGCCGGGCAAACTCCTGAGCGTGGCCGGCGGCATGTGGCTCCTGAAGAAGCAGAACGTCCCGCTGACGGTCGGCATGGCCATCAACGTCATGCTCATGGGCCTGTACGTGGTGATGGGCCTGATGGTGGCGGCCCCCCTGGTGGTCTTCGCGAAGATCACGCTCCTGGGGCCGCTGACGTGGCTGTGGTCGCTGCTGATTGTGGCGGCGGGCGTGGTGATGCTGCACCCGCGGGTGTTCGTCGGCGCGATCAACCTGGGGCTGCGGAGGCTCGGCCGCGAGCCCCTGGCCACGCGCCCGCGCCTGCGCGACTACGGCGGGCCGCTGGCCATGGTCTTGTTCCAATGGATCCTGTTCGGCCTGGCGCTGTGGCTGTGCGCGCGCTCGGTGGCGGACGTGCCGCTGGCCGAAGCGCCGGTGCTGACCTGTGCGGCGGCCCTGGCCGTCACGATCGGCTTCGTGGCGGTTTTCGCGCCGGCCGGCCTCGGCGTTCGCGAGGGACTCCTCCTGCTGCTGCTCGGACCCGTGCTCGGAGACGCCACCACGGCCATCGTCGTTGTCTCGATGCGGTTCTTACAGGTGATCGTCGAGACCGGGCTGGCGGGCGTGGGGGCGATCATCCTTCGCTTCGCGCCAGCCGCGCCCGCCGCAACTGGCAGCGACAACCTGCGGCGGCAAAAACACTTGCGGACGCCCGCAAGCCAAGGGTAGTGTATCTTCGATGACGCCTGTGCCCTCGGAACCCGTGAAATCCTTGAACCTCGTGATCATAATGCCTGCGCTGAACGAGGAGGCCACCATTGCCGACACCATCCGCCGCATCCCCCCGCAAATGCCGGGCATCGGCTCGTTCCACGTGGTCGTCATCAACGACGGGAGCACCGACCGGACGCTCGACGAGGCCCAGGCCGCGGGGGCCACCGTCCTGAGCCACGGTCGGCCGCAAGGCGTCGGGGCGGCGTTCCAGACAGGGCTGGCGGCGGCCCTGGCGATGGGGGCCGACCTCGTGGTGAGCCTCGATGCCGACGGCCAGTTCGACCCCGCCACCATCCCGGCGCTGATCGAGCCGGTCGTGGCGGGCCTGGCGGACTTCGCCACGGCCTCGCGCTTCGCCGACGCAGCCCTCGTGCCGCCCATGCCGGCGATCAAGCGGTGGGGCAACCACCAGATGAGCCGCCTCATCAGCCGCCTTTGCGGCCAGGAGTTCCACGATGTGTCGTGCGGCATGCGATGCTACAATCGCCGGGCGGCCATGAGCCTCAATCTCATCGGGGCGTTCACTTACACGCAGGAGGTCTTCCTGAACCTCACCTACAAGCGGATGCGGATGGTCGAGGTGCCCATCGCGGTGCGGGGCCAGCGCCGCCAGGGCAAGAGCCGCGTCGCCTCGAGCCTCTTCAAGTACGCGCTGAACACCTCGGGCATCATCCTGCGCTGCTACCGCGACTACCAGCCGATGCGGTTTTTCGGGCGGCTGGCCCTGGCGTTCATGACGCCCGGCGCCGGTCTGCTCGTGTTCCTGCTGGTGCACTACGTCCGGACCGGCCATTTCTCGCCGCACATCTGGGCCGGCTTCACCGGGGCGGGCCTCTTCGTGTTCGGGCTGATCCTCCTCATTATCGGGCTGATCGGCGATATGCTCAACCGCCACCGGATATATCTCGAGGAGTTGCTGTACCACGTGCGAAGCCAGCGCGGCGGCGACCCGGGCAACGACGCCAGGCGGCCCTGATGCAATCACGCCTTCCGCGCGCCGGATCGCGAGACCCGCCGCGCTATCTGATGCGGTAGTGCCAGGAGCGTCGCCTCATGATGGGACGCATACCGCGAAGCGAGAAGTCGCGCGGCCGCCGCCTCCCGCGCGCAATCCTCAACCGCTTCCTCCACTGCGGGGCGCGGTACCTGCCGATGTTTCCGGCGATGCGCGCGGCCCTGCATCGGTGGCGCGGCGTCAAGGTGGGCAAGCGGGTCTTCATCGGGTCCGAGGTCTTCATCGACGACGCCGAGCCCGACCTCGTGGTCATCGAGGACGACGTGACGATCATCGCCCGGGCCGCCCTGCTGGCCCACGCGTACTATCCGGAGCACTTGCAGCCATACCTGGCCGAGGCGGCCGGGCGGCGGGGCATCACCATCCGACGCGGCGCCTACCTGGGCTTCGGGGCCATCGTGATGCCCGGCGTAACGGTGGGCGAGGAAGCCGTCGTCGGCGCCGGTGCCGTCGTCACGCGCGACGTGCCGCCGCGAGCAGTGGTCGTGGGCGTGCCGGGCAAGGTCGTAAGGATGCTCGACGGCCCGCGGGCCGGCGGCGACCCCAAGGCCCCGGCACCTGCGGACCAGCCCTGATCATGCCGGCGGTCTGCCGAATCGTCTCCGCTGGAACGGACGAATGACAACGCGCACGGCGGCTATCCTCTTCGGGGTCCTGGCGGCGCTGTACCTCGCCGCAGTCAACGGGTCCTGGGCCATCCGGCCCGACAGCGGCCTGTACCTGAGCCTGGGCCGCAGCCTGGCGGAGGGCCGCGGCATGGCGTACAACGGCGGCCAGTGCTGGGCCCTGCCGCCGGCCGTGCCGATGCTCATTGCCGCGTGCCGCCTGGTCAACCCGGGCGGGTACTTCCTGATGAACCTGGCGATGAGCGTGCTGGCGCTGGGGCTCATCGCCGCGGCCGTCGCGACCGTCCGCGAACTGGCCCGCGACCTGCCCGAGGCGATGCGGCCGCACCTGGTCCTGGCCGCCGCCCTTGTCATCGGCCTTTCGGCGGGCCTGTTCACCCACGCGAGGCCCATTCTGACGGACGTGCCGTTCGCCTTTCTCATATCTGTTTCATTCTATATGTTTGCGCGCGGCGCCCGCGGCCACTGGGCCTGGTACCTGCTGGGCGCGGCCGCCCTGCTCGCGGCCACATACACACGCCTGCCGGGAGTGATCCTCGCAGCGGGCCTGGTGCTGGCCGCCCTGCTGGACTTTGGCCGCGAGGGATACCTGCGGCGCGCAGCGCCCGCCGCGGCCGCCGGCACAATCGTCCTGGCCGGATTCCTGGCCTGGTTCTTCTTCATCCGGTCGCGCGGCGACCCCGGCACCGTCGATTACGTCTCCGCGGTGACCCAGGAGCGGTTCAACATCCTTTCGCCCGCCAAGTGGCCGGCGCTGTGGCAGGCGGCCGCCAATTTCCCCAGCGCCTTGTGCGGGACCCTGATGGACCAGAAACTTGCCGCCGGGCACTTCAACCTCCTGCCGACGGCGGTGCTCCTCATCGGCGCCTGGACGCTGGCACGTCGCAGACAGTTCATCGTCCTCGTACCGGTCGTGCTCTACATCGGGTTCCTGGTGGCCCTGGACCCGTCGAGCGTGTCCGAGAGGTACTTCCTGCCCGTCATGCCAATGCTCGCTTACGGACTCCTGGTGGGCTGCCAGACGGTCCGCCTGTGGATAGACCGCCTGACGCGTCGGCCGGCGTGGCCCGGCTGGGCGGTGGCGGCGGCAGTGGCACTGTGCGTGGGCGTCAGCGTGCCGAAGATCGCCCGCGAAATCTACTGGATGCGCCACCCGGACTTTTACGCAGTGTACTCGGATGGCCAGTGGCGCGACATTCACCAGGTCTGTGCCCTCCTGCGCGAGCGCGGCCGGCCGGAGACCGACGAGGTGGTCACGTCGGAGCCGTCGGTGGTCCACTACCTTTCGGGCCTCCGGGTGGCGACCGGCCCGCCGCTTTGGCCGCCGGCAGGGCCTCGCGTTTACCGGCACATGCCGCCGAAGGAGTTCGCCCAGGCCGTGGCCCGGGGCTCGTGGCGATTCGTGGTCATGCCGGCCGACACCGCGGGCTGGAGCCGGCCCATGATCGAGGCCCTCGAGGAAACGGGCGCCTTCTGCCCCCCGCAGGAGTTCCAGCGCCTGGTCCTTTTCGAGCGCCTGCCGGGGAAAGGCTGACCGCATGGAAGCGTCGAGGCGGCGGAAGATCGGGCGGGCCGTTGAAGACGCCGCCCTTTTCGGCGCCACGGTCCTGGTGGCCTTCTGGGCCTTCGGAGACCGCTCTCCCGCGTGGCTGACGCCGATCTACGCCGCCGCGGCCTTCGCCGTCGCGGTTCTTGCGCGGCGGCTGATCGTACGGGCGCGTGCGCGGCGGAACGGTCCGTGATATGAAGCGCTCGGAGCGTTGAGAAACGCTTTCCAGGCCACGGCGGGGGCAAGCAGGGATAATCTCGGGTTCCCCTGCCGCGCGCTTGACGATGGCCGGGCCGAGCGATATTCTCTGGCTGTTGAGGGCGGCCCGGAGCGTATGGCGCGGCGGGCCGTCCTGCCGCCGCGCCAGGATGCAGCGTGCGGACGGCTCAAGGCGGAGAGGTGCCAGAGCGGCCGATTGGGTACGCTTGGAAAGCGTATGTGCCCGTAAGGGTACCCAGGGTTCGAATCCCTGCCTCTCCGCCACATATCTTGTGTGGTATATGCGAAGCGCCGGGAGCGGCGGGCGGCATTGCCCGTCCGGCGCTTCCGCCTTTCCGGGGCGCTGGGCCCCCGGGCCTCCACCATGCTTGAGGACCTGGTGCGGAGGATCTTGCCGCGTCCTGCGGCCGGGCCGGCCCGGGACCGGCCCCCAACGGCCCGAAGGCCGCCGTGCAGCCGGTATTCCAAAGACAGTCCGCGGGAACCGTGGTTAGAATAAGCAGACGCCAGGTGCCGGGGCGCGGCGCCCGCGCAGGGCGAAGGCCAATGTGGAAGAGATCACGTCGAGACATGGCGACTGGGCTGTCGATGGCGCTCCCCTGGGCGGCGGCGGGCGACTTCGCCCTGGCGGTCGATTACAGCAAGGCCTCGGGCGCAGATGCCCTGATCGTTTCCGTCGGCGGCTCCGCACCCAGGGCCGACGCCAAGGGCGGCGAGAAGGTCAAGGTCCAGACCGTCACCGCGGGCAAGACTACCTTCAACGTGATGACGCTCGCGGCCGACGGCCGGCACCCGGATGTCAAGGCCGACGGCGACGGCCTCGCCGTCGGCAGGCAGACCCTGAAGTTCATCGACGGCCGGTTGACCCTCGGCACCTTCGCGCCGGCCAAGCCTTAGGGCCTATCCGAAAAACCGCGGGTCAGGCATATATGCCACCAAAGCCCGCCGTTGGGCTTTGGTTGGCATATCCGCGCAGCCTGGCGGCTCCAGTTGAGTAAGAACCTTCTTGAAGCAAACGCAAAGGCGCGTTTGCTTCAATAAATATGCCTGACCCGCGGTTTTTCGGATAGGCTATTAGTACTACAGCGCGACTTGGTCGATTGGATGGCTCCCGGCCCGCGGCAAAAAGGCATTTGCACCGGGCGCCGAGGGCAGGTTAAATAAGGGCGGCCGGCGAAACCGGCGAAACGTCGCCATCAGGGCGGGCCTTTCCATGAAGACCCCGCAAGTGCTGCACCTCTGGCTCCTGGTCACCGTGATCGGTCTTGGTGCGTGCGGCCAGGTCCAAGGTGCCGCTTCGCCATCAGCCCTGGAGAGCGCAATGAAGCCGAGCGAGAACGGGCCCGTGGACATCGCGCCGTGGGGCGAACGCACCTGGTCGGACTCCGGCGGGGCCCAGTTCGTCTGGGAAGACCCGCGCGACGTCTGCCGCGTCGAGGTCACCTTCGGCGGCCCGCCGCCGGACCCCGCCACGGTGCGGCTCGAGTGGTGGCAGTCGCAGTGGCCCGAGCGGCGGATTCCGAGGGACCGGCTGTCGGGCGCGGGCGGCTCCGGGTGGCTCAACATCGGCGACTGGTACCAGGGCCGATGGCGCGACGCCGACGCCCGCCTCGGCGCCTCGGGCAACACCTGGACGTGGACCTTCGAGCCGGTCAACCGGAAGGAATTCCCGGATCTGAAGGATTTCGCGGCGGCCTGGCGGACCACGATGAAGATCCGCCTGTCGGGCGACCCGGCCCTGAAGACGGCGGCCGTCCGCATCTTCAGCGACTCGGCGTGGAGGTCCGCCGACCTGGCCATCGAGTGGGGCGGCACCGCCGAGACCGAACAGGTCTGGGACGGCCGCCTGGAGGTCTTCAACGGCTACGTCGGCCCGGTCGAGCCGCTCGAAGGCGGCGGCGTGACCGTGGCGGAAGGCGGCCAGTGGAAATCGACGGTGCGCGGCCGGACCGCCGGCGTCCGTGCCCGCATCTGGTTCACCGAGAGCCCCAACGTGAACTCGTTCGACCGGACGGTGGTTACGGTCCGGGCGCGGCAGGCGAGTTTCAGTTTCGACGCGGCCCAGGCGGCCGCCGGGGCGCGGGTCTTCGCGCCCATGTACGGCGTGCTGGTCCGCCGTGCCGACGACGCCGAGACGTACGCCGGCGCGCTGGCGAAGTGGAAATCGCGGACCACAAGGACGATCTACGAGCGGGTCTTCGACCAGCCGGAACAGACCTTCGAGCGGGCCTGGGCCGACATGCCGCCCAAGCGACAATTCTACATACCCCTTGGCTGCGAGGGCGGCCGCCAGCGGTTCGGCGTCGAGCCCGACGGGTCAGTCTTCTGCCGCAACGACCGCATCGACCAGCCTGGCGGCCGTGACACGCCCCGCCGCACGTGGGGCGCGAGCGCCCTCGCCTACCGCTTCGGCCTGCCTTCGGGGACGCCGGCCAGGCGGTGGATCGAGGACGAGTGCCTCCCGATCATCCACGCCGAGTGGCAGGCGGGCGGCATCCGTTACACCCAGACGGCCTTCGCGACGCGCCTGGAACCCGGCGGCCTGGGCTACCCCGACATGCAGGCCGACGACACCACCGTCCTGGTGATGCGGATTCTGTGCGAGAACACGAGCGACAGGCCCGCGAGTGCAGCCCTGGGCCTGGCCATCCAGGCCGACGCCCGCGCGCTGCCGCTCGCCATCCGCGACTCCCGGGTCTGGGCGGCGGTCGGCGGCGGCGAGTTGCTTCGCTGCGAAGTCTCCGGGCCGCAAGGGGGACGCTGGCAGGCGGAAGAGGGCGGCAAGCGGCTGACGCTGGCGAAGGAACTCGGCGCAGGCGAGAAAGCCGCTGTGATCGTCAAGATCCCGTTCATCACGCTCGACCAGCCGGCCGAGCTCGAGCGGCTCCGCAAGATCGCATTCGACGGCGAGTTCGACCGCGTCCGCACCTTCTGGCGGAATCGCGCCGACGCCGGCTGCCAGATCCGCACGCCGGTGCCGCAGATCACGCACTTTTACCGTGCCCACGTGTCGCACCTCCTGATCAACTGCGGGCGCGAGGTCCGCACCGACCGGCTCATGGCCCGCGTCGGGAGTTTCGGCTACGGCGTCTACGGCAACGAGTCGTGCATGATGATCACCGACCTGGATCGGAGGGGCCTCCACCGCGAGGCCGAGCGATGCCTGGAGACGTTCCTGGCATACCAGGGCACCGCCGGCCTGCCGGGCGACTACGAGTCGCAGGAAGGCGTTTTCAACGGCGCCGGCGGCTGGGAATCCGGGGGCTACAACCAGCACCACGGCTGGATCCTGTGGGCGATGGCCGAGCACTACCGGTACGCCGGAGACCGCGGCTGGCTGGAGCGAAACGCCGAAAAACTAATCAAGGCATGTCGCTGGATCATCCGAGAGCGTGCCCGGACCCGTGCCTTCGACCCCGGGGGCCAGCGCGGCATCGAGCGGGGCCTCCTGCCGCCAGGGTCGCTCGAAGACATCGGCGACTGGCGATGCTGGCTCTCGAACAACGTGTTCTCGTGGTGGGGCCTCGACGCCGCGGCCCGGGCGCTGGCCGACGTCGGCCACCCGCAGGCGAAGGATTTGCCGGCCGAAGCGGAGGCGTACCGCGCCGATCTTCTGGCGGCGTTCAAGGAGGCCATGGTCCGCTCGCCGCTCGCGCGGCTGTCGGACGGAACGTGGATCCCTGCGATCCCGTCCGAGGTCCACCGCCGCGGACGCACCTTCGGCTGGATCACCGTCACCCTCGAAGGCCCGATCTACCTCGTGCGGACCGGTGCCCTGGCGCCCGACGACCCGCTCGCCCGGTGCATCATGCAGGATTACGAGGACAACCTGTACCTCTCCGAGCAGTACGGGTACCCGCCGGAGAACATGGCCGACCACTGGTTCAGCCGCGGCGGGTTCTCGATGCAGCCCAACCTCCTGTGCTCGCCGCACCCGTACCTCTTGCGCGACGAGCCGGCGCACTTCCTTCGGGCCTATTTCAATGCGTTTGCCGTTGCCTACTACCCGAACACGCAGATGTTGACCGAGCATCCGCTGCCCGGCATGGGCGACTGGCGCGGCGACCACTACAAGTCGTCCGACGAGTCGAACTCGACGTACTGGCTGCGCCTGGCGCTGGTCGAGGAGCGCGGCGAGGACCTGTACCTGGGGATGGCGGTGCCTCGGGCATGGCTCGCCGAGGGCTGCGCGCCGGCGATCGAGCGGGCCGCGACGTACTTCGGCCCGCTCGGCCTGGGCTACGAGTCGCACAGCGCGCAGGGCTTCATCCGCGCCGTGCTCGACCCGCCCACCCGTCGCCCGCCGAAGAG
>Ga0315280_10005287_pt1 | contig 18493 bp, 35 predicted proteins | sample YL17G06_40_MG_FD_203697 | JGI IMG/M metagenome (GOLD analysis project Ga0315280, IMG submission 203697) | Sediment microbial communities from Yellowstone Lake, YNP, Wyoming, USA - YL17G06_40 | ecosystem: Environmental > Aquatic > Freshwater > Lake > Sediment | place: USA: Wyoming | collected... | reverse complement strand
CTTTTATGATAAAAAAACCTTATAAAACCCAGACTTGTATTAACCAACGGAAGCCCGAGTAGCTCAGACTGGGAGAGCATCCGGCTGAAGACCGGAGTGTCGCTGGTTCAAGTCCGGCCTCGGGCACTTTCAACCATAATATTTTAGACAAAAGTTCAACCAAACAATGTAATAATGAACAATGTTTAGACTTGATGGTACGGTACCCAGAGAGAGTTCTGGAAGAGTTTAAGAGATTCCTGACTATTGACCTTCAATTGCAAAAAAAGACCGTTTACGACCACGCCACCGTCATCGCCAGGCTTATGGAATTTTGTGATCCGTTGAGGGTCGATAAGAACCAACTGAGGGAGTACCTCGCGCAGTTTCTTGACCGACCAAAGACCTATGCCTGGCATCTTTGCGCCCTCAAGAGATTCTTCCGCGACTTCTTAGGTCGTCCCAGCCTGGTCGAGTCCTTCAGCTTTCCAACCATAGTTCCGAAGCCAAAGCTTATCCCTTCCAAGGAAGAGTTGCGCAGGTTTGCGTCTTGCCTTAATGAGGAGGACCTTGCACTTTTTCTGGTCCTAGCATCGTCCGGCCTGAGAAGGTCTGAAGTCTTATCCGTCAAACTGAAAGATGTGGATTTCAACAGGAGGATGTTTATTCCGGCCAGGTCGTCCAAGACCAAGTTCGCCTGGGTAGGTTTCTTCAACGAAGAAGCTGAAGAAGCCCTTAAGGCTTTCTTAAGAGCGAGAAAGGACAGCAGGCAAACTTTGTTTCCCTATGCCAGAGCAAAATTGGGGAAGATATGGAAATATGCGAGAGAAAAGACGGGGCTGGACATAACCCCGCAGGTCCTGCGGGAGTGGTTCGCCGAGGAAATGAGCAATCTGGGCGTTCCCGAGCGGTTTATAGACGCGTTCCAGGGGAGGATCCCCAGGACGGTCTTAGCCAAGCATTATTCCGATTACCGCCCAGAAAAACTTAAGCAGATCTACGATAAGGCTGGACTCAGGGTGCTTTCATGACTCGAGCAGCCACCCGAGCGCTTCGAGGACCCTCCTCCCGAGGAACTCCGCGACCGGCACGGTCACCGCGTTCCCCAGCAGGACGTAACGCCTGCGGTCGCTGAGCTCTACGAGCTCGCCGACCTCGGTCAGGCCGCGAGCCGTCCAGCCGTCTGGGAAGCCCTGAAGCCTCTCGCACTCCGTGGGAGTCAGCCTCCTGAGCCTGAACCACCCTCCTTCCCTCTGCTCCACCACCACGTGCGGCCCGGTGGCGAGGAGGGTCCTGCACACGTCGCCGTGAACCGGCTCCCTGAGCTTATAGCGCGGCTTCAGCAGGGACCTGACCTGCTCCCAGCTCAGCAAGTACCGGCCCTCGGGCTGAGCCTCGAGGATATCCCACAACGAAGACCCTTTCCCTTCGCTGTGGCACGCCGAAACGTTGGCTGTCCAGCACCGCCCACTCCGCATCGTACCCCATCTCGTTAAGGCTCCTGAGGACCTCGGCGAAGCACTCACCCCCCTGTGCGGACAGCAGCCCCTTCACGTTCTCGAGGAGTATGATCTTCGGCTTCTTCCTCCTGGCGATCCTGACGACCTCCGAAAACAGGGTGCCCCTCTCGTCGGCGAAGCCGAGCCTCTTCCCCGCGTAAGAGAAGGGCTGGCAAGGGAAACCCGCGCATAGGACGTCGAATTCGGGGATCCGGTCCGGATCGACGCTCCTCACATCGCACTGCGCTATCCGGCTCCAGTGGTACCTGTAGACGGAGCAGGCCCACCTGTCGATGTCGTTCGCCCACGCGCACTCCCACCCCGCCCTCTCTAGCCCCAGCCTGAAGCCCCCGATGCCGGCAAATAAATCCGCAAAGGTAGGCAACCCGCACGGAGCACCCGTGTGCTACTGACTGCGAGGAGTTAAAAGAATTCCGTCACGGCGGGACGGCGGGCGGGCGAATCTAATCGCTGAAAAATGGTTTTTAAAGGATATAAGCATGTTTTGGACAAAATTAATTATTGTGAGATCGATGTCTCTGAGAGAAAAGATAGATAAGAAGTTAGATCAGTATAGATGGTATGATGTTCTCTTTGCCTGGTTCGTTACTATCTGGGTTTTAGGTATAGCTTCCATGATCTCAGGTTATGGACTTTTACCACTAGCTGGTTGGCCTCTTATGACATACATTTATGGCTACAGCTTCACAGCTTCTTTCATTGGGATACCCGTATACATCATTTATAAGTTTAAAAATAGAAAAAAGGGGAATGTTGGAATTTAGCTAGTTGTAAATCTGCAATAATCGACAGTGGCTGAGATCTCGCCGCCTATGGTCTCTGTGCTGATCTGTATGTATTTGAGAATTATAGCCTGTGGTACTGGGAGGTTGTAGTTAATTAATGCTGTTACCAGGTATCCCTTGATCTGGTTGATCAAAGCTCCGTAGTCTATTGTGAATGTGTACCAGGTTCCTGGAGTCATATCTGTGTTATAGTGATATTGTAGATGTATATCCCCGTTGTAGGCATCCCCTCTAGTAACTGACCAAGTAGGTAATTGGACAGGGATCCCATACACTCTTTGAGTTCTATGTAAAAATACATCCACATGGCAGCTCTGCATAGCTGCAGAGAATGGAGGGGAATCATAAGCACTCAGAGATCCATCTGAAAATTCATATTGGAATATGAAGCAAATTAAGAGACCGTTAGAAGCACTAAAAGAATTAAGTTGGCTTTTTGTAAGTTGAACTCTGATAGTTAGGTAGTGTTTCCCTGTTGGTTCTGCGGTGTTCATAACATATCTGATACCGTCCACAGGAACCGCATTACTTGAGCTTGTTCCGGCTTTAAAGTGACCTTCCTGGACGCCTGTGTATGGCGGCCTCCCCTGGTGTATGAATGAATTACTCCATCCACGCCCTCCACCATATATCAGATCGCTCGTGCTGGTCGCGGCGAGGGTGGCTGTCCCGAGCGGGATCCCCGCCACGGTGTCGTAGCCAGCTACGTTGTGGAGGAACCAGTCTGAGTCGAAGTCCAGGTTGGGATACCAGGATCCGTCTGGCAGATTCTGGGGTGCTCTGGCATAGTGAACGACTACGTAGGGCGCCTGGGGTGTGCTGAATTCTGTATCATAAAGGTATGGATAGTTGGTAGATGGAACCACAGCAGCAGAGACAGGAGTTATTCCATACGCCAATAACGGTAAAGACAGCAAAAGTACAGCTGCTATTTTTTCAAAAACACTTTTTGGCATAAGTTAAGATAAAATGCATTTTTAAAAAAACATTTTTCAGAAGTTTTAAGAAAAATTCAGAAATATTCAGAATTTAATGTTTATAAAATACGACGAAAACCACTGCACAGAGCCCAACGGCCATGGTTAAAAGCGTTATTGGCTTGATAAAATATTCCGAAGTCGGATTGAACTGCGAGTAGATCTTCGCCTGGTAGACCTCGAACTCACAATAGCCCTTATAGGCTTCCGTGAATATCTCTACGTGCTTCAGCTTCACGTGGTCCAGCTTGTAGTAGTCCATCATCTGCTGGATGTAATCGTTGAGCCTTATGCTGTAATGTTTATACTCGCCGGGCTTCAGGTTGTCCGCCAATTTGAACTGCGCCACCGAGTCATCGCGCCATGTAAAGTATGACACTCGGTTTGAGTACACGTTGTCGCCGTAGTAGCTGAAGAACTGGAGCTCGGTCTGGTAGCACTTTACCTGATAGTCTTCCTTATAGCCATCAAAGAACAACACGATAGCTACGTTGGTGCTAGAATTCCCCGGCTCATAGACCGTGTAATTGACCAGCTTCAGGTCTACGTCTAAGATCAGATCCCAAGTGGGCATATTTCTTTTAACTTCAAATTCATCGTCCAGCAGTCCGTACCTGAGCCCCCAGTAGTGAGGCATTAAACCGCGCGAAAGCTTGCTAAGACCCCACGATCCAGAGGTGTCGTTTATCCACAACACAAATTTGCCGTTCAAAGGGTCGTACGTAGAATTTCCAACAGCATCACCGTTGAAACCTCCCCAGGTTTCGTAGCAGACGTTATCCGGTCGGAGGCTGAAAACAGAGCCTGCACTAACTACTGGTGCAAGCAACAGAAAAAAGAGGAGGGAAGTTGATATAGCCCTGATCATGGCTGGATCCCCCTCACCGAATTGAGGTTATATAAGCTGTTATAGCCCTGGTTGCATTTTCTTCAGCATGCTGAGGATGATGCAGAGCATGGCGATGGAAATCACTACAGGTACCCACTCGTTCACGGTCTCAGTTGGAGTTGAAGTCCAGTTTTGAACCGTAGCCTGAACGTATCCACTAGTAGCTGCGTTGCTGCCATCGGTTCTTATGTTAATGGCTGGGAACTTCAGCACGGGGTTGGTGAGAAGCACGTTAAGCCCATCGGTTACGCTGAGCTCGCTCGTGTTGCTCATTCTTATGTAGTAGGCCCCGCCGAATCTGAGGTTGTGGATCATGCCTATGTGGGTCCAGTTATCAGGACCAGGGTCTGCACAGGAAGAAATGTAAAAGTCGGCACTGTACTTGGTTGGGTCGTTGAGCTCTGGGGCTAGGTTGACGTTAATGGCAAAGAAGCCAGACCCTGTACTGTTGGCAATAAAAATCTTTGCTATTGAAGACGTGCCGGTGAAGTTTAGGTTGTTCACAAGCTGTATCGACCAAACATCCGAGGCATACCCTGTCGGGTGCTCTTTTATGCCGTTGTTGAAATCGGTGTAGGGGATGGTGAGTGTAGTTACTGCGCAGACGGTGGCAATTGGGACTGCAAGTAGCAGCAGTGCGAGTATCGGCGCGAGGTGCCTCGCCCTCATTTCTGGCACCTCCTCAGAACTTGCCGAACTTCTTCATCATGCCGAGAACCATGCCCAGCATGGCGAACACTATTATCAGGGGCATCCATGCCAGGACTATATTTGTTATATCTTGCGTGGTGGTGCTTGACATAGTTATTTCCTCAATAAGGATTCGTTCATTTTTTCTAAAATACATTTTTCAGTAACTCTCTGAAAAACTCTTAAATTATTAATTTGTTCAGTTTATGTTGATGAAATATGAATGGTTGTGCATGTAAGGAGTATGTTTACCTGTACCTTCCGAAGGAGCTCAGCGACTGGCTGAAGCAAGAAGCAATGAGAGAGCGGAGGAGCCTGAACAATTACATCAGCATAATTTTGGAGGACTATTACCGGCAGCGCAGGGAGGGAATAAAGTGCACATCACGGCAGTCATAAAAAGCAGGAATGGGGAGCATATCACTGTCAAGGCTACTGCCGGGTGTGACATAGCATTCCCCATGAGCGCCACTGACAGGCTGAAGTATGCTGTGGCAACAAATAAGCTGCTTATTGATTTTATGAGAAAAATTAAGCCGTATGCAAACAAGGACCACGCCATCCTCGAAGTGCAGACCGACAATTTCTTGGTGCTGGACAAGTTTTCCAAGGACTACGAGACCCACTATGTCCCGGACGTCCCTGACGGGGGTGACACCGACGCCCTGTAAATGGCGCAGGCACGGAAAGAGAAAGGGGGGGATAAATTGAAGGTTGCGTACTGTATATTGCCGTTCCTGTTGCTGGCCCTCGTTGCGACCCCGGTCTCGGCGTGGACCCCGGGCTCGACCACTGGCGAGTGGGTGCTGGCTGACCGCGACCACTTCATAAGGAACGGCACAGGGATCAGTGGGCATGCCGAGTGGAACGCGTCCGTCGATGCTTTTAATGGCTACTGGTTCATGCTCAACAACGTTACCTGGAAAAATTACAGGGAATGGTATCAATTCAGTACAATAAACGACTTTGACATAAAGATAAACATAACATCCAGCACGGGATCCATGCTAGTTGTAACTCACTTACATGGAGCTGCTGATATTTTCGGGCTACTTAATACCTTCCATGTATCTGTTGGAGCTTCTTGCAATGCTACATCCTGGGACCAGGTATCTCTCACAACTCCAACTTTTGCAGCCTATGGATGGGATCTAACAGGATGGAACCCCGAGGAGTTTCAATTATTTATTATCCCACAAAGCGACAAAACTCAACTCACATGGGTCTGGAATGTCAACGGTAAAAATGTAGCCCACACAATGTACTGCAATTCAGTTCTCAGTGGAGCAACAGCTGCTGTTACCCTGATCTATGAGCATAAGGGGGATGGTTTTGTTGAAGGCTATGTAGCTGACAGCTTCACGGTGCCTTCCCTTCCACCATATGAGAACTTCAAGACGGGCGTGGCTGGTTGGATGAGCGAGGTGCTGGGGATCGACCTGTCCCAAGCGGCTGCCATACTTACCAGCATAGTGGTCCTCTTCTTCGCGGTCGTGAGGATGACCATACCCCTCCTCGGGGCGATCGTCTTCCTGTGGATCATGGACACGATCTTCACGGCTGTCACCACAGGGGAGGTGCGCCTGATCGGGGACATGTTCCTGCGCATATACGAAATGCTGATGGCGATCTGGAGGACGCTTGTGGGGATAATTGAGACCATATGGGATCTGATAACCTTCTGGAGTTGAGAATATGAAACCAATAAAAGTGCAAATAAAATTTGTGGACAAAGATAAGATATTCGAACTTAAAGGAAAATACGATCCTGAAACCAGAATAGCCACCGCGAAGAGACGCCTATTCGACAAAACCCCCCTGAAGTTCCAAGTTGACCCGACCCATATCTATTTCGAAGGTAGGAAGAGGGTGTGCTATGTTGACAATGCAACCAGAACCTCTAAAGCCATACATAGTGACGGTCCGATAGATCAGAAGACAGCCACGAACCTCAACCTGCTGATCGATCAAGCCTTCTGGAAGGGGATAATGGAAAAGCGCAAGATTTCGGCAATGACAGCTCTTGCACTTATACTGGCAGGCATCGGCGTGTACACAATACTGGTTACAATCTTGAGGGCGGCTGGAATCAATGTCTGAGCCTAAGTCCGAATTGATAAGGGAAATCATGCGGAATATCAGCCTGGGCGGGAAAGAGGAGGCTATAGCGAGGGCTGTTTCAGAGCTCACGGACGAAGAAAAGATAGCCCTGCTGAGCAACCTCTATCCCTTCGAGGACGAAGAGCTGACCCTGATCCAGCTAATAGGCGAGCGCTACAATGTTGACTTCCTCAAGGATTACGTGCAGACCAAGCTGAAGCTCAGGTGCAGCGTCATGGGCTGGAGGGCGAACCAGATTGCAGCCATAGCCTCCGAAGCCAAGAAGCAGCGGGTAGGCTTCCTGACCAGACTCTTTGGGAGGAAGAAGGGGCGGGAAGAGAACGAACTTGAAGACCTCTGAGGTGAGATCATGAAGAAGAACAAAGACCTGGAAGCCATTTACCTGCAGACCCTGGCGCAGAGCGTCGCTGAGCGGGAGCACGAGATAAACGACTACGCCTGCAATGCCTACGCCGAAAAGATCGCGCAGATCAATGCGCTGATCGCGCTGCTTGACCCTGAAAAAGACGCCGAGACCATAAAGGAACTCGGCACCATCAAGGAAATTTACAAGAGGCTCGGGACCGCCCTGTGGTTCGTGCAGGCAGGGGAGCTGACCAACTTGGGGGCTAGGCTGGGGAGCACAATTAAGCAGTACAAGGTGAGGGAGGAATAATGCCCTTCTGGGACGAGTGCTTAATTAAGCTATACAAGGAAAGCCCCGCCTCGATCAGTGTAATCTCGGGTAAATGGAAGACGGGGAAGACAGACTTTGCGCTTTTCCTGGCAATTGACGAACTGCACGATCGCCTGAAAATCGTAGAGGAGGTCGGGTCCAACATCCAAACAGATGACACAAGCATCGCTTACATTAACAACTTCGTAGACCTTGAAACCTGGCTTTTTCGCAATAAAAGAAGGAAGGTGTTTATCTTCGATGAGGCGCTGAAGGCTGCCCCCTCGCGTTCAGCCATGAGCAGGCTCAACGTCAAGTGGCTGGAGTATGTCCCAGAGCTCTCGAAAGCCAGGACACATCTTTTCATTATTACACAGGAAGAGAGCTTTATGGAAAAGCTGTTTTTGCATCCAACTTTTGTGCGGGCCCGGTGGATCAAGCTCAACTTAAAAACAGTGGACTTGATCTCTCAGCAGTTTGATGGTATATGCAGATTCAATGATGTTCCAAAGACCAGGGTGAGTTTTGACCCATATCGGATAGCAACCTGGCAGATGGAACCCGATGCCGAGATGCCTGTAGTGGATAACGATATTTTAGTAGCACTGGCGTATGCTAGGGGCGAGAAGACTCATGAGATTATGCAGAAGTTCGGATTCAGGTACCGCTCGGAATTCACAAACGCCATCAAGCGGGCGATTAATAAGATGTACAGTGTACACAGGCGAGGTGAGAGGGCTGAAGCCCCAGAAAATACTACTAAAACGGACGAAGCCTTAGCCTTACCATCAGTTTGATGGTTACCTTATGCCCATAAGGTAACGCCCATGTTTGTAGAAGCATAATTAATTTGAGGTTTGGGGGCGCCTGGATGGGCACTTGGGATAAGGGGCTCGAGCTCGAACAAGTTATTTCTAAGCTAAAGGAAGAACTGAGTAGGGCTGAGGGGGCAGAATATACTTACCTGGCTGTGCTGCTCACGCAGTCCCTGAATGGTTGCAGGGTCGGGGAAGCCTTCTCAGCAGTACAGGACTTTGCGAGAACGGGGCAGAGGGAACTCCGTGTTAAAGTCGAGAAGCGGAAGGACGGGGCGGAGCGCCTTATCATAGTCCCGCCTGAAGTTCAGAGGGCCAAGATTGACCTAAACGTGAAGCTTGCGAATGTCAAGATGTATGCCATCAGGAAGCTCAAGATAAACACTCATAGTTTACGATATGCATGGATAACTTACCAAGTGAAAAACAACGTGAACCCTGGAATGATTGCTGCGATAACGGGTCATAAAAACCTGAATATGCTGATGCACTACATCCAGAAAAAACAAGGTGAAGAACATCTCAGGCGCCAGCTTGGTATTTTCCACAGGGGATAACTCATTCGACCTTGCGCTCATTCTTCAATTCCTCCAGCGCCCTCAGGACAACATCAATATCTATGCCCAAATCAACTGCAATGTCGCTGGTCCAACAGCCAGGGTGCTTTCTCACGTACTCCAAGACTTTGGACTTTGCTTCCGTGAGTGGAACGGTCTTAAGTTCGATTAACGCTTCCTGTTCACTGGGGGCGTTTTTCCGCATATCATCAAGAGGCATTTTCCTCCCCCAAGATCACTAATTCCTCAACATGAGTATTTCGTATATTAAACACTACCTTTCATATTTTACCATTGCTTTTCTTTTCTTTCAACAAGAACCACAAATACAAAACAAAAAATGCAAATAAACTAAAGAAAAATACCTTAATATAGAAAAACTGCGAAAAAGTCAAGGTCAAGTCTGTCCCTCCAGGAGCTTTTTTATGGCTTGCGAGTAGGTTCTGCAGCGGTGCCTCCGCATCCACTTTTCCAGGGCGAACTTCAGGCTCTTCTTGATGCGGATGTGCGTAGTGCTCCTGTTTTCGGGTTTTTTAGCAACAGCAGCTAGCTCCTCTCGGTCCGTGTTAACCGCTCGCTCCAAGGCTTCGCCACCCGCCATTTTCACAGTACCCTCCTGAACTCCCGGCAGGCGGGCGCGTCGGAGGGGATCCGCTCCCCCCTTTCCGTGCAGACGAGCTCGCCGTCGCCGGCGCTGTAGCTGTACAAGCAGTCGCGGCACCTGTCGGTGTAGCCCTCGATCCACCTGGTCAGCTCGACCTGCGACACGATCCCGCCTCCTTCAGAACCCAAGTCCTCAGCTCCGCCGGCTTCCACCAGTGGGTGGCGTTCCAGGGAACGGCGAAGTAGGGCTCGCCGCCCTCCTCGTAGCCCTCCACCAGCGGGTACCGCTCGAGCTTCTTAGCAGGGATGTAGAGTATCGAGCCGTCGGCCGGGTTCACCGACGCGAAGACCGTCCTGAGGAGGCGCCTCTGCTCCCTCGCCTCCAGGTACTTGCCGTGCCTGATGAAGAGGTGCGGGACCGGGGGGAGGGGGCGCCCGTCCTCCGTCCTGAGCCTCGAGCACCTGGAGTAGGACTCGAACATGGACAGCTTCGAGTGAGTCACCTCAACGAAGAGGTTCAGGGAAGGGATGTAGAAGTCGGGCGGCGACTCGAAGGGCTCGTAAACGACGGCGGTGGACATGGTGCCCTTTCCGGTCCTCAGTATGCCTCGGTTGTCCAGCCCCAGGACCTGCTTCAGGTTTATGTAGGCGGAAGCCTCACAGAGGACGGAGTACTGCCAGTCGTTTCTGTACCTGAGCTGGAAGGCGTTGAGCAACCTCACACCTCCAGGTACTTCCTTCCCGCCGGCACGAAGCTCGCGCACGACTCCTTTTCCGGCGAGACGTTGTGACCGTATAGGTCGCAGTACCCGCTCGCGCGGTCCACGGGGACGTAGCAGGCGCAGCCCCTGCACCTGAACGAGGGGTCGTACAGGATTACGACGCTCACGCTCTGGCACCCCCGTTCTTTGGCTCGCCCTCCTTCCGCTTCGCCTCCCGGTAGAAGGGGAGCTTCTCGCTTATCCAGCTCGAGGCTTGGGCTTTGGTGATGTTCGGGTATTCGTTCGGAAGGGGCACGTTCAACTCCCTGTGGATCTCGTCCATGAGCTTCAGCTGCTTTTCCGAAGCCGTGTCCGCCCTGACCCTCCTGATGCTGATCACGTCGGCCTCCAGCAGGACGTTGTAGAGGGCTTCCAGGAGCTCCTGGCGGGACAAGCCGGTCCTGTAGAATATGGAGTTGGGCTGAAGGTGCCTGAAGGCGGCGACCGTGAACGCCCTCAGCTCGCCCAAGTCGACTTCCCCGGTCACTTCGGACCCTCCCTTATGGACCTCAGAATCGTCAGGGCGGCTTCGACCTCCCGAAACTTTTCCGGTGGGAGGTTCTTGGCGCTCTTGAGAACCTTGCGGAGCTCCTGCTCCAGGACCTTGGCCCGCTCGACCGTGAACGTCAGCGGGACGTCGGAGCTCTGCCTCTCACGCTCAGCCCTGGCTTTCAGCTGCCTGATCTTGGAAAGCAGGTCGTTTAGCTCGAGCATGGCGATATACTCGCCTACCCTGATGACGGGCTTGGACTCTGCTTTGGCGATGGCGATGTTGAAGGTCAGCTGGGGCTTTGGACTAGGAGGTATCTCGGCGCCCACTATCGAGCCTATGAACTGGTTGATGAGTTCGTTGGCGGAAAAGCCGAGCTCCCTGGCTTTTTTGAGGAATAATTTCCACTGGAACTCCGAGACTCTTATCGCTCTCACACAATTTTTGCGTTGTATTTGTATTGTATTTGTATATACACCGCTTAAAATATTCGTATTCGTATCTCTGTGCTCTGGAGTGGATGGAGTGGAAATAGAGGTGTTGCAGTTCATTATATTTTCTGGACCACTACGCTCATTAGTTGCCGAAGAAAAAGTATCGTGGGGGGTACCCGGCGCTGTCGGGGGAGCTTGGCTGGTCCCGTTAGCTTCCGTCACGCTGGGTCCCTCCCGTCGCAGTTCGCGCAGTCCTCGCCCCACGGGCAGTCTCTCGCAGCCGCGCAGCTGCCTCCGAAGCAGGGCGGGCAGTCCGATCGACCCGCGCAGAAGTCGTCCCAGCTCACGGCAACCCCTCCGCCGCGTCGTGCAGCCTGAGCGCCAGGGCCCTGACCTTTTCCCAATCCACGCCCTCGCCCCTGCACTCCCAGATGTAGTACAGCGCGTCGGCAGCCTCCATCAGGGACCTCTTCGGGTCGCTCAAGCGAAGACGACCTCCTCTGGTACGCTCCTGACGGCCCTGTAGGCGTTCTGCCCGCACCATGAAGTGACGTCCTTCAGCTCGGGGTCGTCGAACGAGTACTCCTTCTCGTAGAGGTACCTGCCCGCCGCGACCCTGACGCGGTAGCCGGTCGCGGTCTCGTCCAGGCGGTAGAGCTTGACCCTGCAGAACTCCGTCAGCTCCTTGAAGTCCTGCCAGGAGGCTATCTGGATCGGCAACTCACGGCACCTCCCAAGTGTACGTCTCGAAGCCGCCGATCCTGACCGCCAAGATGGGCTTGAGGTTCTTCGTGAGCTGCAGGGCCTCCTCGTAGGGGATAGTTCTGCCCCGCCCGTACCGCAGGTGCTTCCTCAGCTCGCACCTGGTGACCTCGCCGTCCGTCTTGGTCAGCTTCAGGAACACGGCACCGCAGCCTCCTTTTCCATCAACAGCTTGACCCTCTGGACCTTTTCCCAGAGAGCCCTGCGGATGAACTCGTTCCTGGACGTGCATTGCGCCCTGGGCCAGAGCTCGTCGACCTCTGCCAGGAGCTCTTTGGGAACTTTTACGATAACTCTCTGACCTGAGAATCCAGGTCTTCCCACTTTAGACATTTTATTCACCTTCTGCTATCTAAATATTAGATGACAATATATAAACATTTCTGCTATCTGTAATGTAGATAGCAATCATCTATTTTAAAATCTAATATCTGCATATCAATAAGTAGTGAAAGCAATGCAAAGGAAGATCATAATAGATGAAGCAGGTGTTTTAATGATCACTCTTCTCAAGTATGGGCGATTATCGCTTTTGGAACTTCGTGAGAAATCAGACCTGAGCAATCAAACCGTTTACAACAATGTTAAACGCTTATTAGAAATGGGTTTAATCCAGGAGGAGCTCGAAGAGACCTTCCCCCGCAGGCGCCTGATATCGCTCACCGAGAAGGGGAGGAAGGTGGCCGAGAAGCTGGAGGAAATTGAAGAACTGCTAAAAATGGAAATGGTGGATTAATGGTGCTGGATGTTTCTATTCCTTCTACATGTCTTTATTGTGGTAACGGGACTATGGAGGTTAAAATACTTAAAGAAGAGCATGTAACAGAGGAGTTATCCCCTAAAATTTTCAAATTAAAAAAGTCAATCACATCAGAAGTACGAGGTATACCTGAGTGCTACTGTCCTGTTTGTGGAAACAACTATAGAATTATGAAAGTTGGGGAGTTTCTTAATAACCTAAAATATTCTGAAGAAGTTTTAGCACATATGAAGAGAGAAGGCTTTGGGCCTGAGGATCTTAATCATTTGACCAAATACATCACTCAAGTGCAAGAAAGAGGTTTATTAAGTAAAAAGAAGTGGTCTGAAACTTTTCATATATGGATATTTTTTCAAAATAGGAAGTACTATTTGGTAACAGTTCAACGAAAGAACATGCTGACTAGAGAGAAATATTTTATAGCTATCGATATGATAGAGGTGAGATAGTATGGAAAAACTTGAAGATGGGACGATAATTTATAGCTTACAAGAAGCCATTCAAAAATTTAAGGAGTGTAAGCCAATATCTCTGACAGCTGTAGAGTCAATTCTTTTACTTTTGGGCTCAACGGGTAAGCCCATTCACGGAAGGACGCTTCTCATGAAAGAGCTATTTCTTCTGCAGGAAGAGGTTCTGAAGAAGCATCTACAGAACATACCTCCGGAGGATATGCGATTTTATGGATTCAGATACGGCCCCTATAGTTCTAAGGTAGGAAAGCTGCTTGAGGAACTCGAACTATTAGGGTACATTGAAAGACGTGGCAAAAAAAATACCAGAGAAGAGAGTTTCAGCATAACCGATAAGGGTAAGAGGTACATTCAAAGAACATTAGAACAATTACCTGAGAGCCTAATTAATGAAATAAGGAAGCATAGAATCGGATGGGATGAATTAGGAATAGATGGTATCCTTAGGTATGTTTATGAACACTATCCAGAATTTCTGGATAGATCCGAACTCAAAGAGAAATACAAGGGTTTAACATGGGGACGAGGCAGAGGATGACATTCGTTCAAATTAAGGTAGAAAACATTGATGAAAATGCTAGTTCTATATTTTATCGCTCAAGGACCACTACTTTCAAGATAGGTAGCCAAAATTTGAAGACACCACTACGGCCCATAACCCGAGGCGAATTTAACGCAAAGAAAAATCTTCCAATATCTATCCCAATGTTCGATAAGGACAATATTCTTTTCTTATATTACAAGCTGAGTTTTAATGATATGCAATCTTTCCTTTTCAATAATAAAAAATACCAAAATATTTACAACGATGCCAGAGGGATCCTAAAGAGAGGGAAATATGCTCTTCTTCCGGTTCTCTTAGTTCAACCAAGTAGTGAAGGGTTAAATGCTTTATCTAATGAAGAGCTATGCAATAAATTTCTGAGAATGTCAATCCAAATGCAAATTGATTTAGGGATGCCATTGATCACAATACCACACCTTGGAAAATTTGAACGTTGTGATTTTCTTCAAAAAATACTGAAACAAACCCAAGAAAACAACGAAGAAGTAATCTTTTTCATCGACTTAAACCACGAACCAAAGCATCTGGCAAAAATTGTAGATCTCATAGATGAAGAGAACACTGCGGGGGCTATAAATCTGGTAGGCTTTAAGTACCATCCATATAAGAATGTCTCAGCTAATTTTGACTATGTTTGGGAAAAGCTCAATCATAAAAACATAGGCATAATATTGGCTGATGTTAAAAGGTATGATGAAAACGATTATCTTTCATTGATACATTATTCAGAATTCAGGCTAGGCGACTTATATTGTGTTGAAAACCCTAAAGGATACGGAACACCCACTAAACTGTCGTTGAAGTTATTTGATAGAGAAGAGCTTACAGTTAAATCATTAGTTAAGTTTCTACCGCCAAAAGATCGCTTGATAGAAGAATTGGAATTAAATCCCGATACAAAGGATTATAATTACATCGACTTTCTGTTTGACGGGCTTGATAAAGCTAGTAATCAAGAACAGCTTATGCGACTATCATATTTTTCAAAAGTACACGAGTTAACAGCAAGTACTAAGGAAATTGAAGTAAGCAAGAAATTCATAGATCAGCATGATTCGAAAACATATATTGAAGAAAAGAAACCACTTTCATCAAGGCTTTCTTCTGAATCATTTAAGAGAGCTTCACATCTAAACAATTTTATTAAAAATGAAAATTGAAGATATAGGCGATCTTAAATGCCCGCCCTCCTCGTTTCTGAGCCTGACTTCGTTACCAACCGGTTATTCTTTGAACTTTTTGACCATTGACGCATTATTATTAATAGCAAAGTTAATAAGTATTTAAAAAATTTAAGAATAACTCTTTTATTTTTATCCTTGAATATCAAACACGGGGAATATTCGTGTCCAATAAAGCAACAGAGAATGTAGCGCCTCCGGATAAGGATCTACAAAAACAAATACTACTCGAGCAGTACCGCCGATGTGCGGAAGACTGGAGGAAGTATGACGCCTATTTATGGCAAATACCATTTAGTACTTTTAGCATCGTTGGAGTAATCTTAGCGTTAGTACTAAAGAGCGAAATCCCTGAAAAGATTTTTTGGCTTCTGATGGCTGGGTTGGTCTTTTTCGTTATTACAATGATGATATCTTCTTGGAAAACTAGGTTCTTCCAGGACTATAGAGCAAAATTTGCGGAAGATATTGAACGGCGGTGTGGCTTCATATACATTAATGACAGAAATGAAAACCAAGTTGAAGTTTCAGAGCCTCCCATTTTAAAGATTGATTCAAAGTATGCCAGCTCCTATTTAGAGAAAAAAGGTTTTAAGCACTGCGAGTTACACAGATGCATAAGTGCTTATCATCTGCAAATCTTTCTGTTTGTAGTACTTTTGTTTATTCTTGTGATTATCATAATCAATAAGTCAATTATTTAGATTTTGTAGCAGAAACAGGCATTATAGTAATGTCGTGCGCCTACTTAACTCAAATAATAATTTATGTCTTTCAAAAAAAGTAAATAAATAAGAAAATGCCATATTAAAGCCGATTGCTTATCAAATTTTAAGAAGCACCTTGTTAATTATTAGAATGAGTTTAGTGAGGAAGCACATGGTCGAAAAGGCATATTTGATTAAAATCATGCTGAAAGTTTTCATTCCGACTATTGGTGCCTCTTTCGCTCATTGGCTTTCAAGCATCATAACTTCGTGGCTTCCTGACTTAAAACATGACTTCTTTGTGATTGACCTGTTTGGATTCGTTCCCTCCTGTATAGTGACGATCGTAGCACTATGGCTATACCTCCAGGGAAGCCGCCAAGAGCGGTACACCAAGATCTTAATTATCTTATTTTTTGTGATAATTGTAGCACTCTTAACGCAATTGTTTTTGAATGATGTTTATGTTGGCACTGGTTTGAATTTTAATAAGCCTATGATCTTTTTACTCATCATATTTGCAGTCTGTAACATGATAAGCTCAGTAATTGGTTATGAGAGATGTCCTTCTAAACTCATTCTGATTTCTAATGAAAATAGTTTAAGAGAGACCGTTGTAGCTGTTTTCAGCTTGGTCGGACTGCCTCTGTTGACGATCGACACTTACTTAGCATTTTGGTTCTTTGGCAGGGGCGTTGTTGGAGGAGTGGGGCTGAAAGACGGACTAAACATTATGCTGATCACCCTAACTTTCTATTCCTTAATTTTGTATGCGACAAACAGATTGGCCAACACCATCGGAAAGTGAGAAGTTTTACTTGTCTACCATTCAAGGTTTGAAAGTACTGATGAGTTACTGGATCGCATCAAATTAGTCATTATACCTTAAGACCCGCTTTCCTAACTTTACTGCCCTTATTGAATTGAAAATGAAGACTTCTAGAACGATAACCGTTTTATACAATGCAACCCTTGTCTATTGCAGGTTGGTGCATTTTTATGCCCATCCCATAGTTAGAAAAAACCCTTACCGCTTTGGCGGGGGAGTTTGCGGTCGAAAGTAAGCTCAGCCTCAAAGGGTATGTGGCATCGCTCACGCTGAAGAATTTCCTGAAAGTAGGCACCTTCTGCCTCAATCTAAAGAACGGCAAGCAGGTGTCAATCCAAGTTAAAACAAAAAAGTTGGGCGGCTCTGTAATTTGAAGGATGACGTGGACAGGCCAAACTTAATTTTTGTGTTCATTTAAATATACGACGACGAGAGAATGGACTTCTTCGTTGTTCCATCGAAGGACGACGCGGAAATAAGCGAAAAAATAAGGCAGGACTACATCAGAGAAAACCCGCACGTTTCAAGGGAGCAGCCGAGAACGATACTCGTGAAAAGCCTATTATTTGAAGCCTTATTCAAAGTGAATAAAACTAATTCTTTACATAACCTTCAATAATCCTATCTTCGACAAGGAATTACTTACTAAATAAAGATTTACAGCCATACTGGGGATTTTCTGCAAGGGTATTGCTTGCTTATGAAAGTCTCTGACCCCTCCAGATCAGAGCATATATACATGAATTTGTTTTTCTATTCTCTCAGGTTAAACAAAAAGCCACAATATGACATAAATTATAAACCAAACTATTAATCCAGCGATTACATTTTCAGCAATAGATGAAAATTTAATTTTTCCACCATGATTTATTTCGATCACGATCCAAGGAATTTCAAAATAAAATAAAGCTGATAAAGGAGGTCCCCAGAAAAAGAAAAATAAAAAGAAAAATATAATAAAATCTATATAATTTAATTTTGAAGATATCTGCAGCGCCTTCAATAGTGAAAAACCAATTAAAGTTGTAATTGAGCCCGAAATTATAAAATTTGTTGGGAATTGTTTAAGTAGCCAATTTTTGTTTTTCTTTTCCTCGAAAAAACCACGGAGTGAATGGTATTTTGTTCTAACCCAATCCTCATCCTCGCCGCTCACAGTAAACTCATTGAGAGTGTTGTAAGCAAATATGTCGATATTCTTCTTGGGGTCCCACGCTCTCGCATATACTCTCATGCCTTTGAAATGGCTTACGGGGGCATCAGTAAGTGCATCTATTTTTGAAACAGTTTTTTCATAGCTCTTCGCTTCGAAGGTAAACTCAACTTTCTCTAAATCAGATAGTAGTTTTTCCAATTCCTTAAGATCATCAATCGTCAAGGTCACTGTTGAAATTTTGCCTTTTTTAGTTGAAATGGACATACACAACTTTATTCAATTTATTAATAAAATAAGTGTTTCCATATCAAGTACTTATTTATGAAATGACTAAGGGGTCATAACCGTGTTGGTGCTGAAAAGATACAAAAGAATATTGTTTAGCACATTTAGGTCCTTTTAGCCTCGACCTTTTCACCCAATAGCACTAGGATGTACCTCTACCAAAACTAAAAGTTATTAATCTACTGACGCAACCCTCATTCCCGAAACGCATTTCCGCTAGTTGAAAGATATATTATTTCATGCCTCGAAAGGGCTTCAAATCAATTACCGTACCATCAGATCTGTACGAAAGAATAAGATTTAACGCGGAAATTGAAAATCATTCAATTGCTGAATATCTCAAGAAGATTTTGGATGCAAAATTTTCTAAAGATCCGGCTGAAGACCGGAGTGTCGCTGGTTCAAGTCCGGCCTCGGGCACCATTTCTTTCAGCCAAACAACCAGCATAATCAAATCTTAATAGCATACGAACAACTATTACAATTATTATGGTTGCCG
>Ga0315280_10005286_pt1 | contig 18495 bp, 13 predicted proteins | sample YL17G06_40_MG_FD_203697 | JGI IMG/M metagenome (GOLD analysis project Ga0315280, IMG submission 203697) | Sediment microbial communities from Yellowstone Lake, YNP, Wyoming, USA - YL17G06_40 | ecosystem: Environmental > Aquatic > Freshwater > Lake > Sediment | place: USA: Wyoming | collected... | reverse complement strand
ATATCACCCCCTTGCCCTCTTGAGCGTGCCGTGCCTGTCACGCTTGTTCTCCCTCGCCGTTCCGCGTCCTTCCTGACGACGGTCTTGCCAGAGGCCTACCGGTGAGGCCTCGTGAGGGGCAGTCTGATCGTGAAGGCTGATCCCTTGCCTGGCTGAGACTCGACGGTGATCACCCCGCCGTGAGCGTCCACGGCGTTCTTAATGATGCGCGTGCCCAGCCCGGTGCCGCCCGGCTTCGTTGAGACCATGTCTTTGGAGAACAGCTTGTCCCGGATGTGTGCCGGCATCCCGCCACCCGTGTCGCGCACCACGATCTCCACGTAGTCACCCTCCGGCCACACGCCCTCGGCGCGCGCCGCCGTGGCGATGGAGACAGTGCCGCCCGCGGGGGTCTCGGGTATGGCGTTGTTCACCAGGTTGTAGATCGCCGAGTGGATGAGCTTCGGATCGATGGAGATGAGCGGAGGCGCGCCGAGCCCATCGGCCTCGAGGGTGATGGCCGCGCGCTCGGCCACGAGTCTCAGTACCTTGACGACGGACCGAGCGACGTCGTCCACATTGGCCAGCACGAAGGTGGGCTCAGACACTTCGCCCTTTATGCAGTCGGCGATTTCCCTCGCACGGCCTGTCACCTGTTCGGCACCGTCGAGCACCATCTGGACGGCCTCCGGAAAGAACTCCCGGAGCGGCGATAGCGCCTCCTTAGCCCTGGTGGCCATTGCTTCCGGCTGCAGTGCGAGCACGTCTGAGAGCACCTTGTCCGCGTCTCGGAACGACTGGTCGTAGACCATCTCGAGCGTCTTGATGCCCGAGGATACAGGTGTCATGAAGTTCTTCACTTCGTGTGCGATGTCACCGATCAGCTTCACGACCTGCGCCAGTCGTGCTTCCGCGTGCAGCCGCGCGTGGTCTATCGCCATCGCGGCCTGGTTCGCGACGATCGTCAGCACGTCTAGGTCCTGCGCCGTGAATGGACCGCCTCGCCGGTTCAGCACTTGCATCACGCCGATGGTCTCGCCACCCGCCTGCTTCAGCGGGACCGTGACCATGTCGGTGGTGACGAGGTCGATCTTGGCTCCGACAGCTCGGTAGTGGCTGGGATCGGACTGCACGTCGTCACTGACCTCGAGCTTCCCGGAGCGGAACACGCGCCAGGCGATCCCCTCGCCGGGAGACATCTCGTCGCCAACTATCTCCTCGGACCTGGGTCCAACCGCGTCTCGAAAAACGAGCTTGCCGCGCTCGCGGTCGTAGAGGATAACCGAGCCCGCCTGACAGCCGACCACCTCGAGGCTTGCTTCGAGACACAGTCTGATCAACTCGTCGGGGTCGGTGGTTGAGTAAACGGCGGCCGTTATCGTGCGGATCGCGTCGAGCTGGCGGATGCGAAGTATAAGCTCCGCATAGGTCTCCTCGAGCGCGCTGCTGTTTGTTGGCATAGGCAACCGGCCGTCCGGGGCGGCCCAGACCGAATCGCGAGACAGTCTAGTGGCTCAAACCCGGTAGCGGTGTTCCGCCGGCGCGGCGCGGCTACCTTCGTCGAGTCCGGGCAAGGGAACTTGAGGCCGCGCGAGAATGTTGTGTACAATGACGACAGGTGAGCGTTGAAGGGAGACGACGCACATGCGCGCCCGCGTGGTGTTCGTTGGTTGTGTGCTGCTTATGGCGCTGGTGCTGGTTGGCGCGTCACAAGCGGCTAACTCGAAGGACCTGTACACCGGCGGCAGCCCCGTGGCCAGCCAGATGGTGTACGCATTCGGCGGATGGGGCAGCGGCACCGTGGAAACGGGCGACCGCGACTCCTACCTCCTCATCAAGACTTCCGGCTACTACGAAGGTGGGCGCTTGGATGTGCGTGGCGTGGCTGTCGAGGACGCCATCACGAGTGCCAAGGACGGCTACCTCGTCTTGAAGCTTGACGTCGGACAGAAGGCGGGCGCGGCCGCGGGTGTCGGCGTAGGCGGTGGGCCCGGCGGCATGACGGGCAGTGGCACGGGCTCCATGGGCGGCCCGATGGGTGGAGGCATGGGCCCGATGGGTGGAGGCATGGGTCCGATGGGTGGAGGCATGGGCCCGATGGGCGGTGGCATGGGCCCGATGGGTGGAGGCATGGGCCCGATGGGTGGAGGCATGGGCCCGATGGGCGGAGGCATGGGGTCCGCCGGCGGGATGGGGCCAGGCGGGAAGGCGGGCGGCGCGATGGGTGGACCCATGGGCGGTCCTATGGGTGGATCCATGGGCGGCCCTATGGGCGGATCCATGGGCGGTCCGATGGGTGGCCCGATGGGTGGAATGATGGGCGGACCCATGGGCGGCGCCTCGATGTACGGTGCGAGCTATGAGGAGCCACAGATCATGCGCAGGCTCCGCGTGGTTCTGGTCACCGACTCCGGCGAGTATGGCTTGGAGGGCATCCCCGCCACCGGTGTTCCCACATTGGATGAGCAGTGGACTATGATCGAGGTGCCGTTCACCAAGCTCGGCACCCCGGGCAAGCTTCCTAGTGGCGCGATCAAGCAGATCCGCATCTTCGGTGACGCGAAGGGCGAGATCAAGCTGGGCGGCGTCACGCTGTTCCAGGAGGATCCGGACGACGTCGTCATCCCGAAGGCCCCCGAGGACGCCGTGTACGAGTACGGCGAGCCGTTCAACCTCTCCGCGACGGTGAACGACCCGACCAAGCAGTACAGGCTTCATTGGGACTTCGATGACTCCGACGGTGTGAGCTACTCGAAGGGTGAGACCGGCGACAAGATCGAGGACGCGCAGTACTACTTCCCAGGGCCCGGTACCTACATCGTTACGGTCATCGCCGAGCCGGTCGGCGGCAGGGCCCTGCCGCGCCTCGACACCTGCACGATCACCATCCACGCCCCGCAGGGCACGCAGGGCGGGGGCATGATGCCCGGTGGGATGCGGGGCGGCTACATGGGCGGAGGCGGAGGCGGCGCTACCGGAGTCATGGGTGGATAGGCACGCAGCCTGAGGCTACGACGGAGCGGGGCGCGGGATTCCGCGCCCCGTTTCGCTTGGGTCACCCCAATGGGGCGCCCCGTATGCCCAGCAGCCCCAGCCGCCAGGGGATCGCCCCGTAGTCCTTGCCGGCGCGGTCGGCGTCGAGGACGCCCTGGAAGAGGAACCGCAGGTCGGTGGGGTCGACCGCCAGACGTTGGTCATAGTCCGCACGCAAGAGCTCGCCGTGGCTGACGCAGTCGGTCCAATGCGGGTCCGGCTGGGTGACGTTCGCCATGCTCGCGAACGCCTTGTCGCGCGTGTCGGCAAGAGCGACCCATCCGCCGTCGAGGCGGTCGGCCGTGTAGGCCTTGAAGTACCGCCAGCCGTGCCCGCCTTGCGCCTCCACCAGCGCGAGGTACGTGTCTGGACCTTCGAGCCGGTAGACGTGCCCGGCCTCGAAGATGTCGCCCTGGATCGCGAGCGACGGCTCCGACCACCCGTGAGGGAAGTCCGCGAGGGACGTCTCCTCACGCCACATCCGACCGTCGAGCGTGGTGAAGAAGGCGTAGGCCTTCTCATCGTCGCAGATCACCCAGAAGTCCAGCCCGGCCTTGCCGTCCGCCGGTTTGAGGCCCATGGGCTCCAGCGGGCTCCAAGACGCGGGATCGGTGACGTTCTCCGTGGTGGCGAACGCGGCGCCGTACTCCGGCGTCCAGGCCTTGTCGCTGGCCTGGCAGATGAGGTACCAGCGCCCTTGCGGCTCGAAGTAGAAGACCTGCGGCGCACAGAAGTAACCGGGGTGCATCGTCAGGACCCGACGCTCGGCCTGACCCACGTCGTCCCAGTCGGCGAAGCTGAGGTACTCGATCTGGTGGGTTCGCACCTTGCTGCGGATGGTGCAGAAGAGGTGCCACTTGCCGCCGTAGAACACCACTGACGGATCCTTCACCGAGCAGCAGGGATCGTCCGGGTTCTCGGCGGGGCTCACCAACGCTTGGCTCGCGACCCACTCGAACTGACCCGACCGCAGCGCCGCCACTGACGGTTCCGCCCCTACCCCACCCTCCTGCCCGGTAGCGACCCCAGGACACAGCATCGCAAGACCGCCCAGTACGGTAGTAGTGGCCAGTGAGCTCACACGCACGGCTGGCACCTCCCTGCGGCCCCTCAGCCGGCGTCCACGTTTCCCTATTCGACCACGCTCTCCGCGCTGCCTGCGCGTGAAGGCCGCCGCACCTCCGGCACGGAAGGCCCATGGCGGCGAGCCAGGGCGGAGGCAGCCCAGTGGATGTCCGAAGCTCGAGAAGGCAGTTCCTGCTCAGCGCCGCAGGGGCGTCTCTGCTGGCGCTCCGGCGTGCGCGCGCGCGTACCGACGATGGAGGCGACAGAGTGGCACGAGACGGCGTGGCGCTCTACTGGTTCACGCAGCTTGCCGACCGGGAGGGCAAGCCATTCCGGGACCTCCTGCCCGGGTACCTCGCCATGACGGCGGAGGCCGGGTTCTCCTGCGTCGAGGGCTGGCTCACCGACTGCGAGACCGATGAGGCCGCCGCTGGCTTCGCGGATCTCGTGAAGGCGCCGGGGCTCGCGATCGCGGGGCTATATTCAGGGGGTGCGCTCCACGCCGAGAAGGCGTCTGATGAGGTGCGGTCGATCCTCGACCGCGCCGCAAAAGCGAAGCACATCGGCTGCCCCGGCATCAATGTGAACCCGGACCCTGTGGGGCGCGAGAAGACCGACGCTGAACTCGCCACCCAGGCGTCCGCGCTCGACGAGCTCGGTGCGGGGCTGCGCGAGATGGGCCTGTGGCTCGGCATACACACTCACTCGCCCGAGATGAGCCACAACGCGCGGGAGTTCCGCTCGAACCTCGACCGGACATCGCCTGAGAACGTGGGACTGTGCGCGGACTTCCACTGGATCTACCGCGGGGGCGGCGACCCGTACGCCATCACCGAGCGGTACGCCGCCCGCGTCGTGTCGACGCACCTGCGTAACTCGGTCGAGGCGGTGTGGGCGGAGAGCTTCTGTGAGGGCGACCTTGACTACAGCCGCATCCGGGCACTGCTCGACGCGGCCGGCTACAAGGGCCCCCTGTGCGTGGAGCTCGCGCTCGAGCCGCGCACGCCCGACACGCGACCGCCGCTGGAGAACCTGAAGCTAAGTCGGCAGTACCTTCGCCAGGTGTTCGGCGTGTAGAAGGAGGCCCAGCGATGTCGAGGGGAGTCACCAGGCGGCAGTTCGTGGCCGCGGTCGGAGGCGCGGCGGCCGCGTTCGCGACGACCGATGCAACGGCCGGGGCGAGCGTTCGCGCGCGGTCCCCGAACGAGCGCATCGCCCTCGCACACATCGGCACGGGTAGCATAGGGATGCACAACGCCCGGATCGTGATGGACCTGGGCGAGGCGGACTACATCGCCGTGTGTGACCCCGACTCCGGACGCGCCCATGCAGCCGCCGACGAGATGGCCGACAAGACGGGGCGCCGGCCGCGCACGTACCGCGACTTCCGCCACGTGCTGGATCGCGGCGACGTCGACGCGGTGTGGATCAGCACGCCGGATCATTGGCACGCGCTGATCTCCATCTACGCGTGCATGGCCGGCAAGGACGTGTTCGTCGAGAAGCCGGTTTCCCACAACATCGTCGAGGGCCGGCTCATGGTCGACGCCGCGCGGAAGTACGACCGCATAGTCCAGGCGGGCACCCAGCAGCGAAGCGGCCCGCACATGCGCGCGGGGTGCGAGTACGTTCGCTCGGGGGCTCTGGGCAAGGTCCACATGTGCAAGGCCTGGGTCGTCGGCGGTAACCCGGACCTGGATCATCCTGCCGACTGCGACCCGCCGCCCGGAGTTGACTACAACCTCTGGCTGGGGCCGGCGCCCGCACGGCCGTTCAACCCCAACCGGTTCCACTACGAATGGCGGTGGTTCTGGGACTACGCCGGCGGCAAGTGCGCCGACTGGGGGATCCACCTGCTGGACATGGTGCACTGGGGGATGGGAGTCGACGCGCCGGTCGCGGTCACATCCGAAGGCGGCCGCTGGGTGTGCCGGGACAACTGCGAGACACCCGACACGCAGGTCGCGGCCTTCGAGTACCCGGGGTTCACCTGCGTCTGGGAGCACCGCTTCTCGGACTACCCGGTCGAAGGCAAGGGCCATGGCATCGCCTTCTACGGCACCGAGGGTACGCTTCTGATGGACCGGAGCGGGTGGCAGGTGTTCCCGAAGGACCCCGCCGGCGACGCACCCTCGATGGCCGGGTCGGACGCCCAGATGTACGTGGACCACGCTAAGCACTTCTTCGACTGCGTTCGCACTCGGCAGCGGCCGCGCTCCGACATCGAGATCGCGCACAGGACGACCTCGGCGCTGCATCTCGCGAACATCGCCTTCAGGCTGAAGCGCCGCATCCGCTGGGACGCGGACAATGAGCGCTCGGTCGGGGATAGAGAAGCGGACGCGATGCTGGTCCGGGAGTACCGGGAGCCCTGGGGGCTGCCGCGAATCTAGGAGGTGGACCATGAGCGAGATGGCTGGACGGAGTGCTATAGACCGACGGGAGTTCCTGGTGGGCGCGGCGTCGCTGACGGCCGCGGCGGCGCTGGGGCTCGGCAGGTCGGAGGCGCAAGCGCCGAAACTGCGCCTGGGCATCATCGGGTGTGGCGGCCGCGGGGGCTGGATCGGCGGGCTGTTCGAGGAGAACAGCAACACCGAGGTGGTCGCTCTCCATGACTACTTCGAAGACCGGGTGGCGGACCTCCGCAACCGCTTCGGCGTTGATCCCGGGATGTGCTTCGCCGGCCTCGACGGCTACAAGCGCCTGCTCGAGACCGACGTCGACGCGGTGGCCATCGAGTCGCCGCCGTACTTCCACCCGGAACAGGCCGCGGCCGCGGTCGATGCGGGCAAGCACGTGTACCTCGCCAAGCCCGTGGCGGTCGATGTGCCGGGCTGCCTGAGCATTCAGGAGTCTGCGCAAAAGGCGCAAGGCAAGCGGTCCTTCCTCGTGGACTTCCAGACGCGCAACAACGCGGCGTTCCGCGAGATGGCCCGGCGCGTTCACGAGGGGGAGATCGGGGAGCCGGTTCTCGGTCAGGTGTACTACCACACGGGCCGACTCGGGAGTCGTGCGGAGCCAGGCACGCAGGAGGCGCGGCTGCGCAACTGGGTGTTTGACATCCCCCTTTCGGGCGACATCATCGTCGAGCAGAACATCCACGTGTTGGACGTGGCGTGCTGGCTGCTCGATGCCGCGCCCATCGAGGCCGTGGGCACCGGCGGCCGCCGCGTCCGCACGGACGTCGGCGACTGTTGGGACCACTTCGCCGTCACCTACAGGTTCCCGGGCGATGTCATCATCGACTTCAGCTCGAGCCAGTTCCTCACGGGGTTCCATGACATGTGCGATAGACTCTTCGGGTCGCGCGGCACGGCCGAGTCTCACTACGGCGGGCAGGTGTGGATCGACAACGGGCAGCGCTGGGACGGCGGCGACACGGGTCCCATCTTCACCGAGGGCGCCGTGAACAACATCAAGGACTTCTGCGCCGGCATCGAGTCGGGGCAGCTTATCAACACCGGCGAGGCGGCCGTGCGCAGCAACCTAACAGCCGTCCTCGGGCGAATCGCGGCGTACCGTCGCGGCGCCGCCACTTGGGACGAGATGATGGCGACCGCGGAGGAGATGAAGTGTGACCTCAGCGGGCTGAAGCGGTGAAGGCACAGGGCCGGTTGAGGGCCCACCCGCCTGCGGCGGGTCACCCCCATGCGGCCCGTCCGAGAAGGGAGGACACGATGCGCACTGATCGACGAGCTTTCCTGCAGGTCGTTGCCGGGGCCGCCGGCGCGGTCGCCGTAGCCAGGACGGCTGTGGCCGAGCCCGTGCCCAGGATCGCCATGTGCGACTGGAACCTCGGACTGACGGCCAAGCCGGAAGCCATCGCTAAGGCCAAGGAGATCGGCCTCGATGGCGTCGAGGTCAGCGTCGGCTACGAGGACGACGACCTGTGGCTCCGCGAGCCGGAGACGCAGCAGTTGTTCCTCGCCGCCGCCGAGGAGCACGGCATCACCATACCGTCGATCGCGATGGGGGTGCTGAACCAGGTCCCGCTGAAGTCCGACGAGCGCGCGGCCGGGTGGCTGCACGACACCATCGACGTGGCGCACAACCTGGGAGCGAAGCGCATGCTCCTCGCCTTCTTCGGCGCCGGCGAGCTCGACATGACTGACGAGAAGGGGATCTCCGCTGTCGTCGAAATCCTGAAGCGCGAGGCCCCGCACGCCGAGGACGCCGGGGTCATCCTCGGGCTGGAGAACTACCTCAGCGCGGAGGACAACATGCGCATCATCGAGCGGGTGGGCGCGGAGTCGGTGCGGGTCTACTATGACCTGCGGAACTCGGCCGACAAGGGTCGCGACGTGCCGGCGGAGATTCGCACGCTCGGCGACCTCATCTGCCAGGTGCACCTCAAGAACGGCAAGAACCTGCTGGCAGAGCCCGACAACGTGGACTTCCCGGCCTGCGCGCAGGCGCTGCAGGACATCGGCTACAGGGGCTGGCTCGTGCTTGAAACCTCGAGCCCCAATGGCCTGCTGGAGGACACGCGCGCGAACATGGACTACGCGCGCCGCACCTTCGCCGCGTGCGCTCCGCGCGAGGAGCCTGAGGGAGCCGCTTAGGGAGGAGAGCACGGCCATGGCCCAGGACATGGAGCAGCTCTACGCCGAACGCATGAAGCGCTACACGGCCGCGATGCGGAACGAGAAGCCGGACATGATCCCCGTCCGGCCATTCGTCGCGGAGTTCACCGCGAAGTACGCCGGCTACACCGCTCAAGAGGTCACCCACGACTACCACAAGGCCTTCGCGGCGGCGCGCAAGTGCGCCGCGGAGTTCGACTGGGACGCCGTGGTGGGCAACATGGTCTACGTATGGACCGGTCTCACCGAGGCGATCGGCCTCCGCTACTATGCGGTGCCCGGGATCGACCTCCCCGCGAAGACCGGCTTCCAGTACCGCGAGCCGTCCGAGGACGAGGCATTCATGCGGGCGGATGAGTACGATCAGCTCATCGAAGACCCGACCGGCTTCCTCTTCAATGTCTGGCTGCCGCGCGTCTCGCGGGACGTGAGAGCGATGGGCGAGCCGACGTCGCTCCGCAACAACCTGTCCTTTCTCAAGGGCGGGATGGCGATGATGCAGTACTTCTCCGGTTTCGGGGAGCAGGCCGCGCGCCTTCGGGCGGAGTCGGGCACGGTGTCGGCGATATCGGGCATCCTCAAGGCGCCGCTCGACATCCTGGCCGACAAGCTGCGCGGGTATGTTGGGCTGTCGATGGACCTGCTGTCCCAGCCGGAGAAGGTGCTCGCGGCGTGCGAGGCGCTCATGCCGCATCTGTGTCACGTGGCGCTGTCGGGCGCCGATCCGTCCAAGAACGTCCCGATCACCGTGTGGATGCACCGCGGCTGCGTGCCTTTCGTGTCGCCCGAGCAGTTCAAGAGGCATTACTGGTCGACGCTCAAGCCCATCATCGAGGAGATCTGGTCGCGCGGCCACCAGGTGCTGTTCTACGCGGAGGGCGACTGGACGCCGCACCTTGAGTCCTTCGCGGAGCTTCCGCCAGGCAGCATCATCTACCACGTCGACATGGCTGACATCTTCGAGACTCACCGGGTGCTGGGCGACAGGTTCTGCCTGAGCGGCGGGATCCCCAACTTCCTGCTCAGCTACGGCAAGCCGGACGATGTGCGCGCCCACTGCAAGAAGGTGATCGACGGCGTGGCGCGCGACGGCGGCTACATCATGGACGCGAGCGCGATCATGCAGGACGACACGCGGACCGAGAACCTGCGAGCCATGACCGAGTTCACGCGCGAGTATGGGGTGTACTAGAGGCGGCGATGGGAGGCCGACGATGGACGAGCGTAAGGCCGCGAAGCGGGAGCCCGGTGTCTGCATCCCCTGGCAGGAGAAGATGAAGGAGCTGCCCGAGATAAAGGGCGACGCTGAGCTTGTGCGCCGCGTGTGGGAGGACACTGACGCGCTGGCCTACGTGTACATCTGGCAGTGCCTGGAGTCGTTCTGACCCCTGTTGCCGCGGCATCGTAAGGGCGCTGCTTGCTGCGCCCGAGGAGGACACCAAGTTGCCCAAGTTCATCGCACGGATCCGGGCGAAACCCGGGCAAGGGCAGCATGTAGCGCAAGCCCTGAAGGAGCTTGTGGCCCCGAGCAGGGCCGAGGAGGGCTGCCTCCTCTACGATGTGTGCCGCTCGGTGGACGATGCGACCGAACTACTGGTGCTCGAGGAATGGGAGAGCCAGGCCGCCCTTGACGCGCACATGCGGACGCCGCACTTCGTCGCCTTCTTGGAGAAGGTCGGAGAGGCGATCGAGGGCGCGCCTCGGCTCGAGATGATCGAGCGTATGTGACCCCGGGAGGGTGATGTGAGATGTCGGGAGCAAGCCAACCAGCCAAGGGCGTGTCCCGCCGCGGGTTCCTGCGCGCCGTGGGCACTGCGGCCGCGGCGACCGCGGTCGGGTTCTCGTCTGCCGCGCGGGGTCAGGTCGGCGCGAATGAGCGGATCGGCGTCGGCCTGATCGGCTGCGGCGGGCGGATGCAGGCGCACATCGATGTGCTGCTCGGGCTCAAGGCCGAGGGACGGCCGGTTGAGATCGTGGCTGTACAGGACGTCTACAAGCCACGTCTTGACACCGCTGTAGAGCGGACCGGGGGCAAGCCCCATCGCGACCACAAGGAGCTGCTCGCCGATCCGGCCGTCGACGTCGTGGGCATCGCCTCGCCGGATCGTCACCACGGGCCACAGGCCATCGACGCTGTGCTGGCCGGCAAGGACGTCTACTCGGAGAAGCCGCTGACGCACTGGACCCAGTTCGACGTCGTGAAGCGGCTCACTCACCTCGCCGAGGAGCGCGGCGCGGTGGTGCAGGTCGGCACCCAGCGCCTGGCCGACAGCATCTGGCGACAGGCCCGCCAGCTCGTCGACGAGGGCGCCATCGGCAAGCCGATCCATGCCCAGCTTGGCTACTTCCGCCAGGGCGACTGGGGAGAGCGGGGAATGCCGATTCTCGACCCCAACGCGACGCCCGGACCCGACCTCGACTGGGACGCATTCCTGGGTGACGCCCCCAAGCGCGACTTCGACGTGTCACGCTTCTTCAGGTGGCGCATGTACCTCGACTACGCAGGCGGCCCGCCGACAGACCTCTATCCGCATGTCGTCGCACCCATAGCGGCTGCCGTCGGCCTCGGCTTCCCCACGAGGGTCTCGGCCGCCGGGGGTAAGCTCTTCTACAATAGCGAGCGCGAAGTGCCGGATACCGTGAACATCCTCGCCGACTACCCGCAGGGCCTGAGCGTCGCGGTGCTGGGTACGCAGGTGAACGCGCGGGACATCGAGACGTGCATTCGCGGCTCGGAGGCGACCATGTGCTTTGCCGGTGCGGGCATTCAGCTCTATCCGGCGGGAGGCGGCGACATGATCCGCGAGGTCGCCCGTGAGCAGGGCGGGGACACGTGTGAGCTGTGGCTGAATCTCCTCGAGTGCGTACGGACGCGCGAGAAGCCGTGGAGCGACGTGCGCACGCAGTACTACGTGCAGACGGCCATGAACATGGGCATGCTGTCGCTGCTCCAGGGGAAGACGGCCCACTTCGACGCCGAGCGGGAGGAGATCAGGCTGTGATACGCTCACTCGCTCTATTGGGCGCGGCGGCCTCGCTTGCGTGCGTGCCAGCGTTCAGCGGCGGTGACGTCGAGACGACCCCTGACGGGTGCCGAGTGACCTGGGACGGCAACCCGGTGCTCTCGTATCACTCGTCACCGGACTTGCCGAAGCCGTTCGTCCACCCGCTGTACACGCCGGCGGGACACGAGGTGACCTTGGCCAGCCCGCCAGACCACATCCACCATCGCGGCCTGATGTTCGCGTGGGGCAGCATCGCCCCGGCTGGGTCGCCGGAGGGCTACCACCTTACGTTCTGGGGCGAGGAGGGCGACCCGTCCACGCTCGGCCGGATCGTGCCAGCCCCCAACGTACCCCTGCGGGCCGAGGTGGCCGACGGAGTGGTGAGGCTGGTCGCACACAACGAGTGGCGCCGCAACAGCGACGACTTGCTGGTCCTTCGGGAGCGCCAGGAGATCGTTGTCTACGGCCCGTACAAGGGCCGAGGTATGGTGCTTAGCTGGATCACCGAGCAAACGCCGCCTATGGACATCGAGATAGGCCCCACGCCGGGTCGCGACGTGAGCTATTACGGGCTCGGCCTCCGCACCCCGCACGACATGGACAGAGGGCAGACGATCGATGCCAACGGACGAGTTGGCATCGACCAATGCTACGGCGATAACGCGGACTGGTGCGCGTACGGGTCTGACGTGGCCCCCGCTCGGGGCTTCGCGATGTTTGACCACCCGAGCAACCCCCGCCACCCGACGGGCTGGTTCGTGATGAACGACTTCGGTTACATGACGGCCAGCCTGCCCGCCCGTGAGCCGTTCATGCTCAGGGCCGGCGAGACGCTGCGCCTCGAGTACGGGGTCCTCGCCTTCGACGGCGGGCTGGACCGACGCCTCATCAAGGATGCCTACGACTGGTGGCTCCTGCTGACCAAGTGAGGCGCCGATCGGCGGCTCGCCCTGTCGGCGTCCCGAAGGGCGCGCCACACGGCAACCAGCAGCGCGCCCTCGATCACCATGGCCGCCGGCAGCAGGGCCACGCCGAGGCGCAACCCGGCCGCATCGCCGATCGCGCCGATCGCCCATGGGAAGACGATGCACCCACTGATGCCGGCCGCCGCCAGCAGTGCGAACATGGTCGTTGATCCCGCTTGCACGCGTTGCGTGGCAACCGCCAGGATCGTCGGCCAGAAGCACGCGACGAATAGACCTGACAACCCGATCAGGACTAGTCCCGGACCCTCTGCCTCTGAGAAGCACAAGCCGGCGGTTGCGACGGTGTAGCCCACCGCGGACAGCACGGTGAGTGCGAGCGGCTCGAACTTCGCCACAAGCCCGCCCGTCGCGAAACGCCCCGCCGCCATAGCGGCCCCGAAGAACGCGACAGTCATCGCTCCACCACGGGTAGATGCGCCGAGTAGGTGCTCCATGAAGCTCGCGCTCCAAAAGGTCATTCCCGCCTCGCAGCCGCCCGCGATCACCATCGCCCCCATGAGCGCCCAGAACAGCGGCTTGCGCAGGAACGCCGTGCCGTCGCCCGCGTCGCCCCCGCGCTCGGCCCTCGGGTAGCGCCGGCTCGCGAAGAGGGCTGCGGTGACCAGGGCCGGCACAACCCACACGAGGAAGGTGGCGCGCCAAGACTGCCAGGCCTCGAGCATCTCCCCGGACAGCAGCGCGGCCGCCACGAGGCCGACGGAGAACAGGCCGTTGGTGATGTTCAGCGGGCGCGCCGGACTGTCCGGGTGCAGCTCGGCGACGAGCGGGTTGATGAGCGCCTCCATCGCGCCCATCCCGAGCCCCACCACGGCCTGCGCCGCGAGGAGCGGCCCGTACTGCCGGGCCAGAGGCGTTCCGGCGAGGCCGAGCGCCGCCAGCGCCATCCCACCGGTCAGGAACGCCACCTTGCCGAACCGATCGGCCAGGTACCCGCTCGTGAGGAGGGCGAGCAGCAGCGCAGCCATTCGCAGGCTGCCGAGCAGGCCGCGCGTGCCCAGCGCGAGTCCAAACTCATCGCCTATCTGCGGCAGGCAGATGCCCGGTATGGCGACGGATGCCGCGAAGACAACCATCCCCAGCCAGCAAGCCGCTTGCAGGCGGGTGCGGGCGACGCGCTGTCCGTCCGTGGGAACCACTCTCCGAGAACCTGCCTCACCGGCTGCGCACCCGCGCCTTACACACGCGCTCCGAGCCGCCTCCGGCTTGTTCGCGCTTGGGCTGCCGGGCCCTGTCTGTGCGTACTGCGACGAGGTGGCTATGCAGGGGCCGCAGAAGCGTGTAATCTCTGCGAGGTGTGAGCGCTGTCGCCGCTGACAGCATAGGTGTATGGTGATCCGTACTGCTTGTGACAACGTTCCCTTGGGTTAATGGTGCCTCTCTGCGTTTGTGCTAGGGCTCAGTTATGTGTCGTCTGTCTCTCGTGACGCGCTTGCGTAGCGTTCCGCCGCTTTGATGCGGCCTGCGCACCTGCGGGCCTCATGCCGCCCAGGGCGCCGTGATATGGGGAGGGGTGTGCCATGCGCCTGGCGCGTGTGGTGCTTGTTGCGGTTCTGTTCCTTGCGTTGGCTCTGGCTACGGTGGCGCGTGCCGACTGGCCGACTACGTTCGACGAGGCCGTCGCCGCCGGGGCAACTGTTGCGCCACTGCCCGGGTGCCAGCTATACAGTTTTGCTTTGGGACCGAGCGACTACGCCAACAGCGACATCTGTATCTCGCGGCCGCCGCCAGTAAGTGGCCCGCCGCATTTCATGACTGCCTATCTGCCGAACGCCTGGGAGTTCACGACGTCGCCGGAAGGCTGGACGCCATGGGATGACTCGCTGTGCTACCAGTGGCCGACCGACCCGGATGGCAACTACTACGGTTACGCCGACGTGACCGTGACAGGGAGCGACTACCCCTGGCGCGTGTTCCTAAGCCCGGACGGGACCGAGGTCGCCTGGATACACCTATGGGAGCTCGTGGTCCACGCCGACGCCGGCCCCGACCAGACGGTGGAGCAGACGTCCCTCGCCGGCGCGGAGGTGACGCTCGACGGCTCCGGCAGCACCGGTGGAGGCGGCGGGGGCCCGCCTGTCGAGGTGACGGGTGTCATCAAGAACCCGAGCTTCGAGGAGGGCACGGCATACTGGGACCTGACCCGGGCGGACTATAACCTCTACTCCGACGCGAGCAACTACGGGGCCGGAACGATGCCCACCGACGGCGACTGGCTCCTGTGGTTCTCCGGGTGCTGCGGTTACACGGGCAGCGCGTGTGAGCGCAGCCAGACCGTGGACTTGACGGGCATCGACACCATCACCTTCGACGCCGAGCTCATAACGTTCGGCGCGGCGTGGCACAACAACGTCAAGGCCAAGGTGCTAGTCGACGACACCATCGTCTGGGAGCAGGGAGCGGTGGGGCCCTATGGCAACCAGAGCGTGTCCGTGTCGAGCTTCGAGGGCGAACACGCGCTGCGGCTGAGGGTGTACGTGACGAACGGCAGCGGGTATCTGGGCGATGCGCAGTACATCTTCTTCGACAACTTCCGCACATGGCGCGGAGGTGGCGGAGGCGGAGGTGGGGGTGGCATCACCGAGGTCATCGACTTCGAGAACCTGTACCCGGGCTACGAGTCGTACGGCGACCTGCCGGACGGCTACGAGGGGTTCCAATGGTCTGAGGATGCCGACTGGTACACTAAGTACGTGTGGCCGGGCTCACCCTATGAGTTCGACTGCGATGGAAGCGTGGCCATCCTGACGGCGTACGCCAATCCCGTCTCGTTCTCAGGGAGCCCGTTCGACCTCGTGTCGGCGAGGATCGTTCCGGTCTGGTGGCAAGCCGAGGAGGTGGTCGTAGAGGGGTACCGGGACGGCGAGCTTGTTGACACAAGGACGATCAACGCCACAGCGCTGTGCCCGACCACCTACGACTGGGCCCTCTCCATCGGGGCCCCTAGCGCGGACGTTAGCGCCTGCCCGTCGTACCTGTCCTTCGCGCTAGGACTCACGGACTACGCGAACTCCGACATCCGCCTCAGCAAGCCTTACGGCCGCGAAGCCTTCGACACAGCGTACCTTCCTCACGCGTGGTCCTTCACGACCTGGCCCGAGGGGTGGGAGCGGGCCGAGACGTCGGAGTGCTTCTACTGGCCGACCGATTCGGACGGCTACTTCTACGGTTACGCCGACGTGACCGTGACAGGGAGCGAGCACCCCTGGCGAGTGATATTGAGCCCGGACGGCACCCGCGTTACGTGGTTCCAGGTATGGGATGAGACCGACGGGCTGTTCAGCTTCGACTTCACGAACATCGACGAGGTTAGGGTGATCCCGCACGGTCCGCATCTTGTGATAGACGACATCACCGTGCGCTGGCCGGGCGAGAGCGGATGGCCGACCACATACGACGAAGCCATGGCCGCCGGGGCCACCGCCGCGGACTACACAGTCTGTGCCGGGTTCTTCTCATTCACACTCGGGCCCACGGACTACGACAACTGCGATTTCATGGTCAACCAGCCATATAGTCGCAAGGCGTTCGACACCGCCTACATGCCCCATGCCTGGCCGTTCACGACCTGGCCCGCAGAGTGGGAACGACGCGAGACCTCCGAGTGCTTCTACTGGCCCGCCGACGCCGAGGGCCGGTTCTACGGCTACGCCGACGTCGCGGTGACAGGGAGCGAGTATCCGTGGCGCGTATTCCTCAGCCCCGACGGGACTAAGGTCGCCTGGATCGAGCTGTGGGACCCGAGCGGCGGCGGCGGTGGCGGCACTGAGGTGACGGGCGTCATCAAGAACCCGAGCTTCGAGGAAGGCACGGCCTACTGGGACCTGACTCACCAGGACTATGACCTCTACTGCGACTGGGCCTCGGGCGGTCCATACGGGTCCATGCCCACCGACGGGGAGAACTTCCTGTATGTTGGTGGCGGATACTCGTACACCGGCAATTGGTGCGAGCGCAGCCAGACCGTCGATCTCACCGGCATTGACACCATCACGTTCGATGCTGAGATGTGGACCTTCGGCGCCTGGCACGACAACATCAAGGGCAAGGTGGTCATCGACGACACCATCGTGTGGGAACAGGGCAGCCAGGGGTCGTTCCTCGACCAGAGCATATCGGTGTCGCACCTAAGCGGCGAACACACCTTGCGGCTTCGGGTGTACGTCACATCCGGCGATGGTTGGTTGGGCGACTACGAGTACGTTCTCTTCGACAACTTCCGCACGTGGCGCGGAGGAGGGGGCGGTGGAGGCGGCCGCACCGAGGTCATTGACTTCGAGGACCTGTACCCGGGCTCCGAGGCGTACGGTAACCTACCGTCGGGCTATCACGGGTTCGAATGGTCCGAGTATGCCGTTTGGTACACGAAGTACGTATGGCCGGGCACGCCGTACGAGTACGCGTGTGAGGGGAACGTGGCGATCTTCACCGCGTGGGCCTACCCCATCTCGTTCTCGGGCGGCCAGTTCGACCTCGTATCGGCCAAGGTCGTGGCGGTCTGGCAACCCACCGAGGACGTAGTGTTCGAGGGGTACCGTTCCGGCGATCTGGTCTACACCAAGACGATCAACGCCACCGACGCCGGCGGCGTGTTCAGCTTTGACTTCGCGGGTATTGACACGGTGTGGGTGACCCCGCACGGCGGGCACATCGTGCTTGACAACATCACCGTGCGCTGGCCGGGCGGAGGCGACATCGAGCTGCCGGGGCTCATCAAGAACCCGAGCTTCGAGGAGATCGCGGACTGGATGATCGTGCCCTACTGGGACCTTACCCAGACCGGCCCCGACCTCTACAGTTGGCACGTCGCCGGCGACTTCGGCGCCATGCCGACCGATGGCCTGGAATCGCTCTACCTGGGGGGGGCCTACAGCCCGATCGAGGGGTCTGTGTGTGAGCGCAGCCAGGTCGTCGACCTGACCGGGGTCAGCAAGATCACCTTCGATGCCGAGCTGTGGGCTTGGGCGACGTGGGACGACGTGCTCAAGGCCCAGTTCGCGGTGGATGGCACGGTGCTTTGGGAGGCTACGGCACGGGGATCGCACCTCAACCAGAGCATCGACGTCTCCGGGCTGTCGGGTCCTCACGCGCTCCAGCTCCGCGCGGTGGTCCGGAAGACCGGCGGCTACTACCCCGACGGGCACTGGGTCTTCTTCGACAACCTGCGCGCATGGCAGTCGGGTGGCGGCGGCGGGGGTGCCCTCTCGTACGAGTGGCGCGAGGGCGACACGGTGCTGGGCAATGAGAAGGTCATCCATCCCACCCTCAACCTCGGCCACCATGTGATCACCCTGACCGTAGCCGATCAGAACGGGAACAGCGACTGCGACGAGGTAGTGGTCGATGTCGTGGACACCACGCCTCCCGAGCTGAGCGTCAGCGGCTCCCCGGTGTACGAGCAGGACTCGGCTGCGGGTGCCTCTATAGGTCACTACGATGTAGAGGTCACCGCGTCCGACGTCTGTGACACCGACCTCGACATCACATTCGACCCGCCGGAGGGCAGCGTTCTGTCTCTCGGCACGCACACGATCACGGTTACCGCGACCGATGATTCCGGCAACCCGACATCCGCGCAGTTTACGCTGACTGTGCGGGACACCACTGACCCGGTGATCGCCGAACTGACGGCGACGCCGGGCACGTTGTGGCCGCCCCTCCATCAGATGGTCGATGTCGCTGTCACCGCCGTGTGCAGCGACATTTGCGACATCGACCCGGTCTGCCAGATAGTTGAGGTCACGTCGAACGAGCCGACCGCGGGACCCGGGACGGGAAACGACATCGACTGGATCGTCACGGGGCCGATGACGCTCCAGCTTCGATCCGAGCGACTCACGAACTCCA
>Ga0315280_10005284_pt1 | contig 18498 bp, 21 predicted proteins | sample YL17G06_40_MG_FD_203697 | JGI IMG/M metagenome (GOLD analysis project Ga0315280, IMG submission 203697) | Sediment microbial communities from Yellowstone Lake, YNP, Wyoming, USA - YL17G06_40 | ecosystem: Environmental > Aquatic > Freshwater > Lake > Sediment | place: USA: Wyoming | collected... | reverse complement strand
GGTTGGGGGCCAGGCTTAGGACTCTGTGGCGTAGGCCTTCGTGGGTTCGAATCCCACTCCCCGCACCAATTCTGAGATTTGGATCGTGACCGAAAAGAGCTTAAAGATTAAAGACCAAAAGAATATAGTGAAAGAGGACATCTACGACGTTAAAGGAAGATTGGAAGCGGTAACAAGAAGGATTAATGCAAGCGATCAAATCTCGAGAAAGAACCGCCAGCTTGTTTTTGACTTCTGTGAACACTGCAGACTGCAGGGCCTATCCAATATTAGGGTTCTCTTCTATCTCAACAGGTTCTGGAACATCGCCAGATACGTCGGAAAAGACTTCGATCAGATGAACAGACGCGATATCGAAACACTTGTCAAGAGAATCCAGAACAACGGTTATAGTCCTAGAACCGTTGCGGATCATCTGACAGCTATCAAAACCTTCTGGAAATGGCTTGATGGCAAAGGTGAAACCTACCCCGAAAAGGTGGCATGGATCAAGCCAAGGCACAACAACAGGAAAACCAAACTACCTGAGGAGCTTCTGACGAAAGAAGACGTTGACAGACTCGTTGACACTGCCTCCAACGTGCGAGACAAAGCACTCATCTCAGTATTGTACGATTCAGGATGCAGAATCGGAGAACTGCTCACCCTAAGAATAAAGCATGTTAGATTCGATGCCAATGGTGCAGTAATGATGGTAGATGGCAAAACAGGTCAGAGAAGAGCCAGGATAATCCACTCTGTACCCAGACTCCTCAATTGGCTTGACCATCATCCAGCGAGAACAGATCCCGAAGTCTTTCTCTTCGTCAGCATAGGCACCAAAAATCACTCCAAACAGCTCTGCTACGAAAGTGTTTCAAACATGTTGAAGAAGGTCGCTCAGAGGGCAGGCCTAAAGAAGAAGGTCAACCCCCATTTGTTCAGGCATTCCCGAGCGACTTTTCTGGCCAAGCATCTCACTGAAGCACAGATGAAAGAGTATTTTGGATGGACACAAGCATCCGACATGGCAGCAGTTTACGTCCACCTTTCGGGAAGGGACGTTGACGGCGCTCTATTGAAACTGGCTGGCAAGCAAGTTCCTGAGGCCGAAAAGGAACGTGAGACGGATAGGCAAGTAAGGGTATGCTCAATCTGTAGGCATGAAAACCCGCCGGAGACACATAGGTGCTCGAACTGTGGAAGATCACTCGATCTAAGAACCGCGTTAGAAGACGATCAAAGAGAGAAGACACTTCTCAGAATGTTGACCCCCGAAATGTTGGAGGAAATGATCCAGAAACGTATCCAAGAGTTATCAGCTAGAAAGGCATGACTAACCACGTTTTAGCCTTGGATTGTTGGATACAAGACTTCACGACGTCAGTTTCAAGGATTTATACTTTCAACTTTAAATTAACAATATGAAAGACCCGAGATTTGACTCAATACGTGAACTCATAGACTATGTAGAAGAGGAAGCCTGCAGAAGACTTGCAGAGAAAGACCGCATGGAACTCCATGTTAATGCTAGGTCTAGAACGTTTCAAAATACAAAACAAGTGTAAGAACATACCTAGTCGAGTTAGCCGATCACATTCTAGGTTTTACCCAATAGAGCATTCAGGGAGGTTACGCGATGATTCAATACCAGACCAGAGTCTGTTACAATTGTCGAAGGCTGATCAATAAGAGCCTTTACTTAGAAAGAGAGGTTAGACCATACACCTACGTTCAGATATGCAAGAGGTGCGAACCTGTCTGGGAATTATTGAGACGTATGGAAAAGAAAGGATTGTTACAGAGTATGTGCGGAGAGGGAATAACGCTTACAACTGCCGGCAAACTGTTATATCAGCAGAGTCGAGGGAGCATCAATCGGTAGCGCACGAAGATTAGCCAGTCATTTCTCTTCAACGCGTAGCCTAAGGTGCCCTTTTTTCATGGTCTAATGATCTTTTAGCTATTCGACGTTTTGGTTTTCAACCTTCATTCCAGCGGATACTCCTTTTCCGATCTCGGTAAGCTCAACAGACCGCTCTCTGTCACCTCCGGTCCTTAACAGTCCAAGTTCCTCCAATATTGTAACTCTGCTATTGACTGTGGTGAAGGGTTTCTTCTCGCCTCTGCTGGCAAGCATCATATTCAATTCGGTTATGGAATCTACCTTACCACCAACATCTGAGATGATCGATATTATGCGCTTGTCGATGGGTTTGAATTTTGTTACGGCCCTCAGTGGAAACGGAACCATCTCATTTTGATAAGCTCCTCTGCTGTGAGCCATCAGTTCGAATGTGGCTTCTGCCAATCCAGTTCGAAGCATCTTATGAAGTTTCTCCATTTTCTCCTCAATCTTTCCATGTTCACGAAAGAGACTTTCGACCTTAGCTAAATTTGCAAGGTCGTTGAAGAAGAAGTCAACCATGCGTTCTGTTCTCTTAAGGATCGAAAATCTTCCTTCTCTTCCAGGCACATAGTAGGCTTTCAAGCCATAAATGAGTGAGAGCAACGATGCCACCACTATCACAGTCTTTGTAGTACTGCTCACATCGATCAGGATCTCTTCTCCACTATGTGTCTGCGCAATCCTCGTAAGCATCTGAGCCACATCTTCGGCTTTCATAGGATTCCACTCCCACAAAACTATATTCAAGCCCCCTCGGTCTTTCCATAGCTGGGCGATCGCCTTTGCGTTGCTCTTAACGCTTAGCCAGGAAGGCTTCACGAAGTCTTCCTGACCCGAATAGAGCACATATAACCTCGAAACAGTTACCGATCGCGAAAGAAGATTCTGGACCCCGTCTACATGTCTGTCACGGCAATAGCCTGCCGGTATGACGACGATGGTCAAAGCCTTTCACTTTTTGTTTTGTTCGCTCGGGTAAATAGGAATCTTATTGCTAAAAATCTTGCTCTTGACAAAATGTTGCTAACCGATAATTCCATTATTAACATGAATTGGTCACGAACGTCTTATTACAAGATACGGACTGTTGTAGAGAGTGGGCATCCTGTCAGCGTCTCCTAAAGAGACTGGCGGGAAGACTATAGATGACCGCAGACCGCATAATTCATCTGGGAATCTCTCACATAACCGATACAGAATCAAGAATGCCAGAGAAGTAAACGAGATACTGTCTCCGTCCGCTAAGTTACGTCTCAGATTTGCCTTAGCAATCGTAGCCCGAGTGATGGGCGATCATGATCAGATAAGCGCAATGCAATTGAAAGAGCTCATTGCTCCTCTAGGAAAAACTAACGATAAATTTCCAGCACTATTGTCTATGCTTGGCCTGCACTTCGGAAGTGCTCGGTATGAGCTTGATGGTAGTTTCCGTCTAGGTACACGCCCCGTCATAGAAGTCAAGGATAACGAAGGCTCATATGAGATTATTCTCCAAGATGCAATGACCTGGAACTGGCATTTTGACAATGAAGGCCCATGGATTTTTTGGCGGTTACAACTTGGACGGAAAGAAGCCACCGCTCTTGGTATGGGAAATAACCAAGTGATCTTTGTCAAGCATTCTGATGAGTCTCGACTGATTAGCAAAGACTTCACGCCACCAATGCTTAAAGGCTTGGGAAAAAATTCTCTTGAAAGCATTCTGGCGACGGACAAGACGAATCCACTCAAAGAACAGGCCTCAGACGTCATGAATGCCTGCTACACAGAATTGCTAGGTCTCATTAGAAGTAAGAGAATTGATTTGGAGACAACTCGAATCATAGGTTCGTTCTTGGCACCGGTCCGTACAACAAAGATCATGGTTCTGAAATCCTCGAATGCTGATATAGAGCGCCTCAACATCCTCTACTACAGCCTTGCAATTTTCTTAGATCACATCAGAATGATCCTTGGAGATCCGACATTCCGGGACCTTAAGATGAGCGAGCATTGGGTGCGTCTCAGAGAGCTGATGCACAGCTCCCAGGATGAAACACTGACGCTTTGGTGTCGCAAGTTCCTTGATCAACAGGAAAGATTTTTGCAGTCAGAAAGTATACGTTCTGACGAGATCGTAGCATTCGCTTTTCTAAGTCTGAATGAAATGATGGATGCACTCAATAACTTGCGAAGTTGCGTGAACGCTCCGCATTTTGGCCAGAATATTCTGGACAACGTTGAGATCTTGGAGATAATACACCGTAACAACTCTGATATGAGTCTTGGAAAGGCCATGAGGAAATACGGTTCTATGATCGAAATTTGGCGCGTCCTCAATAAAAAGAATCCCAAGACGCTGAAGGAGGTCGGGCAATATGCGGATCTTACGGAGAAGACCGCTTGGAAACATATCTCCACCTTGCGGAAGTGGGGAGCGATCCCTTCCGATCTCTATACACGTTTAAGACGACAAGGTAGAGAAGGACGCAAGTATCGATAGAAAGCTCGTTCTAGAACTGTATTTCTAGAATAACCTCACGAGAAGTTTCTTTTCTAAACAGCGCCTTCAAACACAGATAGGCGCTGATACTATGTCTCGAAGACAAGAGTCTCGTGTTAACCTATTGCAGTGGGCAACAGGCGCCACTTTCAAGTGGCAAGAAATCCACGTCATGACCGATAGAGGGAATGATCTCGAAAATAGGTATGCGTCGAGAAGGATTGAGAGTAGTGTTCGGTATAGATGACATCATATTACTTATTCTAGTGAGCATAACTGGGGCCGCAATCAAATTCATGGCAAGTGATGGCGCTTCTCGGGATGACGAATATGACTACGCTCATGATTACGGCTATCGATACACGCATATTCCAACAAGTTATGCCTCCAGTTATAACGATGAAGAAGACAGCTCCAGCGATGATGAAGAAAACCTTGATGATATTTTGGCGAGAATAAGAAGTTACCAGGTTCCGTCAGCCCCGACACACATCCCTGACATTGACGATATCCTCCGTCCTTACAACATATTGCTCCCTGAACGGAGGAACAGAACACCAAGCGAAGGCGCAGTTTCAACCGGCACGAGCCGCCGATACTACCGTTTTGACAGGCGCACCGGACGTCTACAATACAGCGAGGAATGACGATCATTGAGCTGGACTGCGAACCGTGCTATACGGACCTATGATAGTCAGAATCATCGTGGCGAATTGCGGATTTATGGTCAGGACGCAACGTACACTTTCAGTAGGCTACATGGCTCTATGGCGTGTGATGTACAAAATGGTGCCATGGTTTATGTGGATTATCAATATCAAAAGACACGTGTAGTTTGGGCTAGAAGAGCCAGATGGGCTGAAAGCAGCGAAGCCGTAAGTTTTAGATGCGATGGCCTTTGGGTCGACGTAACAGTGCTAGGAACTTCTGAGGCTGCTGTGTTGCAAGCGCTGTCAACCGCACGTGCCACGGCCCCCGTGGCGCATCCTATCCCTGCTCGTATCAATCTGCAGGAGGTTGTGGAGGTCTAATGGTCGAATCTGCTTCCGCAACCGTACTCTTGCCGTCAAGAAACATACAACCAAACTCGGCAGAAGTGTCTCAGCCTTTAGCCAACACTCTCCACTTAGCACGTGGAGACCATGTCACGATTCACGGGAAACGGTTTACAGTGGCGCCCGTTGAAATCGTGAAGGGAGAAGGTTACTTCATACGACCAGACAGTTACACCCGCCAAAGCGCTGGTGCCACGCTTAACGCCACAGTCGAGGTTACCAAGGTTGACAAAGTCGTCGAAGGTTTCCGCATAGTACTGACCATGGAAGAAGGATCTGAATATCTTGACGGCGACGAGGTCAAGTCTATGTTACTGGGCACCTTTGTTGCGCAAGGCCAGACGGTAGCCTGCAACTTCAATGGAGACACTCGGCTTGATGGTAAGGGCAACTCCTGTCACAACGTAATCTTTACGGTCATCGAGACGAAACCTTCCCCCATCGTCAAGATTACGAAGAATACTCAAGTCATAATGTCAAAGGATGCCGAAGTGATCTCAACAGTCGAAGTTGGCTACAATAGTATCGGAGGTCACGGCAAAACGATTGAGAAGCTGAGGACCATTACAACCGTGTCGCTGTCGAATTCCGAGTTTTTCAGTCAGTTTCGAATTTCCCAATACCGAGGCATCGTGCTAATAGGCCCACCTGGAGCAGGTAAGACTCTCACGACCAACGCTCTTCTTCAAGATACAGGTGCCTATAGAGTACCTATCACTCCAGATAGGCTGCTAAGGGATGGTCTTCCACAGGCTTGCACGAGACTCAGAGAGAAATTTGCTGAAGCCAAGGAACATGCACCATCCATCATCACCTTCGAGAAGATCGATCGAATCTGCAGAAAATCAGAAGGATACTCGTCTCCGGAACTCGATTTAGCAACTACGCTCGCCAACGAATTTGACAACCTAGGAGACTCCAAGGTCATCGTCATCGCGTCAGCGAATAGCCGGGAAGCCATCGACCCGATCCTTCTCACTGCTGGGCGCTTTGATAAGGAAATTTCATTCGATCCCCCTAATGAGCAAGGACGCTGCGAAATTCTTGAAATCCTTACCCGAGATCTCCCTCTAGATGCTAATGTTGACCTTCGAGCCATCGCGGAGAGAACACATGGCTTCACAGGAGCAGATATTGAAGGCCTATGCACCGACGCCCTCTACGAAAACATTGGAAGACTCCCAGGCAGCCTTCGCCCCACCGGTGAGCTAGCAGACAGAGCGAGACACGACATAGCGGTATCCATGAGAGACTTCACAGAAGCCCTCAAGACACGTAAAGCATCCTGTGGTCGAGCATACATTCGAGAAACCGTAAACGTTGCTTGGGACAAGATTGGAGGCCTCGACGAAGTCAAGGCAGAGATCGAAAGAGACGTTATCTGGCCGAACCACTATCGACACTTGGCAATACAACTCGGAGTTAAACCACCCATTGGCATAGTGCTTTATGGACCTCCTGGAACCGGCAAGAGTTACTTGGCCAGAGCCATCTCCACTCGACTTGGTTGGCCGATCATCTGGAAGCGTGGCGCGGAGCTGAGGAGCAAGTATCTCGGCGACACGCAGAAAAACCTTGAAGCCCTCTTCAACGCCGCCATGATAAACGCCCCTTCAACACTTCTCGTGGAAGAGTTTGATTCTCTCGGTTCTAAACGCGTCGCTGGAGGAGACGCAGCGCAACGGGAAATAGATAATGCCGTCAACACCATCATCGAATCGATAGACAGGATCATAGAGGCACAGTCTCAGGTACTTCTCATCTTCACAACTAATCGAATCGACATGTTAGACGACGCCTTACTTCGATCGGGTCGAGTTGACGGTCAGTACTACATTGGACCTCCAGATGAAAAAGGTCGCGAGTCCATATTTCGAATCTATGGCAGAAACTATCAAACAGGAGAAATCGACTGCAAGGCATTAGCCAAGAAAGCGGACGGTTTCACGCCGGCTGATATAAAACGGGTTTGGGAAGAAGCCTCACGCATCTGCTTCGCATCATCGATCCTAAAACATGAACCCAACACTACTTCTTTCAAGGGCTTGGAAGACGGATCGCCCAAGGGTACGCCAGAGCAAGAAACGAATATCGAAGCAGACCCAGTGACAATGCGGGACCTCATCACCGTCATCGAGAAGCTACGGTCACAGAATCTCAACCGGAGGACGTAGCTACATGGAACTCTGTTTTTCCAGAGCAACCGACGCTATTGATGTCGACAAGATGAAGCTAGTTGCTGAAATCGTAACAGCAGTCTACGATGTCGACTATGAAATTATCACTGAACCTTTCGGTGATTACAGTCCCGACATAGTGCTTGAGCGCCTGGCGGAACTCAGGAGCAAACACCTTGATGACCAGGATAAGCCGAAAGTCTTTGTTCTCTTCGACGAGAACGCTCTGGAATCACATGGCGCAGCCATACTGGGCAGAGCGATAGCTCAATCCAGAGTTGCAGTAGTCAGGTGGTGGACAGAACCTGATATAACGGCTGCAACTTGCCTTCATGAACTTGGCCACGTCTTCGGTCTCACGAATAGACATTGCGACAGAGAAGAATGCCTCATGTACCCCCACGCCCGCGACAGGCAGATCCAAGGCAAGACCGGACGACAGCTCTACTGTGAAGAATGTTGGAGGACAATCACAAGCGACACCATATACGAGTCACTCCAGAACGCATCCCAAGAGAGAAGATCAAAGATCACCCGAGGCCTAAACCGAGTTAGAGCCGCAGTCACGACAGCATCCGAAATGGTCCATAGACCAAAACCGCTTTTTCCAAACGGCGTTGTTCATACACCGCGGACCTTCCCTGACATCAATCAATTTCAAGATGAGCATGCGTTTCTACACGCCGTTCTCAAGTTTTACGGCCTTGGTCAGGACTCAGAGGAGGCGAGGCAATGAGCGATTACATCTATAGAGTCCGATACGACAGGCCGCCTCTCACAACGGCTGCACAAGAAAGCCAAATCGATCTCCAAACGCAAATCAGGGAATTACTCCGTCAATTAGGAGCAACACCCGTCCCCTTACGGCAGCAAGCAAGCCCCCTTGAGAAAATAGAGGCCAGAGCGATCGACCCTACGATAACGGACCCAATAATACTTCCAGCAGGCATGATTGAGGTTCCAGTACCAGCGAACCTGACTGGCCCCGCAGTCCAGAACGAAACCCTCTTGTTAACAGCGATGAACGAGAACGAGCTCCTAGTAACAGTCACAGACGCAAGTCTTCAAACAATACAATGCGATCAAATCGTACGTGACCTTGCCGTTAGACTCTACGAGAAGGGTACAGGTCGAAAGGTCGCTTCCGAAGAGGTTGAGATTGAAAAGGTTGGAGTACTCACATTATCAATTTGCCAGTACTGTCGAAGCAGCATACATGGACTACCTCACAGATGCTCACATTGTGGACGAACATTCTGTCTCTCGCACGTCACGCCGTCGAAGCATCAATGCGCTGTAGCTGCAAGTGTGCCAAACACAATAGAACAGACAATCACCGCACCCAACAAATGCGAAGCGAAACGTGCAACGATTAGGACTCAACCAAAGATCAGAGTTGGAAAGGTGCCCTGCGGATGAGCAACATAGACATCAATGAACTCAAGCGTCTACTCGCAGAAAAGAAATCTGAGAACGACGACGCATTCGCTAAGATGGAGCACAAACCTGCGCCTGGAAAGTCAAAAACTCGAAGAGAGATCCAAACACCCGACGGTGAAACGATCTATGTCGAAGATAGAGAGATTACGGTCAACCCATATTCCGCTCAACAGGAGCACACGATCATCCAGATCAGCCACCGCTGCGAATCATGCCAGATGCCAATCACCGGAGAAATGCTCTCGCTCGATCTGATCAAACCCTGCGTCTCCTGCCAGAAACGAACTTGCCCACGCTGCAGAGTCAACACAAACCTTCATGAATATCTCAAACCTGAGATTAGGGGCCAAGCCCTCTGCCAAACCTGCTGGGACCGACATGTCCACACGCTGGTCGTAACCTGCCCAAACTGTAGACAGCCCGTAAAAGACTACTACGATGTGAAGCACTGTGGCCACTGCGGTTCCAAAGTCTGCCCCGCCTGTGGTGTTCCACTTCCAGGTGGCGCCTTGATCTGCAGCGCATGCTTCGCTGAACGCGAGGTACGTCTACAAGCCAACGAAGCCGCCAATGCAATCTTTGGAGACGCTCTTGGGAGGATCTACTGATGTCTCAGACCCCAAGAAGACGACGCATAGGCACCTCGCCTTTTGAGTCCCAACCAGAGTTTGAGATGGACCGTGTCCTCGGACAACTCTTTCCACAACCCGCTATGGAGCCGCCCAGAAGGAACCTCCGTCGTGTGATAAGAGAAGGGGACGGTGCAATAACCGCGGTTGACTATGATGTAACAGTCGATCCGCGCACAGGTGAACAACGAGTCGATGTCAAGGTTCTGACAAATAAGGTTGCATGCTCCCAATGTGGAAGGCTGGTTACCGCCTGGAAACTCTACGAGTGTCAGGATTGCTTCAAGAAGGTTTGTGGAGCCTGTCTAACTTCGCGGAAGATCTTCCTCGGAGAGAAACCGGTCTGTCTCACCTGCGCATCACTTAGACGCTGAGAAGATTCTCCGCTCGGGTCTATTCACATGCTTGAAGAATTAGGATACAAGAAGATTCTCGCATTCCAGAACGTTCCATGCGAGATATACTTCAACAACGAGAAAGCGTTGACTCTTAGCATTGGGTGGCTCGACTCGATTTGTTGGTTGAAAGCCTCGAAACACTTCTACATCAAAGCAATGGAAACCCGTAACGAGACAGGGCTCTACTCAAAGCTTCAACAGGTCAGCTCTTTTATGGACTACCTAAAACACAACATTCCAGAATTCCAATGTTGCGTCTACTACATAGGCCAGCTGACACCTCGAATCGTCACCAGAAACTTCCGCGCCTTACCACAGCTTGAACGTTACAATAATGAACATAGTCAACTCAGAGAAGTCTTAGGGGAAGGCATCGAAGAGCAGAGGATGCTGGAACAACTTCAACTCTTCCGAGAGACAGACACACATGATATTGTGGAAAAGCAACTCGAACTGACACTGGCTCGACGCGAGAAACTACGGGAACGACTTCAGAAGCTTGAGGCAGAGCTCAAAGGCGCAGCCAGCATCATCAATGAATGGACTGAGAAAGGTCATGCAACAGCCTTACTCTGGACAATCTCCACAAACATTCACACATGCCAATCAACAGACCTAGCAAACGCGGTATCCGCGGTCGAGGATGAACTGAACAGAATCGAAAAACTTAGCATAAGATCTCGAGCGCACCAACAAGGGCTCCTGATCGAAGAGGTCAAGGAGCCATGGCACATGTTCTACGCCGAGGCCTGTGGTCTCTTTCATCCTGCACTCATAGAAACCTACAAAGATCTCCCGCCTCTCAGAGATCTAGCAGAATCCATTGAAAACTGGATGAACGCAAGGCTTACAACACCTATTACGCGAACAGGCTTCAATGAACAATCATCTACAGGAGTCGCTGAAGCGCTAGCAGCCTTTCTCCGACAAATCCCAACGATCGACCAACTTCCACGAAAAGTAGGTTCAAAGCTTACGCAGAGACAGCTCAAGAAACCCATTTACATGGGTCTTATCGCAACAAAAGCCGAGAGTGGACAACAGCCAAGCAAGGAACCTTACCTCATCGACCTTGATGATCTACGTGAGATGACACTTATTTCAGGGACTACCGGCAGCGGTAAGACACGGGTTGCACAGATCATAGTGGAAGGCGCATCGTTCTACGCGCCGGTAATCATAATCGATCCTGTCGGCGAGTTCACAGGTCTCATCCACGCAAACGAATATGCATCAAAAGAGCGACGGTTCAAGCTGCCAGACGGCCTCTCCTATCAACCAGAAATCTACACCCTTGACGATGAAGGAATCCAATTCAATGCAAACCTTCTCCTGAAACCAAACGTCCCTGAAGAGTTCCTGACTACATATGCTGATGAGGTCTCACTAATACTGAGCGACCTCGTGGGTGACCAAAGGTTCAGAGACGTCTTCCGAGAGATCCTTGTTCAAAGTTGGTTTGACGAGAAATCTCTCGGTTGCGAGGGGTTCATCGAAGCGTGTAGGCGCAAGACGGTAGGATTGAAGACATCGGTCAAATTGGATCGACTCTTACAATTCAAGATCCTCATGACCGGAGAGGCGTTGAATGTTGAAGAGCTGCTTCAAAAACAACTTGTAGTATTCAGCCTAAACTCTCATCTCTACACAGATACTCAAAGGTTAGCTGTGGTCTGGTTTATCTTAAGACAGATCCTCAACTACTTCCTCGGTCAACCTCACTCTGATAGTACTAGGGTCGTTATCGTGCTCGATGAGGTGCATCGACTCTATGCCGAAGGCGTACCTAGGAGTGCCGCATCAGTCTTAGAGGATGTTGTCAAACAGGGGCGTGCAAAGGGTCTCGCAGCAGTTCTCATTTCACAATCGATCCATGACCTGCCAGGAATCTTGACACAAGCGAATCTTCGAGTACTACTTCGCATTCTCGAGGGGGAGATACAATCATATGGCGACAAGTTCGGTATGGAATTAGCAAGGGCTCTTCACTCTCTGGAGCCTCGATTCGGCTACGTCTTCCATGGTAGCGAAGAGTTCTACTGCGCCTTTAGGCCAACCCTCAGCATGCCCAAGGGCGTAACAGACTACCAGCAGATACGGAACTACACAGCTTCGCAGAAAAATCTAAAGCGCTTCCTAGAAACTGCTTCACAGTCACCGCAGATAATGAGCATCAAAAACGTCGCGCCCCTCTTATCCGAGGATGAGGTGCGCGTTATCCAAGTCCTCGAAGAACTCGGAGGCACAGCGAAAAGCAAACGCCAACTGGCCCAATTAGCAGGCCTCAAGGGACGTGAAAAAACTCTTCAGATTGTAAGTCGCTTGGAAGAGAAGGGCCGCGTCAAGACCGAAAGAGCGGGAAGCGCAGTTCTCGTCAAACTGTCTCGGAAATAGATGCTACGCCACCATCTGGGTGCGACTTTTCCCATGAAATCGAGAGAAGACAGTATCGGGTCCGGCAGACAGACAACTCAGACAACGGCTCAAAACAAGCACAAAATCGTGCTCTTGTGTTGTCTGGGCGTTGTCTCCACGCGGAGACAACAGGACAACTCCAGACAACTGAGACAATTCACATGAAACTATTGAGTAGTACCGGAGCGATACATGTTGAAATGCTATATCTGCAGTAAATCCCTCAACGAGTCCAGCAAATGTATCTTATGTGAGAAGTACGTCTGCCAAGAGCATTCGCGCCAATTTGAGGTTGGAGATGAGAAGTCAGATGCTTCAGAGAAAAAGATCTATGCATACATCTGCGATCAATGCATGGAAGCAGTCGAGGAACTCAAGAAGAAACCACGAGACGAATGGACTGAGGAGGATAAGGCCAAGTCTAAAGGCATGATTGGCAAGATCCTTCGTGCATTGGGCAAAGCAGGCATGGCGATCATCACTGCGATCTTTGCCTTCGCTCTATGGCTATTCGCAAAAGGAACGAAGGAAAATGGTGAACCAGAACAGTCGCCTATTGTAGGCAGTGACGCGAAATCAGAAGAGTCTGGGACCAAGTCAACGGGCGACGCATCTTTCACGGAGGAAACAACATTCAAGGAGGAAGATGAACCGACCGTTGCAACATGACCAAATGAACTTTTCAGTCTCCGTGGCATCATTGACTAAAAGCATTAAGAGTTCAAGTTTCATTCTGGCGTTGCGCTCTAGGCGCTACGGGGCGTCGCGTTCGGGTCCATAATTGAATAGCTTCTTCCAGAGCCTTCTTCTTAAACCTGCATTTTCCATAACGGCGGATAACCTCAACTTCGAACTCTTCCCAGACTTTGTCATCCACGTTTATCGTAGTTCGCATATTACTAATTCAGGCCTGCTGACGATTATTGATTTGTATACTCCAAACTATAAATTGTATCACCTAAATGCATTACCGCATATCTGCACGTAATCATCTTGATGACTTCCATAGAGAAGCATCAAAATCAATGGAGGTGAAGGTTATCACAGAATTAGAAGGAAGACAGATCCGATGTCCAAAGTGCCATGAAGAATTCCGTTTGACCCATGAGATACTCGACCGCCAAGCTTAGTGGAGGATTTATGCTGTGAGGGGCCCTTCGCCCCGAGCATATTATCCACTCCCACTCTCAAACAGTTCTAGGAATCGTTGCTAATGCTGTCTTGCTCAAATAAGTGGTATTATCGAGGAAGAACCAAGTTGCAATGCAACAGAGAGATGTGAGAGTTCAGTCATTTCTTTTTCTCCCAAAGGGCGCAATTAGGTTACTTGAAGTTCATCTAAGTAACGTTACACGAAGTTCTTCAACTTTGATTTTGAACCACGGGTCTGAATAAGCTCCTTCGGGCAAGAGAAAGAACATACTTGCTTCTCGCTTAAGGAGGAGCTACCTTCAGCCTTCTCAAGGAAAAACAAGAGGTCAAGGGGCTCCTTTACGTCAGTATCTCGCAATGTCAAATTCTATGAAAAGTAATCGCGCCAGTTGGTGCATTTTGAGATTAAGTCAAAGAGCACTATACCTTTCCTTGAGCGAATGATCATGTCTGAACCGAATCCTGATTCGATTTCGTTACGTACATATGAGCCTGAGACTCAAAGTTTCCCGCGATGATGCTTCTCAGTCTTTTTAGGAACATTAGTTCCGTTAAGGCGCATGACAATCACTCATCTATAAGTGGTCTGAAAACAAATAGAAAGTATGGCGATTGAGATCTTCATTCACGATCGATTTAGGTCTTTGTCGGTAAAGGTCGTGAAGCAGATCATCGCGTGGCAAAATCAATGATAGAACCAAGCTTTGACTAAACGGCGAGATTATGAGTTTATTCTCTATGCTCAAGATGAAACTTGGAATTTGCGTAGAGAGAAGCCGAGATGAAGCCCCCGTTGAGGTTGAACCTATTCATGCACCGTCATTATTGATTGGCAATTCTCTAGGCGACATCAAGGTCGCTCTTATGGATCTGAAGACCAGATTAGAAAGAGTTGAAGCGGGGATGGTCAATCGGGATTACCTTGATGACTCTCTAGATAAAAGGGATAGGACCGATTTGGTACTCGGCAAACTCGATGAGGCTCTACGAGTTCTATCTGAGTTCCAATCGAGGAAACCGAGCATTGTGCCGACCAAGCTGAATTTGGAACCGAGTTTAGCCGAGAAAGCCGAGGATCACGTAAGGCAGGCGATCGATAGCCTAAGGTTACAGCAGGTGTTAGCCATATTCAACAATAGAGACAGGACAACACCTAAGCAGTTAGCGCAGTTATTGGGAGTCAAGAACAACACGGCTACCGAGCATCTTCGAAGACTTGAGAAACTCGGTCATGTTCGACGAGTAAGTCGAGGATTATACGAGAAGAACTAAAGAACTCATAATGGAAGCCTATGGGGGACGACACTCAAGGAGACTGTGAATACAGTTACATGGGTTTGCATTTGGTTTCTTACGTAGATTCAGCGATTATCACACGAACAAGTCGGTGCATAATTTGCAGGAGCCTTAGATGGCTTGACGAAGCTAGTGTTGAGGCGTTTGCATCTGGAGCCTTGATAGGAAGGAGTTCTATTTCATGGATGGCGACTATCGGTACCATATTGAGACTGACGCAAAGAGAAGGTTCTTGGATCTTCTCAAGAACCGATTCAATTCCGGCGTCAAGTACAAGGGCAAGACTTAGTGCGACAATTGCGACACTAGTCGATTTTGGTGGTACTAGGTGGTCTAGAGATCAGTGCCCTATGGATGAGTATTGACGCGATACTCAATACTGTGATACCTTGGGTCTGCCGCTTGAAATCGAACCGTTTAGGCCACAGTATTTTGTACGCGTCTTCCATCGCATCCTTCAAATACGAACCGTTGGTTTACTCTGAGCTGCGCATTCAGAAGTGCTAGAAGAGAACCTTCTCTCTCACAATCGGATTCTTCGAATAGGTGACTATTCCGCTTGGGTCTTCATATCTGAATATTATTTGCTCCTGAACCATCTTTTCCAGATGGTTATGAACGGTTTCCCACTTCAGGTTCGGTCTACCTGTCACCTGTCTCAGCCTAACTGTTATAGTCCAAGCCCTCAGATCGTAGTGGGCGTCTGCCAAAATCTCTAAGATCTTCAAAGTTAGCTGTGTGCCTAGTGGCTTGGGACCTCTCTTCATAATACCATTTGGTATCTTAAACATAAATAATGGAAAACCATGGAAAGCGGTAACAATTCTTAGAATATCGTGGAAATGATTAACTAACTCTGGAGATCCATGGAAACAGTTCTCAAATCTGGGATCGAGACGTAGGAGAATCTCGAGACATAGTAAGGAGCATAATGGTCAACTCTTCATCACGATCATCTGATTAAGATTACCACTTAGCAGTTATAACATATTATTTTATGTCAAATATAGATATAATATCGGTCTTCCCGCCGACACTACATATCTTTCTCATCTTTGTGATCCATCTCCGTTAATCCAAGATACTCTTCAGTATGCTTGAAATAGACAATTCTCCTTACAAGGTCTTCCTGCCCTCTCGCTATCTCGTAGAAGGCTGGATTGGTCTTCGATAGCTTTCTGAGGAGGCCGAACAGTGCCATGTGATTCAATCTTCTACTTATAGTCATCTTTGATATTGATACTCCCTTACTTCTGAACAACTGGTGAAGTGAATGTAGGGACTGAGTAGTGACATCATTTGGAAAAGGCAATTTTGTTAGAAATGACCCTAGTATCTTGAAGTCATACCAGTCGAATTGACTACAAAACTGTTCAAATGATGACTGTTGTCGCAAAACCTCTTCAGCGAGTCTCACAATTGATTATTGTTTCTCTGGGGTTAAATATTTGAATCCTCTGACAGGGCAGTGCGATTGCTCATCCTATTGACGTTATTTTCTTGGGTCGAAAGGTGACCCAATGATTCATCAGCTTTAAGCTTTGACAACTCTAAATTATCGTTAGAGACGAATTGACGGAGTTTTTGCGAAGCATGATTACATGGCGATGGATCTTCCTGAAGGCGTAACAAACCATCCAGTGAATAAAAGAGGCGTAGATAAGTTTCTAGTCTCGGTCTGGGATTTCGGGCCGGTCTATCCGCAAACTGAACGGGAATATTACCTTTGTAATGATCATCCTGCTAAGATGAGACCAGCATTGGCTAACGCGATCTTACAGGTATACGGTGAATCGCCAGTCTTAGATCCTATGGCCGGCGTAGGAACCACCTTGGTAGAGGCCATGCTTCTAGGAATCAATGCTGTGGGAGTGGAATTCGAAGAGAAGTTTGTTGCTCAAGCGAACAAGAACATAGAACACGTAAGGAAGCGGTTTCCTGACCGAAGTCTGGGTCAAGCAGATTGTGTCAAAGGAGATGCCAGAGACCTGACTTGTCTGAACGGTCGTAGGGTGAACAGCATAGTGTTTTCTCCTCCGTACCATAACGCGATAAAACCCGCTGGCATAGGTCATAAGAATTCGGATGGAGATAGACAACGTGTCATCACTGAGCAAACTGAGAGGATGAGAAAACTTTTCGAAGAAGGTAAGTTCAAGCGTGATGGGAGCTTTCTACACGTAGCCAATCCAAGTTCTATGGCAAATCAATTGGCAGGCTATGGATCTGATTCGAACAATATTGGAAACTTGAAGGAATATGGCGTTTTCAATTCTATAATCTTCAGCCCGCCTTATTGGAACGCGTTACATGAACCTGCGAAGAACCCAAACTGCTTCAGTGCCCAATTTTCCAGAGAGAAGAACCTTCCAGGAGCATACTCAGATATGGAAGAGAACCTCGGCAATAGGCAACATTACCGCACCTACCTACAGGAAATGATCAAGGTCTACTCAGAATGTTTTCGAATCCTGAATCAGGACAAATATATGATCGTGGTAGTGAAGGATATCCGCAGAAACTGGTTAACCATACCTCTATGCGCAGACACGATCAAACTATGCCAGATGGCTGGTTTCAAAGTTTTCAACATTATAATCAACAAAATGTACTTTCCATCATTCTGGCAGCTCAGCCGAGCCAAAAAGGATCAAGAAAAAGGAGTAAACCATCCCCTCAGAACGCATGAATACGTGCTCGTATTCAGGAAGTAGAGTCAATCGTCTTTAAGATTATAGAATACCAAATAATATTATGTCCGACATACTGTCTTGGCCGCTCGACTTCATAAGAAGCTTGGTTGGAGAAGTATCAACAGGTGGAGCGATACCTTTCTTCGATCCCTTCTACAATCTAGTTGTTATTTTATGGATGGCTGCTATAGCTGCTATTCTAGTAGCTCCATTCTGGAAGAAGTTCAGGGCTTTCGCAGTGTTTCTAACTTGGCTGGCGATCTTCACAACTTTTGTGATGAGGGGATCGTCGCCTGAGGGCCTGAAACTCGACGCGTTAAGCGCATTTTTCAACATGTCACTGTCGGTGGTCCTACTGATATTGTTTGTAATTCTCACGATCTGGCTATTCAGACGGCTTGTTCACGGCAAGAAGATAGTGCCAACCCCAAAGGTGAGTTAGTGAATGTTCTACATAGCCTGAGAAGGGCGTTCATATGGTTCTCGATAGAAGTTACGTTGCTGTCGATTGGATACTGCGCACTTGTACTTTGGAGTGGAGCCTTTATCACAGGGATACTGCTTGGAGACGTACTACTATTTGCCTTTCTGACAGTACTTTTGATTCTGGACTATGCCATCGCATCAAGGAGTGGACCTGAAAGCAAGGAGGATGATATTCAAGTATCGCCAACTGTCTTCCAGACAAAGAAAGATCAAGTTCTCAAGTACCTGAGAGCAATCGGTAGCCTAACCTCAGGCCAACTTGCGTCACTGCTCGAAGTAGATGTCCGAAACCTTTCAAAATTGGTTAATCCTTTGATTCAAGCCGGGATTGTTAATGCCAAGAAAGAAGGCAAGACCTTCATCTATACTCTAAAGAATGCGCATACT
>Ga0315280_10005283_pt1 | contig 18500 bp, 13 predicted proteins | sample YL17G06_40_MG_FD_203697 | JGI IMG/M metagenome (GOLD analysis project Ga0315280, IMG submission 203697) | Sediment microbial communities from Yellowstone Lake, YNP, Wyoming, USA - YL17G06_40 | ecosystem: Environmental > Aquatic > Freshwater > Lake > Sediment | place: USA: Wyoming | collected... | reverse complement strand
CGTTGACTGCGGCAATGGAAATGTGCAGCGCGTCGGTCGCCGCCTTCTCGGGCAGCGGCACTCCTGTCCGAAGCGACTCCGCCAGCGAGATCACATCGTCCGGCACCTGCAAGAGCGGAATGCCTTCAAGGTAGGCCAAGCGTTCCTGGGCCGCGACAGGATCGCCTTGGGAACATTCGTGAACGACGAAACGCGAGACAAACAGATCGAATCGTGCGCGATGATTGTCCCACCACTCTCGCGTCGTCTCCTGATTTGCCGCCACGCGCAAGATGTTGCTGATCCGCGCGGCAAGGTAGCCCATGACCGTTGTTTCCAGGTAGACGGTCGGTTTCATCTCTCCGCTCCAACGGTTGGCTCAAGGTTCACCAACCCGATGTCGCTCCGCTGCATGTTCCTCGTCCTTGCAGAGCTTGTATTCATAGCTGTCGACCAGGGCGATCCAACTGGCCTCGATGATGTTTTCGCTGACGCCGACGGTTCCCCAGACGTCGTTCTGGTCGCGGCTTTCGATCACCACGCGGACGCCGGCCGCGGTGCCCGCCTCGGAGTTGATCACCCGCACCTTGTAGTCCACCAGGTGCATGTCCCGCAAGTTCGGAAAGGAGCCGTTGAGGGCCTTGCGCATGGCGGCGTCCAGGGCGTTGACCGGGCCGTCCCCCTCGGCGACCTCGTGCCGCACTACGTCGCCCACGCGGATCTTGACCGTGGCCTCGCTTACCACCCGGCCGTCGGCCTCGGTCTCGATGTTCACCCGGTAGGTGAGGCGCTCGAAGTGGGGCCGGAAGGACCCGGCACATTGCTTGACCAGCAGCTCGAAGGAGCCCTCGGCGGCCTCGAACTGGTAGCCGGCGTGCTCCTTGGAGACGACCTTGGCGAGGATCTTGTCCATCATCTTGCGGTCGTACTGGATGTTGTGCTTGGTGGTCATGGCGGCGATGTTGGAGCGTCCGGAGAGCTCGCTGACGAGGATCCGCCGCTCGTTGCCCACCCGCCCGGGATCGACGTGCTCGTAGCTCGCGGCGACGCGGGCGACCCCGCTGACGTGCATCCCCCCCTTGTGCGCGAAGGCGCTGCGGCCCACGAACGGCTGCTGCGAGGGGAAATTCATGTTGACCATCTCGTAGACGTAGCGGGACAGCTCGGTGAGGTAGCGGAGCCCGTTGCCGTCGAGCACTTGGTACCCTTTCTTCAGGGCCAGGTTGGCGATCACGGCGATCAAGTCGGCGTTGCCGCACCGTTCGCCGAAGCCGTTGATCGTCCCCTGTACCTGCACCGCGCCGTTGTCCACGGCGGCCAGGGAATTGGCCACCGCCAGACCGCAGTCGTTGTGGCAGTGAATGCCGACGGGAAGCTGGATCTGGCCCACGACGGCCCGCGTGATTTCGGCCACCTCCTCGGGCATGCTCCCGCCGTTGGTGTCGCAGAGCACGATCATCTTGGCCCCGGCTTCCACGGCGGCGCGGAGGACCCGCAGCCCGTATTTCGCGTCCTTTTTCCAGCCGTCGAAGATGTGCTCGGCATCAAAGAAGACTTCTTTGCCGGCGGCGCGCAGGAAGGCGATGCTCTCGGCGATCATGGCCAGGTTTTCTTCGAGGGTCGTCCGCAGGACGTCCCGGGCCTGAAAGGCCGAGCTCTTGCCCACGATAGTCACGGTCTTCGTTCCCGCCTGCACCAGGGCGGCCAGCCCTTCGTCCTCTTCGGTCGGCATCTGTTTGCGCCGCGTCATTCCAAACGCGCAGACCGTGGCGTGCTCCAACCGCGACTGGGCAATCCGCCCAAAGTACTGGGCGTCCTTGTCGTTGGAGGCGGGATAGCCCCCCTCGACGTAATCGAACGAGAGGCTGTCGAGCCGGGCGGTCAGGAGGAGCTTGTCCTGGAGCGAGAAGCTGATCCCCTCGGCTTGGGAGCCATCCCGAAGGGTGGTATCGTAGATCTCAATCCGACCCATCGCACGCAACCCGCTTTCTGGTCAATTCGCCTGTGGTCGCAACAAAAAAGCCCTCAGGCCCCCCCTTAGGGCCTCAGGGCTGGTTCTGATCGGTCCTCTGGCCGGTCGACGCCCGTGGAGGCCCCTAGCTCCGAATAATGACCACACTGCCCACAACGGTGATCGTGCCGCTCGGGTTGCGGTCTATCGGGTTAGGGGTCCTGGCACACATCGTCCGGCTTCTCACTCTTCCGGGGAACAATCGACGTATTAAGGATATGGCCTCGCAACGGGGCTGTCAACCGCAGTCAGCGAACCAACCACTTTAGAGGGGGTCGCGGATCGCTTCGGGAGCTGGCAACGTGAAATCGTCCCTCCTCATCCCCGCTGATTTGTGCATTCACGCACTCTCGGCTTTCCGGGGCCGATCACGGTGATGCTCCCTGGTCGGCTCGCGTGTCGGCTCCTCATTGTCATCGTCCCCTTCACCCTCCGACCGTGCGTACTGGTTTGAGCCGGCCGTCACGTCCCCTCTTTCCCCATCCTCCTCATCCCACGCGTCGTCAGACTCCGCTTGTTCGCCGCTGTCTTCCTGGTCTTCGTCATCTCCTTCGTCGAAGTCTTCTTCCAAGTTTTCGTCCAACCCGTCGTCACCATCGGAGATTCCATCCCCTGGCGGCGGGGTGCGGCGTTTCTCCGACTTCAGAAGGATTCGGTTGCTGGCCCGCGGTGGCGGGACGGACGGCAGCGACGGGATTCTCCTCTGCCACTGCCCCCGCATTGCCTCCCATTGCTCCAGGGAAATGAGGACCTCGCGGGCCTGGGAGCCGTTGTAGGGGCCGACGATCCCGTCCTCGGCCATGAAGTCGATCAAGCGGGCGGCCCGGCCGTAGCCAACTCCCAGGGCCCGTTGCAAGAGCGAGCAACTGCCGCGGCCCTCCCGAACCACGAGGTCGACGGCCTGCTCGTACAGCTCGTCGCGGTTTTGCAGCGCACGGCCCTCCAATTCCGGCTGGCTCGCCTTGAGCTGCACCAGCTCCTTGACGAACTGCGGTTCGGCCGTGGCCACCGCCTCGATCACCCGGTTGATCTCGTCGTCGCTCACGTAGGTCCCCTGACCGCGCAGAAGGCTGCTGGTGCCGGGCCAGAGGAAGAGCAAGTCGCCGTTGCTCAGCAGCTTGTCGGCCCCCATCTCGTCCAGCACCACGCGGCTGTCGGTGCGGCTGGCCACCTGGAAGCAGATCCGCGCGGGGAGGTTCGACTTGATCAGGCCGGTGATCACGTCGACCGTGGGCTTCTGGGTCGCCAGCACGAGGTGGATGCCCACGGCCCGGCTCTTCTGGGCCAAGCGGATGATGTGCCCCTCGACCTCCTTGGCGGCGGTCATCATCAGGTCGGCCATTTCGTCGGCGACGATGACGATGTAGGGCATGTGGGTGGGGATCTGGCTCCGCTGGAGATCGTCTTCCGGCCCGATCCGCTCCCAAAGCTCCTCTTCGCCCAACTGGTTGTAGACGCTGATGTGGCGGACTCCCGCCCGGGCCAGCAGCTCGTAGCGCTCCTCCATCTTCTCGACCGCCCAGGCAAGGATCGCCTCCGCCTTCCGCATGTCGGTGACCACGGGGTGCATCAAGTGGGGGATGCTCTTGTAGGGGCTGAGCTCGACCATCTTGGGATCCACCAACAGGGTGCGGACCTCGTCGGGTCGCCGCGTCATCAGGATCGAGACGATGATCGAGTTCAGGCAGACGCTCTTGCCGGTCCCGGTCCGCCCGGCGATCAGCAGGTGCGGCAGGGTGGTCAGATCGAAGACGATCGGGTTGCCCGCCACGTCCTTGCCAAGGAAGATCGGGATCCGCATCGACTGGGCCTTGCTGCCGGCCTCTTCCATGACCTCGCGGAGGCGGACCAACTGCCGCTCGTTGTTGGGCACCTCGACGCCGACGGTGTTCTTGCCGGGGATGGGGGCCACGATCCTGACGCTGGGCACCCGCAGGGCGACCGCCAGGTCGTCGGCCAACCCGCTGATCCGGCTCAGCCGCAGGCCGGCCTCGAGCTCGACCTCGAACTGGGCGATCACCGGCCCGGTCTGGATCTCCACCACCCGGATGTTGAACCCGAAGTCGGCAAACGTCTTCTCCAGGACCTTGGCCTTGCGGCGGACTTCCTTTTCGTGCTCCTCGAAGCGGAAGGGCTCGCTCTCCAGAAGGAGGTCGGGCAAGGGGAGCTCGTAGTCGGCGGGTCCCTTGCGCGGGTCCGCGTCGATGGCCTCCAGCGCCGCCCCGCGCCCGCCTCGCTTCGGCTTGCGGATCCGCGGGGGTGAATCGGACGGGCCGCTGGCGCCGCCCGACACGGCCGGCGAAGGATCGAGCTTCTCTTGCTCGCCTGTTTTGTTCTCTTGAGCGTCTTCGCGGGCGGGCCCGGTGACGCGGACCGGGCGGTCGGCGGTCTCGTCATCGGTGCTTTGCCCGGCGGGCGGGTCGAGATCGGACCGCCGGCGGTGCACCTTGGTCGCGTAGGCCATGCCCACGCGGACCGCCCCCCGCCCGAGATTCTTGGCGGGAACGCCCACGGTCCAGGCCAGGATCCTGAGCAGCACGTAGTCGGTCGAGAGGAGCAGGCCGCCGAGGATCAGGCTGACCACGACGATCGCGGCGCCGGTGGCGGCGAAATTCCGCTCCAACAGGCCGCGCCCGGCCGCCCCGAGGTAGCCGCCGGAGCCGATGACCGGCCCGGGGGACAGCCCCGGCAGAACCATCGCCGCCAGCGCGCAGAACCCCACCAGCGACAGGAGCCAGCCCGCCAGCCGCAGGAAAGGAACCGTGACCCGGCGGCGGGCCAGAAGGATCGCGTCCAGCACCGCCACGGAAACCAGGAGGTAGTAGGCCCCGATCCCCAGAGCGCTGAACAGGAGCGTGCTCGTCAAGGCCCCCGAGCGCCCGCAGAGGTTGGCCGTCTCCGTCCGCTGGGGATACACGAGTCGGCTCGGCGGGTCGGCCGGGTCATAGCTCAGCAGGCTGGCCCCCAAAAAGATCGCCAGGGCCAGCAGGCCCAGCGCCAAAAGGTCGAGTTTCAGGTTGCGTTGTTCGAGCATGAGCGAAGCATCGGGTAATCGTGGCAAGAGCCGCTGCCCGGGCGGATCGAACATGTTGCGCATCGCCGCGCAGCGACTCGACCTTGGGCCGGTCCGTGCCCTCCCGCGCGCAAGCGCTCCTGCGGCTGATATCTGCATCGGCCGGCGCGCCGGTGCAACGCCAGTTGGGTACCGGCATACACTTCCCCTTGCCGTGGGCGCACCAGATGAGCAACCGCCAGAGCAGGCGCAACCCGCACGTGCGGCCCGCGGCGCGCCGTTGCCGTCGGTGCGATCCGCAACGGCGGGGAATCGTTGCGATCCTCAATTGCGGCAGATCCGTTTCCGTGCGGCCCACGGTGGCACGGGCAGCCCTTGACACACCGCGGGATTGCGCCAACGATAAATGTGATGGGTATAGCGTCGGCTCATCCCCCCTTTTGGTGCTACGGCGTTTCTCCGCGGAGGCGTCCCATGGAGATCGTTACGATGGGTAGAGTGGTCGTTGCTGCCCGCATCGAAAACCTCGCAGACCTCTATGAAGTGCAGATGAGCCGCCGTTCGCTGGAGGAAGTCCGGGCTGTCGAGGTGTCCGATGCTCTGGTGGACACGGGCGCGACGATGCTCTCGCTGCCACCGAAGCTGATCAAGCGCCTAGGACTCCTTCGCCACCGCACCCGCACGGCCCGAACGTCCGCAGGGGTTGTCTCGTTTGGCATCTACGAAGCGGTTCGTTTGACCGTCCAGGGCAGGGATTGCGTCATCGAGGTCAGTGAAGTCCCCGACGATTGCCCCGTGCTGATCGGCCAAGTGCCCTTGGAGCTGCTCGACTTTGTCGTCGATCCCGCGGGCCGACAGCTCATCGGCAACCCGGAACACGGCGGCGAGCAGATGATTGATATGTTCTAGGCGAACTTCGTCATCCCCGGCATCGCGGCCGGGTAATTGCCGTCCTTGTCGGGCTTCACGGGCGGCTCGGCGTCCCAGGCGTAGCTCTTGGGGGCCAGCACGAGCTGCGAGCCCATCGCCTTTTCCCAAGAGATCTCCTGGCCGGTGTAGCAGACCATCTGGGCCAGAATGCCGAGCATCGTGCTGGTGAACATGTAGTCGGCGTTGTTCAGGGGCTGGCCCGAGCGGATCGAGTCGAACAGCGCCTTGTGCTCCATGTCGTACATGCTCACCGGGGGACCCTTGTAGGCCCAGGTGGTCTGGCCGGCGGTTTCGATCCGCGGCCTGCTGGGCAGTATCGCCCGCCCCTTGGTGCCGAAGATCACGTCGGAGGTCTCGTTGTAGCATCCGGGGATGTCGCGGCAGAAGCCGAAGACGCGAACGCCGCCTGGATACTCGAAGACCACGGCGTGGTGGTCGAACTGGTCGCCGTACTTGGGCTCGGTGCAGACCTGCCGGCCGCCCAGGCCCCAGGCCTTGACAGGGGGCACGTCGCCGAGGGCCCAGGAGGCCTTGTCGGTGCTGTGGATCAACTGCTGGCCGGTCTGGTCGCCGGAGAGCCAGTTGAAGTGGTACCAGTTCTGGAGCTGGTACTCCATCTCGCTCCAGCCCGGCTTCCGCTCGCGGAGTCCGTAGGGCGTGGTGATGTAGGTTTCCTGGATGGCGACGATCTGGCCGATGGCCCCGTCGCGGACCCGCTCGATCGCCTCGCGCACGCCGGGATCGTAGCGCCAGCAGAGGCCGGACACCAGGCTGAGCTTCTTGCGCTTGGCCTCTTCGGCGGCGGCCATGGCCACTTTCAGGCCCGGCACGTCCAGCCCGTGGGGCTTTTCGCAGAAGACGTGCTTGCCGGCGTCGATCGCGGCCTTGAGGTGCATGGGGTGGAAGTGCGAGGCGGCGGCCAGCAGCACCACGTCGACGCCGCTTGCGATCAGCTTCTGGTAGGCGTCGAAACCGACAAAGCAGTGGTCGTCGTCCACGGCCACTTGCTCCGGCTTCTCCTGCTTGAGCCGTCGCCGTGCGCCCTGGAGGTGGTCCTCGAAGACGTCGGCCAGGGCCACCAGCTTGATCTCCTTGCCGGCGTTCATGGCGTTGACGGCGGCCCCGCCCCCCCGGCCGCCGCAGCCGACCAGGCCGATGCGGATCGTGCCGCTGCCGGCCGCGTGGGCACTCCGCTCGGGGCCCAGCGCCCCGGCCACCGCCGCCCCCGCAAGCACGGCGGAACTCTTGAGAAAACCGCGCCGCGACGCCCACGGGCAAATCCGCTCTTGGTCAGGCTTCAACATGATCGACTCCTTCAGCACGCTGTCCAGGGAATGCTCACGGAAAGTACTCAAACCTTGCGCAGGGTGGGAGAGGTCCCACCATCCATCGAGACACCGACGCACATGGCGTAAAACCCGGTCTCCATGATAGCCGGTCGAGGGACGCCAAGCGAGAGAACCCGCCGCGAAGCACGGGTGCCGCGCGAGAGCGCTACCACTGCAGGATCAGCACCTCGTGGATTTCGCTGGTCTGGAGGTCCACGCGGGCCCGGTCGCTTCGGCCTTGGCGGGGGGCCGGCAAAGGTCGACCTGGGCGCGGTAGCTGGCCTCCTCTTCCGCCAGCGGCGGCAGCACCCGGCGGCCGTTCGGAAAAGGCACGTCGGCACTGGTCGCCGGCGCGGCGAAGCCGAGGAAGTGCACCAGCACCCGCCGCCGGGCCTCGTCCCGGGCAAGCACCACCTCGACGTTCCGCGGCGCGTGCACCAGCACCTCCGGCCGGGGATTCAACGACCGCACGAGATTGTAGATCAACTGGCGGTGCTCCGGCATCCGGTAGTCGCCCGCGAAAGCGGCATCGGGCAGGCAGGGGACCGCCAGCACCCGGCCCTGGCCGTGCCGGTGCGCGAGCACCGCCGGCCCGACCACCTTTTCCGGCGACATCCGCCGGCTCCACATGTTGTCTTGCGAGCGGAAGGCAACCAGCAGCTCGCCGAATGCCTCGGCTGCCTTCGGCTCGAGCACGGCGATCGGTCCCCAGGTGAGCATCGGCCAGTCGGGCGGGATGCCGTCGAGCAGGAACTTCCCTTCGCCGCCTTCGAGGCTCCGCGGCAGGCGGACATAGTTGTCCAGGTAAACCACGGCGTAGGCCTGGAGCCGCTCGATCGACAGGTTCTCGTCAGTGAGTATGCCGAGGGGGACGTGGGATTGGACGAGGGCCTTGTGCGCCCCCCAGAAAGCGGCCATGTACTTGGCCGCGTCCTCCCGGGCGAACCAGTCCCGGCTGCGGTGCGAGTAGTACAGCCCCACCTCCCGCATCGGCTCCTGCCCGAACAGCTCCCGCTTGCGGCGGGCCTCGTCGAAGATCGCGGCGATCCGCTCGTAGACGAGTGGGTCGCTCGTGCCGTCGTAGTTCGCCTTGTCGACGATCGTGCACTGGGCGCCGTGCGCCAGGTAGGTGAAGACCTCCCACTTCAGATCGGCCGCCGGCCGGACCGTGAAATCGTGGTAATCGTAGACCGACCGCGAGGTGACTCCCTGGGTGCAGCCGTCCGCGCGGACCCCTTTCATGAACAGGGCCAGCAGGCTGGGGTTGTAGTGTCCGAAGACGAAGGGCAGCCCTTCGGCGGTGACGAAGTCGCCGTTGGCGGCGTGCTGCTCGGGCCGCTGCCCCGGCATCCAGTTGAACGGCGGATAGCCGTGGTAGTTGAAATCGACCGAGATTCCCGGGCGGCGAGACTTCACAAATGCCTGGAGGGCCCGGCAGAACCGCGTGTTCGAGTCGCAGCGGAACTGGAGCATCTTGTCCCAAGCGTCGTCCCAGGACACGCCGGGGGGCATGTCGATGCTGTGCTCCTGGCGAAACGCGGCCCGGCACCGCAGGCACCAGCAGCCGTAGGGCGGCGCGAAACCGAAATCGAGCATGTCGAAGTGGAAGCCCGCGATCTCGTACCCCATCATCTCGCCGGCGACCCGCTGGATGAACTCCAGGTAGTCCGAGCGGAAGCAGAGGCGGTCGGCCAGGTCGTTTCCGGCCGGGTCCTTCATCCGCCACTCGGGGTGGGCTTTCCACGAAGAGGTGTCATATTGGATCTGGCAATAGGCCACCACCGGCATGCCGTGCTTGGCGGCCTCGTCGACGCACTCCCGGAGCAGGTCGCGGGAGCCGAGGTTGGGACACTTCCGCGCGACGTGGGAGTTGTAGTAGGCGAAGCTCATGTCTTTCATGAACACGACGGCGTACTCGGCCCGGGCCCGGACCAGGTGCCGGATGATCTCCCGCCCGTCGGCCCGCGCCATGTACGCGCGGTCCTTGTCGTTGGCGCCCGTCGGGCCCCATTCGATCCCCACGAGCAGGCGCCGATACCAGGGGGGCTCTTTGGCGCCGGGCTTCCTGGCCGGGGCCGGAGGCGGTGCGGCGGTGCCGCCGGCTGCCGGGCCCTGGGCCGCCCGGGCGTCCGCGGCGACGGCCCCGCCCGCCGCGATCGCCGCCAGGGTCTTTAACAGGTCGCGTCGTGTCCGATGCTCCATCACGGCATCTGCTCCTCGATGGGAAAATTCCGGGCCGGCCCCCAAGTCCCGGGCCCGCGGGGAACGAGGATGGCCGCCAAGCGCCCGGCGCCGTCCACGGCCGCGACCTCGCCTCCTTCCGGCCCGTCGACCCTTCGCGGAATCGTACGCCCGCTGCGGACGTGCTGCAACTCGACCGGTGTCAGCTCGACCCGCGGCAGGGACTCGACGGCCCGCAGTAGCGGGAGGAGGTGCCCGGTCCAAGTGTCGGCGCTGAGCGCCTCGGGGGACACCGCCTCCTCAAGGCGGAAGCTGCCAATCGCCGTGCGGACGAGGCGGGCCATGACGGCCGCCGTGCCTAGCGAAGCGGCCAGGTCCCGCCCGAGCGATCGGACGTAGGTCCCCGAGCCACATTCGACCCGCAAACGCAACTCCGGATACGCATAGGCCGCCACGTCGAGGCGGTAGACCATGACCGTGCGGGGCGGCAGGTCGAGCCGTTGCCCTTTTCGGGCCAGATCGTAGGCCCGGCGCCCTTGGACCTTCAGGGCAGAGAAGGCCGGCGGACGCTGCTGGATCGCGCCGGTGAGCCGGGCCGCCGCGGCGACGATCGCGTCCAGGGAAGGAGTGGGCGGGTGGGGCAACTCCGTCACCGGCCCGTCAACGTCCTCCGTCGGGCTCTGGCGGCCCAGCAGGAAAGTCGCTTCGTAGCACTTGGGCATCCGCCGGACGTACTCGATCAGCCGGGTCGCCGCCCCGACGCAGACCACCAAGACCCCGGATGCGAGCGGATCGAGCGTGCCGGCATGGCCCGCCTTGAGCCGCGGCCCCAGCCGCTGTACGATGTCAACTATCTGACGGGAGGTCATCCCGGGGGCCTTGTTCAGATTCAGTAGTCCGCATAATGCCACGACTTGCCCCTTTTTGCCAGTATTCCCATTCTTTCCAGATGATGTTCCTCCTCGGATGCAGGTCGTACGTCACTTTTCTGCGGGGCCTTCCGAGGCACGTGCTTTTCTAAGCTGTTGTCTGCCCGGATACTTGAGACCATCTTGTCAGGGAAACGGCCGCCAAGCTACCAGCCCAATGGGTGGTGTGCGAAGGGTCGGCGATCGAGTGGTCCTCGGGATACGTAATGGTTACCATAGAGGGGAGGGGACCCGTGTGAGGCACAACCCATGACTCCCGAGCAGCTTGGGCCGTATCGGATCGTCCGACCTTTGGGCCGGGGCGGCATGGGAAGGGTCTACGAGGGGGTCAACACCGAGACCGACGAGCCGGCAGCGATCAAGATCCTCGCCGGCGGTCTGGCCCAGGAGCCCGACTTCCGCCAGCGCTTCGAAGGCGAGATCGAGACCCTCCGCAAGCTCTACCACCCGAACATCGTGCAGTTGTTCGGGTTCGGCGAAGAGGGGGACTGGCTTTTCTACGCCATGGAGCTGGTGGACGGGAGCAGCCTCGAGGAAGAATTGCGTCGGGGGCGGCGATTCGACTGGCGCGAAGTGGCCGAGATCGGGATTACCACCTGCCGCGCGCTGCGGCACGCCCACGACCGGGGCGTGATCCACCGCGACATCAAGCCGGCCAACTTGCTGTTGACCAAGGAGGGCCGGGTCAAGCTTTCCGACTTCGGCATCGCCCGGCTGTTCGGCAATACGCGGATCACGGCGACGGGCAACGTCCTGGGGACGGCGGAATACATGGCCCCGGAGCAGGCCGAGGGCCGACCCGTCACCCCGCGCACGGACCTCTACAGTCTGGGAGGGGTGCTGTATTGTCTTCTGGCGGGCCGGCCGCCGTTTCGCGCGAAGTCGCTGGTGGAGATGCTGGAAAAGCACCGCAAAGCCTCTCCCGAGCCGATCAGCCGTCACGCCACCGACGTCCCAGCCGAACTGGAGCAGATCATCCTGCAACTGCTGGAGAAAGACCCCGACAAACGGATCGCCAATGCCACTCTGGTGGCACGGCGGCTGGAGGCCATGGTCGCCGCCCTGTCGGTTAAGCCGGATACGGAGGAGCGGGAGGCGCTGCGGGAATTGGCGGAACAGGGCGAGGGCCTGCGGCTGCCGGGTCCGGCGGGGCCCAACGGCGGCGGCGCGCCTCCCCAGCCGCACTCCGGGGATGCATCGCAGGGAGTGCCGCCGGAGCGGACCGAGGTCTCCGTCGCAGATAACGCCTCGAGTATCCCTCCCGGCCAGACCTCCACCCACGTCCTCGGCGATCCCCTCAAGCCGTTCGGCCGGACCGGCACGCAGTTGCCGGGAGACTGGGCTGGGAAACCGACCCTCCAGGCCGAGCCCGGCTTGGCCTCCGACGACCTCCCCGAGACGAAGGCGACCGGGGCCTTCGCGGAGTACGAGGTGGCGGGCGAGGCCCCTTCCCGCTCTCCCACGCCGGCAGCCGCCCCCGGCAACCGCACCAAGACCGGTCGCTTCACGGCCGTCGGCGCCGACGAGCTGGACGCGATCGGGCCGGCGGCCCCCGCCCATCACGTCCTGATCTCGGTGCAGACCTGGGTCCTTTTGGGCAGCCTGATCGGCGTGGCCCTGACGGCCTGGTACTCCCTCCGCCCTCCTTCGGCCGACGCCCTGTACCGCCGGATCTCCGCCAAGACGCAGGACAAGTCCATCGACTCGTTGCTGGAGGCCGAACGCTCGATCGAGGAATTCCTTACCCGCTATGCCAATGATCCCCGCTCGGCGGAGCTTCGCGGGTTGATGCGGGAGATCGAGCTGTATAGCCTTGAGCGGCAGTTCGACCTTCGCGCCCGGAGCATGGCCAACGTGACGCAGTTGTTGCCCATCGAGCGGGCCTACGTGGAAGCCATCAACTATGCCTCGATCGACCCCGAGCGGGGGCTGGCCAAGCTGCAGGCGTTGGTGGAACTTTACAGCGATCGGACCGATTTGTCGGGCCCTGCCGGCAAGTGCCTCGAGCTCGTCCGGCGGCGATACGAGCGGCTCAGCCAGCAGTTTGCCGCGGCGTCGGAGGACTCGCGGGAGGAGCTCGAGGGACGGCTGCGGCGGGCCGAGGAAATCCGCCAGGAAAACCCGGACGCCGCCCGCGCGATCTTGAAGGGGCTCATCGAGCTGTATCAGGACAAGCCATGGGCCGCCGAGGCCGTGGCGCAGGCCCGGGCGGCCCTGGACGCGGAGGGAAAATCTCCCCCGCCCGACGCCCACCCCGAACCGAAATCCGCACCCGCAAGCCACGAACCGAAACCACGGCTTTCGAGCCCCGAGCGTTGACCCCAAAGACGGAGAAGAACGGCATGCGTGTTCCCCTGCACCGAGTGCCGCCTGGATTTCCCACGACGCGATTGCGGCGGCTGCGCTCGCACCCGGCCGTCCGCGGCCTGGTCCGCGAGGTGCGGCTTTCGGTGGGCCAGTTGATCCTGCCGCTGTTTGTGCGCGCGGGGGAAGGGATCCGCCACGAGATCGCTTCCATGCCCGGCCATTTCCAGATGACAACCGATTTTGTGGCCGACGAGGTCCGCCAGGTCGCCGGCCTGGGAATCGGCGGGGTGTTGTTGTTCGGCATCCCCGCGGCCAAGGACCCCCGGGGCAGCGACGCGATGAGCGGCCTGGGGATCATTCCCCAGGCGGTTCGCGTGGTGAAACAGGCCGCCCCCGAGCTGCTCGTGGTCACCGACGTCTGCTTCTGCGAGTACACCAGCCACGGCCATTGCGGCGCCTTGAGCGCGGCCTCCGGGCGGGTCGACGTGGACAACGACGCCACCCTGACGATGCTCAGCCACCAGGCGCTGGCGCACGCCCGCTCCGGGGCCGACGTGGTCGCGCCCAGCGGCATGATGGACGGCATGGTCGCCGCCATCCGCCGCGGCCTGGACGCCGCCGGACTCCAGCACGTGCCGATCATGAGCTACGCGGCAAAATACGCCAGCGCGTTCTACGGCCCGTTCCGCGAGGCGGCCGAAAGCGCCCCGCAGTTCGGCGACCGGCGGAGCTACCAGATGGACCCGGCCTCGCCGCCGGGCCAGGCCCTGCGCGAGGTCGAGCTCGACCTGGCCGAAGGTGCGGACATCGTGATGGTCAAGCCGGCGCTGGCCTACCTGGACATCATCCGCCAGGTCCACGACCGCTTTCCCGGCGTGCCGCTGGCCGCCTACAACGTCTCCGGCGAGTTCAGCATGGTGAAGGCCGCCGCGGCCAAGGGCTGGCTCGACGAGAAGGCCGTCGTGCTGGAGTCCCTGATCGCCATCCGCCGCGCCGGGGCCGGGATCCTCATCACCTACTCGGCCAAGGACGTCGCCCGCTGGCTGGGCTGATCGCCGGCTGGGCTGATCGGTGGCCGGGCTGACGCGCTTCGCCGCGTGATCGTTTAGCCGCAACGCCGAAGGCGTGCGGCAGCGTCTCGCCAAGAATCCACGGCGTGCCGTGCAGCGAAACGCTACGCATACCCCTCAAGCCAGCCGTAGATCCGCGACTCGGCCTCCGGGGGAACCGAGTGGCCCTTGCCGTGGTTGAACAGGCCCACGCGGGCCGCGCCGCCGTAGAGCCGGTAGACCGGCAGGACCGCTTCGATGAAGGGCCAGCTCCGCGCGCCGTCGGCCGAGTCGCCGCCCAGGAGCAAAAAGGCCCGCGGCGCCGCCAAGGCGAGCAACTCGTGGTGCTCGTGGCCGAAGCCGCTGCGGCGGACTTCGTCGCCGAGGTACCAGGGATCGTTCCAGTTGGAGAACGGGATGCCGATCCCTCCCTCGCTGCTCACGGCGACCTTGATCCGCTCGTCCAGTGCGGCCAGATAGAGCACCTCCTTGGCGCCCAGCGAATGGCCGACGGCTCCCAGCCGCTTTGGATCGACCCCGGGCAGGCCGGCGAGGATGTCCACGGCGACGATCGCGTCGAAGAGCATCTTGGCCATTCCCTTCGGGCCCGGGTGCCGGGCGCGGAACCGGGCGACTTCTTCGCCTGTGGCCATCTTGCGGTTCTCCGGCCACAAGAAGTTCCGCGGGCAGAAGGCCACCCAGCCCCGCCGCGCCAATTGCAGTCCAAAGGCCTTCTCCGGCTCCCCTTCCACGCCCGCCGGCTGACGAATCGAGCAATTGACCGTCGAGTGGAACACAACGGCGCCGGGCCGCGCTCCCGCGGCTGCCGCCGGCCGAAGCACGTACGCCTCGACCGCAAGCCCCGGCTCGACGTCATAGCGGACCAACTGGCGGACAACCCCCTCGGGCCTGTCCTCGTCGAGCACCGCCAGCGCGGGCGGGGCTTTCCGCTCCACGACCGGCGGCTTAAGGAAATCGAGCCACCAGCGGCGGATCTGTTCGCGGCGGCGTTGCCACGCTTCGAGCGTGGTGATCGGTCGGCCGGCGTCGTCGACCAGCAAGGGCGCCAGCCGCGGGGCAGCGGCCGGGAGCCTTGGCGGCGGCCGTTGGACCTCGGCCAGCCACGGCACGCCGCCCGGGGCCTTCCCGCCCGGCGCTTCCGCGCCCTCGGCCAGGGCCGCCGCGCAAGTGCCCGCACAGCCGCCCGCCAACACCGATCCAAGAAACGACCGCCGCGATCGAAGGGAGTTTGTGCGAGCCATCGGTTTCCCTCGCCTGCAAAAGAGCGGCCTTCGGGCGCAACAAGCGGCGGGCAAGCCCGCCCGCTACACGACTATCCACCCGCCCGCTACACGACTATCCACCCGCCCGCCAAACGGCTGCCCGCCCGGTACACGGTGATCCACGTGAACGAACGATTACCGCCGATGCTCGCACCGCGCGAGCACCGTGCGGAGCAACAGCGCAACACGTCCCCCTTGTCGCGGTCAGTTTAGCTCCTCTCACCGTGTCGCGCCAACGGGTCGCCGCGTCCATTGAGCGGACACCTTGGAAACCGGCGGAAACGCGCGTAGGATGCAGGATGGTGTCAATGCGGGCTCGTTCAAGGCGGGATAGAGACCTCATGGCGGTTGGTTTCCAGGTGTCGCCGGTCCAACTCGGGCCGGTGCGGATCGCGTTTCCCGTCGCGTTGGCGGCGATGAGCGGCTACAGCGACTGGCCGACCCGCGTCCTCGCCCGGCGGCTGGGCGCAGGGTACGCCGTGGCCGAAGCGATGCTCGCCCAGTTCGTCGTCCACGTCAGCCGGGGCCGGAAAGCGCGGCGCTACCTGCGGGTGAGCGACGAGGATCATCCCGCCGGGGCCCAGTTGATGGGGAGCGCTTCCGAGGAGTTCGCCCCGGCCGCCCTCAAGCTCGTTGAGGCCGGCTTCGACGTGATCGACGTCAATTTTGGCTGCCCGGTGAGAAAGGTCCTCGCGCGGTGCCGCGGCGGCCACCTGCTGAGCGACCCGGAGCGGGCCCTGGAAATCGTCGCCCGGCTGCGCGATGCCCTGCCGCCGCAGGTGCCGCTCACGCTCAAGATGCGCCGCGGCACGGACGACACCGCCGAAAGCCGGGACCGCTTCTTTCGGATCTTCGACGGGGCGTGGGCCCTGGGCGTGGCGGCGATCACGGTGCACGGGCGGACCGTCGCCGAGAAGTACGAAGGCCGCAGTTCCTGGGAGTTCCTCCAGGAGGTCAAACGGCGCGCGGGCCGGCACCTGGTGTTCGGCAGCGGCGACCTGCTCTGCGCCCGGGATTGCCTCGACATGATGGCCCGGACCGGTGTCGACGGCGTGAGCGTTGCCCGCGGCGCGATCGGCAATCCCTGGATTTTCCGGGAGATCCGGGCCCTGGCCGCCGGCAGCCCGCCCCCGCCTCCCCCGAGCCTCGACGAGCAGCGCCGGTTGATCGAAGAGCACTACCGCCTGGCGGAGCAGGTGTACGGGCCGAAGCGGGCCTGGCAGGTGATCGGCAAGTTTGCGATCAAGTACTCGCGGCTCCATCCCCAGGCGGAGCAAGTCCGCGACGCGCTGGCCGCCGCGCGCCGCCCCGAGCAATGGTGGGAAGTCATCAACCGCTGGTACGGCGGCTCGTGTGGCACGCCGTGAAAGGGCCTTGCGTCGGCGTCTCCAGCGCCAGCTCGATCTCGCGGCGGACTTCCGCCTCAGGCTCCGCCGCCAGTCGCTGCCGCAGGGCGGGGCGCGCCGCGGGGCGGTCGTGGCGTCCCAGAGCCCAGGCACACGCGGCCCGCACCTGCGGCTCGGCATCCCCCAGGCCGCAGATCAGGCCGGAAACGGCTGACGGGTCGGGGCGGTTGCCCAGCACAATCGCCGCTGTCCGCACGAGCCCGCCGCGCCCGGGGCGCCAAAGCGGCGTCTCTCGAAACCGGAGACGGAACGCCTCGTCGTCCAGCAGGAACAACTCGGAGAGCTTCACCGGGTTCATCCCCGCGGCTGGCTGGAAGGCTGGCTCGCTCGAAACCGGTGTCCGGCGGTTCCAGGGGCAGACCTCCTGGCAGACGTCGCAGCCGAAAAGCCAATCTCCCATGGCGGGGCGAAGCTCGCGGGAGATCGGGCCGCGGAGCTCGATCGAGAGGTAGCTGATGCACTTGCGGGCGTCCAGGCAATGGGGAGCCACGAGGGCCCCGGTGGGACACGCGTCGAGGCACGCCCGGCAGGTGCCGCAATGGTTTTCCTGGAAGGGCTCGTCGTACTCCAAGGGCTCCGTGGTGAGCAGGGCCGCCAGAAAGAACCAGCTCCCCCAGGCGCGGTTCAGCAGGAGGGTATTCTTGCCGATCCAGCCGAGCCCGGCCAGTTGGGCAAAGTCCCGCTCCAAGAGCGGGGCCGTATCGACCACCCCGCGAACCCGGGCCTGAGGGGCACAGCGGCGATGGAACTGGGCGAGCTGCCGAAGTTGTTTACGGATCCACCCGTGATAGTCGAGCCCCCAGGCGTAACGGGAAACGCGGCCTTCCCCGGGCCCTGCCTGCTGGGGCTCCACGGAGCGGTACGCCTTGGCGAGCATCAGGATGCCTTGGACCCCGTCCAACACGTAGCGGGGGTGCCGGTACGCCCCCGCCCGGTCAACGAGATAGCGCATTTCGCCCGCACGGCCCGCCGACAGCCAGGCATGGAATCTCGCCAAACCGGGCGGCTCCACGGGCGGACACGCGCCGCAAAGCTCGAATCCCAGCCGATGGGCCTCGTCCTTCAGTGCGGCCGTGAGTGACGCGGCAGACATGGGAGGCTTTCAGTGCGTGGGCCCGCTGGGTAAAATGCACGTGGAGCGCATCTCGGCGAATTGTATCTGCTGCGACCGGTTTTGCGGAGTTCCTGTCGATGGCACGATGGCTGGCAGTCCTCTTGGGCTTCCTCGCAGTTCCACTGGCGGCGCCCGGCTGTGGACCAGCCGTGGCCAAGAGCGACCTGGGAGACATCGTGTATGAGGTGCCGAAAGTGCGCGGGGCCGATCAGCCCTATCCTATCCCTGAGGTTGTTCCGCCTCTAGCGGCGAGGGAACCAGACATCTGATCCCTGCGGACCCCAAGAAGACGGGGATGCAGCGCTTCCGCGCCCCACCAGCAGGCGGCCCATCTATTCCTGCCGCTTTTCCCGGTTGTAACGCCCACGAATCGGATTAGCCTGGATAGAATAGGAAGGGTCTTGAGACTATCCGATGTGGGAGACGCAGAAATGGGAAAGGTGAAACTGGGTTTGTTGGCTGTAGTCTGCGTGGTGTTGCTGGTGCCGGTTGCGTCGGCCGATCCGGGCGTCGCCGTCACCTGGTGTGGTTACGGTCCGTATTGGGGCGCGGGCCCCTATGGATGGTGGTACCCGTATGCCTACCAGTACGAGCGGATCCCGTATTTCGCCCTGTTCCCGCCGGTGTATTACAGCTACCCCGTCTCGCGGCCGTACGGGTACAGTCCATTCAACTATTTCTACGACGCTGGAATGCCTGAGGCACAGTTGGCCGGGCCGCTTACGGTCTCGAACCCCTATGTTTCTCGTACAGCCGCAAACCAAGCGAAGCCGGGACCGCAGATGGGGGGTCCGCCGCGGATCGACAACCCCTACGTCGTTCAAGGCAGTGTCCAAGGGGAGAAGCTGAGGGCGGCCGGGAAAGCTAAGCAGACCGGGGCCCACCTAGTGATCGTGACGCCCCCGTGACTCCGCAGCCCTGAATCAGGCCATCAGGGCATCGGGGCGCTCCAGCCGGAATCGGTCTGGAC
>Ga0315280_10005282_pt1 | contig 18500 bp, 16 predicted proteins | sample YL17G06_40_MG_FD_203697 | JGI IMG/M metagenome (GOLD analysis project Ga0315280, IMG submission 203697) | Sediment microbial communities from Yellowstone Lake, YNP, Wyoming, USA - YL17G06_40 | ecosystem: Environmental > Aquatic > Freshwater > Lake > Sediment | place: USA: Wyoming | collected... | reverse complement strand
GCCTCTTCCAACTCGAGGGTGATTTGGCCAAGGATCCGAAGGAGCAGACCGTGGTGGTTGAGGGAGACCTCTCGAAGGCCCGTCGGATCGGGAGGAAGATGTCCGCCGGGAAGATCGTGGTTCGCGGCGCGGCGGGCCTGCTGCTCGGAGAGGAGATGAGCGGCGGGAGCATCACCGTCGACGGTGAAGCGGGGTCATGGGTGGGGGCGAGGATGAAGGGTGGGTCGATCGAGGTCAAGGGTGATGTGGGAGACCTGGTCGGAGCTCCCGCGAGGGGTAGTACCAGGGGGATGGAGGGGGGTGAGATCCTAGTCCACGGTGACACGGGGTCCCAGCTCGGGTGCTACATGCTGAACGGATTGATCCGGGTGAAGGGAAGCGTCGGTGCCTTCGCGGGGGTTCACATGCAGGGCGGTGAGATCCTGGTAGAGGGAGGCTCGGCTGGAAGGCTCGGCGCACAGATGGTCGGAGGAAGGATCATCCTTCTCGGGAGAACTACGTCTGTCTTACCCAGCTTCGTGATCCAGGAGATTCGACCCACGACCCGTGTTGGGAAGGATAAGTTTGAGGGGCCGTTCTACTACTTCGAGGGCGATGTCGCGGAGGACAGCTGGAAGGGAAGGCTTTTCATATCCGCGGCCAAGAACCCTCACCTAAAGTTTCTGGAAGATCACCTCTAGGAGCGTGGCCAGTTGTCTGTGAGCGTTAACCAAAAGGCTCTGAAAATAATCCGCGAGATGATCGAGAGGAAGGAGGACCTGGCGATCGGTGTGGAACGCGCTGCGAACGGCGCAACAATCATTGACGCGGGGATTGGTGCCAGAGGAGGCTATCAGGCTGGAAAGCTCATAACCGAGGTCTGTATGGGCGGTCTCGGGACGGCGTCAATAGGTCAGGCTACCTACGGGCCTTTCTACCCTAAGGGGCTTACTCCCCCCGTGACTCTTCCCACGATATTCGTCGCTACAGACTTCCCGTCCATCGCTCTCTTCGGCGCCCAGTTTGCTGGTTGGCGGATAAGCCTTGGCAAGTACTTTGCGATGGGGTCAGGACCCGCCCGAGCCCTTTCCCTGAAGCCGAAGGAGATGTACGCAAAGATAGAGTACCAAGATAGCTCCGACTCAGCTGTTATCGTCCTTGAGACGACGCAGAAACCTCCTGGCGAGGTTCTGGAGCTCATAGCCAAAGAGTGCGGGGTTAGCACCGAGAAGCTGTGTGCTGTGCTGGTCCCAACTTCGTCCCTAGCTGGTTCGATCCAGATATCCGGCAGAATCGTTGAGACTGGGCTTCACAAACTGAGCGAGGTGGGGTTCGATCCTCGGAAGGTTCTGTACGGCTCTGGATACGCCCCGATCGCGCCCATCCACCCCAAGTTCACCCAGGCTATGGGAAGGACGAACGACATGCTCCTCTACGGCGGAGCTACATTCTTCACAGTTGAGTACGAGGACGACGAAGCCCTCCGCAAGATCGTTGAGGCGGTCCCCTCGTCCAAGTCGAGGGACTACGGCAAACCCTTCGCCGAGATCTTCAAGGCGGCAAGCCATGACTTCTACAAGGTGGATCCGGCGCTCTTCGCCCCAGCCTCTATCTGGGTGAACAACCAGAAGACGGGCAGAACCTTCTCGGCGGGAAGCGTAAACCCCGAAGTGATCGGGCAGTCGATCGAAACCTAGCCTACAACCCGGTCCACGGACACCGCTTGTAGGGACCTATTATTATCATGACGTTAGTCCCCACAATCCCATCCAGCTCCAACTCCTTTTCCAAGAACGCATTCAGCTCCTCCATCGTCTGGAAGAGAACCTCGGCTAGAACATCCATGTCCCCACTCGTACGGTAGAGTGTGTGAATCTCCGGGTGATTCGACAGGTGGTCGATTATGCTCCTAAGCTTCGCCGGCTGAACCCTGAGACCGACGAACGCCTTGATCACTCTCCCGAGCTTATGGTAGTCGAGCAGAACCGTGAACCGCTGAATCATCTTCTCCTCTATCAGCTTCTCCACCCGCCTCCGCACCGTGGCTTCGTTCACGTTGAGCTGCTTCGCCATCTCCACATACGGGGTTCTCGCGTTCTGCTGGAGCAGCCTGACGATCTTCATATCAAGAGTATCCAGAGTCGACATCTGAGCCTCAACCCTCTACGTCGGACGTCATAAACCGCGGAATTCTGTCCGAATTTCGGATGCACTTTGTAAATATTTATTGTTTTCGCTTTACAAAAATTTTAAAAGATCTGTTTCCCATGTGAAAAAAAGCGGTTCAGATCGCGAATCTATCAGATTTTGTGTAGTTCAAAGTGTAAAAATAAGCGGCCTTACCTTGGGATTACGGTATGTTTTCGCCGTTTTTCGGCGTCATCTCCCGCCGATTATATACATAAACAGGAGGCGCGTACATGGAAGCAACAAGCATCGTGAAGGAGATTCCTGCTTCCCTCTGGGAGACGACCGCGGAAAGGCTGACCGACCTCATCCTCAGCGCGCCAAGCGGCTTCCGCCTTCCTCCAGGACTCGTCCACAGCATCCTCTACATATGGCAGAGAGACCAGCTCGCAACCGAGACCGGGCTCTGCCGCCTCTTGGAGGCTGCGAAGATCGTGGACGCGGAGAAGGCCGGGGCTATCCTGGCTGAGATAGGGGTTCAGGCTCACACGGTCGCCAGCCTCAGAGAGATAAAGATGCCGTGGAAGGTCTAGGCAGAACTCGGGGATAAGTTGGGCGCGGGGCAATGGTCAAGTTCGGGTTGGAGTTTGTGCCCAGGGAGCTGTACTGGAGGACCACCTACTACGCCATCCAGGCGGAGAGGTCCGGCTTCGAGTACCTCTGGATCACTGACCACTTCAACAACCGGAACGTCTACGTCAGCCTCTCGATCGTCTCGGCGTACACGGATCGGATTAAGTTTGGGCCGGGTGTGACCAATCCCTATCTGTGCCATCCGGTAGTAACCGCCCAAGCGGTGGCTTCGCTCGCCGAGATAGCGCCTGGGCGTGTGCTCTGCGGCATTGGCGTGGGTGACAAGACGACCCTGAGCATGGTTAACACGGAGCAGGTGAAGCCCCTAGCCGCCATCCGAGAGGCAGTGGGGGTCATACGAGCTATCACGAGTGGAAAGGACGCCGTCTCCGAAGGGGAGGTATTCAAGGTCTCCGGTGTGAGGCTGAACTTCTCGATTGCCAGCCCGGTTCCGATCTACCTGGGCGCCCAGGGTCCCCGTATGCTCTCTCTGGCGGCGGAGTTGGGAGACGGGGTCCTCATCAACGCATCCCACCCGAAGGACATCGAGTCCGCCCTCGGGTTCATCAAGGATGGTGCAACAAAGGCCGGGAGAAGCGCGGATAGTCTCGATGTGGCTGCGTACACATCTTTCTCAGTGCACGAGGATCCGAAACGGGCACTCAAGGCGGTAGTTCCGGTAGTGGCGTTCATAGTTGCGGGCTCTCCCGACGTAGTTCTCCAGCGGCATGGCATCCAGCCAGAGATTGCTGCCAAGATCAGAGACGCCATATCTCATGAGAAGTGGGGTGACGCCTTCGGAAGCGTAACCCCTGACATGGTGGAGGCGTTCTCCGTATGCGGGACGCCCGATGAGTGTGTGGAGAAGATCTCGCGCCTAGTGAAGCTGGGGGTGACCCAGTTCGTGACGGGATCTCCGATTGGTCCGAACGTACGCAGGTCCATCAACACTATTGGCACAAAGATTCTTCCGAACTTCAAGGGTTGAGGAGGTGAGCGGAATAATCTCAGCCTATGTCCTTCTCAAGGTGAGACCCAACAAAGACAGGATCGTCATCGAGAAGATAAGGAAGTTCCCCAAAGTGAAGGAGGTCACAAGTGTTTACGGGGAGTACGACCTGATCGTGAAGGTCGAGGCCGAGTCACTAGCGGACTTGGACTCGGTTGTGTTTGATGCCCTCAGGGCGATACCTGAAGTGGAATCGACGACCACATGCGTCGCGACAGGCAAGTGGTAGCCCCTCGCAAGTCCATCCAAAAGCTATTATTGGTTAGGGTCCACGAGTGCTTATTGGGCAAGACCTTCCGCTCCTTGTGTGGTCCGCCGTTTCCAAGGAGATGCTGGTTGAGTTGAGGGAGCTATCAGTCATCGTTCCAGACGACCTAGCCAACTACCTCGCTCTTCTTGAGAAGCTTCAGTGCGTAAAGAGCAGGGAGCAGATCGTCGCGACCGCTCTCACATACTACAAGATGCTGGGAATGCACGACTGGGCCGAGTCGGTGTACCGGGTTGGAGGGAGTCGCGTGCTCCTGGTGGATCAGGGTACGCTGATGGAGATGTTCCACTCCTTAACCAACGAGGAGTTGCTGGAGTTGGGGATGAGATCGGCGTTGAGGAGGAAGATTGAGAACCCCAACCTACGGGAGATCGATACCACGGACGAGAAGAACTGGTCCTTGATACTGAGGGATCTGGAGATCATGGGTTGGGGGCTCTTTCACCTCGTGGAGGGCGAGATTCGGATCGAGCTCTGTATAATCCCCGCGCCCTACCTGATCGGGTATCTCAGCACCATGCTCGGGAAGAAGTTCAAGCAGCACCACACGAGGATCCCCCACCTAATCGTGCTGGTGCCTGAGTTTAGGGAGCGTGAAAGGAAGGGCTCCGAACGGCGGGGAAAGGGGTTTGAGCTAACCCGATAGCAAAGCAGCTTGCCAAGTTCCACGCGGTTCAAGCGCTCGTGCGCTGAACGTTCTCCACCAGCGGCTTTACCAGCCGTTCGTAGCCGACCGCCATTATGTGGCAGCCCGCGGCGTGCGTAGTCTTCTTGAGTTCCCTGATGAAGTCGGTGAAGAACTCGATGTTGATCTCGTCGTACCTGCTAGCCCTAGCCACCTTGTCCTTTATCTCGGACGCCTTCTTGAGCTTGTCCATGAAGTCGGATGGGACGGAGACTCCTGGGATGTTCTTGTTGAAGAAGTCTGCGACACCGTAGGACTTGCACGGGAATGTCCCTACTATGACCGGGATGTCATAGCGCCCCATCTCCTTCAGGAAGCTCTTTGTCCTATCCATTTCGAAGACCACCTGGGTCTGCATAAAGTCGGCGCCTATCTTGACCTTCCTGTCGATCTTGAGGAGCTCAGGCTCCAGGGGGTCGGCGTTCGGGTTGCCCGCCATCCCGATGTGCAATTTGGGAGGCCTCTCTATGGGCAGCCCCATCAGGTCCTTCCCCTCGTCCACCGCTTTCCTTACCATGTAGACGAGCTGAGCCGAGTCTAGGTCGTAGACCGGCTTGGCTCCCGGATTGTCGCTGAAGGTTGTGTGGTCGCCGCTGAGGGACAGGATGTTTCTTATGCCAAGCGCGGCCGCTCCGAGGACATCTGAGAACAGGGCCAGCCTGTTCCTGTCCCGGACACAGAGTTGGTAGACCGCTTCCATGCCGGTTTCCTTCTGGATTATGTAGGATGCGACGAGGCTGCTCATGTAGGCGCAGGACTTGGGGTTATCAGTAACGTTGCACGCGACGGCATATCCCAGATGAGCCTTCGCGACCTCGATGATCTCGTGGGGGTCGGTTGTCTTCAGGGGTTCGATCTCGCCCGTGAAGACGAACTTCTTCTCGTTTATCGCCTTCATCAGTTGGCTGTACGCTTCTCTCGCCATCCCGCTATCCCTCCGCCCCGCTCTTTATCTCGCCAGGCTGAGCCTTCTCGGCGCGGTCTTCGGGCGGTCTGAACTTCGCGAAGCTGTCGAGCCTCCCCTTCTTCTTGAGGCTCTCCCAGATCAATACCCACGCGCAGTCGCGGGTGTAGTTACCCACCTCGCACTTTCCCTTCGCCTGTCCGCCACATGGTCCGTTCTTGATGCTCTTCGCGCATCGAGCTACCGGGCATATCCCCCCTGTCTCGTAGAGGACACAATCCCCGCACGCTCGGCAGTACTCGTACAGGTTGCCGAGCTCCCGGTCTTCCATGCCGATGAACTTGGTGTCGTTTGCGGGCACGACAATCTTGTCCTCGAAGACTTGGGCGATTGTCTGTACTCCGACTCCGCAGGCGAGGGACAGCACAGCTTGATAGTCTTCTATGAGGGGTCGAAGGCCGGTTGCTACCATACGGAGGTCACACTGCCTCAGAAGGGTCAAGGGCTTGACCTTCAAATCCTTCTTCTGCCGCAGCTTCTTGCCTATCTCCAATAGCGCTTCCATCATCTCCGCCTGCTTCTGTCCTCCGACCTGGTATATTCCGGCGCATCCATCGCAACCCACGATCAAAACACTCTCGGCGTCTCCTAGAGAGTTGAGTATCTCCTCAAGGGGCTTCTGCCGCATCACGATCATTATCTTTTCTCCTCCCTTACGCTATTCTGAGAACCGTGACTCTCTTCCTCAACCAGTTCTACCATGTGTACGGAGCAGGAGAGGCACGGGTCATACGCTCTCACAACGTTCTCGAGCATCCATAAGGCCCGATCTCTCCCAATTCCTTCCATCTGAGGAATGACCTGCCGCGCCATCTCGAAGACGGCTCTCTCGAGCGATGGTACGTTGTGGTTCGTGGGCACTATCACGTTTACCCGCTTGAGGCAGCCCTCTTGATCCGTCTCGTAGTGGTGGATTAGGGTGCCCCGAGGAGCCTCCACCATTCCAACGCCAGCTCCACTTTTGGCAACAACCTTGACGCGTATTTTACCTGTCGTCAGATCTTCCTCTCGCAGGAGCTCGTTGGTGAGCTCGGCTGCGTTGACTAGCTCAATCACCCTCGCGAGATTGTATCCCATCACATTGTGGGCGGGGCTGCCAAAGATCTTCCTGTAGGCTTCTAGGTGCTCGGACGCCAAGGGTGTGGTGAAGTCGTCCGTTGCGTTCAGGCGTGCGAGGGGTCCAACGCGGCAAGGCTCCTCCTTGGAGCCTTTGATAAAGGGGTATTTCGCGTACGTGTGGGCTATCGGCTTTTCGAGGATGTGGTCTAGATACTCGTTCGGTTGAAAGTCGATGCGACTGTTCGTTGTGGGGTCGAAGACTCTGACCTTTCCGTCGTAGATCTCGTGGAAGCCATCTCTGGTGAGGGCCATGTATAGGGTTTCGAAGTGTGGGTACGCTTTGACCTTCTCCAAGTTGTCTTGAATCAGTTGAAAACAGAGTTTGGCGATGTTCTGGGAGGTTGTCAGCGCTCTCTCTGCTTGTTTGAGAAGCTTGTCCCTACTATCGCTGGTCAGCAGCTTCGTCACGCCGCCTGGCACGGCTGTGATAGGGTGTATGGCTCTTCCTCCAACTGTGTCAACGATGTTCTGCCCGGTCTCTCTCAGTCTGATCGCGTCTTCGACCAGCCTGGGCTTTTGGGCGTAGAGTCCTGTCAGGCTTTTCTCGGGGATGTCGAGGAGGTCTGGCAGCGTAAAGAAGGCGACATGCAGGATGTGGCTGCTGATGATTCCGCCTAGGTGCATAAGCCTACGGAGCTTCACCGCCGTCTCTGGCGGCTCGACTCCCCAGGCGCTCTCCACGGCCTTGACTGAAGCCAGATGATGAGCGGTGGGGCATACACCGCAGATTCTTTCCGATATTCTTGGAGCTTCCTCAGCCTGCTTGCTTTCCATGAACTTTTCAAAGAACCTTGGGGCTTCGATGACGTTGAACTGCACGTCTTGGACTCTGTTCTTTGAGACCAAGACGCGAACCTTTCCGTGCCCCTCAATCCTTGTGACTGGCTCAATCTTAATCTCTAGAGTGCTCATGTGTTTTCACCTTTTCTCGACTAGTCCTTGAAGCTTGGCCAGAAGAGAGGACGCGTAGGTGTATCTGTGAAAAGTCCCTGTGTGGGTCGCGAGGCTGTAGTCCTTCACGTTCTCATAGGTGATCGTTGATAGCGCGTCCAGCATCGCCAGCCCTTGATCCCAGGATACCGCGGAGGGTCCTCTGCACCCATCACAAGGAACCGCGGAGTTTGGACATCTCGCTTTGCATCCTCCTCTTGTGGCTGGACCCATGCAGAAATAGCCTTGCTCCAGCAAGCAACGCTTGTCTTCCGGCTCTTCAAACAGCCTTCTGACTTTTGCCGGTGGCTTCTCCAGACGCTTCCTTTCACACTCGTCGCAGACACTCTTCTTGGGCAGCTCCACTCTTTCACCGCTCAGAATGCCGCCTATAATCAAGGCTATGTCATCGGGCTCGGGAGGACAGCCGGGTACCTCATAGTCGACTTTGACACAGCTCGAGATCGGCTCCAGCTTCTGGGTGACTCGCGGGATTTCCACGTGTGGAATCTCGCCAGCCGAGGTCCCTGGCGTCATGGTGTATACGTAGTTCATCATTTCTTTCGTGTCGTAAAGGTTGGCTAGAGATGGCAGACCGCCGAAGCAGGCGCAAGAGCCGAGTGCGACGACATACTTCGCTTTCTCTCGAGCCTCCTTGGCCAAGGCCGCGTCGTGTTCGGTCCTTATTCCACCTTCAACAACCACGATGTCCAGATCGCTCGGAATGGCCTTCACGTCCGAGATTATGTATGAATGACTCAACTCAACATCCTTCAAAAGCGGCAGGATCCTCTCATGAAGGTCCAGGATTGCTACATGACATCCTGCGCAACAACAACCCACGGTCGCGAGCTTTTTCATGTGTCTCACACCCTCAACGGACTTGGTCCCAAACGTTTGATTCTCTCGGTGAACTCGTTCATGGCTTCCACAAACTTGTCGGACATAGCCGAAGACATCAGATAGAACTCGAGTCGATCCCCACTCAACCCGATGGCGTTGAGAGCTTTCTTCAGGGATTCAACGCGTCTCTTAGCTTTCAAGTTTCCGTCAACGTAGTGGCAACCGCCTTCAAGGCAGCCGGCGACGATCACCCCGTCAGCCTTGCCTTTGAAAGCCCTCAGGATGAACTGGGGTTCGACTCTACCCGAGCACGGGACGCGAACAATCCTAATGTTCGTTGGATACTCAAGCTTGCTTGTTCCTGCCAAATCGGCTGCTCCGTAAGCGCACCACCAACAGCAGAACGCGACTATGACCGGTTCAAACTGCTCTTGACGCTCCATTCTCCCCTACCCCGCAAGGATGCCGTCTATCTGGGCTAGCACCTGCTCGTTCTTGTAATGTCTCAGCTCCATCGCCATCGTTGGGCATTCAACAACACAAACACCACAGCCCTTGCACGCCACCTCGATCACGTGGGCTATCCCAGTCTGCGGGAGCTCTATTGCGTGATAGGGGCAAGCTGTCTCGCAGTTTCCACAACCGATGCACCGGTTCTCGTCCACCACGGCCTTAGCAAGGTCGATTTCGACCTCGCCCACAGCTAACAGTGTTGCTGCTCTGGATGCAACGGCCATAGCTTGCGTGATCGACTCGGGAATGTCTTTTGGCCCCACGCATCCTCCGCACAGGTATATGCCGTCGAGTTTTGTGTCTAGCGGTGCTAGCTTGGGATGGCTTTCTGCAAAGAAGTTGTCTGGGCTCAAAGATAGATTGAGCGTTCTTGCGAGTTCCTCGGTGTCTTTCCGCGGAATTAGGGCGTTAGTCAAAACGACCAGATCAAACTCGGCGGTGTGGGGAGATCCCGACAAAGGTTTGAAGTGCAGGCTTAGGTTACCCGTCCCACTGTCTTCCGATAGCTTTTCCACTTCTCCTCGAAGGAACTTGACTCCAGCTTCTTGGCAATCCTCGTAGTATACGTCGTAGTTCTTACCAGAAGCTCGGATATCCTTGTAGAAGACTGAGATGTCCACGTCGGGGTACTTCGCCTTGAGACTTCGAGCATGTTTCAAGGAGATCATGCAACATATCTTCGAACAATAGAGATGCGTGGACGGGTCTCTTGAGCCGACACATTGAATCATCGCGATTCGTTTAGGCCTTTTGTCATCGGACGGGCGTATCACATCGCCTGCCGTTGGGCCGCCCGGGTCCATCATTCGGGCTAAGTGAGACTGCGTGATCACGTTTGGGCTCTTGCCATAACCGTACATGCCGATCGGCTCAAACTCGTCCGTGCCTGTCGCCACGACCACCGCTCCAACCTCGACGGCGAACTCAGATGGGGCCTGATCCAAGTCTATCGCCTTTGTGGGACAGATCTCGACGCACTTTCTACATCTCGTGCAGTTCTTGCGGTCGACAACGTAGGTGTGGGGAAGGGCTTGCGGGAAAGGCAGGTAAACAGCTTTCCTCTTGTCGAGGTTGTAGTTGAACTCGTTTGGAACCTGAACCGGACAGACTGTTTCGCACTCACCGCATCCTACGCAGAGCTCTTCGCTTATGCACCGCGGCTCCTTCAGAATGGTGGCTTTGAAATTCCCCACGTAGCCATCCAGACTTTTGATCTTGGAAAGCGTGAAAACTTTGATGTTTGGGCGCGTCAAGATTCGCGTCTTGTACATGCACCTTCTGTGCATGTCTTGGCGCTGAGGGGCGACGCATAGGCCGCAGTCCTCTGTTGGGAAGACCCTTCCAAGCTGTGCGGCTTTTCCACCCAGGGTAGGTTGCTTTTCAACAAGGTAGACGGTGAACCCGTAGTCTGCCAGGCTTAGTGCGGACTGTATTCCGGCCATGCCTCCACCGATCACGAGTGCAGATTTCTTGACGGGCGTCTTTACCGTGCCTATCTCTTCAAGTCTTGCCGCCCTTTCGACCGCGGCTGAAACGAGGGACTTGGCTTTCTCCGTGGCTTTTTGAGGCTCGTGGAGATGGGGCCACGAGCAGTGCTCGCGGATATTCGCCATTTCTAGGAGGAAGGGGTTTAGCCCGGCCTGCTCGATAGTTCTCCTGAAGGTCAGTTCGTGGAGCTTGGGTGAACAAGAGGCTACCACGACGCGATTGAGCTGGTGATCTCGAATGGCCGTTTTTATCTGGTTCTGACCATATTCTGAGCACGTAAACTCATTATCTATTGCGTAGACAACATTTGGGAGCCTTGACGCGAAATCTGCTACGGCTTTGACGTCAACAGTTTTTGCTATGTTTAGGCCGCAATGGCATACAAAAACACCGATTCTCACATCCTCGGGCTCGCTCACTTTGAAAGAGCCTCCATCGACTTGACGACTTTCCTGGCTGTGGAAACGAATTCTTGAACCGAGCTTCCTGTTACCGTTAGTGCTGTAATCTTCTCAGAGGGGATTCCGAGGTCCCTGAGCGCAGCCTGGATAACCTTGATCCGCGCTCTTGCCGCCCCAGCTCCGTAATGGCAACGTTCCTCTGGGCACCCGACGACGAAGATCGCATCCCCGCCTGAGAGCAGCGCCCCGAATATGTGAGCGGTCGAGAGCACGCTCAGACACGGAAGGAAGATCGGAATGACGTTGACTGGATACGCTTCCCGGTGTATTCCTGTTTCGTCAAGAAGGGTATACGCACATTCCTCACAACACAGTGCTAGGACTAGTGGCCTCGGCCCCTTTACCTTGCCCGTTAGGGCCGTTTGGATCCGAGACGTAATCTGCTCGCTGCTGCTGTTGACCGTTTCGATTGCTTGGGTTGGACATGAGCTCCCACACAATCCGCAGCCTCTACAGACCAGTTCGTCTATCTTCACCAAGCCTTTCTCATCGTACGAGATTGCTTCGTAAGGACAGACCAGCTTACACACTCCACAGCCGCTGCACAGGCTCTCGAAGGTCTTGGGGATTTGCAGAGCCTTCCTTTGCAGCCCAGTCATCCAGGTGTACGCCCTATAGGCTGCGGCGCTGGCCTGAGCAACAGATTCGGGTATGTCCTTCGCTCCTTGGCAACACCCACACACGTATATCCCGGGAACGTTCGTTTCGATTGTGCTCACTTGACTGTCCAGCTCTTTGATGAAACCGTCGGAGTCAAGCTCTATGCCTAAGACTCTTGCTTGTTCCTCAAATCCCTGTGGGGGTCGCATCGCACACGAGAGTAGCACTATATCGGCTTCAGTCGATTGTTTCTCGCCGTTTTCGGCTTCAAAGTCGATTTTGGTTCTTTCGATGTCAGCCGAGGGAGAAACCGAGACGACATCGCCCCTGACAAACTTGACTCCGAATCGGTCTCGAGCTCGTACATAGTACTCCTCAAAGCCTTTTCCCATGGCCCTGACGTCCTTGTATATGATGGTGATGTTGACATTGGGGTCCTGCTCGATCTTGATGAGTATGGCGTGTTTTATTGCCGCCATGCAACAATACTGCGAACAGTATTTGTTCAGCGCTGGATCGCGTGATCCCACACACTGGATCATGACGATGTCTCTTGGCTTCTGCAGGTCCGAAAGGCGCAAGAGCCTGCCCCCTGTAGGGCCTGAGGGATCCAAGATTCGAGCCAGTTGGAACTGAGTGATGACGTTCTTCAGCTTTCCGAACCCATACTTCTGGAGGTTGACGGGATCGAACTCTGTGAAGCCGGTCGCAACGACTATTGAACCAACGTCAAGCTCGATCTCTTCGGCTCTCTGCCCGAAGTCGACCGCCCTCGCGGGACAGACCTTCTCACAGACTCGACAGATCCCTTTCTTGAAATACAGACAAGATCCAGGATCTATGGTGTACTTTCGGGGCAACGCCTGTGAAAACGGTAGGTATATCGCCTTCCTGAATCCGAGGTTGCCATCCCATTCATTTGGCACCTTGGTTGGGCATTTCTCGGTGCACGTTCCACACCCAGTGCACTTTCTCTCATCAACGTAGCGAGGTTTTCTCCGTATTCTCACCCGAAAGCCTCCCGGATGCCTTTCCACCTCTTCAACCTCGGAGTAGGAGAGCAGGTTTACTTTCGGGTTTGCCGCCACCTCCGCCATCTTCGGGCCGAGTATGCATATGGCACAATCGTCCGTGGGATAGGTCTTAACTAGTAGCGCCATTTTTCCGCCTATGCACGGCGCTCGCTCCAAGAGGTGCACCTTCGCCCCTTGACCAGCCAGGTCAAGCGACGCCTGAATGCCAGCTACCCCGCCCCCGATCACAAGCGCCTCTTTATTCCGCGACAACCTTCGGACTTCTACAGGCTCGCGGTTTTCAACTTCCTTGACCGCCGCATACAGCATCCTTTTCGCCTTGGCCGAGGCGGCGTCCTTTTGACCCGGGTGAACCCAAGCGCAGTGCTCACGTAGGTTTACCATTTCGGTATAGAGCGGGTCGAGACCCGAATCTTCGAAGCATTTCTCAAACTGGGGAAACATGACGTTCTTGGAGCAGGCAGCGATGACCAAGTTCGTAGGATGTTTCTGAGCTATGTGCTGACTCAGAAGCTCCAATCCACTTCGGCGGCACAAGAGGCGGTCGACAACGACGAAGTCCACTCCTTCGATGCCTCTAGCAAACTCGGAGAGCGAAGCCATGTCTATGGCATCTTCCAGCGTGCCACCGCAGTTGCAGATGAAAACCGAAGTGCCCATGGTTGTGCTGTCCACCCGTTTCAATGGATACTTGAGTTGCAGTTACTTGCTGCTCGGAAACCTCCGTAGGGGATTCGGTCCTATTCTCCGGACCTTTTCGGTGAACTCTGAGACTGTTGCAACGAACTCGAAAGCCATTGCCGAGGACACGAAACACGTATCAACCCTGTTACCGTCCAAGCCTATGATGTCGAGTGCCCGCTTCAGTTTCTTGATCTGCTGTCTCATTCTCTCGCTTCCGGTTACGTGGTGGCAGTTCTCTTTTCGGCAGCTAACAACGATTACACCGTCGGCGTCATTTCGAAAGGCGTGAAGCACGAGCAGTGGGTCGATCCTGCCGGAGCAAGGAACGCGCACGATCTTCGCATTCGAGGGATACTCCATTTGGCTATCTCCCGCTAGGTCAGCTGCTCCGTAGCCGCACTGCGAACAGCAGAACGCGATAATCTCTGGTTCGAACTCTGTCGCCGTTTCAGACGACCTCCTTGCCCATAAGCCCGCTTATCTGAGCATAGAGCTGCTCGTCACGATAGTTTTGTAGCTGGATGGCTCCCATGGGGCACTCTGCGGCGCATATTCCACAGCCCTTGCACGCGATCTTTGCCACGTGCGCTAAACCTGGGAGTTCGACCTTGACCGCGCTGTATGGACAGGCTGCCTCGCAGCATCCACACCCAATGCATGAATCCTTATTGACGACTGCTCGGGGTACCCATGTTTCTAGCTTTCCGACGAACAGAAAGCTAGCGGCTCTCGTAGCAGCGGCCATCGCCTGAGTAGCAGTCTCGGGTATGTCCTTTGGTCCTTGGCAACACCCGCATATGTAGACTCCGTCGCGGGTGGAGTCGACTGTTGACAGCTTTGGAGGGGCCTCAGAGAAGAAGCCGTCGGAGCTCAAGTTCAATCCGAGCATTCTGGCCAAGTCCACGGTCTCTTCCCGCGGAACGGGTGCGCATGCCAGTACGACCAGATCAGCGTCGAGTTTCGCCGTTTTATCAACTGTAACCTCCAGGGCTCCGGACACGCCTTCTCTCACATCGGTCACGTCGCCTCTGATGAAGCGAACGCCGAGGTTTGAACAGTCTGAATAGTAGGTCTCGTAGTTCTTCCCGACGAGACGCAAGTCCTTGTAGCAGACTGTGATCTCCATTTCTGGAGATTTCCTCTTCATCGTTCTCGCTTGATTGAGGGAGATCATACAGCAGATCTTTGAACAGGAGGGTCGCTCTGGCGGATTCCTTGAGCCGACGCACTGAATCATGACGACTCGTTTCGGCACCTTTCCATCAGAAGGCTTGGCGACTATGCCGCGGGTAGGACCGCTCGAATCAAGCATGCGCGCTATCTTTAGCTGTGTTACAACGTTTGGATACTTACCGAAACCAAAAAGCCCGAGAGGCTTGAACTCTTCGAAGCCTGTTGCGACCACTACTACGCCAACATCCACAGAGAACTCTAGAGACTTCTCTCTCAGATTGATGGCCTTTGAGGGGCACACCTCCACACACTTTCCACACTTGATGCAACTCTTCTCGTCAATTACATACGCGTGGGGCACAGCGTGTGGGTAAGGCAGGTAGATGGCCTTCTTCTTACTCAACCCGAGGTTGAACTCGTCTGGAATTTCGACTGGGCAAACATCTTCGCAGAGACCACAGGTAATGCAAAGGTCTTCGTCGACGAAGCGCGGTCTCCTTGCGATCCTAGCGGAAAAGTTTCCGGGGTAGCCGGACAGGCTCTTGAGAGAAGCGAGGGTGAGAGCTTTCATGCGCGGATGCTTGAGAAGCTTAGCTCTGCACATGCACTTTCGGTGCAGCTCCAAGGGAAGAGGTGAAATGCAAAGTCCACAATCCTCTGTCGGGAAGACCGTGCCCAACTGCGCTGTGTGTCCACCGAAAGTGGGCTGCTTCTCGATGAGGTACACCTCGAAGTTGCGATAAGCCAATCCCAGTGCGGTTTGAATCCCTGCGGTTCCACCCCCAATCACCAGAGCTCGGGGAACCACCGTTTCGGCGATTCTCTCGACTTCCTCCAGCGTTCTCGCCTTTTCCACTGCCCCTCGAATAAGCTGATTCAGCTTCTTGGCAGCTTCCTTCATGTTTGGGTGGACCAACACACACTGCTCTCTCGCGTTCACCATTTCTAGCAAGAATGGGTTCAATCCCGCTGCTTCAAGAACGCCTCGAAACGTGGGCTCATGCACTTTCGGCGAACACGCGGCGACAACGATGCGGTTCAGCCCATGATTCTTGATCCTTTCTAGGATCGCGTTCTGTCCACCACGAGTGCAGAGGAACTCGTGCTGCATAGAATAAGCGACACCGGGCATCGTGGAAGCGGACTTGACAAGAGCGTCTGCATCAACACGGGCAGAGGATTGGAGAGATCCAGGGATATGCTCCGTGGTGGTCTGTTCTACTGATGCTGAAACTGGGATACGGGGTGGACTGAGACATCCGAGACTGCACACGAAGACTCCAACTCTTGTTTTCTCGCTCATTTTTCGCTACTTCCCGCCAACGCAGCTAGGTTCCAGGCGGTCGCAACGAACTCTTGAATCATGGTCCCCGAAACGCCCAATACTTGGATGCAGTTCTGCGGGATGTTGAAATCATGCAGAATCTTTCTGAGAACACTCGTCTTCATCTCTGCCTTCGTTATCCCATCTCCGTAGTGGCATCGCTCCTTTAGACATCCCAAGATCAGAACCCCTTTGGCGCCCAGGGATAGGGCCTCCGTGACGTGGGAGATCGTTACTCGGCTACTGCAGGGGATATGGATTGGAATCACGCCGGCAGGATACTGCTTCTTCGTGGATCCGGTGATGTCAAGAGCGGTGATGCCGCACGCCTCGCAGCAAAATGCCAAGATGATCGGATGGGGGCCCTCGATTCTGTCCGTCAGAATGGCGCGTATTTGTCTTGAAATCTGGTCGTGTTCATAGTTGATTAGGTCTAACGCGTGGATCGGACAAATGCCTGCACATAGTCCACATCCCCTACAAGCAATTTCATCGACCTTGGCGATCTCCTTGCCATTCTTCTGCTCCATCACGATCGCTTCGAAAGGACAAACTTGGCGGCATATTCCGCATCCGCTACAAATCTCTTCGAAAACCTTGGGTACAACCAGGGCCTTCGTGACGGTTCCGGTCATTCGCAGGCTGGCTTGAAGGGCGGCGGCATACGCATGAGTTACCGCTTCGTGCAGATTCCTTGGAGCCTGAGAGGTCCCACAGAGGTAGATTCCGGGTATCTCAGTTTCAACTGGAGAGACCTTTTCGTCCAACTCCTTGTAGAAGCCGTCCGTCCCAACCTTGATCCCAAGTGTTTCAGCCAATCTCGAATTGTCTTCTGATGGAACCATACCGCAAGACAGGGTAACCAGATCGGTTTTCACGATTTCTTTTTGACCGGAGGGCGTCTCGTATTCCACGGAGATCGAATCCGAGCCGGGCTCTTGGAAGACTCGGGTTACGTCGCCTGCGATGAATTTTACTCCCAGCTTATCACGCGTTTCGACATAGTACTCCTCGAAGCCTTTGCCCGCTGCTCGTATATCCTTGTACAAAACTATGATCTCGGCCGAGGGGTTTCTCATCTTAATGAAGGAAGCGTTTTTTATGGCTCCCATGCAACAGTATTGTGAGCAATACAGATTCGTTTCAGGATCCCGGGATCCTACACATTGGACCATTACCACGTGTTTGGGTGGTTTGTCGTCTGAAGGGCGAAGGAGTTGCCCTTTGGTTGGTCCGAGGGGGTCGAGCAGCTTTGAAACTTGAAACTGAGTCAGGACATCTTTGAACTTACCATGGCCGTATATGGCTAGATCGTGTGGATTGAACTCTTCAAATCCTGTGGCTACTATGATGGTTCCCACTTCCATGTTCTCTGACGATGGCTTTTGTTCGAAGTCGATTGCGTTCGCCGGGCAAACAGCCTTGCACCGGCTGCAAGACTTGTCCTTGAAGTATAGACATGTCTCGGAGTCGATGAGGTAGGATCGCGGTTGAGCCTGCGGGTATGGGATGTAAACAGCCTTTCTGGAGCCCAGAAGCGGATCGCGAGTACTTGGGACTTCTACGGGACAGCTGCTAGCGCAGAGTCCGCATGCGATGCACTTCGATGGGTCGACGTACCTGCTCCTTGTCTGGATCGTGACCTCGAACTTTCCAGGGAGCTGTTTTGCCTCTGTCAATTCCGAAAGGGTGCGGATATTGATCTTGTCGTTTGTTGCCACCTCCGTGATCATCGGGGAGAGGAGGCAGGTGGCCGAGCAATTAGTCGGGTAGATTGAGTAGAGAAGGTAGGTCTTACCCCCGATTATCGGGGATTTCTCAACCAGACATACCCTGAAGCCCTGTTTGACTAGTTCCAAAGAGGTTTGGATTCCAGCTATCCCTGCTCCTACTACAAGGGCATGCTCATTCACTTTGTACTCTTCGACCGGCACCGGTTCTAGGGTCTTCGCTTTTTCGATCGCGGAGTACAGGAGTCTCTTTGCCTTGGCAGAGGCAGCATCTCCTTGACCAGAGTGCACCCACGCACAGTACTCGCGGATGTTCGCTAGAGAAATCAGGAATGGATTCATACCTGTTTCTTCAGCGACTTTCTCGAAAGCAGGGAAACAAACATATTTTGAACAGGCCGCTATGACGATGCTGGGCGGCTTTTGAGCCATACACGATTGGATTTCTTTAAGCCCGTCAAGCTGGCAAAGAAAGGAGTGAACTTTGACAGAGTCTACGCCATCGATTGACTTTACAAAGCTTACGAGAGATTCGTAGTCGACTTCACGATTCAAAGTATTGCCGCAGTTACAAATGAAGACTGGTAGACCCAACTCGAGGCCGCCTAAATCTTTACACTTTGTAACATGTGACCTTATTTAAACATTATTTTGTCATTGGAAAAGGGTTCTACAACCTCTATTCCCACATTGTTCGGCGATCTCCCGAGGCACGCGATCGTTTCTGTTCCCGAATATCGGCTACAACATCCGGTTCAGGCAACAGCGTGTCAGCATGGGTTCCGATAGTAAAGGTGTTGTTTTCTGGGAAAGTCGGGCAGAGTCTCAAGTCCTTTTCGACGTTTTCAATCGAGGATCGTGGGCTTCAGTACGTCTTTGACCGTTCACGCTTGGCGATGGCCAGCCTCTTCAGGATCCCGAGGAACAGCTCATCGG